>OAUB01000001.1_pt1 | contig 353146 bp, 325 predicted proteins | sample 1476121 | NCBI WGS metagenome assembly OAUB01 (sample SAMEA2579998, study PRJEB22360) | human gut metagenome | biome: human gut; feature: human-associated habitat; material: faeces | place: Denmark | collected 2008/2010
AAGTGAGCGTCAACTGATGTGAGCAATCTGGTGACAGCTCATGAAATCACTAACACTAATTGGTCTATGTGTATCTAACGGTTTATCTAATACTATTTTACTAGGTAATAATATAGCATCTCCTACCACTAATGCTTCTCCCACATCAAGCAAAGGCAAGAATTCTATTGTACTTTTCAATGAATCTGGTAGCAGATTTTTAATTACACCTTTATCTCTTTCATTAGTCAATCTCAAAACCACAAAATTATTGCATTGACTTAATATAGTTTTACTAACATCTGCTGGTCGTTGGCTAACTGCCAAAATCGATACCCCATACTTTCTTCCTTCCTTTGCTATTCGCTCAAAATTATATAATGCTTGCTTTTGAACCGCATCAGCATCCTCCTTTATAGGTAAATACAAATGTGCTTCGTCACAAACAAGTGTAAACGGTGTTCGTTTTTGTTCATTCATCCAAAACTGAATATCATATAATAATCTCGCCAACGTTCCTGTTACAACAGGTAGAACATCAGATGGAACTTCTGAGAAATCAATTATCTTAATCCCTTTTTGACCACTCTGATAGCCTAACAAGCGACAAGCCAAATTTGCCAACCAATTATACATTTGAATCTCATCCGTTGGTTGAAACATAAATCCATAAGTTTTATCTGCAATCTTAGTTTCCAATCTAGAAATGAATCGTGTTAATTTACCTTCCCATTCTCCTTTAATCGGACCATTTTTCCCCATACCTTTTCTAGTATCATCATCTTTTAACAACTCTAATAAATCTGTCATTAAAAATGGAATCGGCGAATCAACAGTAAATGTTTTCAATGTATCTGTCTTTCCTTCTCTAGTCAACGTTGCTTCTTTTAAACTGCGAATGTGCAACGTAAATCGAGATGCCTGATTCGGAGCATTTGAATCACTTCTATCTAAAATCATTGATAAGAGTTCTTCTCGGTTAAGTAACCAATATGGCAAGAACAAAGCATCGTCGTTCGACGTTTCCAAATCCCCAGGACCTGCAATCTTAAAAGATTGTGCAATTGCATCTGTCCTCTCCGTTAAACTTTTATATTCTCCATGCATATCAAACACAATAATATTAGTATATTTCAATTTACTTGCTTTTTCTAATATATTTGCCACACACCAACTTTTTCCCGATCCTGTACTTCCCAAAACAGCTGCATGTCGCTGAAAAAACTTGTTGCCATCAAGTACTGCTTCTGCACTTGTATCCATCATAAAAGAACCAATTTTCAATCGTTTATCTGTATCAATATCTTTCCCCAAAATATTCATAAAATTTTGAAGGTTCTGACCTATAATCTCATAACATTTACTTTCAATTTGCGGAAAAGTTTCAACACCTCTTTTAAACAAATCATGTACAGAACCGTATACAGAATAATATGTACCTATTACACTTACTTTAATGTAATCAGTGGACGATGCCATCATCTCATCAATTTCATTATCTTCGTCCATATAAGTCTCCATATACTTTCGAGTCACTTTGTCAATGAGTGCAATTAAATTTTCATGTTGCTTTGATGTTTCTATCGCCACGAGATTTCCTACACAAATCTTGTTCATCAGATTACTATTTTCAATTTCAATAATAATCTGCTCTGTATCAACATGTGTTACATGTCCTAACATATCATTTTCCGAAAATACTAACAAATTTCCCATCAAAATACCTCCTTTATCATTTCATGCAAATCCCACAAATTTATTCCTGACAAAATAGTTTCACCTATTGAATTCAATATTTTTGTATCATTACTATTGGCATGACAAACCGCAGTAATTCCAGCACATTCTTTAACTATGTTTTCCGCTTTTGTTGACAATGAATGAGTAAGAATAGTTGCTATATCTCTGGAAAGCCTTGATTTATAAGGTTTTCCAGAGATTTTTCTTTTTATTGGCTACAAATTGGCTACATCTGCCATTTGGCTACTATCTGGGACTGTTGTTCCGTTGATAGCTTAGAAACAGAAACCCCCAAGGAGATAACAAATATGTTTGATAGCATAGGAAAATTAACAAGCAAGATACAGTTTGAATAAAATTTCCGGATGCCAAGTGGCACCCGGAAGTGAGAGAGATGTCCTCAATCGTGCTAAGACGTTTGTGATTTGTAACGCATCTGCAACAAATCTTCGGATAAACCCTGATTTTTCCGCTGTTTTCGGTTACCTAAACGTTAATCTTAGTTCTCCAAGAGCTAATCTGACCTACCCAAGAGATAATCGGTTCTTTTTGCTGGAAAACGGAAGTGAAATTTTGTATAATATAGAAAAATCAGAAAGGGGTGCAGAAATGAAGAATGGAAAGATCTGCATTTTGATTGCAGATGACGAGAAGGAAATCCGGGATATTTTGCGGCTGCTGCTGACGGGGGAAGGCTATGCAGTTTGTACAGCGGAAAATGGAAAGGAAGCATTAGTGTTGGCTTCGGCGGAGGTAGATCTTTACCTTTTGGATGTGAATATGCCGGAACTATCCGGTTTTATGGCGGGATCAGAAATCCGAAAACAATTTAATGCTCCTATTATTTTTCTGACAGCCTATTCCGGGGAATCGGACAAGGTTATGGGCTTTTCTGCGGGGGCAGATGATTATATTGTCAAGCCCTTTTCCAATATGGAGCTTTTGATGCGGGTGAAAGCGATTTTACGCAGGAGTGCCCGTGGGACGGCACCAGCGCAGGAGGAAAAGAAGAGCCATATCCCTTTTGGGGATCTAATTTTGGACTTGGAATGCCAATCCGTGCTGCGACAAGGAGAGGTCATTGTCTTAACGTATACAGAATTTAAAATACTGGAATTATTGGTCACCCATAAAAAGAAGATCTATTCTCTGGAAAACATTTACCAAAGCATTTGGGAAGAAGATGCGGTGGGGGATAGTGCTATCATGGTGCATATCAAAAATATCAGAAAGAAACTGGAGGATGATTCCAGAAATCCAAGATATATCAAAACTGCTTGGGGACGGGGGTATTATGTTGATCAGTGAAAAAAGAAGAAATACCCCCAAATTGTCCAGAGAGATTATGGGGCTTTTATGTATCACGGCGGCAATTGCTTTATTCTTCTTTGGCTTTTTATATTTGACGGCAAATGCCATTGCTTCGACTTATCTCCTTGAAAATGATATTTTGCTGACAGAAGGACAGCTGCTGACGTTGCAGGGGGGGATCCGCAGCCTCAGCCTATTGTCGGCGGTGCTTTTATTTCTTGCCCTGTTTTTGTTTCTTTTGGGGCAGAAAATGGCTTATCTGAGGGAGATCATTCAGGGGGTGGAAGCCCTGCGTACCCATCGGATGGATTTTACCATGCCCATTGAGGGGGACAATGAATTGAAGGAACTGGCAGAAAGCATCAATTTCCTTTCGGAAACAGAACGGCGGCTGCGGCAGCTGGAAACAGAGTTGCAGGCGGAAAAGGAACAGTTGATCCGTGATCTTTCCCACGATATCCGTACCCCTCTGACGGCGATGTTATCTTATTCTGATTATTTGGGGCGGAAAGAGACATTGGAGCAGGAGGAAGTGCAGGAATACATTGCCCTGGTGCAACGAAAAGGCCAGCAGATCAAGGCACTGACTGACAGATTATTGGATAGCGGCAGCAGAGATTTAGAAACCATTGAGGATGGCAAGCTGCTGATGGAGCAGCTTGCGGGAGAATGGGAAGAAATTCTGGAGAATACGTTTCCCTGTATCGTAGATACAAAAAATTGTCCCGCATTCTATGGATCTTTCGATATTCAGGAGCTGCGGCGGATCTTTGATAATCTTGCTTCTAATGTGGAAAAATATGCGGATCGGGAGCAGCCTGTGGAATTGCGGATCGATGCTGTGGATAAACGCCTTCGAGTCTGCCAAAGGAATGGAATCAAAACGGGCACGGTTCCGGTGGAGAGCAATCAAATCGGCTTGGAAAGTATCCGGCGGATCGCCGCTTTGTATGGCGGGATGGTGAAAGTTTCCATAGAGCAAGGAATTTTTTCTATCCAGATCACGCTTTCTGAGGTTGATGGGTCACATCTTTAGAATTCTTTAGAATTGCTTGGCAAATTTCTTTAGACTGCTATGCTATGATGATCTCAGAAAAGAAAAAGAAAGTGAGGAATGTATTATGGCATTAGGTTTATTGTTAGTTTTATTTATGGTAATGAGTATCATTAGTGTGATGGGGTTGGTGCTTTTGTTCCTTTTGAAAGGAGAAAAAGGGCAGAAGGCTGTGTTTTACTTTATGGCGGTATGGGGCATGGTCATCGCATGGATGACGGCGAATAGCTATCCCACCAATTATATTAAGGAGCAGTTGATCGCCTGGGCGTTTGGTGCACTTGCTGTGATTGCACTGCTGGTACAGATTTGTGGCAAAAGCGAAAGATCTTTCCTGACAGCAAAGGTGTTGGTAGCGGCATCTGTTGTGCTAGGAATGGTGGCTCTGTTTGTAATATAATGTAAAGAATGCTCCGTAGGAAAGAGATTTCCTGCGGAGCATTTTCGTTTTGGGTTGACGCTGAAATGATATGGGGGTATGATGAAAAATTAGAGAGGAAAAAAGAAGACGAAGAAGGAGAATAAAATGGATTCATTACAAAAGATATATTGCAGGGCATTCCAAGGGGCATTCGCTGTGCGGTTTATGACAAGGTGGTGGCGAACCCTACCATTACTAATATTGAAGAAGCCAGGACACTGTATCTGGAAAGCGGCACAAAGGCGATCATTGCCTTTGGCGGCGGCTCTGCCATGGACTGTGCCAAGGTGACAGGGGCTTGTATCGTAAAGCCCAACAAGCCTATCCATAAAATGAAGGGATTGCTGCGCATCTGCAAGAAATTACCTCTGCTCATCGCTGTACTCACTACAGCCGGTACAGGCAGCGAGACAACGTTGGCGGCAGTCATCACAGACAGCGGCGCAAAGCATAAATATCCCATCAACGATTTTTCTTTGATTCCCAGATATGCGGTATTGGATTACCACGTGACCCTAGGTCTGCCCAAAAATATCACAGCCACAACGGGCATGGATGCACTGATCCATGCGGTGGAGACGTATATCGGTAGAAGCACCACAAAAGAGACGCGATTTATGGCAGAACAGGCCACCAGATTGATTTATAAAAACCTGAAAACGGCTTATGATGATGGACAGAATGTGAAAGCAAGAGAAAATATGCTGCAGGCTGCCTATTGTGCTGGCATTGCTTTTTCCCGTTCCTATTTGGCTATGTCCATGCCATTGCCCATTCTCTGGGGGGCCAAGTATGGCGTGCCCCATGGGCTTGCAAATGCGGTCATCCTGCCTTATTTCCTAGAGGAATATGGCCCTGCCTGTTATGGAAAGCTGGCAAAATTGGCAAGATGCATCGGTATGGTACCAAAACATACCAACGACCGCAGAGTGGCAGCGGCTTTTATCCAGTGGATAAAGGATATGAATCAATATATGAAGATCCCAGAAACGATTCAGAAAATCAGAAAAGAAGATATCCCTGCCATGGCAAAACACGTGGCAGCCGAGGGCAATCCCCTCTATCCCGTGCCTGTTTTGATGGATGCTGGGGAGTTGGAGATCATGTATGAAAAAATTATGGAGAAAAAGGAGGGAAAAGCAGATGCAGGAAAAGATTCAGAAGCAGAGGGAGTTCTTTCGAGGGGGAAAACCCATTACATTGTCCTTCCGTAAAGAAGCACTTAAACGTTTGGGCCGTACCATTCGTGCCCATGAGGAAGAAATTTATGAAGCCCTGCGGAAGGATTTGAATAAATCTAAAACGGAAGCTTATATGTGTGAGATTGGCATGACACTGGCGGAGTTGTCCTATATGCTAAAGCATATAGATGGCTGGGCAAGAAAAAGAAATGTGCTGAGCCCTATTGCACAGTTTTCCAGTGACAGCTTTACCATTAGAGAGCCTTATGGAGTGGTACTCATCATGTCTCCCTGGAATTATCCTTTTATGCTGACCATAGAACCCCTGATCGGCGCGATTGCGGCAGGGAACTGCTGTGTGGTAAAGCCTTCTGCGTATGCCCCTGCAACCTCTGCTGTCATCTGCAAAATCCTCAGAGAATGTTTCCCTGAAGAATATGTATTGGCGGTAGAAGGAGGCAGAGTGGAAAATCAGGCATTGCTGGATCAGAGATTTGATTATATCTTCTTTACCGGCAGTGTGACCGTGGGCAAAGAAGTGATGGCAAAGGCAGCAAAGCATTTGACCCCTGTGACCCTAGAATTGGGCGGCAAAAGCCCTTGTGTTGTAGAAAAATCCGCAAAGCTGAATCTGACGGCGAAGCGTATTGCATTTGGTAAACTGCTGAACTGTGGGCAGACCTGCGTTGCTCCGGACTATATTCTGGTAGAGCGCAGCGTAAAGGATGAATTTTTGGGTTATCTGAAAAAATGGATCGTGAAGATGTACGGCGAAAATGCGACGGAAAATGGCGATTATGTAAAAATAATCAACCAGAAGCATTTCGACAGAGTATGTGGTTTGATCGACCAGAAGAAAGTGGTATTCGGCGGAAAATGGAACGAAGAGACCATGCAGATCCAGCCCACCATTATGGATAATGTAGTGGCTGGTGATGCCATTATATTTCCTTCGTTATGAATACTAACGTATTTTCCCTTCTCGTTGGCAAGTTGTTTTTACGCTTCCTATTATTGCGAATAATTTCATCCCATATTTTTTGTTCAAATGCTTCTTGATTCAAAGCCGTTAACTCTGCATCTTCAATATTATCAAGCGTCAAATATAACCTTAAATAAAATGGTGCACGAAGTATATCTGTCAATTTCTTATCACTTGGCAATACGAATCCATGTGTAATAGACAGTTCATACAGTAAATCCTTACTAATAAGATTAACATGATATGATTGTACACAAACTTCATTTAGCAACAAATTATGAAATGAGTCTTTATAGGCCGTTCTAATGGTAAGAATTATTTTCCAACCAGCAGAAATAAACATTTGAAGCAAATCCTCAAATGTTTGCTGGTTTTCTAAAACAAAATATTTTTCAACTGCATCAATATATAGAATACGATTCTCAGTCTCTTCGTACACCTTTAGTACTTCATCTATTATGAGCGTTCCATATGTCATCAAAAAATTTCTCTCGTCAGAAACATCCATGTCTGTACATCTAAATGCCAAAATAACCGTATCCTGACCGATACTAGCCATACTCTTTTTAATGAGTGCAGATTTTCCTGCACCAGCCTCACCATCTACAACTAAAGCCTGATTCTCAGACTGCAAAAAAGAATTTATATTAAACACATTATTTTCCAGAATAATGGTTTTATCATTATACGACACTTGTGTCCCAATATGATTAAAAATATCTTCTTTATGCTTTTTAAGGTTTTCACAACATTCCTGAACTGCAGAATCTGCTTGAAAGAAAACATTTCTACAAATAGTAAGTCTTTTATCCTGCATAAGCTGAGCCTCGATATTACTTAAACCTCTCCACTCAATTGTAATCCCCAGTAATTGTGCAGTATTTTCAATATTTGTCTGATATGCCGGTTTTACAATATCTTTTTTGGAACTTGGAGAAAATTCTTGACTAATATAAAAATAAAGTGTTGTAATACCAGGATAAGCTCTTGCTGCTCCTTTAACTGCATCACTTAATTCATTTTCTTTGCCAGACATAGAAACACTATCTGAATAATATTTTGCTTGAAATCCTATAAGTTTGTCCCCTACTTGAATGGGGTTCGTTTCAATATACAAGCGTGTGCGAGGGAGATTGTGGATAAAGGGATGATTTATCAATAAGAAAAGGTGTATGGTGGAAAGCAAGTCTGAAAACAAAATGATTAGGCGTTGTCAGATTCGAATAACAGACAGAAAACCTCGGATGCCCATTTTATAAGGGTTTCCGAGGTTTCTTTATGCCTGTTGGATCTATTTCTTTTGACGGAGTATTTTTTATGCGTTAATACCGAAAAACTTCTCCATATCCTCTTCCACAGTGCCAATTCCCGCAATGCCGAAGTTCTCGATCAAGACCTTTGCAACATTCGGGCTGAGAAATGCCGGAAGTGTAGGGCCAAGGTGGATATTCTTCACACCAAGATATAAAAGAGCAAGAAGAACGATAACTGCTTTTTGCTCGTACCATGCGATATTATAGATAATTGGCAGATCGTTAATATCGTCAAGCCCAAAGACCTCTTTGAGTTTCAAGGCGATTACAGCAAGGGAATAGGAATCATTGCATTGACCTGCATCCAGAACACGTGGGATGCCATTGATATCGCCTAAAGGCAACTTGTTATATTTATATTTTGCACAACCGGCAGTAAGGATGACAGTGTCCTTCGGCAGAGCCTTAGCAAATTCTGTATAGTAGTCGCGGCTCTTTGCTCGACCATCACAGCCCGCCATAACCACAAACTTTTTGATAGCACCGCTTTTTACAGCTTCTACAACTTTATCTGCCAAAGCCAGAACCTGTGCATGGGCAAATCCGCCGATGATTTCACCGGTTTCGATTTCACTCGGAGCGACACATTTTTTTGCATGCTCAATAATCGCAGAAAAATTTTTTTGTTCGCCAATTTCTCCCGGAATATGTGTACATCCCGGATATCCCGCAGCGCCGGTAGTGTAAAGCCTGTTTTTGTAACTATCCTTAGGAGGAACAATGCAGTTGGTTGTCATTAGAATAGGACCGTTAAAGGATTCAAATTCTTCTTTTTGTTTCCACCAAGCATTCCCATAATTACCAACAAAGTTAGGATATTTTTTGAAAGCGGGATAATAATGAGCTGGCAACATCTCGGAATGCGTATACACATCCACTCCAGTTCCCTGTGTCTGTTCTAACAGCATTTCCAAATCGCGCAGGTCGTGGCCGGATACCAGAATGCCGGGGTTCTTTCTGACACCGATATTTACCTTTGTAATTTCGGGGTTTCCATAGCTGTCTGTGTTAGCCTTATCCAGCATTGCCATACCGGATACTCCGTATTTTCCTGTTTCCATTGTTAGAGCAATCAGATCTTCTACACTAAGGTTGTCATTCAGCGTGGCAGCCAGTGCTTTCTGAAGAAATGTGTCAACTTCATCGTTGTCCTTCAACAGCACATTTGCGTGCTTCGAGTAAGCGGAAAGTCCCTTCAAACCGTAGGTGATTAACTCGCGCAGAGAGCGAATATCCTCGTTTTCGGTAGAAAGAACACCGACAGTTCTGGCTTTTTCTTCCCAGTTTTCAGATCCGTTCCATTTTGCGGCTTCAGGCAGAACAGTCAGATTGGTAACTTGCTTTAGCAGAACTTCCTTTTCGGTCAGTGTAGCACGGATTCTTGATTCAATGCTCTCTTTATCAAAATTTGCGTTGGTAATGGTAGTGAACAGATTCAGAGTAATCAAGTGATTGATTTTGGCAGATACCTGCTTACCTTCCTGACGCAATGCAGTCGTAATAGCCGAAATTCCTTTTGTGACATAGACCAACAGATCCTGCATGGCCGCTACATCAGGTTTCTTTCCGCATACGCCGGACATGGTGCAGCCCTTGCACCCGGCGGTTTCCTGACACTGATAGCAAAACATTTTTTGTTCCATAATATGCCTCCTAAAAACTATTAAAATTTGAAATAATGTGGTTTCTTCTCAATCAAAAAAGCATATAGACGCGTTTGAATTAATCTTCCCAGGCGATTGCAGACACAGGACACGAGTCGATGGCCTCCTGTACAGCACCTTGATTTTCAGCGTTTGCTGGTTGATACGCTTCCGCCTTTCCCTGCTCGTTCATACGGAAAACCTCGTCGCAGATCCACAGCAAAGCCCACAGCCAATGCAGAGATCCTTATCTACTTTTGTTGCTTTCATAAAATCACCTTCCTTTGTCAATTTTGCGTTTGATTAAAATACAACTACTAAAAGCATCTTGAACGCTTCCTGCCCATATACCGCATGGGGATGGCCTGCTGGCATGACAATAGATTCTCCTTCGTGCAGCAGATATTCAACGCCATCAATCGTGATTTTTCCGATACCATCCAAGCAGGTGACGAAGGCGTCCCCACCCGATTCATGGGTGCTGATCTCTTCGCCCTTTGCGAATGAGAACAGGGTAATACTTACTGCCTGGTTTTGTGTCAAAGTTTTGCTGACAACCTGCCCCTCCTGATAAGAAATTTGTTCTCTCAGCGTCAGTACTTCTGATTGAGCAATGTTTTTCATTTTTTTACTCATAGTATCTCTCCTTTTATTCCAAAATTTTACCACCCAACGAAATCGTAACAATCTGCCAAGGAATGAATTTTCCGCTTGCCTGCAACGCTTTTTTGGCAGCTAATTCCAGTCCGCCGCAGCAGGGAACTTCCATGCGTACAACCGTCACACTTTGAATGTTGTTGTTTTGAATGATCTGCGTCAGCTTTTCGCTGTAGTCTATGCTGTCAAGCTTTGGACAGCCGATAATCGTAATTTTCCCACGCATGAAATCCTCGTGCATTCTGGCATAGGCGTATGCACTGCAATCCGCTGCAATTAACAATTTTGCGCCGTCAAAATATGGTGCATTAGTCGGTACCAGTTTGATTTGGCATGGCCATTGTCCCAACTGTGATTCTGTCTGTACCCGGGCAGAAGGAGTTGTTTCTTGTGAATGTTGAATACGCTGCATTCGACTGCCGGGGCAGCCTGTATGGGGAACAGCGGCATGATTGCTTTTCGCTTTTTTCCTCATATTTTCCTGCACAGCTTTTTCATCATAGGCGGCAGCTTCTCTCTCCACAAAGGAAATTGCACCTGTCGGGCAGGTTGGCAGACAATCTCCCAAACCATCACAATAATCATCTCGCAGAAGTGTTGCTTTGCCGTTTACCATGCCGATTGCACCCTCGTGACAAGCTTCGGCACACGCACCACATCCGTTACATTTTTCTTCATCTATTTGGATAATTCTTCGAATCATTTTATACCATCCTTTCTCTTGTCTTTCTGGGCATAGTATATTATAATTAAAAATAAAAATCTGTTGTTATAACAACGAAAGGGTAAAAAATATGAAATTATCCGATATGCAGCTATTCCGTGGGTTAGAAGAAGATGACATCTCCTCGCTTTTAAGCTGTTTGAATAGTGTAAAACGCAATTATAAAAAAGGAGAAGTAATTCTTTCAGAAGGGAGTATTATAGAGAATATCGGCATTGTACTGTCAGGCATGGCAATGATATCTTGTAACGAAATTTGGGGGAATACCAGCATTTTAGGAAGTGTTGCACCTGGTTCTGTATTTGCTGAGGTATATGCCTGTATTCCGGGACAGCCGATGCTGGTTACAGTGTCTGCCGTGGAAGATACCTCTGTGTTGTTTATGAATGTGGGACGTGTTCTGACTACCTGCACAAACGCCTGCCCTTTTCATACAAACCTTGCACGAAATCTACTGACTGTCTGTGCTCATAAAAGTCTGCAACTTTCACAAAGGATTTTGCACACCAGTTCCAAATCCATACGAGGCCGATTGATGTCTTATTTTTCAGAATGCGCAAAACATGCCGGAAGCAATTCTTTTCTGATTCCATATAACCGCCAGCAATTAGCAGATTACTTGAATGTTGACCGCAGTACTATGTGCAACGAGCTTTCTAAAATGCAGAAAGATGGCATGATTGAATATAAAAAAAATCGTATTTTGCTCAAAGACTGAGATTTAAGGAATGGTATGAATTTGAATAGGGATTGATTTTTTAAGCAAAATCGCTTATGATCTGAAATAGAATATAGTGCTATTATCCACAGTTACGGAGCAAGTGTTATCAACACCGATAACAAAATGATAACATTAGCCTGTATAGGCAGGATAATATGGATAAATCAAATAATCAAAAGAACTGTAAACACGACAGAGAATAATCTCTAAACAAAATTGATTAGTAATTGTCGAATTTGAATAATAAACCAAACCCCAGAGTGCCCTATTTTTTTATTCCGTGATGTTAAAACTCAGAAATTTCCGCTTTTTCCGCATAATTTCTTATATTTCGGTATGGTTGTATTGGCCATAAAATCATCCAATTTTTCTATGCTGCCATTAACCATCTCGCACGTACTGATCGCATCCGAAAAAACAGCTAGAACAAAATCCTTCATATCCGGATCCGGCCTGAAGGTAGAAATAATATGAATGATTGAATCGCCAAAAGCTATCAAATCAAGATATGCTGATATAGGATATCCGTACAACTCTTCACTATCTATATTAATTCCATATTTGGAGAAAATATTTTGGTTGTTCTTTTTTATATGTTCGTTTCCATCATCTATTGATTTTTTGAGAAGATACTGGCTTGCTTTTGATAGTGGAGAGCCGGGAACCATATCAACAAAGATATCGTTAGGAATAATAGAATTTGTTTTTCTCTCTTTTTCGTATTCTTCCTGCCTAATCATCACTTCTGTTTTATCGGCAAGAGCCTTATCGGAATCCGGATACAAGTGAGAATAAGTATCCCATGCCGGCTATATCTTTCCCCGAACCAGCATGGCAGTTAAAGGCCTGGTGTGCGAGCTGCCGCCCGTGGATTCTGGCTATCGTGGAGAGATCCATGCCATTATCAGCAATGTCAGCAACCAAATTCAGGAACTCACCAAAGGCTCCCGTGTAGGGCAGCTCGTAATTGCCCCGGTTGTTATTGCAGATTTTGTGACGGATCTGGGTGCGGAACGTGGTACAGGAGGATTCGGCAGCACAGGGCAATAAGAATACCGTTTGATATGCGCGCACAGTTTAAGTGTGCGTTTTTCTTACCCAAAATCTAAAAAAATGAAGGAGGCTATATGCAGATAGAGGAATTTAACCAATATGTGAAAGACCACATCAAAGAATACCTTCCCCCGGAATATGAGACTGCAAAGGTTTCTATCCAGGAAGTTACAAAAAGCAATGACCGTATGTTGAGCGGGCTTACCATTCTTCGAGAGGGCGAGAACTTTTCACCTACGGTCTATCTGGAACCTTTTGCGGAGCAGGTGGCACAGGGGCGCTCCTTGGAAGATACCCTGCGCGAGATTACAAAGATCCAGACCGTTCACCATGCACATGTACCGGTGAACATTTCCACTTTTATGGATTATGCTGAAACAGGTGGAACGGAGCGAACTATCCGCAGATACCTTTATGGAAGGGATCACGGAAATGTGCCGGGAACTGGTAAAAGAACATACTGCACCGGAGGAACGATTTGCCAAACTGTTCCCGGACGCTAAAGGAAAGCAGGATGCTGTCGGCACCTGTCCCCGCTGTGGTGCACCTGTGTATGAGGGCAAAAAGGGCTTTTTCTGTGATAACAGGGATTGTGCCTTTGCTCTCTGGAAAGACAATAAGTTCTTCACTTCCAAGAAGAAAACCATAACCAAATCCGTTGCGGTTGCTCTATTGAAATAGGGCTGCATTTCCATATCCGGGCTTTACAGCGAAAAGACTGGCAAAACCTATGACGCGGTAGTGGTGCTGGATGACACGGGTGACAAGTATGTGAATTTCAAGCTGGAATTTCCAGCAGCAAAAGGCAGGCGGAAATGAGCGGCCCGGCATCACGGGAACTGACACGATCTGAACGGGCAGCGATCCGGCGGCTGGTAAACAAATGTGCCAACTATGACAGCACGGATAAAATCTGCCTTCCGCTGGACTGCCCTTGCTATATGTTGAATAAATCCAAAGCCCAGCCGGGATCATTATGGCACATGGCAGGGAAATCAAAAACAGCCCTCCCACCAGGAGTAGCTACGCTGGACCATTGATGCTGCACTGGCAGAAAAGCCGAAGGATTTTGAAGAATTTTTGCAAAAGCTGGAGGTGGCTGGTATTGAAGTCAACCGGGAACGAAAGCATCTGCGGCTCCGCACTTCACCGGAACACCGCTATACCCGGTGCGATACCTTGAAAGGCGATTATACCGAGCAGGCCATTCGGGAACGAATCGCAGAAACCAGGAAGGTCACACCTCGCCGTACCTCTTATAAGAAACCCGCACAAAAGATCGGTATGCTGGTGGATATTGAAGCGGCCCTCCGTGCCGGAAAAGGTCCTGGTTATGAACGTTGGGCGAAAGTATTCAATATTAAACAACTTTTTCAGGCGGTGCTTTATTTGAAAGAGCATGGTGATATGAATTATACGGAGTTAAAAGAAAAATCCGATAGCACCACCGCCAATTTCAATGCCGTGTCTGCACAGATCAAGGAGCTGGAAAGTAAGATGAATGCCAATGCAGAATTGCAAAAACAGATCGTGAACTACGCCAAGACAAGGGCGGTCTATGTGGAATATCGCAAGGCCGGGTACAGCAAAAAGTTTCGGTCAGCGCATGAGGCGGACATCCTTCTGCACCAGGCGGCGAAGAAATATTTTGACGAGCTGGGGATCACAAAGCTGCCTTCTGTCAAGGGTTTGCGGGAAGAATACGCTGCCCTGTTGGAGCAGAAGCGGAAAGCCTACTCTGCTTATAAGCAGGACAGAGACGATATGAAAGAGCTTCATAATGTGCGGGCAAATGTGGAGTATTTACTGGAAATTCGCACGGAACCGGAGTCCCAGCGTTCTACTGAAAAAGACCGGCATTAGCTTTCAGTCAGCGTTTGTTTTCAGCGTTCCAACGGAACGCGTAGCCATTGCCAACGGCAATAATCTCAGGAGTTTGGGGATATGTCACCAACAAGCATGAGGCATGAAATCCGGGGTACGGATTTCATACCTCATACGACTTCTGTATAAGAAGGCATTGCTTGCGAACTTGAATTAGCTTATAAATCCAGCACTTCTTGCACTGATTCTTCCTCTATTACCTGCATAATAGAATCCATCATTCCTCCGCTGACCTCCAAATCGTCAGAAAGCAGGAGAGCCATTGTTTCACGGTCTTCCGGGGTGGCATTTTCAGCAAGTCCAGCCTGAACGACCTTTAGGACTTCCTGAATAAATCGTTTGCCTTTGTGGAACTCACTTCCCATTACAGTACCTCCGTCCTTATAAATTTCATCATTGAAATGTGTCTCATGTTATTTGCGGATTGCCTTTCCAAGTGCAATGAGCAAATCAATCTGTTCTCCGGGCAGAACCTTTATCACATCCATAAGTTCGGATGCCTTTGTCGGGTCGGATGATTCCAGATCAAAAAATTCTTTCGGCGTTATCTCAAAATAATCGCAGATATAAAAGAAGGTTTCCATAGATGGATAATTCTTTCCACCTTCAATACCATTGATATAGTTGGGACTTTGGCCGATGGACAGGCTCATATCTCTGGCAGAAACGCCCTTATTTATTCTTAGCTGTGCCAGCCTTTTGCAGAAATCTTCTCGTTCCATAGGATAAACCACCTTCTTGTATTATTATGACCAATTTTACTATACAAGAATCGAAAAACCGCCCAGCCATTCTGTTAATTTGTATTGACTTAACTAGTTGTCCTGCGTAGAATAATATGGAACAGTCAGACTGACTGTGCAAGAACATGAAATGTGCTTTTCCCTCCATTGCAGGTGCGGCAATTTGCAAAACTTGGGTACAATATGAAAAGCAAAGTGCAAAATCAGGAGGGAACCGAAATGAGCGAAAGAAAATTAACAGAGCAAAAAATCGAGGCTTTTCACCAATATTTGATCCGGGAAGAAAAAAGCACGGCCACCGTGGAGAAATACCTCCGGGATGTCCGTGCTTTTATGGTTTATGTTGGAGAAAAGAGCGTCACAAAGGATGTGGTTATGGAATACAAGAAGCATTTGCAGGAAGAAAACTATGCGGTTCGGTCCATCAATTCCATGCTGGCGAGCCTGAACAGCTTCCTTATTTATATAGGGTGGTCTGACTGCAAAGTAAAATCCATGAAGTTACAAAGATGCGTCTACTGTGCGGAAGAAAAAGAGCTGACCAAGGCCGAGTATGAGCGGCTTCTGAAAGCAGCGGAAAAGAATGAGCAGCTTCGCCTTGTGATGCAGACCATTTGCAGCACCGGGATTCGGGTGTCGGAACTGAAATTTTTTACGGTGGAGGCTGTGAGCCACGGCGAAGTTGTCGTGAATTGCAAAGCCAAGATCCGGACGATCCTGATCCCCGGCAAGCTGAGAAAGCTGCTGTTGGACTATGCCAGAAAACAAAAAATCCGCTCCGGTGTGATCTTTGTCACGCGGAACGGAAAACCGTTGGATAGAAAAACAATATTCTAACACCAAAGGTTGGAAGTCGTGTTGATGAATTGTTAACAGAATTCTCCCAAGGAGAAAACGAAAAAGTACCAGCTCTAAGAAATGCATTATCTGTACCGTTTTGTGAATTGGAAAAATATTCATCATATGTTACTGACAATACTCGTTTTGCTACACATCAGGGCGTTAAGGGGTTAGAGTTTCCCAGAGTTATGGTTATTATGGATGATGCACAGGCCAGAGGTTTTTTGTTTAGTTACGAGAAGTTGTTTGGTGCAAAAGCTCAAAGCGATACTGGCGTAAAAAATAAGCGTGAGGGTAAGGATACCAGCATCACGAGAACGGCACGTTTCTTTTACGTTGCCTGCACGAGAGCAAAGAAGAGTTTGGCGGTTGTTGCTTATACAGAAAATATGGAATCGGTTAAAAATACAGCATTATCAAACGGTTGGTTTTCAGAAGATGAGATTTACATCCTGTAGAATCATTATATTCTGCAGAGATTTTCTACTCGTTTGATTAAGTCGAAATAGTATAGATATTGTTGCCGATAATATATGATGGATGATCTTTTGAATTTAGAAATAATAATAGGGTAAATACATGATTTTATGGGTGGTACAATGCCGGAAGATTTACCGACACCAGAACAAAGTATTCAACAGGTTGAAAAAGAATAACTTGCCCGATTAAAGGCGAAAGCAAGGGCGGGGAAACTAATGCTGGATGAATAATTGTAGACCGGCACGGGGACTCTGCCAGTGCCGGTAATAAAAGAAAGTAGTTATGCGTACACGATTTCAGAAAATACCAGTTCTCTTGCTGAGGCTTGGATGTTATTCATAGCTTGAAGCCACGTGAGCCAATTAGAAGATTTTAATTGTTCAGTAATGCCCTGTTGTTTTGCCATTTGTTTTACGATTAAAACCGTGCGATCATGGGCGGCTTCATTTATATCAGCAAGGTGCTTTGTCAGAGTACCAGACAGGATTAAGACCATATATATAAAACGGGGTGATGCTCTTTTATATATGATTTGCGGAGAGATCCGTATAAGCCAATGGGACGAGTTTTGTTATCTTCTGGTAATTGCAAATTGGGGTAGTACATGCCATCTTCGGCAAGAATGTATTCAATGTTGTTTTCAATAAATCTTTTTTTTATAGAGTACTTCCATAGTCTACTTGTAAGCCGTCAGAAAGAACTCACTATGAGGCATGAAAATCTGGCGGCGGTAAATAAGTTCCTGCGAGGTGAATAAAAATAGTGGCTACATTTTGGCTACAAAAACATTACGGACGAAGCGGATTGTGCGGATAATTAATCATAAAACACGCATAAAGCGAATTAATAATACATTTTATGAGCATTCGCACGAATGTAAAAGACGAGTTTGAATAAGTGCTGGTTTTCCAGCACGTAACTGTTGCATTAAATGTGTTTCTAAATGATCATCACCAAATCCATATCCAATAATAATATACCGCTGCGCCTTGTCAATTTCCTCATTAGCACGTGCTCGATGTATATCGAACGGAACACTATACCCTTCGCGATATTTATTTAATCCAGGAGTAATTATTAAACTATCCTCTATTGAATAATCAGGCAATGAATATGGAATACTATTAATTAAATGCCAACTCAAACAACCATGTGGTTTCAAAATAATCACTCTTGGAGAATACTGCAGTTTTTTCCCTTTTCCATTCGTTCTTTGCACCCCAATACAAGAGGCATACTTACTTTGATTGGGTTTGAAACGGGCTATATACTTTCCAACAAAAAGTGTATCTGCCATTATTTCATTAGTTTCACATGCGTACTCAAGCAATCGATCATAATTTGTTGTAATTACTGTCATTCCTTCATTTCTTATATTAAACCGTTGTAAATATTCCGAAAATCTAAGTTGTTTTCCAGTTTTTACAATATCTGTCAAAAGCCTTTTATCCGCTTCACCAATATATATTGCCGTTACTTTCCGAATACACTCTTCAACATATGAACTTGGCTTAGTATTGTGTAAAGCTTCTTCTAATCCAACTCCTTTTGCCAAATCGTTTTCAATATTATTCCAGTTTTTAATATCACCTGTCGCAGACAACAATCCTGGAATTTCCATTTGCAATTTCTTAGCTAGTTCGCCCATTCCTGGAATTCCTTCTGCTAATGAGAGTCCTGATCCAACTATTGTAACTGTACCCTCTTGAAAAAAATCTTGTATTATCTTTTTTATCGTATCAATATCCATTATTTATCCTTCCGTATTATTCATGAAAACAATTTTCTATATTCTTCCGGCAAATACTTTGCCAATTCCTCCACCAACTCATAAACCTTCGTTCCCGGTGCTATCTCTGTCGGTGTTTTCCCCTGTCCCTCTTTTATAATTCGCTTCGCATATCGTATCGCTAATTTAGGACTTCCATACTCCATTAACAATTCAAAAATGTTATACATGTTTTTCTCATACTTACCAATCCCAAGTTCTTGAAATTTCTCATTAAGGAACTTCTTATACTCAGATCTGTGATTGTTTGAAGTATAATATGCAAAATGCAGAAGAAACCAAAACTCTATGCACTCGTTACTCCATGCCGCATGATATTGTAACTCTGGATTCTGTTTATTCAATTTCTCAGCACGTTCAACCACGCCATTAAAATGCTGCGCTGGAAAACTATCTTTATCATACACGCACCATATCTGCCCTTTTTGAAGTCGGTTCTTTTTCACATATTCTTCTGCCATTCCGATTACACGCATGGTCTCCGCCTGACAAGGCTCTATTTCAATCAAAACCATGTCTTTGTAAATCGGATTTTCTTCAATCCATTTTTTGAACCCTTGGAAATAATTCGGTTCCGTTTCTTGACCTTCACAAAAAATGTAATATCTGTATTTTTTCATTTCCAAATGCTCTTGGCGGCGCTTCTTTCTCCACGCTTCTGTTCTGGTTTTCCTAGGCATTAACCTTCCCCCAATCTATAATTCTTCTGAGGTATGGATCTGCACCATACTTACCTTCAAGATACTGTTTATCAAATTTGGCATCTTTACGAACAGACTCGCCCTTCTCATTTTTAAACTCTACAAGAGAATACAATTGAGAATTCTGTGCATTTCCTTTCGCCACAAACCAGATTTCATCCCTGCGAAATACCTCACTATTCATTGTAGACAAATCATGAGATGTAAAAATCAGCTGTGCCTTTTTCTTATTGATACTCATGTCATTGAACATCATAATTATATGACGTAATAACACCGGATGGATTTTTGCATCTAGTTCATCAATTACCAGTGTTGCTCCTGATAATAAGCTATCAGCAATAAATGGCATTAACCCAAACAATTTCTTCGTACCGCTGGATTCATCAAACAAATTTAGTTCTGCTTCATATCCCTCTACCATGTGTTTTGTGTACACATCAATTCGATCATTTTCATCTTTCACAACTCGGAAATCCACAATATCCAAATCCATTTCCTGAATCATATCTAGCATTAACTGCTTTACATCCTCTGAATTTGATACTGCCATACGGAGTTCTTCAATCGGATTCCCATAGTTTAGAAAATCAATGCCGTATTCAAACCATTCTAAAACGTCTTTTACCACCTCATTTTTCTTATAGGTAATTCCTAAATAAGATAATAATGGTAATGTTTCAGAAAGTTCGTCACTAATCTTTAATTTTGCAAACACACCCTTTAATATTGTTTCCTCTGCATTTCGCTCAAAAAGAGCTGAACGTCTTCCCGTCTCCAATTTCACACGATCTAGGCATTCATATACAACAATCTCTCTTTTCACATGAAGAATATATCTATATTCTGCCAGTTCTGTTCGGAAGAAAACTTCAAATTCTGTCGGTTCATTTTTCATTTCTTCCGAAAACGCAAAGGGCTCAATCAGTAATTTTTTCTGAAGAAAAACACGTTCCTCGTTATCTCCTGTTGCATACAACGGGCGTAACACTTTTGCTGCCACAGTATGCAATGCTTCCAAGACATTTGATTTTCCACCACCGTTTGGACCATATATTGCAGAAACCGGCAAAAACTGCTCCCCATTTTTATCCATTATCACTTTATCTTCATGCTCCGAAATAGCCGCCGCCTGCATATCAAACGTCATCTCATCTCGTATGCTCTTATAATTCTTAACTGTAAATTGACATAACATACCGTTACCTCCATTTCAGATTTTATCTTCTTTACTCTTTATTATACTCCATTTTTCACTTTTGTAAACAATATATGAGTTTTTCTCTCATATATTGTTTTGAAATTTTATTTTTTCTATTTTTCACAGTTGAAAACAAACTATTGATGGCATACATTTCGCAACATCTGAGACAATTCTTGAGTTCCATCTCGAATAAACCTTGAATATGCTTGGATAATTTATTTTCCCTCCTGCTTGTCCCCTTCCGCACTCTTCTCAGCTACCTCCTGCATAACTCGTTCAACTTTCTTCGCATTCACCTCAATAAATACTTTTAATATGTAATCGGCGGTAACTTCCGCAGTATTCGGATTATGAAAACGATAATTCAGTTTTTGTTTCTTCATAGCGGTGCTCCCACCTCCCTTTTCTCTTTGTCCATTACTATGAAAATACCTATTAAAATAGACCTTAACTATCATCTATTCGTAATTACTCTGACATTGGCGGCTGGCAAAGGTATCTATAAAGACTGCCAATACCAAAGTAGTTTTTTGCCAATGTCATCTTTTATTCTGTGATTAACGCAACTGTTTTTCTTCCCTGACACCAGTCGTAGCTCAATCTGTTTTCCAACTGTTTTCTTGCATCTCTTCCTGTTCTGGAAGAAATCCCATAGGCTAGTAGTTCTGCCTCTAATTCTTCTAAACACATTACTTTTCGTTTGGTTAATAACTCCAGGATCAACTTCTGTGCCTTTTCCAGTTTCGTTTCCTTTTTCGTTCCTGCTTTCCCCATCAGCAGATCTTCAATGGATATATCGTATTCTCCTAACCATTTTAAGCCTCCTTCTCCTAAAGAAAACGCTACCGGATTTTCCTTCTTAGCAAGAGAATCCTTTTGCTGATATACTACTCGGATATCCTGTTCCTTCTCTTTTTCCACCTTTTCTACAAATAAGATGCTTCGTACTGCCGCTGCAATATCAATGGATCCCAGGGAACGGTAATCGCTCTGACTTCCCGATGACTTATTCAAATGTCCAATGAGAACAATGGCACATCCAGTTCTCTCTGCAATCGTACTGAGATGCCGGAATAAGGGACGGATCTCATTTGCCCGGTTCATATCCACATTGGATCCCAGATAAGCCTGTATGGGATCCATGATCATGAGTCGTACATTGTTCTGGCGGATGGCTTTTTCAATCCGATCGTCCGTCATAGAAAGCTGTTTTTCTTCTTCATTGATGAATCGCACCCTTGTCATATCTGCACCACATTTCGCTAATCTAGGCTTAATGGTATCTGCTATCCCATCCTCTGCTGTTTGATACAACACATTAAAGGGTTCTATGGGAAGTGCATTGGGAAGTTCTTTTCCATTCGTACAGTATGCGGCGATTGCCATTGCAAGCCACGTTTTTCCTTTTCCCGGATTCCCCTGAATCAAAGTAACCTTTCCAAAGGGAATGAATGGATACCATAGCCACTGGACCACCGTTTCCTCAACTTCCGCCATCTTCATGACCGGAACTGGTTTTTCCCTGGCATCTCTCCAACACATCTGCTTTGCCATATTTTCTACTGGAACTTCTGCTACCAGACATTCATTCCAGTCTTTCTTCACCGGTTCTAATCGGTACACACTCAGTTCCTCCGGAATAAGAGAAACAAACTGCCTGCATCTCTCATTTCCAGGCTCATCATTATCCAGACACAAGTAGATGGAATGGATATGAGGATATTCTGTATACATCCGTTTCATTGCTTTTTCACTCAATCCTCCCAGGGAAATATAACTATGCATTTCCCATTCTTCCGGAACTGCGGTGATATAAGACAAAAGATCAATTGGAGATTCAAACACAAATAGTTTTTCATCCGTTCCTATATGGCCAAATCCATAGGCTTTTTCTGAACCTCTTGCTTCCCCACGATATCGGTTCTCATCGGTTCCCCGCATAGCTGTATATCTGGGATTCTGTTCTTTGTCTCTTCCAACGAACACCACATTGTGATAGTTTTTACTTTCATAAATATCCCCCTTTGCAATCATCTGATCTACCAGCTGTTCCGATAGTTTCCTCTGCTCAATCAGATACTTCCTTGCAATCTCACAGCTTTCATTTCTTTCTGGCAGTTCCAATCCAGGCAAGGGGATGGGGCAGACCTTCTGTCTGCCTGCATCTTCCTTGCCCGTTCTTCTGTTGGTTTCTCCAGCTCCCTCTTCTCCTAATAATTCTTTAACTGCCTCTGCAAAAGAAAAACCGTAGAATTCTTTCATAAAGTCAATGGCATGACCACCTTTATTCTGACTAAAACGATACCATTCGTTCTTGTTGATCATCACACTGTCATGTCGTAACCACCGGTATTCTTTTCCACATCGTTTGAACTGTTCTCCTCTCCCAGAAAGAAAAACATATAAATCAGTATCATCTGCTCTTTGAATCTGTTCTCTTGTATATTCTTCCATCTTCTAAAATTCCTCCTATAATTCCATTCCATGATGTTTCTTCTTTCGTTTCATGGTTCTCACTGCTTCTTTTGTTTCTGTGGATTGCTCCCGCTTGTTTGTTTCTGGAAGAGAAACCTCTTCGTCCTCCTCTGCCATCAAAACTTCCACATGATTTTTGACTTTCTCATACTTTCGTAACATGGCATGGATCCGTTTATCTTCCTTTCGTAAAGCAGCAATCTCTTCCGATAAACGATCTGCTTCTCGCTTCCATTTTCCTTCTGGTATTTTTCCATTCGCATCCAGATTTTCTTTTAAGATTCTTTCCGAACGATAATATCCACTAAGTTCCTTCTTATGTTCCTCTTTGAATTTTTCCCTGCCAAAATATTTGTTCTTTAATTCCAGATAAACAGGTCTCGTTTCAAAATACTCTTTCATCGCATAAAGGTTGCTGTTGACACTTCGCAGAGCAGACAGTTGTTGATTCAACCGCTGACTTACCTCTTTTAGCTGAGTATCTAATTCCTGGATTTTCTCCGTCAGCCGTTCTGGGGTCCTCACCTCCTGCTCTTCCAGAAAGCGGATCGTCTCTGCAAATTGTTTCAGATTTGTATTCTTCGCCTTTTGTGTTCCATAATCGTAGGATTCTGCGACTGCATTTCTCTTGTCATAATAGTTTCTTAGATAATCCGCTAAAGTTGGCTGATGTAAGAACAGCATCCGTTCCATTAACTGGCTTTGTCGAAGCAAAGACCATTGAAGAAGATTCTTTGCCCGTTCTTTCATATCATTTAAGGCTCGGATGAGCCGGTTTAAACTTCCCAATGCGGTTGAAATTCCTCTTGCTTCCATTGCCTGTACATTCGGTCCTTCATGCACCATCGGGATCTTATCAATCCCCCGTTCCTCATAAGATCTGGCATCAACTCTTTCTGTAAGTCCTTTTTCTTCATACAGTTCGTTACACATCTTCGCCCAGGCACTTCTCAATTCTTCCAAGGTTTCTTTCCTGCTCCAATCCGTTGTATGTACCGCCCGAAATACCGGTTGTCCTTTCTGATTCAAAACCGGCTGTCCATCCGGTGTCAGTACTGGAACCTTTTTTTGTTTTTGTCCCCAGGTACCATCTTCCTGTAAAGGGCGGATGGGAACCATGATGTGCATATGGGGATTGGGTATTTTATCCTTTGCCTTCTTCGGATCATGGATCGCTAGATCTGCGATCATCCCTCTTGCGACTAACTGTTCTTCTACAAATCTTCTTGCAAGCTCAATATTTTCTTCCATAGAAAACTCATTCATCAAGGCAATATCAAAGCTGTGTGCCAGCTGTGCTTTCTTATTCCCTTCGATCCATTCTACCTCATTCCAAAGGGTCTCCCTGTCTTTGAATCTCTCCGGAGCCTGTTTGGGAAGATGGATCTCCGCTAATACCACACCGCCTTTTCTCGTATAATCACTTACTTCTCCATAATACGTACATTCCAGTTTTGCACCGGCTCGATAGGCAGCACTGGCAATGGCAGACTGTCCTTTTCCTCTGGATAATTGATTCAAATGAAAGTGATAACATCCCATCTTACTCATCTCCCTGTGGCAATTCACCTCGTTGCATTGCTTTTAAAAGTGCTTCCTCTTCTGCAAATTTTCGTTCCTTTGCTTCTGCCGCTTCCACCCGTCCACGAACCATTTCATGAACAACATCACAAAACTTACAAGCAGGATCATGAAGAAGTTCATCCATCAACTGATAAAATTCTGCCTCGGTCAAATATTTGGTATCTTTACAGATTGCTTCTATGGCTGCTCCTTTCTGAATCAACAGATGGGTTCGTGCCTTTCGTTTTTTCTTTTTCTGTGTATCTAGATAGTTCAAGGATCTCTGGATTCTATGCTCTGCCTGTTCCTTCTCAAGCTTTGCCTGTTTCAATGCAGCTTCTGTTTTTTCAATCTCAAGAAGTGCTTCCTGTGTATATTCCTGAAATGTTTTCTTCTTCGCCATATAGTTCTTTTCCTCCTTTTTCAATTCTTCCTTTTTCTCTGTTACGGGATAGGCATTTCTGCCGGAAGGGGAACCCTTCTTCGGATGGATCATCCGCAAACACTTTCGGAATTCCCCTTCAGAAAGATGCAAACTCCGTAGGACGCACATACCTTGTAAGGTATATAAGTGCGCTCTTCTGCTTTCAGCATCCGAGTTTTTCTTACTCAAACGGAAGTTCTTCTCCGTCTGGAAGATGCATAAATCCATCTGGATCGGTATCTTCTTTCTTTTCTGATCCTGACAGTTTCTTCCCTTCTGCCAAATAATGTTCTTCTATGATCACGTTAGTGGCATAAACTTTATTCCCCTCCTGATTCACATAGCTTCCAGTCTGGATCCGTCCGCTCACTAAAATCTTCAAACCTTTTTTCAGATATTTTTCTGCAAACTCAGCATTCTTCCCAAAGCTGACGCAAGAAATAAAATCTGTTTCTGCCTTTCCATCCTTTCGATATCGTCTGTCTACTGCCAGCGTGTATCTTGCCATTGCAGTACTGTTTTCATCCTGGAGACATTTCACCTCCGGATCTTTTGTCAGTCTTCCCATTAAGATTGTTTTGTTCATGTAGTTTCTCCTTTCTCTTTTCGTTTTTTCTTTGTTCTTGAATCAGGCCCGATTCTTTTAAGGCAACTATAATTTGTTCCTCATATATCAGAACGTAGAGAGGGATTTTTACAAATAAAAAATGAATTTTATTTTTTTGTCCTCATATAACGAAAGGCTCAGAGGGGAAAATACAGGGTGTAAAAGGAAATTTTTTATTTTTCTGATCGAGTAGGAGGCGGTGATTAACCGCCGTCCTCTCACACCACCGTGCGTACCGTTCGGTACACGGCGGTTTCAATAGTTGACGTGCAGAGACTGATACGCTGTGGCTATATCATAGTAGCCCCAGTTTATCAGTCTTTCTTTCGTTAATGCTCTTTTGACCACACCTGTATTAGACATCCTCCAATAGGATTTTCTACTGTATGCCCCTTCACAGGCAACCCACTCTGGCATTCCCAGACCCATTAGTTTTCTTTTCCGGGTCTTTGGCAGTTTCCACTGCTTCCAGATACACATCCTTATTCGGCGGTACAGCCATCCGTTCATGCTTTCGATGTTGTTCTTCATGTCCGCTATTCCATAGTAATTCAGCCATCCTCGCATATAAACTTTTATCCTTTCCATAGCTCGGATGATACTCCCACATTTGCTCCGGGAAGTGAGCTGTCGCAGTTTCTCCTTGGCTTTCTTCCATGACTTTCCATGGACACGGATATAAATTCCTTTTCCGTTCTTCCCAAAACAAAAGCCAAGGAACTTAAATTTTCGGATTGCGAACACGCTGACTGTCATGCTCTTTTCCCGGTTCACTTTTAGCTTTAATGTTTCTTCCAGATATTTCGTACTGCTCTCCAACAGTCGTTCCGCCGCCCGTTCACTCTTCGCCAACAGTACGATATCATCTGCATAGCGAATACACGGTACGCCCCGTCTGTGAAACTCCCAGTCGAATTCATTCAGATACACATTTGCTAAGAGTGGGGATAGATTCCCTCCCTGCGGGGAGCCTTCTTCTGTCTCTGTTTCAACACCGTTTTCCATCACTCCGCCTTTCAGGTATCGCTTTACCATCTGTATGACCCTCTCGTCTTTTACCTGCTTTCTCAGCAGATTTAAGAGGATTGTGTGGTTCAGCGTGTCGAAGTACCTTGACAAGTCGAGGACGACTGCCCTTATGTAGCCTTGTTCGATGTACTCTTTTATCCTGTAAATGGCGTCTTTTGCCCCTCTTCCCGGACGATAGCCAAAGCTGTCATCCGAAAACAGCGGCTCATAGATTGGCATAAGCTGTTGGAGCATTGCCTGTTGAATGATGCGGTCGATGACGGTCGGGATGCCGAGTTTCCGCTTTCCTCCGTCTGGCTTCGGGATTTCCACTCGTCTGACAGGAGTAGGGGTATATTTTCCCCTTCGTATTCTCTCTGTCAGTTTCTGGTTATGCTCCTTTAGCCACGGCAGTGCCGCTTCAATGGTCATTCCATCTACTCCCGGCGCTCCCTTGTTTGCCTTTACTCTTTTGTAAGCCCGGTTCAGGTTGTCCCTGTCCAGTATCTTACCTAAGAGGTCCGGCTCTGCACTGTCCCTTTCCTTCCATATCCGGTTGAATGAGCGGTGCGCTCTCACATACCCTTTGCGTTCCGCGCTATCTCTTTGCGAGCAGCTTTCTATGTTTTCTGTACCCATCTGCCCATTCCCCCTTTCCCTGTCGTACTAAAGACTCCTATTGATTCAGCCCTTCGCCGAAAAAAAAAAAACTTCCAGCTACTGTGGCCTCTGCTGACTTCTGTACGTTCAGCGTTACCTTCCGGTAACGGTTACTCTTTTCAGAGCGTTCCGTACAGACCTCCCTGGGTACCACACGTTTCTTTCCCTCCATCCATCTGCCGCATTTACTGCACATGATTCCGTGTAGCTATCGGGCTTCATCTTGTGTGGCAGACTTACCCTCATGTACAGCCTTATATACGATTTCTTTCCGTCAGACCGGAGGTTTGCCCGTAGGTTAGTTGGTTCCCCACATCCGGCTTCCTTCAGATTCCACCTCACGATGGACACCCTTGCCTTCGGCTATATCCTTCCCGCTACCGGGCGGATTCGGGACTTTCACCCGTTAGAAACGTGCGCCGCCAGGCGCACCACAAAAATACCCCTATGACTTCAAAATCGAAATCATAGGAGTATTTAATTCAACCTACTCAGTGGGGTGTTTTATATTTTGTTTTACACATGTCATTACAGTGTTTTTCAGTTCGACAAGCTGAAATTTTCGGATCCTTATACCTCTGCACACTTTAAAAGTAATATCCCTTTCATTACTAATAGCAGAAATACTACAGCCACTGCATAGGATTCTCTGGTTATTGCAAATATTAACACTAATAAGGTACTAATCGACATTGATACCTTTGTTGCCACCTTATTATATCTTTGCATATCTAATTTTATCAGTATCAATTTTATAAATCCGATCACAACAAGAAAAACAATCATAACCCAGTACAATGAACGGTTCAATGATGTAGTCTGAATGTATGCAAATAGATTTACTGAATAGACAAATCCATCCAACACATTTGGATAAAGCGGTAAAACAATTAAAACAATTGCGAATACATCCAATAACCCAAATAATAAATCACACATTCCTCTTAGATTTGCTCTGTTTTCCTTTTCTGCAATAGAAAGCAGCTTGTCCGTCGATAACAACTCATCAATGGTTACCGAAAAATAATTTGATATTTCCTTTAATGAATCAATACTTGGATATCCTCTTCCCGTTTCCCTTAATTAAAGATATTGTTGGGTAAAAAAAGAAAGGTCAGTCGATTTTGCCGATGAAGCGGTAGTAGATTTCTACTTCCTGCTCACGACTTCCGTCCTCGCCCTTGACAGCTTCGTGGACGGTTATTTTTTCAATTAGAGTGTTCAGAAGTTCGGCGGTCAGCTCCACAGGGTTGACATACTGTTTCATTAGGGCAATCCACTTTTCAGCATCCGCTGCGGTCTGTACGGCGGCTTCCATCATTTCGTGAAGCTGTCTTATTTTTGTTTCAAGCTCCTTTTGCTCGTTCTGGTACTTCTCGGACAGCATATTGAAATTATACTCGGTTATGCGTCCGGCAGACCAGTCCTCATACATTTTAGCAAACAGCCCGTCAACCTCGGCTTTACGCTTTTCCGCCTTTTTCAGCTCCGCAGCCTGCTTTTTCTTCGCAGAGTTTCTTTCTCTGTCGCTGGCATTGAGCAGCCGTTTCAGCAGCTTGTCCTCGTCTTTCTGTGCCAACATAGACCAGTATTGCAGTCTTGCAAGCACATAGGCATACAGTACATCATAACGGATATAGTGCATGGAACACTGGCGTAATCCCTGTCCGTTCTTGCTGCAATGGTAGTACCCGTATGGGTTCTTATTCTGCTTGTTTTCCCCATAGGCTAAAGACCATCCGCAGTCTGCACATTTTATCAATCCTGCGAAAATCTGTGTTGTACCATTTCTGCGTTTCCTGCGTCTGCTTGCAATCAGCTCCTGAACTTTTTGGAACACTTCTTCGGAAATGATGGCTTCGTGGGTATTTTCCACACGATACCATTCTTCCTGCGGCTTCCGCACTTTTTTCTTGTTCTTGAATGAAATGTTGCTCTGCTTGTTGTGAACGCTGTGACCGATGTAAGTTTCCTCTTTCAAAATGCTCTTGACCTGTGCAATCATCCACGCATAGGCTTTTTCTGCGGGCGCACCGGCGTAGATATTGGCGAAAGTCCCATATCTTTCATAGTTCAGCCAGCCGGGGGTAGGTACTTTTTCTTCCACCAGAATCCGTGTAATGCTGGCGGCACCCCTCCCGTGTACGGCAAGGTCAAAAATCTTTTCTACAATCCAGCGTGTTTCCGGGTCGATCAGAAGATGACCTTTTTTGTCCGGGTCTTTTACATAGCCCAGCGGTGCATAGGCTCCATAGTGTGCGCCATTGGCAAATCTTGTGTGCATGGCAGCCTTGACCTTTTTGCTGGTCTGTCGGGCGTGCATTTCATTCAGGATGTTTAAGAACGGTGCAAGCTCGCTTTCTCCGTTGATGGTGTCCACATTGTCATTGATGGCAATGTAGCGTACTCCCTTGCTGGGGAAATAGATTTTCGTGTACTGACCGGTCAGGATATAGTTTCTTCCCAGACGGGATAAGTCCTTTGTGACAACGCAGTTGATTTTCCCGTCCTCGATGTCATCAATCATCCTTTGGAAACTTGGACGCTCGAAATTTGTCCCACTCCATCCGTCGTCAATGTACTCGTCTACAACGGTCAGCCCATGCTCTGCGGCATACTGCCTAAGATCCGCAATCGAATCCGAATGCCAGTACCGGCGGACGAACATAATTCTGTTTTCCTTATCCAAAGTTTCAAGAAAACGGTCAATACTTCTTGCAACCTCGCCTGCGTTAAATTCATTGTTATCGGGCACACTATAACAAACTGATCTTCCACTTTTCAGGCAAAATAAAAGAGGTCTTGGCATAAAGGAATCTGACGTATTTTCCATCAGATTGTTTTATCCTGAGACCTCTTGTGTTATCATATGGTTTTGTAACCATGAAATTAAGAAAGCAGAAACCTCCCCTACCAAAGTTTAGTTTCTGCCTTCACCTAAACATAGCTCTCGCTACATTCATACATACCTATGATAACAGTTAAAACAGAAAACTACAACCGTATTTCTCAGGATTTTTACAATAAAGCAATAGATTCCCTTGATCTGAACCTTATTTCATGTGTCTGCGGTCACTCCGGCTGTCTCATCCGTCATGGCTCTTATAAACGCAGCATCCAGCTTGCTGACAGGATCCTATCCCTTTCCGTTGTCCGTGTGTACTGCAAAATCTGCGGACATACCCATGCATTACTACTTTCATCCATGGTCCCGTATTCCCAGATCCCCCTGGCTCTGCACGTCCGTCTGATTCAGGCTTATGAACATGAAACCGGATTCCGGAACATACTGGAAGAACAATACCTCGTGGATGAAAACAACCTGAAATCCATCATCCGGAACTACCGCTTACACTGGAAGCAGCGGCTGCTCTCCATGAGGCTTCACCTCCCCGATATCCCCAGCCTGATTTCAGGATGCTTTTCCCTCTTTTCCAGACAGTTCATGCAGATTAAATCAACCTCCAATAAACTTTTTATCCTGCCAACATAACCTTACACGACAGGTCTGGTTTTATCCCTTATCCTTTAGAAAAAGGAGGCAGATGAAATCTATGAAACAAGAAAAACAACAGGAAATCGCACTAATGCGCTATGGCGCCATCGCACCGATGATTGCAGGACTTGATGAACGTTATCCAAGCAAGACTGCTTTTTACACAGAAATCTCTGCAAAAGGCCTGATGGGACCCGACGGGAAGCTCCATCATTATGCTCCCGCCACCATTGAAAAGTGGTATCTAGACTATCAGAACCATGGTTTTGAAGGTCTCGTCCCGAAAGGGCGGTCAGATGCCGGCATGAGTCGCAAGCTTGATGAAGAACTTCAGGAGAGGATCCGGTATTTCAAGACCAACTACCCCCGCATGTCTGCAGCCGCTATTTACAGGCAGCTGAAATCCGATGGCTCCGTAATAAACGGACAGGTATCCGAATCCACCGTCAGCCGTTTTGTGAACCGGCTTCAGTTAGAACTTCGGCAGACCCCGAACAGGGATATGCGCCGCTATGAACGCCCCCATATCAATGAAGTCTGGTGCGGGGACAGCAGCGTCGGTCCCCGCCTTACAGATTCGGATGGCAAAAAACACCGGGTCTATATCATTGCCCTGATTGATGATGCCAGCCGCTTCATTACCGGAATTGATGTGTTCTATCATGATAACTTTATCAACCTGATGTCGGTTATGAAATCAGCCATAGCAAAGTATGGGCGCCCAAAAGTTTTCAACTTTGACAATGGTAAATCTTACAAAAACAGGCAGATGGAACTCCTTGCCGCAAGAATCGGTACAACACTCAGTTACTGCCAGCCATACACTCCCACCGGAAAAGCCAAGATTGAACGCTGGTTCCGGACGATGAAGGATCAGTGGATGGCAGCCCTTGATATGCGGGATTTCCATTCACTGGAAGAACTAAGGGGAAGTCTGTACGCTTTTGTCCAACAATACAACCAATCTCCCCATTCTTCCCTCCGTGGACGGTCCCCACAGGACCGTTTCTTTTCGGAATCGGAGCAGATCCGCAGACTTTCTGAGGAAGACATCCGTCAAAATTTCCTTCTGGAGCTTGAACGCCGGGTATCTGCTGACAGTGTAATCGTCATCGACCAGATTGAATACGAAGTTGATTATCGTTTTGCACGGCAGCGTATCCGCCTGCGCTATTCTCCGAATATGAAAGAAATCTTCATTGTGGAAGCTGACGGGACGCTGACACCCATCCGGCTTCTCAATAAAACCGAAAACGCATTGATAAAAAGAGAAAAAGTACGCTTATGCAAAGGAGACGAATGATTATGGATTACACTGCAAGATACGGATTGGAGTTCAATCCTTTCCTAAAGAACTCAAAGGAAGTCCTCGTAGAAACACAGGAATACAAGGAGGTTCTGTTCCGCCTGAACTACCTGCTTACCACAAAAGGCTTCGGTCTCCTGACCGGAAGCGCCGGAAGAGGAAAGACCACCGCCGTCAGGAACTGGGCTTCAGGACTGAACACTTCCCTTTATAAAGTGGTTTACTCCAGTCTTTCTACCCTGACTGTAAATGATTTTTACCGGAATCTTGCCGCTGAACTTGGAGCCCAGCCTGCATTCCGCAAGACCGATAACTTCAAGATCATCCAGGATGAAATCAACCGTCTCGTACTTGAGAAACGACAGACGCCTGTCATCATCATAGATGAAGCGAACTATATCGGAAACGCTGTACTCAATGATTTAAAAATGCTGTTCAACTTTGAAATGGATTCCAAAGACCGGGCTGTTGTTCTTCTTTCCGGTCTGCCACAGCTCAACAGCACCCTGCGTCTAAGCATCCACGAACCTTTCCGCCAGAGAATTGTCATGAATTATAACCTGGAAGGCATGACAAAAGCAGAAGGGCATTCCTATGTTGCTGCCAAACTGAATGGCGCCGGATGCACACAAACGGTATTCGAAGACAATGCACTGGAAGCAATCCTCAATGCAGCGAATGGAACCCCACGTATGATCAACAAACTGTGTAATGCAAGTCTGTTGGTTGGAAACAGCTCAAATTTAAATATCATAACCGCCGATGCCGTCATGCAGGCGATCAATGACTGTGAACTGGGATAGCTTTAGAAACCATCATGTAAGATAATCTACATGATGGTTTTTTCTCATAAAATAACGTGCCTGAAGCGTCCAAAAATATATGCTTCATTCCATCGTTAGGTGCTCCGAAAGACCCGTTTTAATCTGACGGAAAAGGCAGCGTTTAATTTGCCGAATAACATTTAGATATACGAGCAGTTGCCTGATTGCCATTTCACAGCTCTTGCTCGGTCTGAAACCATAACTCCACTCTGAAAACAAAGGCTCACATATGGGACTTATCACCTGTACGATGCCTTGTTGTATTACCCTGTCCATTACCGTAGGGATTCCGAGTTTTCTCATTCCACCGTTTGGCTTAGGTATCTCCACTCTCCTGACAGGTTGTGGTTTGTACTTCCTGCTCCTGATTTGATTTCTGATACTTTCCCAATTCTCTTTGATATGATCGCCAAGTTCTTCGACTGATACACCGTCTACTCCTCCTGCGCCTTTATTGGCACAGACTCTCTTGTATGCAGTGTTCATGTTGTCTTTGGACAGTATCTTTTCCAACAGTTCTGACATTGCCTTGTGTGCTTTCTCCTTTCCGTTCCCATGGATTCGCCCTAAGTTGTGCAGTACCTGCTCATTTACGTTTTGCCCTTCCTGCTGTCAGGTATTCCATGGGGCATACATTTGATTACACGGTTACATTGTTCAGCCCTTCAGCAACTCCCATTTCAGGGCTTTACCTACTATGGCTTCTGCTGACTTCTCACAGTTCGTTGTTACTACGGCATTTCCCCGCCTGTGAGACCTCACGGGATAAGCCTGCCAATCTTTCCTCGTCTACCTGCCTGATTTACACACATGGGTTACGGTTGCCTTTCGGACTTCACTGTCTCGCGCCAGCTTATCCACCATGTGTGCCTTATATCAGATTTCTGTTCGTCAGGCTACGATTTCGCTATCCCTTCTTCTCGCTTGCACCTTACGATGTAGACCTTGGGAGTCGCTATGGGGTTCGTCGGCAACTACGCCCCTTGTGGACTTTCACCACAGACTGACGGCATGCCCGTCATACGCGAAAGGGGCTGTCGGGAAATAGATAGTTCCAAAAAGGGGCAGATTTGACTCGCATGAGTCAAATCTGCCCCTGAAGCTTTTCCGTAAAGAGAGAAAAAGATGGCTAACGACAACCATCTTCTCTCCATTCCATGTTATAATGGAACTATGCTAAAACAAGATTATTATAACGAATTTTTTGAATTAGGGCAACAGAAAATGAACTTCAGTTTCTTCGAATTGTGTTTACCTGACGACGATCCAGTCTATACCCTGAAAAAAGTGATGGAGGATTTAGATTTTTCTGGCTTGTTAGCCAATTGTTCAGATAAGGGAAGAACCGGGTTTAATCCAATTATGATGTATGCTGTCGTTACTTACGCAAACATGCGTGGGGTAAGGGCTGTTGACCGTATTGTGGAATTATGTGAAAGAGACCTTGCGTTTATCTGGCTTACCAAAGGACAGAAACCAAAAAGAGATGCATTCTATGAATTCAAGAATAAAAAACTAACTGCTGATGTATTAGATGAATTAAACTATCAGTTTCTTCACCGTCTGCAAAAAGAAGGACTGATTACCCTAAAGTCGCTTTTTATTGATGGGACCAAAATAGAAGCGAATGCAAACCGTTATACATTTGTCTGGAGAGGAACACTCAATTATCACCTTGCAGGCTTGTTAGATACGATTGATTTACTGTATGAGAAATATAATGTCCTGATTGATGAAAATGAGTATAGCATCAAATATGATATTCCCCATGCACATATGTTTGTGATCGAAGGGATGGATAAAGTAAGGGATATCATTGAAAAGAACCGGAAAAGGAAACTGGCAAAACATAAAAAGTTGTCAAATAATACAATCATCGAAATTGACAATTGTTCTCCGTTGGAGATTCTGAAACTCCAGAAAAATCTGCTTCAGATTGCAGAGCAGGAACAGATCACGTTTGTTTATGGAAAGGGAAAGAGAAAACCGGAAATCCAGCAGCTATATGAGGAACTGGAAGCCTGCGGTGAACGCCTGATGGGATACAAAGAATGCTTTGAGATCATGGGAAGAGACAGGAACAGTTATTCCAAAACAGATTTAGAAGCTACATTTATGAGAATGAAAGAAGACCATATGCTAAATGGACAATTAAAAGCAGCATATAACATTCAGATAGCAGTAGAGAATTATTTCATTGTTCAGGCATATGTAAGTAATGACCGGACAGATTATAATACATTGATCCCTGTGTTAGAAAAGCACAAAAACGCATTTGGAGAAATTTTGGAAGAAGTAACTGCCGACAGTGGTTATTGCAGTGAAAAGAATCTTCTGTACTTAAAGGACCATAAAATCACCAGTTATATCAAACTGCAGGATCATGAAAAACGGAAAACACGTGCGTACACAGAAAATATTGGAAAGTATTACAACATGAAAACGCAGATATTTGAGGATGAACTTTATTACGTCTGTCATGATGGAAGGGAGCTTCATCATATCAGGACTGAGAAAAAAGAACAGGCTGGTTATACACAAACATTTGAGGTGTATGGATGCGCAGATTGTAGTGGCTGTGAACATAAAGCAAAATGTCTCTATAAATATGATGCTGAGAAAGATGCAGAGAAAAATAAGGTCATGAAAGTTAACGGACAATGGGAAGCTTTGAAAGAAGAATCCCATGCAAACATCCAGAGTGAGAAGGGGATTTTGAACCGGCAGATCCGTTCCATTCAGACAGAAGGACATTTTGGAGATATCAAAGAAAATGACGGTTTTCGACGTTTCAATTACCGGACAGCAGAAAAAGTATATAAAGAATTCATGCTGTATGCGATTGGAAGAAATATAAATAAATACCATCGTTTTCTTCATGATGAGATCAAGAAATTTGAGAGAAAAACCGAAGAAAAGGCTGCTTAGAAAAAGAGTGCTTTCAAAAATGCAGTCAAGGGATTTTTGTGTCCTAAAATACATACGGAAAAGAAAGAATACGAATCTCCCGAAGAAGTTCAAGTATTAAAAATACTGATTTCTACGGGAGATTCGTATTTTAAGATTCAGAGTCTAAAAGTCGGTATTAACCGACAGCCCCTTTGCTTACCCTCTATCTTTTATCAGCAACAATTTTCCTTCCAAAACAGTAACCTTTGCTCTTCTGCCCGGGAGCACTTCATTGCTGATTCCATACTGGTATTCACAGGTAATCTCTGCATTTTCAAGTGGATACTTGGCATTCTCTATCGTGATGCCCTTGGCAGTGCCAGTAACATTCAAAAGTGAAAAGAACGCATAGGAATCCTCAATATAAGCAGGCTTATTTGAAATGATCTCCATTTCAGAATAATCGTCAATAATGATTCCTTTCTTACCAAGCGAATCCAGGTAGAGCAAAATCGACACATTGCCAAGTGTGTGGTCGAGCCTTGCTCCTACAACACCGATCAGCAGAAAATCATCAAAACCACGTTTCAGAGCTTCCTTGACTGCAAAAACGGTATCCGTATCATCCTTCTCGCAGGGAAGTACAATGGTCTCAATATCAAAATGTGGATTATCGTGGGAGTCAAAATCTCCCACGATAAGTCCGGGTATTACCTGAAGGGCATCCATATGTTTCAGTCCGCTGTCACAGAAGATAATGTAATCATCCTCACGAAGACAGTTTCTGATATATGAATAGTTGTTTATGTCAGCACCACCGACAATCACACATCGTTTCATTTTCTCACCTTACAGAATATCAATGTACTCTCCACTCAACGCCTTGTTCATACTTCTGACTGCACAGAATTTGCCACACATCGAGCAGCTGTCCTCGTGTTCAGGAGCACGGCTGTCACGGATGGCTTTCGCAGTTTCAGGATCAATGGAGCATTCCCACTGCTTTTCCCAATCAAAAGTTCTTCTGGCATCTGCCATTGCATCGTCAATGTCTCTTGCGTGAGGAACCTTCTTTGCAATATCCGCAGCGTGAGCTGCAATGCGCGATGCAATAATACCTTGCTTTACATCCTCTACATTCGGCAGAGCAAGATGTTCAGCGGGCGTTACATAGCAAAGGAAAGCAGCACCGCTTGCTGCAGCAATCGCTCCACCGATAGCTGAAGTGATGTGATCATAACCGGGTGCAATATCCGTAACAATAGGACCGAGCACATAGAACGGCGCACCCATACAGATGGTCTGCTGCATCTTCATATTGGCTTCAATCTGATCCATCGGTATATGTCCGGGACCTTCCACCATAACCTGAACATCTTTTTCCCATGCACGCTTGGTCAGCTCGCCAAGACGAACCAACTCTTCAATCTGACATACATCACTTCCGTCGGCAAGACAACCGGGACGGCAGGCGTCACCAAGCGAAATGGTCACATCATACTCACGGCAGATATCCAGGATCTCGTCAAAGTATTCGTAAAAGGGATTTTCTTCGCCCGTCATACTCATCCAAGCAAAAACCAGGGAGCCGCCGCGGGAAACAATATTCATTTTTCTCTTGTGCTTTTTGATCTGCTCAATGGTCTTACGGGTAATACCGCAGTGAAGGGTTACAAAATCAACACCATCTTCTGCGTGAAGACGAACCACATCAATGAAATCTTTTGCTGTAAGAGTTGCAAGGTCTCTCTGATAATGAATCACACTGTCATAAACTGGAACAGTACCGATCATTGCGGGACACTCACTTGTGAGCTTTCTGCGGAAAGGCTGCGTGTTACCATGGGAAGAAAGGTCCATAATGGCTTCAGCACCCATACCTACGGCTGCCATAACCTTTTGCATTTCGATATCGTAATCTTTACAGTCACGGGAAACACCGAGATTAACATTGATTTTAGTGCGGAGCATGGAGCCTACACCGTTTGGATCAATGCAGGTGTGGTTCTTGTTTGCACAGATAGCAACCTGTCCTTTTGCAACAAGTTCTCTGATTTCTTCTTCTGTTCTGTATTCCTTCTTTGCAACCGCCTTCATTTCAGGTGTAATAATGCCTTGTCTTGCGGCGTCCATTTGTGTTGTGTAATTTCTCATTGTTTTGATTCCTTTCAAGCAATTTTATTTGGTAAACTCACTATTTAGATGAAAAGCGTGATTCATAGGTCCTGAGCCTTGCCCTAAGTCAAGCATATCGGAAAGTGCGCCCGAAATATAATTCTTGGCTCTCTGTACGGAGGTTTCGAGATCATAGCCCTTTGCAAGATTCGATGCTATGGCTGATGACAGCGTACACCCCGTCCCATGGGTGTTTGGATTATCGATTCGTTTGCCATAGAACCATTTGAAATTTCCATTTGCGTATAGCAGATCATTTGCATCATGGATGTTATGACCGCCCTTGAGAAGCACGGCACATCCGTATGTATCGCCGATTTTCTTTGCCGCTTTTATCATATCTTCCTTATCAGAAACAGCCATTCCCGAAAGAATTTCCGCTTCCGGAATATTGGGCGTGACTACATCGGCAATGGGGAGTAGTTCATCCATCAACGTAGAGACCGCATCCGTCTTCATAAGTGATGAACCGCTGGTAGCCACCATCACAGGATCTACTACAATACTCTTTGCCTTATAAATCTTCAGTCTGTCGGCGATAACCTTGATAAGCTCCGCCGAAGATACCATACCGATCTTGACTGCATCAGGGAATATGTCCTCAAATATCGCATCAAGTTGATGCTTTAAAAATTCAGGTGTGGACTCCTGAATCGCTCTTACGCCGGTCGTGTTCTGTGCTGTCAGTGCTGTAATCGCACTCATGGCATAAACACCATTCATCGTCATTGTTTTCAAATCTGCTTGAATACCGGCGCCTCCACTGCAGTCGCTTCCTGCAATGGTCAATGCTGTTTTCATTTTCATAGAAATACTCCTTTCGTTTTTCAGCATCGTTTTGTATAGCGGCATAAGGTGGTGCCCCCAATCTGCCGCTTATTTCACTTAAATCAGAGCAAGCTCATGTGCTCTTGCTTTCAGTTCTTCTGTCGCCATCTTTGGATCATCTGCTTTCATAATGGCAGATACCACGCAAATTCCGGCAATAGGAATTCCGGTGAGAACATCAATGTTACCTTTATTGAGTCCGCCAATGGCATTCGCAGGAATGGGTACCGCATTACAAATATCACGAAGGGTATCCGTAGATGTCAGAACCGTCTTCACCTTGGTTGTGGTGGGATAGATTGCACCTACACCAAGATAGTCAGCACCCTGCTCGTAGGCTTCCTTTGCCCAAGGAACGGTTTTTGCGGTTGCGCCTACGATCTTATCGTCACCCATCAAGCGTCTTGCGGTTGCAACAGGCATATCCTCGGCCCCCACGTGAACCCCCTCGGCATCCATAGCAAGAGCTACATCTACACGGTCATCAATAATCAGCGGCACATTGTAACGCTTGGCAATGGCGTGTACCTTCTCGGCAAGTTCGATATACTCCCGTGTGCTTCTGTTTTTCTCACGGAGCTGAAGAAGGGTTACACCGCCTTTCAGAGCCTGCTCCACACGGCAGAGAAATTCTTCCTCGGTGTAGTTCGTGCTGTCAGTGATAAAATATAAACTTGGATCAAACTTTTTCATTCTCTTTCCCTCACACATACAGATAGTCATTCAGAACCGGCTGCAGACCTTCCTCTGCAATGTCCCTATACATCTTGTCAAGACTGCGGTTATCGTCAATCTCAAACTGCTCGTCGCCCTGTACTTCATCCGTTTCTTTTCCTGTATATTTACTTTCGTGATCACCAATACCGGTGGAAACACCCGCAGAAACCTTCGTTGCCGCAATCTTCACAATACCGTTTCTAAACTCAGCACTCTCACGGGAAGATACGGTAATACCTACATACGGCAGGAAGATACGGTATGCACAAAGCACCTGACAAAGCTGTTTTTCGTGAACATCCAAAGGGTTGATCTTGTCGTTATTGATGATCGGTCTGAGTCTTGGACAGGACAACGACATTTCAGCGTGAGGATATTTTCTCTGCAAATAGTAAACGTGCAATGCACTTGCGAGAGCATCCTTACGGAAGTCAGAGAGTCCAAGCAGAGCCGAAAATGCAACCCCTCTCATACCACCACGAAGCGCACGTTCCTGGGCATCGAAGCGGTAAGGCCATACACGCTTGTGACCGAGCAGATGAAGCTGCTCATATCGATCCGCATCGTAGGTTTCCTGAAACACCGTTACGTAGTCTGCACCGCATTCGTGAAGGTACTTGTATTCATCGGTATTGACAGGATAGATTTCAAGTCCTACCATACGGAAATACTTTCTTGCCAGCTTGCAGGCTTCACCGATATATTCCACGTTGCTCTGGCCTCTGCTCTCACCGGTAAGGATTAGGATTTCCTCCATACCGCTGTCGGCGATGACCTTCATCTCTTTTTCAATCTGCTCCATACTGAGCTTCATGCGGTTGATATGGTTGTAACAGTTAAAACCACAATAGACACAGTAATTCTCGCAGTAGTTGGCTATGTACAGGGGAGTGAACAGATACACGGTATTACCAAAATGCTTACTTGTTTCCAGTCTTGCACGCTGCGCCATCTGTTCAAGGAACGGTTCCGCTGCTGGAGAAAGGAGTGCCTTGAAATCTTCTATCGTACAGGTATCGTGTTCCAAAGCTGCTTTCACATCGGCTGCAGTATATTTTGAATAGTCGTAGGAGTTCATCTGCGCCATTACACTTGCACACACATCCGACTCAATCACTTCCATCCCCGGCAGATATTCCATGTGGCTTTTACGTGAGGACGGATTGTTTTCCAGCCGATGCTTTTTTGCAAGTGCTTCTGGAGACAGATGCTCCGAATCCACAAAAAATTGATTATCCATAGGCCACCTCTTAATCACGAAGGAAACCGGTCAGCGGATCGGAGGCGGATGCACCACGGGTCAGCACTCTGCCAAGGCCCGCAAGGTATGCCTTACGACCGGCTTCAATGGCATTCTTGAAAGCAGAAGCCATCATAGGAAGATCTCCTGCGGTTGCAAGTGCGGTGTTCGCCATAATAGCGGCGGCGCCCATTTCCATTGCTTCGCAAGCTTGGGACGGTCTTCCGATACCGGCATCTACAATGATAGGCAGGTCAATTTCGTCAATAAGAATCTGAATAAACTCTTTAGTTGCAAGACCTTTGTTAGAACCAATGGGAGAAGCCAGGGGCATAACACTTGCGGCACCGGCATTTACAAGGTCACGGGCCACGTTGAGGTCAGGATACATATACGGCATAACTACAAATCCCTCGTTTGCAAGGATCTCTGTCGCCTTGATGGTTTCCTGATTGTCAGGAAGCAGGTATTTAGAGTCACGCATAATTTCAATTTTTACGAAATTACCGCAGCCAAGCTCACGGGCAAGTCTCGCAATACGCACGGCTTCTTCTGCATTTCTCGCGCCACTGGTGTTCGGGAGCAGGGTAATTCCTTCGGGGATATAGTCAAGGATGCTTTCCTGTTCCTTGGTGTTTGCACGGCGAACGGCAAGTGTGATGATCTCTGCGCCAGCATCCTTCACCGCTGCTTCAATGAGCTTCATGGAGTATTTGCCGGATCCCAGAATAAAACGGGAGTTAAATTCGTGTCCGCCTATGATCAGTTTATCGTTGTTCATTTTTTATTCCTTCTTTCTTTGTTAATCAAGCATATCGATCAGGTCCCGGAGCGCTGTTTCAAATTTGGCCCCGTACCAATGATCTGCATCGCCCTGGGTATTGATGATGCATTTCACGGTATAATCCGCAGCAATTTTTGCAGCTTCAAACATACTCTTGTCGTTCATCAGTGCGCCGGTGAATGCGGACGCATAGATATCGCCGGTTCCGTGGCAGCCCTTTGAGATCTTGTCATGCTCATAGTAGCGCATCTCGCCGTTTTCATAGACGACAACACCAGTCTTTTCAGGAGCATAACCCACACCGGTCAGAACAATCGATTTTGCTCCAAGCAGAGAGAGTTTTTCAAGTAGTACCTTGATATACGTTTCATCGTAGACTTCATGGTATTCCATGTCTGCCAGGAAGCAGGCTTCAGTAATATTGGGAAGAAGAATATCTGCAGAACCGCACAACTCCTTCATTGCTTCTACGTATTCACCATCAAATGCCGGATAGAGCTTACCGTTATCAGCCATCGCAGGATCCACCACGCGAACACAATCGGAAGTACCCATTGTACTCAGAATATCCTTTACATAGCCGATCTGTTTTGTGCTGCCAAGATAACCGGTGTAAATGGCACTGAACTTAATATTTTCCTTCTGCCAATGCTTCTGGATATTCGGCATATCATCCGTAAGATCACGGAAAGTAAAATCCTGAAATCCTGCAGTATGGGTAGAAAGGATCGCAGATGGCAAAATACAGGTTTCCATTCCGCACGCAGAAAGGATTGGCAGCGCAACGGTCAGCGAACACTGACCGACACATGAGATATCCTGAATCGTTAAAATTTTCTTGTAAGACATGATTTTCATTCTCCTTATATCAGTTAAACTTCATATTCTTCTGCTAAGATTCGCAAAACGATATGTGCCTGATGAGCGGCACAAAGCATCACACGGGAAGAGACAAGCCCTATCCCGTCTTTCACATCGCTGACTTCATCACCGCACAAATAAAATTTGTTGGTCACTTTTCGCGTTTTGATCGTATTGGCACTGCCAAGTCCCGCCATCCCTGATGCCGCTACAAGATATTTCTTGGGCATCACCTCAAGAACAAGGTTTGTCAGCATTGCCTTGGCTTCAGCACCATCAAAAGCCTCACAGATGATATCGGCATCTTTGAGAAGCTCCACAGCACTATCCTCTGTGATACGAACGGTATGTGTTTCAATCACAACATACGGTGCAACCTCTTTCAGGTTCTCACACAACGCTTCCGTTTTATATATTCCAATCTGATCTGCTTTGTACTGCTGGCGGTGCAAATTGGAAATGTCCACATGGTCGAAGTCAATGAGGATCAGTTTTCCAATGCCGGCTCTGGCAAGTGAAACGGCAATATTGGAGCCAAGGCCACCAAGTCCACATATAGCAACTGTCGCTGCCGAAAACTTTTCCTGCAGCTCTTCGCCATGTCGTTCTTTTAGTGCCACGTCCCAAGCTTCTTTTGTCGGTATCAGATTAACCACCTCCCACAAAGCTAACGACCTCAACACTGTCACCATCCTCCAGAACGGTGTCAGGATACTGAGCCTTGGGAACAATATCACCGTTTCGTTCTACAGCGATCCGTTTGGGATCGTATTTTGTTGTTGCAAGATACTCTGCGATTGTCTTGCCTGCAACATCCAACTTTTCACCATTGATTTTCACCATACAAATCACCTCCATGACAATAAAAAAAGGAAGCTACCGATTTGGTAACTTCCTAAAACGTACTCTGTTATTCCTAATATCCTTGTATCAGGCATCCCTACGTTGGCATTATCCAAATCAGGTTCTCGGTCGAAGGTCACACCTTCCTCTCAGCCTGTTTACAAGCTCCCGTCTGTATAATTGTCGCTGACATTATACACCCATTATCCTTTAATTGCAATAATCTCCACAAATATTTACAAAAAGGTCAAAGTATTGCAATAATTCAATATATTTCTTTCCCATTCACTTTTGGCTTCTCATTCCAAAGCATACCGTAATGGAGGCTCCGCCATTTTTTTGGTTCTTTAGGGTAATGCCACCACCATGGCGCTGACACAAAACCTTGCTGATATTAAGACCCAATCCGAAATGTTCTCCTTCAGACTTTTTCTCAGTGGTATAGAATGGATCTGTTGCAATCTTTAAGGCATTACTATTAAATCCTTTACCATCATCGGCGACCGTAATCAGAAGTTTTTTGCCTTTTGTACGGCATGCAACTGAAACTGCAGTATCCGCATATCGCATGGCATTAGAAAGCAGGTTCTCAAAAACCTGCAAAACTATTTCCAAATCTACCGACACCATATCTACCTTGCCAAACTGTCCGTAGTAACTGCAAGCATAATAACTGTATGGCGTTTTATTTGCCTTATTCGTTCCAAATCTCATAGACCAGCCACAATCCGCACACTTGACAAGCCCTGCAAATATCGGCGTTGCCTTTTCCTTTGTCTGTCTGCGTCTTGATTTTATCTGCTCCTGCACACGATAGAACACTTCCTTGTCAATAATCGGCTCGTGAGTGTTTTCTACTCGAAACCATTCACTTTCGGGTTTACGCACTTTCTTTTTGCTCTTGAACGATACCGTAGACTGCATATTGTGAACACTGTTTCCGATATAAACCTCACTTTTCAATATTGCCTTGACATGAGCAATCGTCCACTCATAACGTTTACTTTCGGGTTTTCCCTCAAAGATATTGACTTTTTGGCTTATCGTCCTCTCTATCAACAAAGCGTACATAATGATTGATAATAGAAAAAGCGGTACGTTCAGCGTCCCGATAGGTCAGTAAATCTACAACCGCATAATAGGCTCGTTCATTCTTCATACGTATTTCAAAACGGTTCTTAATCTCCGTATCTTCAATCTCTGTGCCATTCTTGACATACTGCTCATAATTCTTCTGATAAGCACACATATATAATTCGCTACTTGTTGAGCCTAAATATAAGGTTTCGCCTGTATTCTTCGGTGTATCATTACCGCATTTCTCCGTACCGCTGTAATCTTTCTGCATACGGAAGTAGGAAATACATTCGCCTGCCTTGTATTTTTCCTTTAATTTTGGAATATCTAATATCCCTACTCGGTCATTGATAGCCAAGTCAAGCCGTTTCATCACACCGCCAGCCGTCATACAATCCAGCATGAAGTCATACCATGAGCGTTCCTGTGCCAGCAGATAACTTTCCATTTGCCGACAACCTCTGCCTTTCAGTTCCAACAGAACCCCTAAATGCTCCTGCATGGAACACATGATGTTGATGTCGCCAAGCACATATTTGCTTTCATAGCCGTATTTTCCATAATCTTCATAAAGCATATAGTCTGCTTTCAGTTGTAATACATCACGGATAATCTTTAATGCGTCCGTAGTAGTAGGAAAACGGACACGGAAGTAATCAATCAGCAAAAACAACGGTTCTTGCGGATTAAAACACTCAATCTGTTTTTCTAATGTTTCTTTTAGTTCTTCCGTCAATGGAAGTTTTTCTTTCTCAATGCGGTTATAATGCTCTCGACTGATACCACAGGCAACGGCAAGTCTTGTTTGTGTAACTCCGTATTCGTCACGTTTACGTTTTAATTCTTCAATAAAATCTTTATCATTCATTCTTTAATTCCTCCAATCAAAAAAAGGCAACTACCGTTTACTGATAATTGCCTACATTTCTACAAAAGAAAAAGACAATCAATTTCTTATTTGAAATCAACTGTCTTTCTTAATGTTATATTCTATTTTCCCAAGTGATAATGGCATAATTTATATCACACCATGTAAAATGCAGTTTCGCCTTGTAAATACAGCGTTTTCCGCTTGTTAATGTATATTGACTCTTGTTTTTTGTGCCCCCCTTGTTAGATAACGGGGGCTTGATGTTCGCTCGCAAGCTCGCTCACAGATGAAGTGAACCAGCCACTTGCAAGCATGGCGGAAAAATCTTGGGGATTTTTCCGCCACCATGTCTGGATCACTCCGTCTTTGTAAGAGATTTTAGGTCATCTTCCACATAAACTGGGGTTGTACTTATTTATCATTTTTCAAATGTGTAGTTGATAAAAGTAAAAAAGAAATACCTAATAATAAAAATATTATTGCTGAGGCAGTATTCTTATCCATAAATTTCATTATTGACACTATAAAGAAACATATTGAGGCAAATAAAAAACATATAAACCTAATTTTATCTTTTTCCATAATTTTTCCACCTTTTTAACTGCTAATTATATAAAACTCTTTTCCTCTTTGCAAACTGGGATTTACCTATTTCAAATCAAAGAGAGAATTTTCATAGTCCTTTACATAGTACCGTACATTTTTCCGCCCTTTTTGAATAATGGTGTGTCCTTCTGCTTCTAATTTTTCTTTTTGTGCTTCAATACCATTTGGATATTTAGCATTTAGTTCTCCGTTCGCTTTCAATGTTCTCCAATAAGGCGTTTCATCTTCTGAACGCTGATAACTCGCCCATGCCACAATAGAAACAAAAATTCCTGCTGTAATCGGTTCTGTAAAATCTGCACCACTTAACTCCGCAAAGTATTCTCGTATTTTCCCGACGGTAATCACTTTACCATACGGAATTTTTTTCATTACTTTGTCATAGTCGATTGGCGGTGCAAAATACATTTTACTTCCACCATATTTTTCAATGCTTTTCTGATCTTTAATGATTTGAAATTTTGGCATATCCTTATTATCGTGCAACATAGCATTAAAATCTTTTTTATCTTCGTTTGCCATTTCTGCCACCTCCTACTTTAAGGATAATCTGTTTGGCATTCCTATGCAATGAGGCTGTTTGAAAAAACTTGACAACTTCAAATTTATCCTTTCAAGTTTTTCAAAGCAGACGGATTATTCTCATGGATTGCCCTAACAGTAGGACAATTTTCTAAATTTGAACAGTTGGCACAACTAGTAACACCTTTTTTCATTGCACACTGGCGAATACCACAGATACTATCACAAAATACGGTTTTAAGTCCGTCCACACGACAACCTTGACAGTTAATTTGCTCTGGAAGAATAGGAGCATTATTTAATTCAGCCCATAGTTTTGCAGTTTTTTCTCGCAATTTTTGATCGTCATTGATTGTTGCAATATATGCGTCGCATTTTTCACAATCTAGTCCACAATATGCAATCATTTTTTTCATCATCGTTATGTACCTCCACAACTTCAAATTTATTGCTCTCTATATAAACTGGAATTGTCTATTTGACGATAAATCTATAAAGTGCATAGGCAATCCATATAATCCAAGAATAATCCCATAAATCAAAGAGAATACTTACTGCTAAATAAAAGATAGCAACAATGATTGCTATTATCCAATTTTTCTTTTTAGTCTTTTCCACAATCGACCACTTCCGCATCTTCCAATTTATCTTTATGTACATTATATCATACCCCTTCAATATTGTCATTTCTTTTCTGCTTTTGAAAAGCTACTTATCCGTCTATGATTTGTAAAGGGTGCTAAAGCATTGCTTACGCAACAAGCCCTTGACAACCCACAGACTAATAAGTTTTAGGACAATCAAGCAGAAATGAAATAGCCTGCTGTTTCACTACATAGAAAAAGAGATACCAACACGTTTATGTAGTATCTCTTAGCTTACTTAGTAGCGACATTCTTCTATTTGCAAGCAGGTAAACACAGGTTATTTCTCAATATCCTTTTGTTTGGGAAACTCCCGACTCCCACTTTGATATAGCAGTTCTCGACACATATAATTCTTCTGCCAACTCTTCCTGAGTAAGTCCTCTGCTTTTTCTTAATTCCTGAAGTTTCTCATGAAATTCCATCGCAGAACCTCCTTAATTTTCTCTTTTATAACACAACAAGACAGCCGCTTTATAAATACAAAACAATCCTATACTGAGCATAATAGAACCTACAATATCCGTCAACCAATGCACACCGGAAATCAGTCTGCCAAATACCATAAAAGCAGAAAAACAAATGACCAAAGCTTTTATAACCTTTTTAACAATTTCATTTTTCGACCTGCGATTTATTTGTTCGATAAGTGTCGGCATTACACAAAGTACAAGAAGTGTAGTTGAGGATGGATAAGACGCCTCCATAAATCCTTCAATGAGTATTGGTCTGTAATTGATTGGTATCATTTCAAAAATCAGATACCCAAAAACTACTAAAACGTAATATATCCCTAAAAGAATAATATCATAGTCCACTTTAAACAAACTTCTTCCTTTCATCAATTGAACACAACCAATCCCACCAAATATCATACAAATAAAAATCGGAACAAGTCCTAACCAGTCTGTGATAGTATAAATTTCCATATGCACACCAGTTAATTGATGAAACCAGCAGTTAATTGTTGCAAAACCTATATCAGTCCCATTTACTCCCAAAGTCTGCACATCTACCCTTTGTATCAATACTGTCCAGATAACAAATCCTACAACGAGTATACTTCCTATACCTAAAAATCTTTTTCCCTTTTCTTTCATTATTCGTAGTCCTTTCTCTTTTCGTTTTGCCTATCGGCTAATTTCAAAGTAGCAAAAGACTCCCTAAGCATAAAGAAACGCAGTGTCACATACGTGACACGATTCGTGTCACGCATGAAAACACTGCTTCTTACTCGTTTAATTAGAAAAGATGTCCCGGAAGTTTTAGTTTCTCTTTATAAGAAAATCCTTTATCAAATTCTTCTGCTTCGTCTTCATCCACAAAATATCCTTGCGGTGGTGTATACTCACCCGTCACTCCACTTAAATATCCCGGAATCAGTTCCTTACAAAGGAAGAATGATGCATCTGCATCTTCAGGTAAATCATGATAACGAATACCAAACTCGCTTGCGAATGTAAATCCACTTTTTCCATAAAAGTTGATATTACCTTCAAAGCACAACGCTCCACAACCAAGTTCCGCTGCTTTATTCAAAGAATAATCCAACAATTTTTTTCCAAATCCCTGTCTTTTCAATTCTGGTGTAATGCAGATTGGTCCCATTGTCATAATAGGAATATCTCGTCCATCATCTGCTTTGATGTTTGCACGTATGAACATATTTTGCCCAATCAACTGTCCGTCCCTCTCCATCACAAAGTCGAGTTCAGGTACAAATGCCTCATCGTTTCTTAATTGATTCAGCACATAATGTTCTAAGCAGCCCGGACGATACACATTCCAAAAGGCTTCTCTTACTAAATTTTCAACTTCTCTGTATTCTTCTTCTCTTTCTAAACGTATAATATAGTCATTTTTATTCATTAATTTTTCCTCCTGATGATTGTTGACTGCAATGCTAGGAGGTTACGATTCGATTGTTATTCATAACCTCCCGGTTACGCTACAATCTCCAAGGTGTTGTTTTTTCTCAAACAGCAATCTCCTTAAAATATAATATTTATAATCAAGCCTTTCGGCTGGATTAACAGAAATGAAAATTCAAATTTATCGTTTTCTTTCAGTATATCATAATTATAATCTTTCCACAAAACAAAAAATTTTAATTCCTACGGATTTTTCTACAAAGCATATAACCACATATTATTACACTTCATCAGAAAAACTTTCTCAATCTATATTGAAAAATCGTAGCAGAATATCCGACATTCTATCTATCAATAGTTTCTCTTTAGCAAATATAATCTTAGTACGGTATCCTGTTCCATCCGGTGCAAATTTTACTATACTTCTTATAGTTTCAAAAGCAAACACACCAACTACTTTCTCACTAAAAAAGACTAGAAGAGACATTTTCTCTTCTAATCCTTTATACTTTATCACAGAATACTTTTTGCTTTTATTTTTCTCATGGTCACGAGGCTTTTTTCGCTTAAATCCTACCTTTTGAACACGTGTTGTTACATATAAAAGTCTTAACCCCACTAAACACTCTTACCTCACCTCATAAACAACCTTCACAAAAACACCTCTTTTGTTACATCTATATGTACCGTACTCTTACTAATCCCAAACTGCTTCGCTGTCTGCCTCACTGTCGCATTATTTTCTATTATATAAGTTGCGATCTCAACGGCCCTCTCCTCGATATAATCTTTCACAAATATTCCCCTGCAAATATCTTTTTACAATGTATGCAGGGGAAATACTTAATATGTTTATCTTAGAATTTATTGGAATAATTCCGGATCATTTTAATCTTCCGGCGGTCTTTCTCCTTTTCTATCCATCAAAATTAGAAAACGGTTATCTGATTCTATTCTTCTTCCAATGTAATGATATGAATCCAATTGTCTCCGAAATCATATGTATAAATACAGGTAGATGCCGATTTAAAAATATTGCTCAATTTTGTCGTATCATCGAACTTCACTTCCTATCCTTCATTTTAACTGCTTTTCATCTGTAACTCAAGAAAATGAGTGACAAAAAGACCGGAATTCCCCTGCAGTCATTACTTTTTCCCCATTCTCCACACTTCAAAACCTCAAAATTTTATTGTAATATTTTACCAATTTTTATAGTATTACACGCCAAAAAACCATGATATTATAAAAACAATTCTTCCAGTTTTTCAAATACGCGCGATCTGAAGGATAACAAGAAGAGTAAATTTTTTATGTAGGAAGGCACTATGAAAAATCGTTTACGATCCATGTTTATAGCCGCCGTACTGGTTGGCACAGTTGTCGCAGGAAGCTTCACAGCTCCATTTTCTGTTCAGGCAGCGAAAAAGGACACCACATCTTTTGAAGATTTAAACCAGTCTCAAATAGTAGAAGCAATGGGACCTGGCTGGAATTTAGGAAATCAGCTGGAAAGTGTCACTGACAACGTTCCGGAGGAAACAAACTGGGGAAATCCTGTAATCACAGAAAAACTCATTCAAAGTGTAAAGGCTGCAGGCTTTAAATCGATCCGTATCCCTGTATCCTATTTTGCCAAAATCGACGATGACAAAGATTATACGATTGACAGCAAATGGCTGGATCGTGTACAGGAAGTTGTAGACTACTGCATTAAAAATGACTTATATGCAGTGATCAACATTCACGGAGATGGCTATAATACCATCGATGGCAGCTGGCTTTTGTGCAATGGAAAAAATCAAACAGAGATTAAGAAAAAATATAAAAAGGTATGGAAGCAAATTGCAGAAAGATTTAAAAATTACGATGAGCACTTACTGTTCGAGTCCATGAATGAAGAATTTGACGGCAGTTATTCTGAACCGAATAAAGAGTACTATCAAAATATTAATGACTACAACCAGATATTCGTTGATACTGTTCGGAAAACAGGAGATAACAATACAAAGCGTTGGCTGATTATTCCCGGCTGGAACACAAATATTGACTATACCGCCGGAGATTACGGTTTTAAACTTCCTACGGATCAATACCGCGACAAATCAATCGATAAAGAAGAACAACGAATTATGATTTCTGTTCACTATTATTCTCCTTGGGACTTCTGTGGCGGAGAAAACGGTGTGATCACTCAATGGGGCAACGAAGCGGATGATCCTTCCAAAACAAGTACAACCTGTGACGAAACTTACATGAAAAATCAGTTAAATCTGATGAAAACAACATTTGCAGACAAGGGATACCCTGTTTTCATCGGTGAATACGGCTCTATCGGCAAAACATCCTATGACAGTGAAAACGAATATTACCGTGCATATTTTGCCCGAAAATTGTGCCAGCTGAGTCGTAAAAACGGATGTATTCCAATGTACTGGGACAATGGATACAATGGTGTCCACGGATTCGGCTTATTTGATCGTACAACATGTGAAGTCACACAGCCTGTCATTATTGATGCCATTATGGAAGGTTTTGGTCAGAAAGCATCTCAAAACAGCACTCTGATGTCCGTCCGCCTGTATGTGTCAGACAGTAAATACTGGACGACCATTCAAAGTGATAACACTGCAAGAATTACCAAAAAAGGCGGCACCTATACGCTGAAACTGAAAGGTGATAAAGATATGCTTTTAAACATTACAACCATTGCTTTAAAAGACTGTGACGTTGAACTTGGAAATCAGACAAAATCCGACTTTACCAATGCTCAGATTGTAATTGACAAGGTTCTTTTTAATGGAACGGATTACACGGTAAAAGAAAATAAAAATGATGAGGTTTTCTCTGAAAAAGGCAGCCTTCAGATGGATCTGATCAATCAGTGGAGCGAAGCAGAGCCGATGATCGAAGGTCTGCAGAAAAAAGAATCTTTTTCTTTCCAGGATGCAGACTATAAAGATGAAAATGTGTTAGAGGTTACGTTCACCATCTCCAATTTGAAATAAAAATAGCAGACTCATTTCAATATTTCATGTAAAAATGAGGCCGGGAAAGCAGATTATTTTGCTTTACACCAGCCTCATTTTTGCTTGTCTACTTAATTACCAAGATGGTGAATGAATACCTGTACTGTGCAAGAATCAAATTCTGCTTTGTATTCATTGTTCTTCCAACCTGTGCACATCTTCCGGTGATAATCCGGAATACTCCGCGATCTTTTCTATCGGCAACTTATCCTCCAACATCTTACGCGCCATTTCCACTGCGTGCTCATGTTTTCCTTCACGTAATCCTTCACGTAATCCTTCGCGCCTTCCACTAGCTAACATATGGCGATGATCCCGGATTGCCTTTTGTCGTTCCTCATATTCTAATCGTTTTTCCTCGTCTGCACTGATTTCTTCCAATTTATCATATGCTTTATGGATATATTCATCTTTTTCTGCCAACACTTCAATTTCCTCCCTGCTCCTTGCACCGAAAAATTGTGCCCATCGAAGGAGTTCTGTCTGTGGATATTCATACTTCGCAAGCTTTGGCAGCTCAAGTACATGAATCTCGAATTTGTCGGAATACATGTCCCGTATCGTATCCTCCCAGATATGAAAACAAGAATAATATCTCTCATGTTCAAACAGTGTAAAATCCAGAATCCCTACATGGATACATTTCTTCAACTTATCATAATCTTCCCCTTCGTGGATCTGGTCTACATACATTTTCCCAAGATAAAACAAAGACCGCTCCTGCCAGTAATCATAGGCAATAGACTGCATTTCAATGTTTAGCTGCTCTCCCTCTCTTAGACGAACTCGCACATCCAGGATTCCGTACTTCTCTTCCTTATATTTCTTACGAAGCTTCTTCGGAAGTAATTCCATATCCAGAATCTCTTCCGGTGGAATCCGAAGAAACGCACCTATAAATCCTCGGCGCACTTCTTCATCTTCCATCAGCTCCTGAAAACAAAAATCCACGCTAGGTAACATAATAAACTTCTGTTCTTTCGTTTTCTTACACATATAACTGCTCCTTTCCACGGTGTGGAAAACACAATCATACATGATGTTCTTTTTTGATATTTTCATTATAAAGAAATATTGTCTATTGTACAACTGCTTTTCCATCATATTTACTTGCCTCTTTGTTCAGTTAAATTTTTTCTGAAATATCTGACCGAACGGTCTTGACCTTCTAGAAATCATTTAGAAATTTATCAGAAAGTTTAGATGATTCAAGTATAATATGACAGTATATGAAAAGCAATAAACTATTTATTAAATTTCCAAAGAATCCCTTTTAATTACTCAAACTTTGCATTTCAATAAGTTCGTATACACCTTGAAAATCCAATAATTGAGGGCGTAAAAAATAGTATGGATGCCATCCGGTTTGGTAGAATTGAGTTACTCAAAAACAATTAAAAACCGTAGGCTCATGCTATAAATAAAAGATAACACCAGACACCCAGAATGATACCCAAATTTTTAAAACTATTCGAAGATTTTTAATGGTTTTCATGTTTCTCCAGTACTCAAAGCAGCAAATTCATTGTGTACTTCACTTACTATCGTTGTATTTCCGGTACATTTTCTTCTTTGTATGTTACTCTAAAATGTTTTGCCCCAAGATCCTGCACAATCTTTTGTAATTCTCTTATTCGCGCTATTTTTAAATAACTAAAAATAGTCGTCTAACGCAATATATTCATCTCTATCACTTGGGTCTACATCATAAAAAGTCGGAATCTCTCCCGACTTTTCCTTTATTCACTCAATTTAAATCGTTTCTTACTTTTTTACGCCCTGGCATTTTTGCAGCAATCTGCTTTGATACCCCTTTCGGCACATTGATCTGTACTCCAAATAACATCCGAATAAACCAGATCATAAACAAGAATATAAAAATTGGAATAAGACAAGATGTAACCAACATCACCGCGATCAACTCAATAAATTGATTTAAAAGTTCTTCCCCTTTTTCCAACAATCCTGAAATTCCATCTTTGATTTTCGATAATGCTTTCTCTATGATGTTACCTTCTGAATCTGTATTTTTCTCAATTTCATTCGTTATATCCTGTGCTTCCTTTACAGTCTCTTCCATCGTTGACTCATATGTTTTTTCTATCATTGCCGAAACATTCATGCTGAATGGAATAATCATAAATATAACAAGACCGAATGCTGCTATTTTTGCTGCCAATATTTTCAAAACCGTTCGATTAAATCCGATTCCTGCCGCGAACAAAACACACGCTGCCGGAATCAATATAGAAAACGTTGCATATCCGGTAAGTGTCACCAAATACTTTTCCAAAAATATAACGACCAGAATAATCAGAAAATATGATGTTAAATCTGTCAGCTTATTTGCTATCGGTGTTGTCGCATCTCCGGGAATTGCCGCAATGGCTGTTGATGCTGCCGCTGATGTTGCTGTTAGTTTTAGAATATCTGCCTTCTTCTCATCCAGTGCCTCTATCGTTTTTTTATGGTTTTCCGGATTGCTTGCCGCTTTTGAAACAACAGTCATCGAAAGGACCATTATCACAAGTGCCACTGCCACCCATGCCAGTTTTTTCACATTCTTCTTTTCTATCATTTTCTCATTTCCTCCTATGTGCAATCATATACACAGTATACCCTACAATTTGACTTACTTCATTAATTTTTTTCATCACGGTCTTTCCTTTCTCCGTGTAAATGAGTATATTTCATCACGCTAACGTGATAGTAATACTCATTTACGGAATTATTTGTTATTCGCTTCAGAAAAGACCGTGTAAATTTCGCGAATTATACATCAAAACGGACGTGTTAACTCTAACACGCCCGCACATCTGTCCTTATTTTATTGTCCCTGTATCCCTATATACTGTATCGCCCCTATGAAATCTCCGCCAGCATCTTCTCCGAATCTTCTGCTGCCTTCACTTTATCGTTTGCCTGAATGATCACACCCTCTTCATCAATCAGATAGGTCGTTCTTACCACTCCCATGGATACTTTTCCGTAATTCTTTTTCTCTTTCCAGACATCATATGCCTGAATCACTTCTAATTCCGTATCAGAAAGCAATGTAATCGTCAGACCTTGTTTTTCTTCAAATCTTTTATGCGACGCAACACTGTCTTTGCTGATTCCAAGAATTACCACACCTTTTTCTTCAAACTGCGGATAACGTTCGCTGTATCCGCAAGCCTGCTTTGTACACCCCGGTGTATTATCCCTTGGATAGAAATACAAAAGAACTCTTTTCCCTCTGTAATCTTTTAAACTGTGTAACTCTCCATTCTGATCCGGAAGTGTAAATTCCGGAGCTTTTGTTCCTGTTTGTAACATTGCATTTTCCTCCTGTTTTCTGATTTTTTTGATATTCCAACCTTCTTTACAACCGTATCTCTCCCAGTCTGCCTTCTCCTTTCAGATACTTTCTGTAAATCACAAAGAACACCAGACTGGTCAGACATGCTGCCGCTCCATCCGCGAGGGGCTCTGCATAAAATGCACTCTTCGCCGCAAACGCGATCGGCAGGACACATGTCATCACAAAATACACAATCTTTCGAAACAGTGACAAGCTAAGGGAAAGCCTTGTCATCCCAAGCGCCGTCAGCGCATCCACAAACACATACTGGAGGCTGAGTGGGATCACCATCAATGTAAACACCTGGATTCCCCATATGGACAGTTCCCGGTATCTTGCATTGTCTGTAAAAATCTGCGCAAAATACTGCGGCAGAATTCTGGATACAAGGAACATCACCGTTGTAAATGTAATACATAGCACCAATACCCACTTCACTGTCTTACGGATACGATCCGGTTTGTTCGCACCGTAATTAAAACTGATCAAAGGCTGTGATCCTCCCGTAATTCCAAGCATCGGAGAGGTAATCAAAAGCATATAGCTCTGTACGATCGTTGCTGCCGTGATCAGCGTATCTCCCTGAGATTCGCCGCCATAATACTGAAGTACAGCATTCAATGCAATGATGATCACACTGTCTGTCGCAAGGATCAAAAATGGCGAAAAACCGATTTTACAGATTCGTTTCCCAATCTCCCACTCCGGCTTTACAAGATGGATCGGAATCTGCATCTTCTTACTGTGTAAAGTCAAAAGTACAAAAATACAGGACGAAAGCTGTGCGATGACTGTCGCAACAGCCGCTCCTGCAATATCCATTTCAAATACAAAAATAAAAATCGGATCCAGCACAATGTTTACCACTGCTCCGATCAATGTAGTTGCCATTCCCAGAAACGGAAATCCCTGCGCTGTAATAAAATAGTTCATGCCCATAGACACAAGGGCAAAAAATGTTCCCAGAGTATAAATCGTCAGATATGTATTCGCATATGGAAACGTCACTTCACTGGCACCGAACCAGTTCAGTAAAAAATCCTTGATCAGCAAAAACACAACTGTCAGCACTGCGGAAAATATAAGCAGCATGGAAAAACTATTCGCCAATATCCGTTGTGCGCTCTTCTTATCTCCTGCCCCCAGTTTCACCGAAAACGTAACCGATCCTCCGATTCCGATCAGAGCAGCAAACGAAGACAAAAGCGTAATGATCGGAGCACATACTCCGGCGCCTGCAAGGGAATCCCCGCCGATCCCCGGAATATTTCCGATATAGATCCGGTCTACAATACTGTAGAGCACATTGACGAACTGGGCAAACATAAAAGGAATTGATGTCTTTAATACTAAAAGTGGAACTGAATCCCTTCCAAAATCATTTGTCTTTTTCATGCTGCACCACTATCCCACCAGAATCTGGTATCCTTTTTCAAATATCTCTCCCGGCTGCACCGCATTGATTCCCTTCTTTTCAGAAATATCTTTATCAAATCCGGTATCATCACAACGGCCTGCCCATGGCTCCAGACATACGAACGGCGCATTCTTCGGTGACCAGATTCCGTAACTGTAAAATCCTTCACTCTTTACGCCTACATATGGCTTTCTTCCATCCTTTTTGCACAGCCATACTTCTTTTAACTGATAATCATCACAGATCAGTGTATCCACCCCAAACAATTTTTCGGAAAGCTGCAGATATCCGTCCTCCAGTTCCAGAGAATAGCTTTCTTCCGGCAGGCCTGTTCCGCATTCCAGATTCAGCCCGCAGCATTCCAGCGTTTCCATCTTCGAAAACCACAGAAGATAGTCGTCTTTCGTCTCCTTTGCGCCTTCAAACATAAATGCCGGATGTGCTCCGATCGTAAAGTAAATCGTTTCTTCTGATGGATTTTTTACTTTCCAGTCTACAAAAATATTTTTTCCATCCAGACGGTATGTGATATACAGCTCAAAGTCATAGGGATACACTTCTCTCGTCTCTTCATTCGAACAAAATAAAAACTGCGCTTCCTCTGCTGCAGATTTTACACAACGAAACTGGCTGTCTCTTGCAAATCCATGCTGAGACGTCGGATACTGTGTTCCTTTGATCAGAACAGTATTTCCGTGTGTCTTCCCTACATTTGGGAACAGGATCGGAGAATGCCGGTTCCAAAATTCAGGATTTCCGTTCCACAAGATCTCTGCTCCTGTCTTTTTGTTAAAAATTCTTGTCAGTTCTGCGCCTTTTTCTGCGATTTCCACACAAAGGCATGCGTTTTCCAATTTCATAAAACTCCCTCCGCTTCTTTTCATTCGTCTACTACAACTGTACACCATTCTGCCTGTCAGTACAACCAGAAAGCACCGGAAAAACAAAATCTGTTTTCCGGCGCTCTCTTTTTATTCCTGTGCATTATCTGTACTGCTCTGATCTGAACTCTCGTCCGAACTCTGATCGGTATTCTGATCTTTGTTCTCTGTTGTGCTGTTCTGTGTATCTTTCGCATTTTCATTCGTCGTTTCGTCTTCCTGCTCTACCTGAACACAACTCTTCTGCAGATACTTGGCAGCTTTTTCCTGCATGATGGACTGCTCGATGTTTTCTTTTCCGTTTTTCTCTTCATATTCCGCAATCTGATCTGTACGATATCCGGCAAGTGCTGCATACTGCTTCAGCCCGATCTCATACTCTTTATCTGTAGGTTCTAAATTCTTTTTCTCACAGAGAAGCTCTACTGCCATCTGATTTCTCACGGTATTCTCTGCTACTGTCTGTGCCTTCTCTTTAAACTGATCTTCTGTCATTCCCATGTACTGAGTCAAATAATCTCCCAGCTCCATCTGATAGTATTCTGCTGTACTCTCATACTGGTTTATGATCGCCTCTTTCTGCTCTTTTACTTTATCTTTCGGAAGATCTTTTTTCACTTCGATCTGATCCACCAGAGCATTCAAAAGATTCTGGTACATCTGCTGGTTTTCGATTTTTTCTTTGATCTCTTTTTTATATTCCTTTACAGTTGTCGCTTCTACACTGTTCTCTTTGACCCACTTATCTGTCAGCTTCGGCACATCTACTGTATAAATGCCATTTAAAGTAATGGTAAACACTGCGACTTTTCCGGCCATTTCTGTATTCATATACGTATCCGGGAACTGTACCGTAATGTCAAACTGCTCTCCTTTGTTATGACCGACAATCTGGTCTTCAAATCCCTGGTAGTCTCCGTTTGCACCGATAAAAGAACCGGGACCAAGCTCCAGGTCTGTTCCCTGGGCAGAACCACCCTGAAATTCCACACCGTCTACTTTTCCGACATAATCAATATTGACTGTATCCCCTGTCTGCGCTGCACGGTCTGTCACCTCTGTTCTGGTTGCATCTGCCTGCAGAAAATAATTCACATAATTCGTCACCTGATCATCTGTCAGTTCAGTTGCTTCCACCTGCGGCACTTCCAGTCCCTTGTACTGTTTAATCGTAATATACTCATTGGATAACTGACTGGAACACCCTGTCAGTGATCCCATCAGGAATACACCTGCAATTACTGCAATTAACTTCTTTTTCATCTTCTTGCCCTTCCATTTCCTATATGATCCTCTGCCTGTCTTTTTGACAGCCTGTTTTTTATTATACCACATTCTGTTGAATGAGACGTACATTTTTCTTAAGAGTTCATAAGATTTTCACTATTTTTTCTGTCTGTTTATAAAAGCGGTGACAGCAATCTTGAAAACTGCTCTTTTCCCCGGATGATAAGACTTCTCTGGTGATACGCATTTCTCGTGATCTGTGTAGATTTTGTCATATCATTTTCAAAGCTCTGCTCCAATTTCTGCGTTGTCTCCTCGCTGTATACCACTGCATTGACTTCAAAGTTCAATCCAAAGCTGCGAAAATCCATATTGGCAGTTCCCACACACGCTACGGTTCCATCCACCATCACTGTCTTTGCATGCAGAAATCCGTTGTCATACACATAACATTTTGCTCCGGCCTCCACCATTTCACCAATATAGGAATAGGTCGCCCAGTATACAAACGGATGATCCGGCTTGCACGGAATCATAATCCTTACATCCACACCGGAACGGGCGGCAATCTTCAATGCATCCAGAATCGAATCATCCGGAATAAAATACGGTGTCTGCAGATATACATGATCTTTTGCGCTGTGAATCAGTCGCAGATAATTGTCATGGATTGTTTTGATCTGCGAGTCCGGACCACTGGAAATAATCTGCACCGGGTCTCTTCCCTCCCGCTCATACTTCGGAATCTCAAATAAGGTATCCTCCTGAAACAGATTTTCCTTTGCCGCATAATTCCAATCCAGTACAAACCGTACGGCCAGAGAGGTTACGGCTGCCCCTTCGATACAAAGATGGGTATCCCTCCAGTAACCGAACTTCTTTTTGTCCAGTCCCAGATATTCCCTTCCTACATTGAAACCACCCACAAATCCGACCCTGCCGTCTATCACGACAATCTTGCGGTGATTCCGGTAGTTCATTCGAAGCTGAAGATTTCCAAACAGCGCCGGGAAAAATTCTGCCACGTGGATTCCTTCCTTCTCCAGACGTTCCCAGTCCCGGTTATGCATCCCTCGACAGCCCATACTGTCAAACAAAATGCGGACCTCAACTCCCTCTTTCGCCTTTTTGATCAGCACCGGCTCAATATGCTGCCACAATTCATCATTACGGATAATATAATACTGAAAATGAATATATTTTTTTGCTTTTTTCATCTCTTCCAGCAGCGCTTTGAATTTTTCCTTTCCATCGGTATAGATCCGCACATCGTTATTATCTGTCAAAACAGCCTGCCCTGCTTCCAGATTATATAAAATCAGATCCCGATACCTTGCCACCGCTGGATTCGTCAGGCGGAGCCTACGTCTGTATATCGTCTCTTCCTGCCTGCGCACAGCATATTTTATCTCTCCTTCAATCTCTTTTGCCTTAAACATCCTGCTTTTATGAAAATCCTGCCCGATCAGCAGATACAGGACAAATCCGAGAATCGGTATAAAATACAGCAATAACAGCCAGGTCCATACCGTCTGCGGAGATCTTCTCTGAAAAAACACAATGACCAGAGAAAGCAAAATATTGATCACAACCAGATTGTCCATCATAAAATGATACACACTGACTGCACTGTTCCATATCGTTTCTGCCATAAATACCTCTCCCCTATCTTTTTCTCATTTCCTTAGTATACCTGTTTTCTCCAAGAAAAGTAAAGCCCTGCCGTCCAAATCTCTTGCACTTCCCGGGAAACAATGTTACAATATTACATGCATAATTATGAAAAAAGAGAATTTTAGGAGGGTTTTATCGTGTCTACAGGATGGATCGTACTGATCGTTGTACTTGTGATTCTGATCGGTGTACTCGTCGGCCTTTATTTCTTCGGAAAAAAAGCAGAGAAGAAGCAGGCAGCACAGCAGGAACAGATGGATGCCATGGCACAGACTGTCAACATGCTGATCATCGATAAAAAGAAAATGAAACTCAAAGAAGCCAATCTTCCTTCCGCGGTGCTGGAGAATACGCCAAAATATTTGAGACGTACCAAAGTACCTGTTGTAAAAGCAAAAGTCGGACCAAGAGTGATGACTTTGATGTGTGATGTTAAGATCTTTGACCTTATCCCGATCAAGAAAGAAGTCAAAGCTACCGTAAGCGGCATCTACATCACTGCTGTAAAAGGTGTTCGCGGACCACTTGAGGCTCCGGAAAAAGCAAAGAAAAAAGGCTTTTTTGCAAGATTCAAAAAAGACAACAAATAAGACAAAGAGCATTGCCGGCAGAAAATCTGCACTGCAGTGCTCCTTTTTTATACAGCAATTCCGCTGCCTTTGGATACAATATTCATTCGGATCTTACAATTCGCAAGCGGTTCATGATTCACATCCAGCTCATAATCCACCCGTACTTTGATCGTTTCATCCAAAACTTCAATTTCCATATTTCTGGTATTCAATCCTACCAGCATCTGACCATATGGTGTTTTGTAATATGTCAGATTCTTCTTGTTTTTCTCAAATATCATATGGGTATTCGACAGTCCGCTTTTCATGATCTCAAGACTGTCCGTCCCTGATATTTTGATCTTATTCTTGATCGTGTCACTGACTCCTTCTACGATCTCATCATAGATGATATAATGTTTTCCATTTTTCGAGTAGTAGGTAGCCGGTGTCACAACTTCGATCACATCATCCTCATCCGGTCCCGGAATCTGGGCGTCCATATCCATATGCAACCCTGAAATACTGACCAATACATCCTTTGTCATCTGTGTTCCCCTAATATTCTTCTATATTCACAATATTTGCTTTCGAAATATCAAACGGCATCACTGTATTTGCAAAATTTACAAACTTTTCCGCCGCATCGCTGACATAAAATTCATATTTGCTACTTGTGCCCTCTCCCCCGTCATTTTCCATATCTTCACTCTGAAGAAGCCGTTTGAGATCCATGGCGGTCTCATAGGCAGGATTGACGATCTGGATTCGTTCTCCCATATAAGAACGGATCTTGGAACGTAAAAGCGGATAATGGGTACATCCTAAGATCATCGCATCGATCTCTGTATGCTTTAACGATTCCAGATAATATTCAATAACCTCTTCTGTGACCACATGTTCTTTGAATCCTTCTTCCACAAGAGGGACAAACAGCGGGCAGGCTTTCTCCCTCACATGGATATTCGGATCCATCTGATGAATCACCTTTGTATAAGTACCGCTCTTCACCGTTGCATCCGTTCCTACCACACCGATCTCTCCGTTTGCCGTAGCTTCTACTGCCGCCCTTGCTCCCGGAACGATCACACCAATGATTGGAATATCAAATTCATCCCGAACAGCATCCAAAGCCAGTGCACTTGCCGTATTGCAGGCAATGACAATGGCTTTGACCTGTTTTGTTTTGAGAAAACGGATGATCTGCTCAGAAAAGCGAATAATATTGCTCTTAGATTTACTTCCGTATGGAACGCGGGCAGTGTCACCAAAATATACAATATTTTCATGCGGCAGCTGCCGTGTTATCTCCCGTACAACAGTAAGTCCCCCTACACCGGAATCAAATACTCCGATCGGAGCCTTTTTCTTCTCACATTCCATACTCATAATTTTTCTCTCCTAGATTGCAAATGATTTTGCGATTTTATACTGATACTCCGGAATTGTCTTCTTCATGGACAATGCCTGATCAATATCGAAATCTACATATTTTCCATCCTGATATCCAATGACACGGTTGGATTTTCCTTCGCACAGTAAGTCAACTGCCAGTGCCCCCATTGTAGACGCATATACTCTGTCTTTACATGTCGGGCTTCCTCCTCGCTGCATGTGTCCGAGGATTGTTGCTCTTGTCTCGATTCCTGTTGCTTCTTCAATTCTCTTCGCCATATTGATGGAATCACCGATTCCCTCTGCATTGATGATGATGTAATTCTTTTTACCGCGTTTTTTGTTCTCCAAAATATCTTCGATCAACGCCTGCTCATCATAGTCTTTTTCTTCCGGAAGAAGAATCTTTTCTGCTCCGTTGGCAATACCGCACCACAACGCAAGGTATCCTGCATCACGTCCCATTACCTCAATGATACTGCATCTCTCGTGTGAAGTAGATGTATCACGGACCTTATCGATCGCTTCCATAGCTGTATTGACAGCTGTATCAAATCCAATCGTATAATCTGTACATGCAATGTCAAGATCGATCGTTCCCGGAAGAGCAATCGTATTTACTCCGAGGTTCGCCAGCTTCTGTGCTCCGGCAAAAGATCCGTCTCCTCCGATTACTACAAGACCGTCAATTCCGTATTTTTTACAAATTGCTGCTGCTTTCTGCTGTCCTTCTTCTGTACGCATTGTCTGGCAGCGTGCTGTCTGAAGAATTGTACCACCTCTCTGGATGATATCAGACACATCGCGTGCCGTCAAATCAATGATCTCTTCTTTTAAAAGTCCGTGATATCCTCTTCTGATTCCGCGTACCTTCAGTCCTTTTGCAAGAGCTCTTCTTACAACTGCACGGATCGCAGCGTTCATTCCCGGTGCATCTCCACCACTTGTAAGTACTCCAATGGTACGAACTCTATCTTCAATCTCTTCTAACATTTTTTCTTTGTCTGCTTTGTTTGCCATAACTTTTCCACCTTTCTGAATTCTTCTACTCTTCAAAAGTAAAGTTTGCCTATTTTTTAACACTCCGGGTATATTCTACCTTATTTATATTCCTTTATCAATAGATTTTTCTACGACTTTTACTCGCTTTTCCCCGTAATGATTCATCAATCTGCTCAATACTTCCTGGCCGATCCGAATGTTTCTGTTTCTCGGAAGCCGCTTGATCGCCCGCTCTTTCTGACAATAGATCACAACCTCGTCATCTCCTTCCGAGTCTGCCAGGTATCCATATAAAATATGCTCATTTCGCAGAAAATCTTCTTTATCTGAAAACTGCACCCACAGCTCTTTTTTGGTCTGCTCAAACGGAATGATCGTCTCACAGATCAGCTTGCTCGGCCGCTCCTCTTCCTCGGATACTCTTCCCTTTACAAAGATTTTTTTATCAATCTCCAGATACTCTCTGTTTTTTTCATAATCCCGCGGAAAGACGATCACCTCTACCGTTCCCACCAGGTCTTCCAGAGACAAAAATGCCATCATCTGATTGGTCTTTGTATGCTTGATCGTTTTTGCGGTGATTATGCCGCCTACAATCTCCCTCGTTCCGTCATGCACCTTTGCCCGGCCTGTCTCTTCATCCGGCTGGAAATCCAGTGTGGTGGCTGAAATGGATTTTCTCCATTTGTCCTCATACTCCTGCAATGGATGTCCGCTTAAGTAAACTCCCAGCACTTCCTTTTCAAACGCCAGCAGATTCTCTTTCGAATACTCCCCGACATCCGGCAGTTTGATCTCAAACTGCTCTTTTTCTTCCTCACCCACCATATCAAACAGTGTCATCTGACCGGTCATGGCATATTTCTTTTCCTGATTGACGTGATCGACAATCTGAACATAAATGCTCATAAACTGCTTTCTCGTGCCTCCCAGGCAGTCCAGCGCACCTGATTTGATCAAATGCTCGATCGCCCGTTTATTCAGCCCATCCTTGACTGACATCCGACTGATAAAATCTTCCAGATTTTTAAACGGACCAAACTCATCCCGATCTTCTATGATCGAAGCGATCACCGGTCTTCCAATGCTCTTGATAGCCGTCAGTCCGTACCGGATATTGTTGCCGTCTACCGAAAAGTTGCCGATCCCGCGGTTAATATCCGGTGACAGAATCTGAATATTCATCTGCCGGCAGGCATAAATATATTCTGCCACTTTGGACGGATTTTCAATCACGGAAGTCATCAGTGCTGCCATGTATTCCACCGGATAATAATATTTCAGGTATGCTGTCTGATAAGAAACAACCGCATAGGCCGCCGCATGGGATTTGTTGAATGCATACTTCGCAAAATCGATCATTTCATCATAGATCTTATTGGCTGTCTTTTCATCAATTCCATTTTTAATACAGCCCGGCACACCGTTCTCCTCATCTCCATAGACAAAGATCTGGCGCTCTTTCTGCATCACATCGCCCTTTTTCTTGGACATGGCACGGCGAAGAAGATCGCTTCGTCCCAGTGTGTATCCGGCAAGGTCACGCACGATCTGCATAACCTGCTCCTGATAGACAATACATCCGTAAGTAGGCGCCAGAATCGGCTCCAGCTGCGGACAGTCATAGGTGATCGATCCTGCATCATTTTTTCCCCGGATATACTGTGGGATAAAGTCCATCGGACCCGGACGGTACAGGGAAATACCGGCAATAATATCCTCCAGACTGTTTGGCTTGAGCTCTTTCATGAAGCCTTTCATTCCGCCGCTCTCCAGCTGGAAGATTCCATCGGTCTTACCGGTTCCGATATAAGAAAGTACCTGTTTGTCGTTATAGTCAATCTGATCCATATCAAGTTCCGGATTTTTGCTTTTTGCAAGCTGCACCGCATTCTGGATCACAGTCAGCGTCCGAAGTCCCAGGAAGTCCATTTTTAAAAGTCCCAGTTCTTCCAGAGTGGTCATTGTAAACTGAGTTGTGATCGAGCCGTCAGAAGCTCTTGAAAGGGGAACAAAATCATCAATTTCTCTCTGACCGATCACAACCCCTGCCGCATGCATGGAGCTGTGGCGCGGCAGTCCTTCCAGTCGTTTGCACATGTCGATCAACAGTTTTACCTGCGGATCATTTTCATATGTTTTACGTAATTCCGGATTCATCTGCAGTGCTTTATCAATCGTGATATTGAGTTCCTGCGGAATCATCTTGGCAATCGAATCTACAAATGCATACGGAAGATCCATCACGCGTCCCACATCACGGATTACACCTCTGGCAGCCAGCGTACCAAACGTCACGATCTGGACTACCCGGTCTTTTCCATACTTACGCACAACATAGTCGATCACCTCCTGCCGTCTCTCGAAGCAGAAATCCACGTCGATATCGGGCATGGTCACACGCTCCGGGTTGAGAAAACGCTCAAACAGAAGCTGATACCGGATCGGGTCGATATTTGTGATCTCCAGACAATAAGAAACAATACTTCCCGCTGCAGAGCCACGCCCCGGCCCTACTGCGATCCCGTGATCTTTGGCATATTTAATAAAGTCCCATACTATGAGGAAATAATCTACATATCCCATGCTGCGGATCGTATCTAGCTCATAGCGCAGCCGTTCTTTCAGCTCCCTGGAAGGCGCTCCATAATGCTTTTCAAGTCCTTCCCAGCATAACTTGTTCAAATACTCCCAGGAAGTCATGCCGTCCGGCACATCATACTTTGGCAGCTTTGTGACTCCGAATTCAATCTCCACCTCACACCGATCCGCAATCTTCTGCGTATTCTCCAGTGCCTGCTTTGCATATGGAAACAGCGCTTCCATCTCCTGAGGGGACTTTACATAATACTGGCCGCCCTCATACCGCATCCTGTTCTCATCGTCCAGCTTCTTCCCGGTCTGAATACAGAGCAGGATATCATGCGGCTTCGCATCTTCCGCGTACGTATAATGGATATCATTGGTCACAACAAGCTCGATCCCTGTCTCCTTAGAAAGCTGGATCTGTCTCTGGTTTACAAGCTGCTGCTCCGGGATCCCGTGATCCTGCATTTCCAGAAAGAAATTTCCTTTTCCGAAAATATCCTGATACTCCAGCGCCACCTTCTTCGCCTCTTCGGTAAGTCCCCGGCTCAGATACCGCTGTACCTCCCCAGCAAGACAGGCACTTAAGGCAATGATTCCCTCGTGATACTGACGCAGAAGATCCTTATCCACACGGGGCTTATAATAATACCCTTCTGTAAATCCTCTGGAAACGATCTTCATCAGATTGGCATATCCCGTATTGTTTTCTGCCAGAAGTACCAGATGATGATATCTGCTCTCTCCACCGGCAGTCTCACGGTCAAACCGGGAATTCGGCGCCACATAAACTTCACAGCCGAGAATCGGCTTGATTCCCTGCTTTCTGGCTTCCCTGTAAAAATCGATCACACCGTACATGACTCCGTGGTCCGTGATCGCAGCACTGTTCATGCCCAGTTCTTTGACTCTGGATACATATTCTTTTATTTTGTTGGAACCGTCTAAAAGACTGTACTCTGTGTGGACGTGTAAATGCGCAAAACTCATAATTCACCTCTATATCCAGTATTGCTGTAAATCTAAAAAGGGCGTTCCCTTACAGAGAACTGCCCTTACATCTTCTCGTGTCTGTCAAAACCGGCGATTCAAAATCTGAGATATTCTTATTCACCGTTGATCATAAAATTGATCAGTCTTTCTGTATCTTCCGGCTCATAAGCAATGATCTCAAGCTCTGGAATCTCTCCGTTTGAGAAAATATTTGCCATAGATACATACTGGGAAAGTTTGGATTTCAGGTTCAGTCTGTCTCCCTCTCCTGTTACCAGTTCTACTCTTCCTTTGCAGTTGTCTACTACTTTAAAAAATGCGTCTATGTCTGTAATATTCTGTACTTTCATTTCTATCTGTCCCCTTTCTTCTCTATTTCTTTCTTCATTATAGCCTATTTACCATGGATTGCAAGGCTTTTTAGCGAATTCGGATACTGTCCGGAAAGATTTTTACGCGGTTTTCTTTCAGAAGTCTTCCGACGGCACGCTTGAATGCAGCCTTGCTCATACCAAACTCTGCCTTGATCGTATCCGGATCTGCCTTGTCATTAAACGGCAGTACTCCGTCATAAGACTGGATTCTTTTCAAAATCAGTTCTGCATCTGCATCCATCTGCTGCGGAATCTTCCCTCTGACACTTAAATCCAGCTTTCCATCTTCCTTTACATTTGTCACACGTGCTTCGATTTCATCACCGATACGAATCTTTCCAAAAACATCCTTTTTCGGGATTCTTGCAGAAAACTGATGATCCACCGCAACAAAAACTCCAAACTCATCACTTCTGTCGTATACAATTCCTTTTACCTGATCGTCTTTCTGATATGGAGAGTCTGTACGCAGCATATGATAAACTTTCATGGTGGCGCAAAGTCTTCCGCTCTTGTCTACGTACAATGCAACAAGACACTTATCGCCTTTCTGTACTTTTGCTGTCTGTTCTTTAAATGGAAGGAACAGATCTTTTTCCAGTCCCCAGTCCAGAAAAGCTCCCATCTTTCCTGTATCTGCCACTTCCAGAACTGCCAGATGTCCCATCGTCAGCTTCGGTTCATTCGTCGTCGCGATCAGACGGTCAGACGAATCCCGGTACAAAAATACTTCCACCGGATCCCCCGGTTCAATTCCTTCCGGTACCTGCTTTTTCGGAAGAAGTACACGTTCTTCATCATTTCCCAGATACACACCAAAATCTACAATCTTTACAACAGTTAAAACCTGCTTTTCTCCTAATTTCATTTAAAATCTCCTCTTCACCGTTCTTCGAACAGTATAACATGCTCTCTTACTTGATTTCAATCACTGCATACGGTTTTCCGTTTTCATCGCACAATTCTGTCACAATACGATTTTCCTCTCTCGCCACTTTCGGAAAGATCACATCTCCAAGAACTGCTGATTTCTTGTATTCCACCCGGATCTGGCGGACTCTTGTCTCTTCCGGCAAAACCTCCAGAGCCATCTGTACATACTGACAGTTATTCACATGCTCGTTGGTATCAATGTGATACTTCCTCACCGGAAACGATGGTTTTTCCTCCAGATTCTCCGGAAGACGGATCTTTCTGTCTTCATACTCCATCTCAAGCGCAGGCTCTGATCCATATGGAAGTACATCTTCCGGCTCAGGTCTTGCCGGTCTTCCTTTTTCCATATCCATAAACACCCACACAGAATTGGCATACGCAAGCCGGTTTCCCCGGGCATCATCAAGCACAAAATTCCGGTTTCCATACAAGCCTTTAAATTCCGTCGCAAAGGTTCCTGCTGTAATACGCTCTCCCAATGCCGGCAGACGTTCGATCACGATCTGCCAGTAAGACAAAATCCATGCTTTTTTCTTTGCCTTTAACACCTCTGTGCCCAACCCGATATCCTCAGACTGAAACGTACTGCAGTCCTGAAAATAATTGATCAGTGCCGGCAGGGTCATATTCCCGGTATGATCGATCTCACTGTATCTTACTCTGCTGTCAAATGTGTACATCTTTTCTTCCTTCCCGAACAGTTCCTGTTCCTTATACGTGTGCCTTATAGCTGTGTTCCATCGTAATGACACACTGATATCTTTTGTCAATCTCCTGCAGCTTTTCCATCAATTGAAGCTGCAGATTGTTTTTTTCTTCCTCATCATATTCAAATGGTACGACCATATCAAAGATCAGATTGATCTGCCCCATCCCGTTGACAACACGCAGATCATGAATGCTGCACTGAGGATCCAGTTCCTTTAATGCGGCTTCCACTTCTCCTCTCACCGTCATCACCTGTTCATCCCACATCTCGATCGGATCCATATGAATCACCAGAAGAATTCCCAGCTCATCCACCGCATCCCGTTCAATCCGATCGATCAGCTCATGGGCTTCCTCAATGTCCGCGTCGTTTGGCACTTCCGCATGAATGGATGCCATACTTTGATTCGGTCCGTAATTATGTATGATCAGATCATGAGTTCCCTCGATTCCCTGATAACGCTCTACAAAATGCTTGACTTTATCATATTCTTCCGGATCGATTGCTTCTCCGATCAGAGGCTCCAGCGTGTCTTTTGCAATTCCGACACCTGCCCACATAACTACCAGAGCGACTCCGATCCCCACAATCCCATCAATATTAAGCCCGGTCAGCCGGAAGATCACCAGAGACAAAATCGTTGCACTGGTCGTGATCACATCTCCCATAGAATCTGTAAAGACTGCCATCATCACCTTGGAATCAATCTTCTTTCCCAGCTTTTTATTAAATACACCGAGCCATAGCTTGACTCCGATGGATAAAATCAGGATCACTACCGAAATCAACCGAAAATTCAAGGTTTCCGGGGTTCTGATCTTGGAAACAGAATCCTTCAAAAAAGTAAATCCCACTTCCAGTACCAGAAATGATACGATCAAAGCCGCTATATATTCAATCCTTCCGTGTCCGAACGGATGCTCCTTGTCCGCCGGCTTGCCCGCCATCTTCACCCCGATAAAACTGATGATCGAAGATGCCGCATCTGACAGGTTGTTAAACGCATCTGCTGTGACAGAAACACTGTGCAGCAAAAGCCCCACAATAAACTTCACAAGAAACAGAAATACATTACAAACAATCCCCACCATACTCGCCAGCACTCCATATGCAGTGCGGACCGCAGATTTTTCTACCGCTTCATAGTCTTTCACAAAATGTCTGACTAAAAATTCTGTCATACTTTTCTTTCGTCTCCTTCTGTTGTTTTATTTTTGAAATATCTCCTGCAGGTAAAAGCGAAATTTTACTTTCTCCGGTTTTTTTTCTTCCTCTGACAACAGGATCCCGTCTCTCTCACTTTTCGTCTCCTCATTTACCGTATGCACTGCATCCCAAAATGCCAGCTCCGGATAGAGCATTCCCCACCAGTTGTGACCTTTGGCACTTCCGATCTCCACACGGAGTGCTTCGTAATTTCCTGCCGGAAATGTCATATCCTGATACTTCTTTTCCGGAAAATAGGTGGTTGTCACAGCCGCGTTGACCGGATCATCGTATCCCTTTTCTGTAAGGCACTTTTCTGCAGTCTGCTCAATTTCATCACAGTGGGAACGCACCCACTCTTTTGTCGCTTCTGCGCCTGCACCTGTTGGCATCTCGGTCTGCAGAAATTCCAAAATCTCATTGCGTACACACAGCTTCATCTCCTGATCCAGGGTACTGTCACTGTTTGCCAGCACATGAAATCTGAGCACCTCATCTGCCAGTTCCTTTTGTACCTTTGCCTGTACTGTTCTCTCTGCTGTACTAAAGATCTGTCCGATCAGAATTCCCGCTGCCAGCATGGACAGCAATGCAATGATTCTGTTCCTGTTCTGATTTGAAAATTTCATATGTATCTCCTCCGGTTTCATTTTGATATCCGAAGTATGTACCAAAAACAGGAAGTTTATACAAATTTCCGTAATTTAAGACGTAGTGAAGAAATCCTTCACTACGCCCTTACTTATGTCTCAATGAATCTGTCACTGCAGTCACCTGATTCTCAATATGCTGTCCCATGATCTCAGATGCTGTCTCTTTATTACTCTTCTCGATCGCCTCGATGATCGCCTGATGCTCTCTCAAAAGCTGCGGATAACATTCTTTCTTCTTGAGATACTCTACTCTGTAGCGGTACATCTGTTCTCTGAAATTATTCAAAAGCTGCATCAGCCTCTGATTGTCTGTAGAACGACAGATAATATCATGATATGCCACATCCGCCTCTGCGATTCTGGTCACATCCTCACTTCCCAGAGATTCTTCAAACTCCTTCGCCGCTTTCTTCAACGCTTCAAGTCCTTCTTCATCCATCCGCTCACAGGCCAGCTGAACTGCAAGCTCTTCCAGTGCCTTTCTGACTTCCAGCACATCATTCAGACTTTTCTCCGTGATCTCTGCGACTTCTGCCCCGCGTCTTGGGATCATCAGCACGAGACCTTCCAGCTCCAGCTTGCGGATCGCCTCCCGGATCGGTGTGCGGCTCACCCCCAGCTTATTGGCCAGCTTGATCTCCATCAAACGCTCTCCCGGCTTTAATTCTCCGCGCAGGATCGCCTGCCTGAGTGTCTTAAATACCACATCCCGAAGCGGAAGATATTCATCCATTGTCACTTCTAATTTCGGTTCCATCTTATGTCCTCCTTGCGCCATGCACATTTGTCACATATACCTGTTTTGCCAGTGCCTTCCTGCGGATCTGCTCCTGCGCTCTGCGCGCTGCCGCACGGCTTTCAAAAATCCCGAATACGGTAGGACCGCTCCCGCTCATCATCGCATTGAGCGCACCTGCTTTTTTCATCTCATCCTTGATCTTTTCAATGACCGGATACATCCCGATCGTGACATCCTCCAGCACATTGCCCATATGAGCGGCAATCTCGGAAAGAGACCCCGTCTCCAGACCCCGGATGATCCCATCTATGTCCGGATGATCCACGATTTCTTTTGCATCCAGCGCCTCATATACCACTTTGGTAGAAACACTGATCGGCGGTTTTGCGATCAGCACCGTACACGCCGGAAGTGCAGGAAGTGTGGTCAGCTCCTCTCCGATTCCCTCTGCCAGTACCGTTCCTCTCATAATACAATACGGAACATCTGCTCCCAGACGGACACCTCTTTCCATCAGAGATCTCTGGCTTAAGCCCAAATGGAACATCTTGTTCATCCCAAACAAAACTGCCGCTGCATTGGAGCTCCCTCCTGCCATACCTGCCGCTACGGGAATGTGCTTGTTCAAAACAATCCTGACGCCGCCCGGAAGCTTGAATTCTTCCATCAGCATGGCTGCCGCCTTATACGCGATATTATTTTCATCCGTCGGCAAAAAATGCAGATTTGTCTCCACTTCTATACCCGGCAGATCCTTTCTCACGATTACAACATCATCATACAGATAAACGGACTGCATGATCATCCGCACATCATGATATCCATTTTCTCTTCTTCCCAGTACGTCCAGTCCCAGATTGATCTTGGCAAGTGCCTTTAATTCTATCTGTTTCATCCTGTGTCCTCCGTTTGTATCTTGTATACATTTGTGTTTATAGTATACCCATTTTGCCTTCAAAAATCAACGATATATCTCTACATTCCGATCTCTTTACAAATAATGAGCTTATCGCCCGGTTTGATTTTTCCATTTTCGAGATGGTTGATCTGACGGATACTCTCCTCGGTCGTCATATATTGTTTTGCCAGCGTCCACAGATCATCCCCGGATTTTACCATATACCCTACGATCCCCGGTTTTTTCGCCAGTTCCTCCCGGTCTGTTTCCTCCAGAGACACTTCTGTGATGACCTGCATCGGCACTTCTTTTCTTAAAAAAACATCAAAATCCAGAACTGCCTTTACTTCTACTGAATCACTGCCAGTCATGGTCACTGAGATCTGTTCCACTCGGTTGGATAACTGATACCGCACGTCTTTTGGCATATCCGGACATTCCAGCAGATAAGAAAACGGAACCATTCCCTGCCAGTTTCCAAACGGAAGCGCATCATCCGCTTTCAGATACAAAAATGACACATGCAGGATTCCTTCGATCAGGATTCCCCCCTGTTTTTCCGCTCTTGTCTCCACATGTTCGATCTGCACACTTCCCGAGCTGTGACAGATCTGCAGAACATCGTCTTTCAGCTCCGGAAGCGACAGGTTTTCTACAATCTTGCATTTGGACTGATTCTGTAAAAGCAATTCTTCATAGACCGCCTCTCTTGTCTGATACGAAACTTTCTGTTCCAGAGAGTACAGATCTTCCAGAAGATTCAGCTCTTCCTCTTCATACAGATTGATCCGAACACTTACGGTTCCCTCAATCCCGATGATGCGCATCTCTCCGTCCTCATCCATCCGTACATCTGCCAGCGTATCTTCCAGCGCGTGCTGCACATCATAATACATCCCTTCTGTTGCCCCGCTGCATTCGATTCGTCCCTCATAAGGAACACTCTGCTCCAGCCAGTCGGTCTTTCCTTCTTCTGAGAGATACATACAGAAAATCTGCAGTTCTCCCCGCAGAAGCAGTTCATCCTGTGCTGCCCGCACTTCCAGCTTCCGCCCTGTAATATCCGTCAGAAGCACCTGACCGATGCTCTCTTTTGTTCCGGGGATCGTAATTTCTTCTTTGATGCGGTATGTATCTTTTTTCGCAGTATGCAGCTTTAAGAGATTCACCGGTTTCTGCTTCTTGTAAATAGAAGCACTGCTCTCCAGATCCACCGCCGTCTCTTCTTCAATGAGAGTTTCACATCCGACTTCCATTTCAATCATCGCGCGGATACTGATCTTTCTGGAGTGTACCAGGGTCGTACCGAACTCTACCCGGATATTCCGGACAAAATACTGGGTGCGCTCTTCTCCCTCCGTGTACACCATTTCTTCAAACGGAATCTTGCCATCCAGTACTGCCGGCATCGGCTCTCCCTGATCCGTCACATACAAAATCTGGAAATACAGCTTTCCGGAAATCCGCACATAATTTTCCACCAGCTTGACATCCTCGATCTTGACAGTTCCCTGTCCCTTGATGATACGCCGCACATCCTGCTTTGCATCCGGAACATTGTAATCTTCGTCCAGATAAAACTGGTCAAATGTTTTCTTTCCTTCCTGATTATAACGGATTGTTTTCTGTATCAGCTCCATAAACTCCTCCTACTCAAATAAAATTTCTTTTTCTGTCTTTTTTAATTTCACCACCACATACGGATAGGTTACGACATCCTTTGTTTTCTCTCCTTTTTCCGGTCCCAGAAGACTTGTCTGGATCCGCACCGTTTTTTCCCCCTCCAGAACGGCATCAACCTTAATCTGATATCCGGTCTTATTCTGCGGTCCGTAGCTTCTGGCAGCGTAAATATCCTGCTCCACGGCATATGTCAGCATAAAAGGATGGGCTTTCTCCTGTTCCATCCATTCCTTTAGTTCTTCCGGGATTTCTCTTTCACTCATCAGCTGAAATGCTGCACTTTTCTCCCCTGTGATCTCCGGCTTTTTGCGGATACAGCCGCAGGGCAGCCAGATCGCTGACAGAATCATCATCCACAAAACCACAATTTTGAATGTTTTATTTTTTCTTTTTCTGTTCACCCTCTGCTCCGGAGTCCCTCTTTCCATTTATCTTATTAACATTTCTGTCTTTTTATGACCGCGAAACTTGTATTTCACAGGATGCTTTAGTATAATCTGTACTAGACTAAAAAGATGTCAGGCATCTTTGCCCCCAACGTCTAAAAAACTAAGAGAGAAGGTTTATAACATGATTCGTTTTATTTGTGTTGTTGTTTTCCTTATTCTGTTTCTTATTCTGACAATTCCGGTATTTTTCATTGAATGGCTGATCGGAAAGTTCAACCGCAATGCAAGAGACTACAGTTGTCTTCGAATCGTACAGTGGGGATTCAAAGCAATCTTAAAAGTAACCGGTGTACACACGACCGTGATCGGATTCGAAAATATTCCGGACGAGCCCGTGCTGTTTATCGGAAATCACCGCAGTTTCTTTGATATTCTTCTGACGTACTCCCGCTGTCCGAGACTGACCGGATATGTGGCGAAAAAGGAGATGGAAAAAATTCCGCTTTTATCTACCTGGATGCGCTTTGTATACTGCCTGTTTCTGGACCGCAAGAATCCAAAAGAGGGACTGAAAACCATCCTTCAGGCGATCGATTATGTGAAGCAGGGAATTTCCATCTGTATTTTCCCTGAGGGAACGAGAAACAAAGGCGAAGAGCTCAGTATGCTTCCTTTTAAAGAGGGCGCTTTTAAGATTGCCACCAAAACAGGATGTGCGATTGTTCCGATTTCCATGAACAACACTGCCGCGATCTTTGAAAATCAGTTTCCAAGGATCAAAAAGGTCAATGTTATCGTAGAGTATGGAAAACCGATCTATCCGAAAGATCTGGCGCCGGAGGACAAAAAACACATCGGCGCTTACGTACAGAATATCATTCAGGAAACGATCAATAAAAATGCAGAATTGATCTGATTTAAAAAAGGAGATTTTTTATGAGAGCAGATAATTTAACATTGCTCACAGATTTATATGAGCTGACCATGATGCAGGGCTATTTTGAAAAACAGTCTGCAAACGAAACCGTGATCTTTGATGTATTTTTCCGGAAGAATCCGGTAAAAAACGGCTACTCCATCATGGCCGGTCTGGAACAGGTCATCGAATACATCAAAAATCTGAATTTTTCTTACGAAGATGTAGATTACCTGCGGGGACTCGGCATTTTCAGTGAGGACTTTCTCCACTATCTGAGTGGATTTCATTTCAGCGGAAATATTTACGCGATTCCGGAAGGAAGTGTGATCTTCCCGAAGGAGCCAATCTTAAAAGTCATCGCTCCGATCATGGAGGCACAGCTTGTGGAGACTGCGATCTTGAATATCATTAATCATCAGAGCCTGATCGCGACAAAAACAGCCCGTGTTGTCCATGCGGCACAGGGAGACGGTGTCATGGAATTTGGTCTTCGCCGTGCTCAGGGACCGGATGCCGGACTTTATGGAGCCAGAGCCGCTATGATCGGCGGATGTGTCGGCACATCTAATGTGCTTGCCGGCAAGATGTTTGATGTCCCGATCATGGGAACCCATGCCCACAGCTGGATCATGAGTTTTCCGGACGAGTACACCGCATTCAAAGCCTATGCCGAATTATATCCGGACGCATGTACCCTTTTGGTGGACACCTATGACACGTTAAAATCCGGAGTTCCAAATGCGATCCGCGTCTTCCGTGAAATGAAGGACGCCGGTATCCATCCAAAGAGCTACGGCATTCGTCTGGACAGTGGAGATCTTGCATACCTGTCCAAAAAAGCACGTGTCATGCTGGATGCCGCAGGATTTGAGGATGCCGTGATCGCAGCTTCCAACGATCTGGATGAGATGCTGATCAATGATCTGAAGATCCAGGGTGCAGCAATCACCTCATGGGGAGTTGGAACACATCTGATCACCTCCAAGGATTGCCCTTCCTTCGGTGGAGTTTACAAACTGGCTGCCATTGAAAAAGACGGCGAATTCCTTCCGAAGATCAAGATTTCAGAAAATACGGAAAAAATCACGAATCCGGGAAACAAAACCATTTATCGTGTATACGATAAAGAGACCGGAAAGCTTCGTGCGGATCTGATCTGTTTTGCGGACGAGACCTATGACACATCCGAAGAACTGCTTTTATTCGATCCAAACGAAACCTGGAAAAAGACTCGTCTTCCGGGCGGAAGCTACACGATGCGTGAGATGTTACAACCAATCTTCATCCACGGAGAATGTGTCTACACTTCTCCTTCTGTCATGGAGATCGCAGCATATTGCAAACAGGAAAAAGAGACTCTCTGGGATGAGACAAAACGTCTCTTATATCCACACAAAGTTTATGTGGATTTGTCCCGGAAGCTCTATGACACAAAAGCAAAACTGTTAAATGAAGTAAATAAATAAGATAGGAGATCATCATGAAAATTATCGTATTAGCCGGCGGACTCAGTACAGAACGCGACGTTTCTCTCGCTTCTGCTGCCGGAATCTGTAACACATTACTGGAGAAAGGACACGATGCATTTCTTCTGGATGTATTTCTCGGCCTTGAGAACGCACCCGAGAATCTGGAAGACGTCTTTACACTGCCCGGACACGGTCTGGAAATCGCAAAGAATATTTCCGAAACAGAGCCGGATCTTGCAGCTGTAAAAGCTTCCCGTCCGGATCAGTCTGACTGCTTCTTCGGTCCGAATGTCATCGAACTCTGCCGCCTGGCAGATATGACCTTCCTCGGACTTCACGGCGGAGAAGGAGAAAACGGAAAGCTGCAGGCTTCATTTGATCTGCTCGGAATCCGCTACACAGGACCTGACTCGCTTGGATGTGCCGTTGCCATGGATAAAGGACTCACCAAACAGATTTTTATGGAAGCCGGTGTGGACACACCTTTCGGAGTCTGCCTGTATAAAGAAGACAGTGACTGTTCCCTGGAATCTCTGGGACTTTCCTTCCCGGTCGTTGTAAAGCCATGCTCCGGCGGCTCCAGCATCGGAGTATATATTGTAAATACAGAAGACGAATACCGTCAGGCACTGAAAAATTCTTTCCGTTATGAAAACGAAGTGGTCATCGAAACTTACATCAAAGGCCGCGAATTTGCATGCGGCGTGATCGATGGAAAAGCACTTCCTCCGATCGAAATCATTCCAAAAAGCGGATGGTTTGACTATGCCAACAAATATCAGGCAAATGCGACTGAAGAAGTATGCCCTGCTGATATCAGCGAAGAGATTGCAGAGCGCATGAAAGCTCTCACAGTCCGCGCTTTCCAGGCATTGAAGCTGAATGTATACAGCCGGGCTGACTTTATCCTGGACGCAGACGGCAATCTGTACTGCCTGGAAATGAATACCCTTCCGGGCATGACTTCTGCAAGCCTCCTTCCAAAAGAAGCACTTGCAGACGGAATTGAATACGGAGATCTGTGCGAGCTGATCATCCAGAAATCCATGGAAGCAAGATATCAGTAAGCAAATACAATAAAGGATGGAACGTTTATGAAAAACATGACATTGAAAGAAATCGCCGTTGCCTGTGGTGGAATTTATTACGGCGATGACGAAAGTTATTATAAAGAAGTTTCCAGCGTTGTGATCGACAGCCGGAAAGTAGAAAAAGACTGTCTGTTTATCGCCATTCGCGGTACAAGAGTAGACGGACACATGTTCATCCCGCAGACGATCCGGGACGGCGCTCTGTGTGCGCTCTCTGAAAAACGGATTGAAAATGCCTCTTATCCATACATTCTGGTCACCTCCTGTGAACAGGCATTGAAGGATATTGCCGAGCACTATCGGAAAAGCCTTAATCTGAAAGTCGTAGGTGTCACCGGAAGTGTGGGAAAGACCAGCACCAAAGAAATGATCGCATCTGTGCTTGGAGAAAAATATGACGTATTGAAAACAGCCGGAAACTTCAACAACGAGATCGGGCTCCCGCTTACGATCTTCAATATCCGCGAAGAACATGAGGTTGCCGTGCTGGAACTTGGTATCAGCAATTTCGGCGAGATGGAACGGCTTGCAAAGATTGCCCGTCCTGACATCTGCGTCATCACCAATATCGGAGTTGCCCATCTGGAGCATTTAAAGTCCAGAGACGGTATTTTGAAAGCCAAAACGGAGATTTTCCTCTATATGAACCCGAACGGTTCCATTATCTTAAACGGGGATGATGATAAACTCTCAACCGTTCACCCTGCAAACGGAATCCAGCCGGTCTTCTTTGGTCTGGATGACAGCCGGGATTTTTACGCGGATCAGGTAGAATCCTGCGGACTGCGCGGTACCAATGCCGTCTTCCACACACCAAATTCAACCTTCTCTGCACACATCTCGATTCCGGGAGAACATATGGTTCTCAATGCACTTGCCGGCATTGCCGCAGGGTATGCACTGGGAATGAACGACAAAGAGATCAAAGCCGGCATTGAAGCTTTAGTTCCTCTGGCAGGACGTAACAATCTGATCGAGACAGATTCCCTTACGATCATTGATGACTGCTACAATGCCAATCCGGCTTCCACAAAAGCATCTCTGGATGTTCTTGCAAAGGCAGACACTCGTCAGGTTGCAGTCCTTGGCGATATGTTTGAACTGGGACCGACAGAAAAACAGATGCACTATGAGGTCGGAAAATATGCTGCTGACCTTGGCATCGATATACTTATCTGCATCGGACAGCTCTCAGAACATATGGCAACCGGCGCAAGTGAACAGTGTTCCAAAACACAGGTATTTTATTTTGAAACAAAAGATGACTTTTTCGAACAGGCAGACCGCATTTTAAATCCAAAGGATACAGTTCTTGTCAAAGCTTCCAATGGTATGAAGTTTTCCGAGATCGTCAATGTACTAAAAGAGAGGTAACATATGGACTACCAGATGCTCGTTCTTGATCTGGACGGCACTTTGACCAATTCCAGAAAAGAACTTACAGAACCGACAAAACAGGCACTCATCGAGATTCAGGAAGAAGGAAAGAAAGTTGTACTTGCCAGCGGACGCCCGATCAACGGTATCGTTCCTCTGGCAGAAAAGCTGAATCTTTCCAAATACGGCGGATATATGCTCTCCTTCAATGGAGCCAGGATCACTCAGTGCTCCACAGGAGAGATCGTCTATAATCGTACTCTGCCTGCCGATGTGATCGCGCCGATCTACGAAATTACATCCACCTATCCGGGACTGGATATTCTGACTTACGACGGTGACCAGATTCTGTCCGGTATTGCTTCCAACGAATATACCGAAAAAGAATCTTTCATCAATAAAATGGAAATCGTACAGGTACCGGATTTCGTATCCCGGCTGACTTTTCCTGTCAACAAACTATTGATTGCAGGAGAACCGTCTATTCTGGAAGAACTGATGCCGCATCTTCAGCAGAAGTTTCATAAGCTGCTGAATATTTACCGGTCTGAGCCGTTTTTCCTGGAGATCATGCCACAGAATATCGACAAGGCATACTCCCTACAAAAACTGCTAAACAGCATCGGACTTACTGCAGATTCTATGATCTGCTGCGGAGATGGATTCAATGACATTTCCATGATCGAATACGCCGGACTTGGCGTTGCCATGGAAAATGCACAGCCGATCGTCAAAGAGACTGCCGATTTTATCACGAAGTCCAATGATGAAGATGGGATTTTACATGTGATCAATACATTTTTACGGTAACCTGATTATAAAGACTATAAAAGAAGGGGAAGACTGCACGTTATAAATGATGCAGACTTCCCCTTTTTACTGTGCAAGCTGTTTCAGTCACAGATTTTCCTGCACAATCACATTTTAAATACTACGAAAAGAGAATAAGTTTACTCTTACACTTTGGACAATGACCTGACACCAGCGGTCGAAAAAAAATTCGTCTTCCACACGCCGGGCAAGTAGAAACTTCCCAGAAACATGGTACTACCACAAAACACACTACAAAGAACACCATTGGCTCCGCAAAATAGGAAATCGGAAAATAAGAACTGCCCTTGTACAATATAATAATATCCAGTATCCAGACAAGCGCCATTAATCTCCATGCAACGAGATTTCTTTTTCTGTGTTGTTTTTGGAGATCTTTCACATAAAACATTAAAATCCCATAAATCTGTGTGCGGAAAAATCGGTACAATAGAAGATTCATCACTTCCCCCCCATTATGAAAATTCCTTTCAGTTCCACTATCGTTGGGTTTAATTATGTCATGTTCTTCATTTTATATCCATGCTAAGCTTGTTAAAGATTCGTAAGTATTTTGTAAAACCTCCTGTTTTGCAAAACATTGATTACACACTGTCCTCATATTTTTAAAAAATATTATAACAAAACGAAATCAGAAACGGCACCAGCGCAGAACAGATCACTCCGTTAAACACAGACAGTACCACGGTCTCTTCATTCGTATACCGTATCATCATCGGCAGTGTCGTATCCTCACTGGTTGCCCCTGCCGGAGCGATACAGGTATAATAATTCAGTTTTTTCGAAATCCATGGGATGCTGAAAAATGAAAATATCTCCCGCAGCAGATTACTTAAAAATGCGATACTTCCCGCCTGTGCTCCCGCCAGATTGCCAATGGTAACCCCGGAAAGACTGTACCATCCAAGTCCACTGGCAATGGCTGTACTCTCACCAAGCGGCATCCCTGTCAGAAGTCCTCCCGCGATTCCTCCCAAAATAGATCCAACTACGATTCCCAGGGGAATCACAAAAATTTTAATATGATATTCCTTGATCTTACTGACAATCCCCTGATTGAAACCAATGCTGATTCCTACCAGAAACATCAGCAGGTATAAGATCATATCTTTATTCGAAGTAATCCAGGATACGATCACGTTCTCATCCAATCCTGTCATTCCGCAGGCAATGCCGCCAAGCAGCGCAATAATTGCCAGATATACCATGTCTATTTTCTCCCCTTTCCAGTCTTTTTATTTTCTAAAAAACGTCTGGTCAGAGGATAGACCAGAAGAACCGATCCCACAGACGGCAGCAAAAAGAAAATCACACTCTGAATTCCCAATGTAGAAAGTTCTTCCAGAAAGTTTTCCCGGCTTCCCAGCAGAACTCCCATGGAAAAAATCAGAAGCAGTGTGCACACTACCTGCAAGATCTGATTCCACCTGTTTAAATTGCGCGGCAATAAAAATTTGCCGGCCAGCACTCCAATACACATGATCACAATAACATCCATCGTTTGTATCCCCGTTCTTTCTCTCCTTTTCAGGTGTATAAAAAACACCCCATTCGTACAAGGATATCACAAAAAATATGTTATCGTCAATGTCCTATAAGTCCAGAGTTTCCAGGACTTTTTTCAATTCCGCGGCAGACTGTCTCAGTTTCTTGTGCTCTTTTTCATCCAATGGAATCTCAAGCACCTGCTCTGCTCCTTTCTGGGAAACCAGAGTCGGAACACTGATACAAAGATCTTCCAATCCATATTCGCCCTCCATCAGACTGGAAACTGGCAGAACGGAATTTTCATCACGGATAATACTTTCTGCAATTCTGCCTACTGCCATGGCGACTCCGTAATAGGTCGCCCCCTTTCGCTCAATGATCTCATATGCACTGTCGCGAACTTCTTTATAAATCCGCTCCATTGCCGCATCATGCTCATAATGGCCGCGCAGCTCACAGAAATCATGGATATCAATTCCCGCAACATTCGCACTGCTCCAGACAGCCAGCTCACTGTCTCCATGCTCTCCGATGATAAACGCATGAACACTTCTGCTGTCCACATCCAGATGTTCACTCAACAGATAGCGAAATCTTGCAGAATCCAGAACTGTTCCGCTTCCAAACACACGCTCTTTTGGATAACCGGAAATCTTCAATGCCGCATATGTCAGAATATCCACCGGGTTTGCCACGATCAGAAGGTTTCCCTCAAAATTTCGTTTTGTAATCTCCGGAATAATTGATTTGAAGATCGCCACATTTTTGTGTACTAAATCCAGTCTTGTCTCTCCCGGTTTCTGGTTTGCTCCCGCTGTAATGATGATCAACGCACAGTCACTGATATCATCATAATCCCCTGCATAAATCTTCATGGAATGAACAAACGGTCTTCCATGACTGAGGTCCATGGCCTCGCCTTCTGCCTTCTCCTTGTTCGCATCGATCAGAACCAGCTCTGAAAACAACCCCTTCTGTACCAGGCTGAACGCCGTAGATGCTCCTACAAATCCACATCCTATCACTGCTGCTTTTTGAATATTCATCATATCAATCTCCCTCACTTTTACACTAAAATAATAACTATTACTGATTTAAACCCTACCATAAAACTAGGAATTATGCAATTCTTTTTCCTGAATTTCCCAGATTGTGTCAAAAAAAGAACAACATCCCAGTTTTGAAACCTCTCTACTAGAATGTTGTTTTTTTCTGAAATTATTCTTTTTTAACCGATTACCTGATGATTCAGCCATTTTTTATTTTTCAGCCGGATCGCATAAATGATTCCACGTACAGACCAGTCTGCAAACATTCCGATCCATACCGCCATCGGTCCCATTCCGAATCCTCTTGCGAGAATCATTGCAAGAAGCACTCTGCAAAACCACATCGAAAGTACTGATACGGTCATTGTAAACTTCACATCTCCAGCCGCACGGAATCCATATGCCGGAATGAAAGAAAATACCCATGCAACAGGTTTGACAATCGTGATCCAGGTTACCATATGAATACAAAGTCTTGCACTCTCCGCTTCCATTCCCCCGAATTTTGTAATTGGATAGACGAGAATATACATCACAAGACAGGAAATTACAATTACGACCTCTGAAACAATACTCAGCTTTTTCACATAATAAATCGCTTCATCCTTACGACCGGCGCCGAGACTTTCTCCCACAACGGTCATCAGCCCGACACCAACTCCGATCGCCAGGATTCCATTCAGATTTTCAATCAGATTTGCCATTCCCTGAGCCGCAATGGCAGCCGTTCCCATCAGAGAAACTGTAGACTGGATTGCCAGCTTTCCAAACTGGAACATACTGTTTTCAATTCCTGAAGGAATTCCGATATTCAAGATTCTTCTGATCTCTTTCCACTGCGGACGAATCGTAAAGTAATCGTACACGGGGATTTCCAGATCTGGTTTTCGAAGTTTGTACATAACTACAAACATGGCAAACATTCTTGCAAGCAGCGTTGCACAGGCAGAGCCTGCCACACCAAGATGAAGCCCCCATACAAACCAGATATTCAGCACAATATTTACAATATTCGAACAAATCGAGATCTTCATCGGAAGACTGCTGTTCTCCTGTGCTCTCAGAATACAGGAACCGTCATCGTACAATGCAATAAATGGATAGGAGATGGCAGAAAAGAAAAAGTACTGCTTTGCATTTGTCATCACGTTCTCTTCGACTTCTCCGAAGATCAGCCCCAGAATCTGGCCATTAAATAAAAAACAGATGATTCCAATCAGAGCTGACAGACAAAATGTGATAAAAATCAACTGTCTTGCCGCCTCCTTCGCATGATCCTGCCTTTTACATCCCAGATAATGCGAGCAGACTACCGTTCCCCCTGACGCCAGTGCAAAAAATGCCTGTACGATCAGAATATTGATAGAATCCACCAGCGTCACTGCTGAAATGGCTGCCGAACCAAGACTACTGACTACCAGAGTATCCACGGTTCCCATAAAGGAATTCAAAAGCTGATCGATTGCAAGCGGAATCAATAGCACCGCCATTTTCTTGTTATCAAATAGATGCTTTTGTGTATCCACTTTTTTGCCCCCTCTTTATGTTCTGTCAAATCATTTTGATCAAATACGTTCTTAGGATACACCCATAGTTTCTATTATGCAAGAATAGAGAACAAATCTTGCAGATTTATCTTCTCACGTCTTCTCTATCCTCTTTTATGAACATCAAAACAAATCCTGCCAGCAGCAGTATCGCCGCAATCCAGATCGTCCGATCACCAATCTGCCGGATGAATAATGCTCCCATGGCCGCTCCAACCGCAAAAACCAGGATTACAAAGTAATAATGCATACTTTTTTTCTTCAGTTCCTGATTGCCCGTTACCTGATATTTACAGAGCATTTCTGTCGCACTTCGCATATTTCCGATACACATGGTCGTTGCACACGGAATCCCGTGGAATTTCCGGAAGGCATTTACCTGCATCGCACAACTGAATGACATCATCGCATTGGCCGGTACATTCATACTCTGCGGAAACAAGCCTACCAAAAACAGCAATATGATCTGAATGACCAGCACAATCTGTCTCCAGTGGATTTTTTCGCTTTCTTTGCACAGATTCTGAATGCGGACTGCCACATAAACACCACTGATAAACGCCAGCAACGGAATCAGATAATGAAGCGCAACGCCCCAGTTTCCCTCTGCAAGATTCTGTCCCAAAAGTACAATATTTCCTGTCTGGGCATTGGCAAATACTTTGCCTCTGCAATTATAAGAATAGGCATCCTGCAAACCACCGGCCAATGTAAGAAATATTGCCAGCGGCATGGATTCTGACATCTGTCCTTTTGCTTTCATTTCTAAACACCTCTTTTTTTGCAGATATCAAACAGACAACATCTGTCACAATATGGTGCTGTCCTTGCAGTACAGATTTCTCTTCCATGATATACAAGACGATGGCAAAAGCTGCTGCCCTCCTCCGGAGGAATGATCTTCCACAAAGCCATCTCTACCTTTTTCGGCTCTTTGATTTCATCTACAAGTCCCATTCGATTGACCAGACGGATACAGTGTGTATCTGTCACGATCGCCGGTTTTCCGAATACATCGCCCATGATCAGATTGGCACTTTTTCTTCCGACTCCCGGAAGTTTTAATAATGCATCAAAATCATCCGGCACTTCTCCATGATACTCATCACGCAGAATCCTCATACAGGTGCTGATATCTCTCGCTTTGCTTTTCCCAAGCCCGCAAGGTCTTACGATTGCTTCAATTTCCTGTGGATCTGCTTCTGCCAGTGCATTTACATCCGGAAACTTCGCATACAGATCTTTGACAACAATATTGACTCTCTCATCTGTACATTGTGCGGCCAGACGCACCCCTACCAGAAGCTTCCACGCCTCACTGTGGTCATAATCGAGCGTACAATCCGCATCCGGATACGCCGTGCGAAGTCGTTCTATGATCTCCAGTGCAAGTTGCTTTTTTGTCATATGTGATCAACTCCTCTTTTACTATGGTAAACTTTTATTTTTTCACAATCCGTTTTTTATCATAGCACAAAACAGCCGACATACCAACAGGTACGCCGACTGTTTTTTAATATCTTCCATTTATACACGATTTCTGTACTTTCTGCTAAAAATAACCAATATCACAATATCCACTCCCATCGCCACTGCTGCCACACACCATGCCGCATTGACTCCGTTCCATTCGGTCAGCACTCCCAAAAGATTCATAATAATAAATCCGGCAACACTCTGAATCGTACTGAAGATCGAACTGTAAGCAGATCTTGTCTCACTTTCTATACAATCGCACATCCAGGTTGAAGTGGCAGATTGTTCCACACCAAATCCAAATTCAATCAATCCCGCTCCCATCACAAAACCCGGAAAAGAGGGTAATACAAAAAGAAGTACAAACTCTAAAATACTCATAATATATCACTTTTTCCTATGCTACAACATTCGTATCTCTGAAATACTGCGGTGTCATACCTGTATACTTTTTAAACGTCCGTGTGACAAATCATAAAAACTCAATCTCCGTGCGATTTCTCCTACCGATACGCCCGACTGGAGCATCATCTTCGATTCTTCAATTTTTCTCTGATTGACATATTCATTAATGGATATCCCTACTTCCTCCTTAAATCTGCGACGAAGAGCACTTTCTGACAAATAGAACTGCTTTGCAAGCTCTGTAACTTTAATCGTGTCATAAATTTTCAAGTTAATATGTTGCAGGATACATCGGATCAGTGATGTTCTTGCCTGATTGGAAACACCATGAAGCTCTTTTGTAAAATGTATGATTGCAGTGTCTCTCGTTCCCATTTCTGCAAGACCACTTTTTAATAATTCCAGGTCTCCCTGACTGACAAGATTCATGATCTTATTTTCATAATAAAATGTATACTGCTCTACCCAGAATGTCTCATATGCTGTATCTTCTGCTGATTTCCGCACCAACTCCAGCTGATTTTCGCCCACTTGTTTATGCAGCTCTTCAGAATAAATCTCTTCCAAATTCATATCAAACAAAAATCCAAGAAGGATCAGATAATCCCGAATATCTCCCAGTGGATATACCGGAAGTGAAGAGTAATATTCCCAGCATTCTTTTTCTGACAAAATTTTCTTATTTTCCGGAGTCAGATTGTCATATACATGAGAAAACTCTGTGCTGGTAACATTATTTATTCGAAACGCTCCAATTACAATTCTGACATCCTGATACCATAAGCACAGAAAAATTTCATTTAACATCCCGCTGTAAAACTGTACAACCTCATCTGAAATATTTTTTTCTTTAAATTCATATGAAATCGGATGCTTATAAATTGATTTGTAGCTTTTCAAAACCCGATTTGTCTCTCTTTCCAATATCCATATGGGCATTTTCAACATCACATGTAACGATTTGATTTTCTTTAAATCCTGTTCACTCAAATCCATATATCCCTCTCCTCTTTCATTTTCTATTTATACGGTACTTTCTTTCCTTCATTATTACATAATCAGAGTTGTTTTACCACGCTGCTTTTTGAACTTCCAACATAATTCAGAAATACTGTCACCTTCTTCAGCATTCTCAACAAGACCCACAAGATCTCATTTTTAAATAATCATGCGGGTCTTTGTTGGTGTATTATTTTGATATGAAACACATATCACTTAATAATTTTCTGTATTGTAGTTTCCTTTAGTTCATTTTCAAAATGCTCCTGCATTTTGAGGTACGTTTCTCTCAAACGACATGCCTCTGTTGCAAAACAGCTGCAATACCGGTCATCCTCAAGGCATCGATTCCATTTCATGGTTTTTTCCATGGTATCCATAATCTCGAATAAATTAATCTGTTCTGTCTCTTTTTGCAAAATATACCCGCCATGAATTCCCGTATTTATGGCCAAAATCCCCGCATGATTCAATTTCCTCATAATCTTATAAATAAAAGGCTGTGAAATTTTCAGATTCTCTGACAACTCTCTGGATGACACTATTCTCCGCTGCTTTGCCATATAGATGACTATACGAATGGCATAGTCTGTTGCAATATTCAATTGCATCGTATTCCTCCTTTCAAAAGGCTGAACAGTAATAGTGTTTTTTTCGCTGTCATATTTTTCCACCATCATGTCTTTCGCCTCTTTCTTTATAATACATACTAAACCGGCACGCTACACTTTCACCCGAAAGGAGTCAGTTCTTACATGCATTTCTCAATTTATACATTGTCGGACGAAGAGATTTTTTCAATCCTTTTTTCTTTAGGTCTTCTCAAAAACGGTCAACGGCGTATAATTAAAATTAACCGCAGCGGTTAAGGAGGAAGAAGATCATGAACAAAAAATTTTTTGCACTGCCTATCCAGAAACAGGAGGCGATTCTCAATGCGGGATTTTGTGTATTCTCACAGAACTCTTATAAGAAGAGCCCTACAAGTGAAATTGCCGATGCTGCAGGTATCAGTAAATCCCTGTTGTTTCACTATTTTTACAACAAAAGAGAACTGTATCTTTTTCTATGGGAAAAATGTGCGCAGATTACCATGGAGGCTCTGGAAAAAAGCGGCTGTTATGAGCAGACTGATCTGTTCGATTCCATGAATTTAGGTCTTCAGGCAAAGCTGGAGATCATGCGCCGATATCCGCATATGGGTACATTTGTAATGAAAGCATATTATGAAAAAGATCCAGATGTACGCCCTGCGATTCAGGAAAGCATTGCAAAATACGCTGATTTTAAGACAAATACCGTCCTGTTAAATCTGAATCCGGAACATTTTATTGAAGGACTTGATCTGGAAATGATGTATCTCGATATGCTATGGGCATCTGAAGGATATATCTGGGAAAAGCTGCAGCATGATCATATCAATGTTGATGAGATCGAAGCGGATTTTATAAAACTGATTGATTTCTGGAAATCCATTTACTTGCGGACAGAGAGGTAACTTTATGAATGCGATCCAACTATCAAATCTAACCAAATATTACGGAAAATCCAGGGGAATCTTAAATTTAAACCTGGATGTAAAAGAAGGGGAATTCTTTGGCTTTATCGGTCCAAACGGCGCCGGTAAATCCACCACGATACGTACACTGCTCGGCCTGATCACGCCCTCATCCGGTCAGGCAAAGATTTTTGATGAGACAATCCGGCGGCGCAATCCCCAAATTCGTTCCCACATCGGCTACCTGCCGTCTGAGGCGGTATTCTACCGTGGAATGAAAGTCAAAGACCTGTTAAAATTATCTGCTGATCTTCATCACAAAGACTGTTCTGCAGAAAGAGAGATACTATGCAGACGTCTGCAGCTGGATGTCAACCGGAAGGTCGATGAATTATCTTTCGGTAATCGAAAAAAAGTAGCAATCGTATCTGCACTCCAACATCAGCCAAAGCTTCTGATCTTAGATGAACCGACAAGTGGTCTGGATCCTCTGATGCAGAGGGAGTTTTTCCATATTATCCGAGAGCGCAATGAACAGGGAGCTACCGTATTTCTTTCCAGCCATGTCCTCTCAGAAATTCAACGGAATTGTACGAGAGCCGCGATCATCCGAGAAGGGCGGATCATTGCCTGTGACCGTGTGGAGGCGCTTTCTAAAACAAATGCCAAGCGGATCAGCGTACAGGGACAGGTATCGCTTGATTCTCTGGAAGAAATTCGTGACCTGAAGGAAAATGACGGTATTTTCAGCTTTCTTTACGGTGGAGATATCCATCGGCTCCTTGAAACACTCTCAGCCGGAACGATCACCGATCTTTCCATTTCGGACCCTGATCTGGATGAAATTTTTCTGCACTACTATGAAAACGGAGGTGAACAGGTATGATCCTAATCAAACATGAATTAAAACAGGGATGGAAATCACTTGCCGTCTGGACTGCTTCTATCGGATTTTTTATTATCATCTGTGTGTTCCTGTATCCGGAAATGAAGGGAGAAATGGAAGACATGAACGAAATGTTCTCCTCTATGGGAGCCTTTAGTTCAGCATTTGGTATGGATCGTCTGAATTTCGGCACTCTGATCGGTTTCTACGCAACAGAATGTGGCAATATTTTAGGACTGGGCGGTGCATTCTTTGCATCTCTTATTGCAGTCAGCAGCCTTGCCAAAGAGGAGAAAGAACACACCGCAGAATTTTTATTCGCACACCCGATCAGCAGAAAAAAGATTCTCACGGAAAAACTGACCTCTGTCTTGTTCCAGCTTCTGATATTGAATGTGATCGTGTTCCTGTTTTCCGTTGGATCCATTTCACTGATCGGTGAAGAAATACTCTGGAAAGAAATCTGCCTGCTGCATCTTGCCTATTTTCTGATTCAGATTGAGCTTGCCGGCATCTGTTTTGGAATCTCCGCATTCCTGCGCCGCAGCGGACTCGGCATCGGACTGGGCATTGCCACAATGATGTATTTCCTGAACATTATTGCCAATATCTCCGATCAGGCAAAATTTCTGAAATACATCACCCCGTTTGGTTATGCAAACGGAGCAGATATTGTTGAAAACGGCAGTCTGAATACCGGTATGGTTTTGACGGGGATGCTGTTTGCTGTAATCGGGATTTTAACCGCTTATTGGAAGTACAGCAGAAAAGATATTCAGGCATAAAAAACACAGCCTTTTGAGTTCCTTTTCCTGTATGATAATCCATTTTACCACCGAAGTTCATAATTCTCCAGAAGAGATTTACCTTATGGCGTTCTTCATGGATCTTACATACTCACCGATGTAATCCGGCGCCTCTTTTCCATGCTTTTCCAAAAGCTTGATAATCGCGGAGCCTACAATGGCTCCATCCGAGATATCTGCCATTTTCTTTGCCTGCTCAGGCGTGGAAATGCCGAATCCGATTGCACAGGGTACATCCGTATTTTTTCTTATCACTTTTACGATCGAATCCAAATCCGTCTTGATCTCACTTCTCACTCCTGTCACTCCGAGACTGGAAACGATATAAATGAAACCTTCCGCTTCTTTTGCGATCATTGCAATCCTGTTTTTAGAGGTTGGAGCAATTAAAGATATCAGATCTACACCATACTGACTGCAGATCGAATGAAATTCTTCTTTCTCCTCAAAGGGCAGATCAGGAAGAATCAAGCCACCAATCTCAATCTCTCGACACGCAGAAATAAACTTTTGGGCACCGTAGGAGAAAACTACATTGGCATAAGTCATAAAAACCATTGGCACTGTTACATCTTTCCGCAACTCTTTTACGAATGCAAATATTTTATCCGTAGTGATTCCTCCATTTAATGCTCTTAAATTTGCACCCTGAATGACGGAACCTTCTGCGGTAGGATCAGAGAACGGTATGCCAAGTTCGATGAGATCTGCACCATTCTCTGCGGCAGCCCGGACAGCCCTGGCTGTTGTTTCCAGATCCGGATCGCCACAAGTAATAAAGGCGATAAAAGCCTTTCCCTTTTCAAATGCTTTTTTAATGTTACTCATAAATATCCTCCCCTCTGTAACGGGCAATCGCGGCGCAGTCCTTATCACCTCTGCCTGAAATAGTAATCACAATGATTTTATTCGGATCCATTGCCGGTGCAATCTTCATCGCGTGAGCAACTGCATGCGCCGATTCGATTGCCGGAATAATACCTTCCATCTTTGCAAGATATTCAAATGCATTTACTGCTTCATCATCCGTAACCGGCACATATTCGGCTCTGCCGATATCATGCAGATAAGAGTGTTCAGGACCTACCCCGGGATAATCCAGGCCGGCGGAAATGGAATAAACAGGAGCGATCTGACCGTACTGATCCTGGAAAAAGTAAGACTTCATTCCATGAAAAATACCAAGTCTTCCGGTTGCAATCGTGGCTGCTGTTTCCAATGTATCAACGCCCCTTCCTGCCGCTTCACAGCCGATCAGTCTGACATTCTCATCTTCAATAAAGTGATAAAAACTGCCGATTGCATTGGAACCACCGCCTACACAGGCTATCACCGCATCCGGCAATCTTCCTTCTTTAACAAGCATCTGATCTTTGATTTCTTTGGAGATCACTGCCTGAAAATCACGCACAATCGTCGGAAACGGATGCGGTCCCATAACTGAGCCGAGACAATAATGCGTATCGGAAATGCGAGAAGTCCACTCACGCATTGCTTCAGAAACTGCATCTTTCAGAGTTGCCGTTCCTGTTTTAACCGGAATCACCTCTGCTCCAAGCAGTCTCATACGATATACATTAAGCGCCTGGCGAACGGTATCTTCTTCGCCCATAAACACCACGCACTCCATCCCCATAAGGGCTGCAGCAGTTGCAGTGGCAACACCATGCTGACCAGCTCCGGTTTCAGCGATCAGCCTTGTTTTTCCCATCTTTTTTGCAAGCAGAGCCTGCCCCAGTACATTGTTGATTTTATGCGCACCGGTATGATTGAGATCCTCACGTTTGAGATATATTTTGGCGCCGCCAAGGTCTTTGGTCATTTTCTCTGCATAGTACAATCTGGATGGTCTGCCTGCGTATTCATTCAAAAGTTCTGTAAGCTCCCGGTTAAATTCAGGATCGTTTTTATAGTTGTTATATGCTTCTTCCAGTTCAATCACTGCATTCATCAATGTTTCGGGAATATACTGTCCACCGTGAATCCCGAAGCGTCCGTTTGGATTCGTCATAATCGTTCTTCCTTTCTGACAGCGGCAACAAATGCCGCCATTTTCGTTTTATCTTTTAGCCCATCTGTCTCAATGCCTGAACTGACATCGACCGCATACGGGTTTAATTGTCTCACCGCATTTTCTACATTATCAATGGAAAGCCCGCCAGCGAGGAAATACGGTCTTTGTATGTTTTGTATCTTCTTCCAGTCAAATACAGTTCCTGTCCCTTCGCCGGAATCAAGCAGAATATAATCTGCTAAGCAGGATTCAGCATCTGTAATATCTTCTGACTTTTTTATACAAAAAGCCTTGATGATCGGTTTATCCGTAAGCGCCCTCAGTTGATTGATCTCATTTTCATCTTCAACGCCATGAAGTTGGGCAATATCAATAATTCCTTTATTTAAGAGAGCCGCAATCCGTTTAGGCACTTCATTTACAAATACCCCAACTGCTTGAATGTCAGGATCAAGCAGTTTTTTTAATTCTGCTGCTTCTTCAGGCATTACATATCGTCTGCTTTTCGGTGCAAACACAAAACCAATATATTCTGGTTTCAATTCATTAGCTGCATCTATATCACACGGGCGAAACAGCCCACAGAGCTTCATTTTTGTCATAGCACACCTCTCAATTCGGCAAGCTTGGCTGCTTTATTCTCTGCTCTCATAAGTGTGTCTCCAATTAAAACAGCATCCGCACCGATCTCACAGAGTTTTCTTACATCTTCGGCACTGCTTACACCACTTTCAGAAACAAACAGTACATCCGGCGGAATCAGCTTTCTGAATCTGCGGCTATTGCCGGTGTCCACCGAGAAATCTTTGAGATTGCGATTGTTGACTCCTATCATACGTGCCCCGGCATTTAATGCCATTCTCACTTCGCATTCATCGTGTGTCTCCACCAAAGCAGAAAGTCCCAGCTCATCGCAAATACTGATATATTCTTTTATTTGTTCCTCACTCAATATAGAGCAGATCAAAAGCACCGCTGATGCGCCTAACACCTTTGCCTCGTAGATCATGTACTCATCCACCGTAAAATCCTTGCGCAGACAGGGAACAGAAACCGCGCCGGCAATTTTTTTCAGATACTCGTCACTTCCAAGAAACCATTTTGGTTCGGTCAGTACCGAAATACAGTCTGCCCCTGCCACTTCATAGTCCTTTGCAATCTGCAGATATGGAAACTCCTGAGCAATGATCCCTTTGGATGGAGAGGCTTTTTTGCACTCGCAGATAAAAGAAAGTCCTGGTTTTTTGATTGCTTTTTCAAATGTAAAATTTCCTTTCGGCAGGGATAACGCCTGCTGTTTCAACTCTTCAAGTGATATTCTTAACTTTGCCTGCCCGGTGCGCTCTCGGGCGCATCCGGCAAGCTGATCTAAAATCGTCATACTCACACCTCCGAACGGTTGCTGACTTCAATGAGCTTATTCAGTGTTTCCAGCGCCTTACCCGAGTCAATGATTTCTGCGGCAAGTGCGATACCCTCTTTCATACTGTCTGATTTTCCACCAATGTAAAGTGCCGCACCGGCATTTAAAAGCACAGCATTTCTCTTGTAACCTTTTTCTCCGTTCAGAATTGCAAGGGTAATTTTTGCGTTTTCTTCAGGCGCACCACCCCTCAAATCTTCTTTCGTACATCTTTCGAACCCGAAATCTTCCGGCGTGATCACTGAAGATTTGAACCAGCCGTCTCGAATCTCACATATCGTGGTTGGTGCGCTCATGGAGATTTCGTCCAGCTTATCCTGCCCATACACAACCATCCCTCGCCTGATACCAAGCTGAATCAATACCTGTGCCAACGGTTCCACAAGATACTCGTCATACACACCGAGGAGCTGCATAGAAGGTGTTCCCGGATTGGTAAGAGGGCCGAGGATATTGAACACTGTACGAAATCCCAGCTCCTTGCGGATTGCTCCCACATGTTTCATTGAAGTATGATATTTCTGTGCGAAGAAAAAACACATTCCCACTTCATCCAGAAGCTCCAGACACCTCTCAGGGCTCTGCTGAATGTTTACGCCGAGGGCTTCCAGACAATCTGCTGTTCCGCATTGTGAGGATGCTGCACGGTTTCCATGTTTGGCCACTTTCATACCTTCTGCAGCGGCAACCAGAGCTGATGTAGTGGAAATATTGAAGCTGTGCGCATTATCACCACCGGTTCCTACAATTTCAAAAAGATCCATTCCTGTTTCGACCTTCATGGCATGCGCTCTCATAGCGGCCGCACATCCGGCAATTTCATCGGTTGTTTCTGCTCTGGCACTTTTGGTTGACAAAGCTGCAAGAAATGCAGCGTTCTGCGTCGCAGTTGTTTCACCGCTCATGATTTCATTCATAACAGAATATGCCTCATCGTAAGTGAGGTCTTCTTTATTGACGATTTTTACAATGGCTTCTTTGATCATGACTCATATCTCCTTTATAAAATTTCTAAGCATTTGCTTTCCATCCGGTGTCATTATGGATTCGGGATGAAATTGTACCCCGTAGATCGGATATTCTTTATGCTGCACTGCCATTACCTCTCCGTCCGCAGTGAAAGCGGTGATTTTCAGACATTCGGAAATTGTGTCGGCATCTGCTGCAAGAGAATGATACCTGGCAACGGGAGCAGTTTCAGGACAACCCGCAAACAACGGACAATTTATGTCAAATTTGACATCCGATTGTTTTCCATGCATTCGTTCTTTTGCGTAAGTAATGGTTGAACCAAATGCCGCACATATTGCCTGATGTCCGAGACAAACACCGAGAATCGGAATTTCCTTCCCGAGTATTTTTACGGCTTCAACAATCATGCCTGCATCTTCAGGTCTGCCCGGACCGGGAGAAAGAATCATGCGGTCGGGTGTTAGTTCTTTTATCTCATCAACTGTCATTTCATCATTACGGATGACTTTGATATTCGGATCTATTTCGCCAATGAGCTGGTAGAGGTTATAAGAAAAGCTGTCATAATTATCGATAAGTAAGATCATAATTCTGCCTCCTGTGCAAGTTTCAACGCTTTCAGCGAGGATCTGGCTTTGTTGATGCATTCTTCATACTCCTTTTCAGGTACGGAATCTGCCACGATCCCGGCTCCGCTCCTAACAAAAACCTTCCCGTTTTTCTTGTAGGCGATACGAATCGCAATACAGGTGTCCATATTTCCTGTGAAGTCGATGTATCCAATGGCGCCGCCATAGATTCCCCGCTTGTTGTTTTCAAGTTCTCCGATAAGCTGACAAGCCCGGATCTTCGGTGCACCGGAAAGTGTTCCGGCAGGCAATACCGCTTCAATGGCATCAAGTGCATCGTGTTTCTCTGTTATTTCACCCCGTACAGTAGAGCCAATGTGCATAACATGGGAGAATCGTTCAACAGAATGCAGTTTTTCCACCTGAACGGTGCCAAACTTACTGATTTTACCAAGATCGTTTCTGCCAAGGTCAACCAGCATATTATGTTCGGCCAGCTCCTTTTCATCTGCAAGCAGCTCTGTTTCCAGTGCTTTATCTTCCTCATCGTTTTTTCCTCTCGGTCTGGTACCAGCGAGAGGAAAGGTGTGAAGTACACCATTTTCCAGCTTTACCAGGGTCTCAGGCGAAGCGCCTGCAACCTCGACATCCGTTCCTGAAAAATAGAACATATAAGGAGACGGATTGATCGTTCTAAGAACACGGTAGGTATTGAGCAGGCTTCCTTCAAAGGGAGCAGACAGTCGGTTTGACAGCACAATTTGAAAGATGTTTCCCTCATGAATATGGTGTTTTGCCTTTTCCACCATGGCACAGAACTGTTCTTTGCCAAACAGCGATGTAACCTCTCCCAGAAGTTTTCCGCCTGGCTCCCCCCTCTTTTCTCCATTTCTAAGAAGTTCAATCAGTCGCTTCAGTTCCATAACTGCTTTATTATATCTGACCTCAACATCATCAAGCGGCATATTGACAATAAGAACGATTTTTTGCCTGAGATGATCAAAAGCGATGACCTTATCAAAAAGCATCAGATCAACATCCTTAAAATCCTCTGTGTCTTTGGCGTCGCATTTCACTGTTGGTTCACTGTAACCAAGATAGTCATATGAAAAATATCCGACAAGACCTCCCGTAAATGGCGGAAGATAATCAAAGCGCGGGCTTTTATAATCTGCAAGGATCTGCCGCAGATAGTTGGACGGATGTTCGGTTTTTAATTTCAGATTTCCGATTTTCATTTCACCATCTACGCAAGTAATTTCCATCTTTGGATCAAAGCCGAGGAATGTATAACGTCCCCAGGTTTCGTTCGCCTGGGCGGATTCCAGCATATAACAGTGAGTCGATACATTTTTCAGTATCTTTATGATTTCGATGGGGGTTGTGAAATCGGAAAGTATTTCGCAGCTGACCGGCAGCACATTGTAGTTTACATCTGAAGCAATCTCTCTGACTTCAGCTAACGTTGGAAGAATTTTCATTACCTGCACCTCCAAATTGATAACATTACATTAATTTCGGTTACGATCAAGATTCTTATTTAAATTCTATATCCGGCGCACAAAAGCACCGCCAATATCTCGTCAACAGCATATTGCAACCTCCTTTTAAAAAAGCTCCTTTGACTGATATCTCTCGTCAAAGAAGCTTTATAAAAATAAAAAACGTCCCTGACAGAAATATAGCCTCTGTCAAGGACGAATAGATGCATCTACAGTATGACTCTACCCGCGGTGCCACCTTGATTCACGGTATAACCCGTGCACTTAGCAGGATACCAACATATCCCCGGCAACTGACGTATGCCCACACGTTGCAGAATACTCTGGGAAAATCTCCCATTTGACTGCACCCTCAGCGGTCCATTTGACAACTTGTTTCTTGCCTGATTCTCAGCATCTCAGGCTCTCTGTAAAGGCATCATTGCCGTTATCTCCGCTTCAACGGTTTACTATGTTAAATTGCTTTGGATTTTAGCACAAAGGAAATAATGTGTCAATGATATTTTTTACGCTTGTTAGAGAAATATTCTACGATAATGGTAAGCTTTTGCCTAACTTTCCTTTTCAACTATATCCATTATCTTCTTTCACTATAATTTTTCTAGTTATTCACCCATGCACCTCTCTTCTAAATTGGACAGCATCCGTATATCCCTCGCAGCCTCAATTCATAACTCAAGCCTGACTCTATCACTTCGTCCATAAGAGCAAATACTTTATATGGTAAAATTATATCCTCCTGATATTTTATCACAACCATTTGCATAATAACTTAATTATTCTTTATGTCCGCTCCTAATCTTGGATCATCTTCATTTCGATATTTCGCTATATCCGTTAAAGAAATGAATTCATTTTCAAAATTTGTTGTATAGATGCCAATATCAATGCCTTCTCCAAATTCTACTGTCACACTGATAACACTATTTAGTTACTTACGGGACAAAAGCACGATACTTTCGACGGTACTTTCGTTGTCCCAACAAAGTTCCTGTGTCTCCCTGTCTCCAAAACACACCGGGAAACGGAACTTTACGTGCTTCAGGAATCTGCCATCTGGCTGCTCCTGCTCATAAATATCCACCTGTTCTACAAAACTGTTAAGAAATTCTTTCTTCTCCAGGTCGGTGAACTTATCATATAGTTTATCAAAATATAAAAGAAATTGATAGGCGTTTTCTTCTGATATTCTCTATTGCCGGATATTCAGCAGGCGGTTCTTGACTTCCTCTATACTGTTCTCCACGCCTTCAATCTCATCATACAGACGATATAACCGTGTCTCCATATCCTGATATTTCTTTTCATAAAATTTATCCATGATGTCCAGACTGTCCATCTGCTGTCCAAGTCTTGCTTTTGCTCCGGTCAACTGCCTGTGCTGCTTTTCCAATCCTTCAATCTCTGTCACCGCAGACAGAACGTAAATCATCAGCTTTCCACTATCTTTTGAGTTGTCAATTCCATCTTCTACACAGATCAGATTCACTTCAAAATCCTGCATCCTCTGCAAAGAATTTAGAACATCCGCCGCATTACGACCAAATCAGGAAAGCTTGAACACCAATACAAGCTGTACCTCATCTATTCCATTCTCAGCATTATCCAACATTCTCTGAAATTCCGGTCTGCCCTCTACGCTCTTTCCAGATTTACCTTCGTCAGAATATTCACTTACAATTTCCATGTTCTGAAATTCCGCATATCTCTTGAGTTTTTCTTTCTAAGCATCCAGACTGTAGACATCTATCTACATGGTTGTGGATACTCTGGTATATATCGCATTTAATCTTTTTATTCTTCATAATTTTCCTCGCAATATAACTTTGTTTTATAGTCCCAACTTTATTTCAGTACTTGTTCCAACTAATTTCAATACTTATTTTCCGTATTGACGCATTTCTCTGTCAATCATATAATTAAGTTAGATACAGAGCATTTCTGTTATCAAAATATATTGCCCGCCCACCATTGGCGACTTATAAATGATTGACTCGAAAATATTGTTCGCTTACCGGAAGCGTCTAATAAATGTCCGGCTTGAATATTATTTAAAAATTATAATTCTGCCATCTGTCTTCTCCTGGTCGGTAAGCTTATCATATAATTTATGTAAAAGATATGACGCTTACAACTTCTCTGGACGCTTTCTCAACTGAAATAAAATATTCGAGCAACAAATACCCACCTGTTCACATTTGGATATTTGTTGCTCGATTTTATATTTTCTCTTATGCCGGAAATACTATCTGTGCATTTACACATGTCATAATAGTTATAATTACTGCATTAATTATGCCCCCTAAATATGGATTCCTCGTCTTTTTATAGATTGCTCTTGTAACAAAAGGAGTAACAAGCATAGGTACTAATGGAGCTACCATCCAGTCAGATATCTGATTGTTTGTACCATAAAAACCATTCACACCTGTAATAAAGAAGTATCCATATCCAGCCACCGCCAAAAGAAATGGTGGCAGAATGTTCAAAAATGCAAGAAGGCAGATATTTTTCCTTTCTGTTTTTCCAAAAGATGTATTAAAATTCAAACAATTAATGAAAATAGAAGCTGTCACATATGCAACTGTAAAGAATGGTAAGAGCTTCATAGCTTCCAACATACGTCTTGCGTTAAATGGCCGTACTGCCCAATAAAGAAATCTGAAATCTGTATTAAAGAAAAATTTCACTGAAAAGAGCAGGACAAATGCCATACCTGTAACTACTAATGCTGTCGCAATTGTCTTTCCAATCTGTGCAACTGATGTTCTCATATCAATAGAATCCAAACTGATTCCATTTTTCTTTGCGTAACAATTATACCAGATGATAGTGGTAAGGATTACAAATATTGCATTTACCGTTCCCCATACTCCATAGAACAACGGCATTCCCTGCATAAAAAAATCATCTACCACTTTATCCACTTTAAAGTGAAATAACACCAACGCACTGAGCAACGGAAATACGGTATTAACCAACAGACAACCTGTAAGCCATATTTTTCCTTTTTTATCATTTGCTGCCAGTCTCATTGTTGCATCGCGATCAGCACTAACACCTTTAAACGGTTCATACTGCACCAAAAGAAGCGCTACTCCTGTTACAAATACAAAAAATCCCGCAAATCCCATTAAACATCCTAATGTTTTTAATGGAAAAATATGATTGTCAGCTTTCAGCGTACTATCTGTTGGAATTACAGTTTGCATAAATTCTACTGCATCTGTACATGCGTCAGGCACATATACTGATGTTCCATGTGTTGCTAACGGCATATAAATGATACGTTTTGCTGTTTTTCCATCTATTTCCTGTTCATACCACTGGCCTTCTAACCCATCCTCAGTTTTCTCATCCGGCGTAATACCAAAATTCAAGAAAGATTTGGCATTGTTAGATTTTAAAAACTCAGGATTTGGTTTCATCTCACCTGTTTCTTCATCTTTTTCTTTAAATGAAAAATCATCATATTTATCAGCAATAATACCTACATCTCGATTTCCATAATAATTGAAGTATTCTCCATTTCCGCCTTTTTCAGCAGCCTGTGTTGTATTGGTTTTTCCCGGAAAATATCCAAATGATGCAGTTTCATTATCACGATAAATGGCATCTCGTCCCACATAAAGAATTGCCTTAATTAACGGTGTTTCCAGTTCATTGTCCAGCAAAACAGACTCGTGGATGGTATTGCCTCCTCTGGAATGTCCTGATACTGCAATTCTATCTGCATCCACATAAGGCAATGTTGCAACATACTGAACCGTGTCATACAATCCTCGTCCATTATCAAACCATTCTGTATCATTTAAAACTTCCGATTCACCATGTCCATACAAGTCAAAGGAAACTACTACGTATCCTCGCCGCGCCCATTCAATCTGAAAATTATCACTTCGTTCTTTATTTGCATTTCCTCCATGCGCCCATACAATTGCCGGTAATGGATTTTCTTCTCCTGCCTCATTAGGAATCAATACATCTGCACTAATCGTATGTCCAGAATTGCTTTCAAATAAAATTGTTTTTTTTGTAACTTTACCAAAATCAGTTTGTGCAAGATTAGCAAGAAACCCTCCTAATAAGCACATACAAAGAGCTACTGCAACCAACAATCCATACTTTTTTTTATTCTTTTCCATTATTCCTTCTCCCTTCTTTTAATTTTTTCATAATGTATCTACCCACCCTGTCGCTCTGTTCTGTTTCCGGTGAGTTAACACTTATTACAGAATTTTGATCTGAAAGTACAATGCAATACTGCCCATATTTTCCATTCGCCATATATGCATCTCCCTTCAAATGCCAGAATAGATATCCGTATCCGTCAACCTGAGAATTATTATAATCCCCACATTCCACCTGTTTCTTTGTTGATTCTTCAATCCATTTTTCTGAAAGAATCTGTTCACCTTTCCATTTGCCTCTCTGCAAATAAAGCTGTCCAAACTTTCCCAATTCTCTTACATTCATTTGCAATCCCCCAGCACCAAAGACATAACCCTTGGGGCAAAATTCCGCTTCCAATGGTTTGATCTCCAGTTTGTCAAATAAGCGAGGGGTAAGATACTCTATCAGATTTTTTTCTGTCTTTCTCTGAATCAAAACGCCTAAAAGATATGGACCTGCATTATTGTATTGAAACACTGTCCCTGGTTTTTCTGTTACTTTTTGTCTGAATACATAGGATACCCAGTCACTTTCTTTCAATGTCTTTCTACTGTCTCCCATAAGAATCGGTGTTTCCAGTCCCATTGTCATAGTAAGCAGGTGTCGTATTTCCATCATATTCCAGTAAGGATCTTCTATTTTTATTGCCTCATCAAACAGTTGGCAAACCTTACTGTTTAATTCAAAAAGTCCCTCCTCAATTGCAAATCCAACTGCCGCTGAGGTAAAACTTTTCGTAATAGAATATTGATTTTGTCTTTTATATTCCTTTTTCATGAAGCAACCTATTTCTTGGCCGTCTTGAATAATCTGTATTCCGTTTATTCCTATTTTTTTTAGTGTTTCAATATACGTATGTATCTCTGACATTTTTATATTTTTCCTTTTCTAATAGGGGAGTATCCCTATTATTATTGCAAAACCCAACATTGTGATACTTAAAAATAATGTCCATAAATATGTTTGCCGGATATGCTCTCTTAAACTTACGCCACACAGAGAAAGTCCAAGATGAACAGATACTGTCATTGGAAGTACAAAAATAACTGCACTATATGGAATCAGAAATGCGGCGGCTGTAACTTCCACTGCTATTTGACACTCTGATGCTATTTTTGCAGCAATTGGCATGAATCCAAAAATTTCTACTTCTCCACTCATGATCCAGCTTATGGGATTGGCCAGCGCCCCGAGTAAAATATGTATATGCTCTCTCATGCTTACCGGAAGTAATCCAGATATCATTTCTGACATGCTTGTCAGCATGCTGCTCTGTGTCAGAACACCAACCATAACGCCTGATGCCAAAACTGTTCCTGCCATGATTCCCGCTGATTTTATGTATTTCATTAATTCCATTTTCTTTACTTCTTTAAGATTAATGATACTTATTACAGATAATCCCATCATAAAAACAATCCACGAAGAGATTCTTGTAATGATAAGCAAAATGATTATTATTGTCATAATTCCCACTGACAAACAGCGTTTTTTTCTACTTTGCTGTATTAAAATCGGCTTATTTCTCGCAATACACTGCTTACAATTATTTTCACTCAAAGAATCAATATCCGAAAGCTTTTGATAGTTTGACAAAATACAGGCAATTACACACACCATCAGTATTCCAAATATCTGAGACGGGATACACAAACGCCAGATTGAAATCGGATCTGTATTTAAAACTCCTGCAAGGCGTCCGCATGGTCCTGCCCATGGCAACATATTCATAACACCAAAAGTTAAAGAACTAAGGCACATCAAATTTGTTAATGGAATTTTATTTTCGTTGTATATACTTTTACATGTTGTAATCACAATCAAATACGATACTGCACCTGAACCACTTAAATGTGCGATTGCTGATACGAACACAGTCATAAGAAAAATATTCTTCCTGGTTAGATGAAACCTTCCTGCTATTTTTGTGATTATTGCTGTGAAAGTTCCTGTTTCATTTAATATCCCAAAAAATAAAATCGCAGTTGCAAACATCAAAGCTACCGGAATCACATTTTCAATTCCTTTTAAAATATACAAACTCATTTCTGCCATTGAAAACCCGGATAAAAATCCTGCTATCACCGGCAATGTCATAAATAAAATTCCCAGACTTACCTTTATCTTATACACCAGCAACGTCATACATATCATAAGGACAAATCCCATAATTCCTGATATATCCATCTCAAAACCTCTGAAAATGAAACCACCCATAAAGCTGCGCAAACTTTATGGGTGTATTATATGTTCGTTTTTTTCTTTTATCAAATAACAGTTTCTTATATTGTATATACGTCTTCGTTATATTTTCCCTGAACTCTTTCTGCTGCGGTTTGATATAACTGAATGAGATATTTTAGAGGTTCTGTCATATATCCTCCTACTCTCAATGCTGCTACAAACTTCCAGGTAACCGGCTGTTTTCCGAAAGAATAAATATCTAATCTATTCTGATATTCTCTCACTCCAAGACTGGAACAAAGACACACCCCATAACCATTTGCCACAAGCTCTTGTGCGGTTTCGATACCGGCTATTTCTATTTTTTCCGGTGATATATGATTCTCTTTTAAAATTTCTTCTGCTATCTGTCCCAATCTCATATTCTTTTTTAGTAAAATAAAAGCAAACTTTTCAAAACATGAAAGTTCTACCCAGGGATATTGAAATCCAATTTTGCGTAGAGGCTTGCAGGCAATTTCTGTTCCTTTTTTTACAGTCAGCACGATTTCTTCTTTTCCAAGTATCTGGTAATACAAATATTTATCGTCTGCTTTCTCTTGTTCACTCAATGTGAAAAATGCTACATCTATGCGTCCTTTTCTCAACGCTTCCTCCAAATTATGCACATTCTCCTCATGTATCTCTATTTTTAATTCAGGAAAATTCTTCCGTATTTCAGGCAAAACCATAGGCGTTAGGGATTTACTTCTCCCCGGCGTTATGCCAAAACATAATGCGCCCTGCTTATACTGCAACAACTCTTTCAAATCTGATTCGAATTGAATTTTTCTTTTCGTAATATCTGCTGCAAACTCCAGGTATATTTTTCCTGCAGGTGTTGAAACATAATCTCCATCTATTTTTTCAAAAAGCTGAATTCCTAATTCCTTTTCCAAATTAATAAGACATCTACTGATTGCAGGCTGAGATACATTCAGCATTTGTGCTGCCTTTGTTATACTTTTTTTCGCTTCAATCGCACGCATATATTCAAATTCTTTAAATTTCATTCTCACGTCTCCTAACCGGAAATTTAGACTTATTATCGTATAAAAATCGCTTTTGTTATACAAAATATTCACTTTTGTTATGTTCCTATAAAGTCCCTTATCTTTTTTGGCATTTTGCACAATTTCAACATGCATTTTTATAAAATTTGCCAATAGTATTATTTTAATTCTGCGATCTCATGAGGGATGCTTTCCTGTGTTTCTTACGGGTAAACATTATACAGGAAGATAACTGTTTGTTCAAGTATTCTGAAATCCCCCATATCCAACCTTTCCTCCTCAATTCTCCACCAAATTTTGAAGTAGATCAGTTTCATAATGCGGATAAGGCAATAAAAAGCAAAAGCCGTTCCACACCTCCCAGAACGGCAAATTTACAGATGCAAACAGACGTGACCTGTAGCAAAATTAACATCGCTTTTCTTACTCCTTTCCTCCGGTGCATCTGCCCAGATGATTAATCCCATATGCTCCTTTGTATGATCAGTTCTTTCTACGATCAGTTCTGCCACCGTATGTCTATAAACTGCGTAAAATCATGTTTTCGCCCTCCACGTTTAATTGAGTTAACAAATTAAATATAACAGTTTTATCGGTTGCATTCCACCATGCAAGGCTGTAAATCTGTCACCTGGCAGTTGCAGAAGCAAAGATTGGACTTTCTCATACTTTAAGTTTACAGATACCTTCCGCCAATAAACCCCCAGTAATCTCCAGTTTTTAGCTTCTCCTTTTCCTTATTTAACTGTTTTTCAAAGACATTCCACATATCATTTATCTACTACGTACCAATTTATTACACTTCTTCTGATAAATTCCATCAGCACATTCATAGTATTGGATTGATGTTTCAATCTGGTTTGCCTCGAATTAACTGACTGCAATTTTTTCAATATTATCTACTATTGTTTCCGATACTTCTCCCCACGAAAGATCATCAACAAAATAGTTTACACGCTTAAAACGATTCCACATTTCTTCGAGTCCAAAATCATCTTTAATCTTGTCTAAGGTTTCTCTCACTTCCTCCTCGCCAAAAGAAGTTTCTCGCTTCATGCAAGTAGCCGCAAATGCCTTTTTCAAAACATCAAAACTTATCTGATCAGCCTTTGAATTCATAATCTCATATACATCATAAAAATCCCTCATTCTGGTATTCGCAAGTCCTCTTGCCAAAATCGTCTGCATCTTTTCTGCAAGAAGAGTTTCAAGATTATACGACAAAACTGAAATTAATCTGTCTTCAAACATAAGCTTGTATTTATACTCCACTGCACCTGGCGTGATTGCATCATCCGTAGAAATATCGATCTTAAAAGGTTGTCTCATTCGTTCCAGATTAGCTTCTATCATCATCCTAATGCCAGGATAATCAAATTCTTCCATGATTTCTTTTACTGATGTAATCTTAAATTTTACCCCATCTTCAAGCTGAAGCTCACCGATTCTCTCAATGATTGCTTTAGCATCCTTCTCATTAAGAGGTAATGCTTTCACAGTGGTATCGATATCCATTGTAGCTCTCATGTCTACACCAACAATAGAAGCAACAAGCATTCCGCCTTTCAGAATAAAATTATTCCTGTATTCAGAAACAGAAACTCTTTCTAAGAACCTTTCCATAAAATATGTTCTAATTAGTGCTTGCGCAACTTCACTATTCCCACCGGACATGTTTTTTACTTTGTCTTTAAGTTGTTTCGCTGTATGAATCATATCATTACCTCCACATACATCATCACTTCATCCCTTACTCCAAGTTTAACCGCATACTCAATCAATCTTGAAAGATTCTTTTCCTTCGAGGACATATATTCCTTGATTGCTGTCTGATATAACTGAATTTCATATTTCTTTCGATCTTTAATCAAATCACAAATACATCTTTCCTTGTCATATACTTTAACCAAATTACCGCTGCTTGACGGAATTTCACAGGTCCCCATATCAAGAATCTCTGGGTTTGCGTAACGAACTTCTTTGTTTTTCTTTTTGATATGTGTTGCATTATACCCGGTAGGAACAGTGAAACAAATATGACTGTATTCTCTGTCGATAAGACCATGCAAATAAAGGGCGGTCTCGCCCGAATAAATAATATTCTTATTTCGTTGCTGGAGTACAAACAACTCATCTGGCCACACATTATCTAAGATATAAATGCCATGTGCCACTTTTTCCATATCATGCTCTCTGACGTATTTTGAGACAGATGGCTTTGATACACCTGATTCAACGGCCTTCGATGTAATCAAATATCCATTGTCTTTTTCAATTAGCGATTCCAAAATATCTGATGTTGACATAGTTGTCCTCCTTATCCTTGATATTTATTTTTGTGCTTAAATTATATTGTATTTAAGCGTAAAAGTAAATGCAATCCTTATATGCTTGCAGAAGTAAAAGATAACTCAGGATATTGCTGACATGGATTTTATTGACGATCTGCCGGAAAGCACTGAACAGGAACGGTTTCAAAGACATAACCGTTTTCTGCGTTCCCTGAAATCCGATACTCTGCTTATCATAGATAATTTTAATGTCACTGCCACACAGGACAGCTTTGCAGGCAACATCGAAAGAAGGTGCCAGATATGGCAATTTATCATATGCAAGCCAAAGTCGTCAGCCGTGGTTCCGGTCGATCTGCTGTTGCTGCTTCTGCTTATATGAGCTGTAGCCGCATGTACAATGATTATGACGGCATTCAGCTTGACTATACCAGAAAGCAGGGTCTGATCTATCAGGAAGTGATGCTTCCTCCAATGGCTCCATCGGAATGGAATGACCGGGAACAACTCTGGAATGCTGTGGAAGAAACCGAAAAGACCAAAGACAGCCGACTGGCAAGAGAATTTGTTGTCGCACTCCCCGTTGAGTTGGATAAAGACAGCAATATTTCTCTTCTTCAAGATTTTATTCAAAAGAACTTTGTAGATATGGGGATGTGTGCTGATTTTGCCATTCACGATACAGATGGTCACAATCCCCATGCACACATTCTTCTTACTGTCCGACCACTAAATGAAAATGGAACATGGCAGTATAAAACCGAAAAAGAATATCTCTGTATCAAAGATGGAGAAGAAAAAGGATTTACTGCTTCTGAATTTAAAACTGCTCAGAAACAGGGATGGGAAAAGCAATATCGCTATAAAGTTGGGAAAAAGAAAGAATATCTGACTTCCTCTGTTGCACAGGAAAAAGGATATGAACGGATTGATAAACACCCCAAGAGTAGCCGATATGGCAGACAGAATCCTATTTCCGAACAATGGAACAGTGATGAACAACTTTGCATCTGGCGGGCAAACTGGGCAGATGTCGTAAATAAAATGCTTGCACGTAATCAGATAAATGCTGCCATTGATCACCGCAGCTTTGCAGATCATGGAATCACCGAACAGCCAACCATCTATGAAGGCTACATGCCCCAAAATATGGAAAAGAAAGGCATGATAGCAGACCGCTGTGAAATCAACCGTCAGATTCGTGCGGATAACAAAATGCTCCGAGAATTAAAAGCAAAAGTAGCAAAACTGGCTGAAGCTGTAGAAAAGTCTGTTCCGATAATTGCAGAAACATTGGAAGTAATCCGAAATCACATGATTTTTACACAATATCATTTGCTCCACAATGAGATGCAAAAAGAAGTGATCCATGACTGGATGAATCATTTTAATCCAATACTGAATAAATACAACACCGTTAAAAAGAAACTCAAAGCTAAAGTTACAGAGCGGAAAGAACTGAATGTAAAAAAAGAGAAAACCAGTATTTTGAATCCCATCCAGCATATAAAATTGAATCAGCAGCTTACCACTGTTACCGAAGAAATTGAAGAACTGAAATCAAGGAAAGAGCAGCTAATCTTCCAGGCACAATGCTCTACCGATAAAGATATGACAAATCTATCCAAGAAATATGACCAGATGAATAACAATCTTGATATCCTGGATTCTCAGGACATCTCGCTCAAAAAAACAGCTTGAAAAAGATGCCGCCGCTTTCCGGGAAGAAAAATTTCTTCCTGAACCAGAACAATACACAGAATTGCTGGATACCAGAATCCAGATACGTCCTGATTTTCGGGATAAGCTGATTGAACAACTCAAAGGTACTTTCGGTAAATATTACGACTATCACCGTCGTGATATTGCAGCCAATGAGGTGGATTATCTCAATGTGGAGGATCCTGATGTTTTCTCCCATCGTGCATGGGAACTTGAATATCAGCGAAAACAGGAGATGCGACGAAATCATCCTTCTAAAATTAAGAAAAAATCATATGTATGGAATTATAACCATCTTTGAATAGATAATATGTTCTTACAAATCTCTTGTTCAAAAAATGAGTTCTTTTCAAAAAGCGTATGGATTTAAAACTTCCATACGCCTTTTTATATTCCGCTCTTCAAATTGTCTAAAAGTTGACTTGGCTCAGTTCTTTGCTGAGGGTGAAGAAGCGCAACTGACCGAAGACCAGCAGATACTTTTTTCAAAATGGAGTACTCTGACAGATAGGCAAAAGCAAATCCTCCTTGAACTGATGGATGCCATTTGAAGCACATCAATCCCATTACCGGGAAAGATGTGCTTTTCTTTTTCCCCTTTTAATCAAGCTGTCAACTCAACATATCATTTATCCAACCTGTCAACTCAACACCCCCAATATCAAAATCAACCACTCAACTCTCCACTCTTTTTCACAGTAGACCAGTTCCCACTTACCCGTAAAACGAAAAAATCCGGGAACCGGAACCTGTCCTCTGACAAGCCCCGACTCCCGGAAATTCCTTGTTTTCTACACTTTTTCGCTATTCTATTCTTTGACTTTTGACATCAATACAACCGTCTCCACATGTAATAGTTAGGCTATTCCGCAAAATCAATCAACCACTTAAAATCGTCCGATTTCACAGTATCTCTCAATCCTATCATCTTAACAACTGCTACTTTTTGATTAGGCTATTCTTCATAACAAAGCATTTAATTGATTACAAAACAACCAAAGCACTATCATGCTGATAGAAGCGTTATTTACTCTTGCTCTCTTTTTAACATGCTTTCAACCAACACTACTGATACGCCACTATTTTCTTCTCCCATATCCATTATGTCCGCATAATTACCCAGAGCCTCATCCAAGAGTGTTCTAGTACCCATATTTTCTGTATGAAAATGATTATATTCGCTACTTCTTGGAAATGATCTCACTTGAGCATTTTTTCTCTTAGAATATTTAAAAGCTGCTATTCTTAACAAATCCCATATCACTTTTGACCATCCATCTTCTGTTGAATACGGATTACTATCAATTGTACGCCCCGATTTAAACTTCAATAAATTAATAAGTTCTCTAGATAAACTATTATTAATACATAAATCATCATCCGGCACAGCACATCCCATGGGAAACATACCTTTTCCAAGGTAAATTCCATTCGTTAATGGATTACTGTCAATTAACAAATATTGCGCCCCATCATTGATTGTTTTAGGCAAAACGTTTCTTTTCTTACCGTTTAAAAATCCTGCTCGATAATATGTGAATTCAGGCCACCTTCTATATAACTCTAACTGGTGTTTCTCGCTTTGATGTATTCTTAACAAAGGATAATTCGATACTTTAGCTTGAAGCAATAGCGCATTCAGTATCCTTTCGCCATTTTTTCTCCTCTCCGCATAAACAAATAAAATATCCCCCAACTCAGGCTTTTTATCTAAACCAATATCTACTATCGGTTTTTGATGGCAATATACACTAGAAACTGAGAAATCATAGCTAGGAAAAACCGCTACCAATATATTAAAAAATTCTTTTATGAATTGAGTTGATAAAGCAAGCATGTAATCTGGCTCCTGCGGTCTACATCTAATTTCAATCCATTTCACAGCATTTAAAATTGCATTTTCAATTAGCGGTTCTAAAATAGATTCATTATTATTTATAACATTCGCATTCATTTTTTCTCCTAATTTTGTTCCATCGGCTGGGCTACTGTTTTCACATCAGTATCGTATTCAGTATCAGTCACATCAGAACGAGTGTATCTTTCATCAAATAAATCAATTAAACTTTCCACTTCTTTGTAAGTATTTAGTACGATTTGATGCGAATCTTGATTAAAATTGAATTTGCCCTGCCACCGCGGCAATGTATTGACTTTATTCATTAGTTGCTCTTGCGTTAAATCAAACACTTTTGAAGATCCAATACGCATCATCTTTTTTGCATACTTTGATTTTCCTCTGCTAATATATTCTGTCAATTTCTCCGTATTCTCAATAATGTTTTTTTGTATTATACATTGAATCGTCTGCTGTGCAGAATGATAAATATAATCCTGAAATCCAAAATGCTTTTGTAAAAGTGAAGTATTATTGGTAATCAGATAATTATCCATTATTAAAATATCAATTTTCCTTGCTATTGTCAGCAAACTTTCACGTTGTTCAGCAAACACAATCTGATTTTCAAATCGCATAAGCCGAGCCATGGGACTAGTCTTCTTTTTATTAGGAACCATAATACTCCAAAGATGTTGGTATAGCCAAATCTCTTCTGTCCCTTTTCTGAGGCAGAAAATAAGACCAGAACTATCAAGTAAATCGTCATCTACAAATTTATCAATTTCATTTGGATCAGATAAATATGTAAACGGTTGAAAATTGTCTTCTTGTTCAAAAAACAAATACTTGTGCTGATTATCTGCTAACATACGTCCATCTGCATATTCACATTCCTGCGCTAAAAATTTTTCCTGAAGAATTTCCAAAAACATCTCTTTAAGTATCGTTCTAAAATTCTTTCCTTGCTCATTCACTTCCTCAGAAAACGATATTCTTCTTAACTTTGGAGAATCTTTTTTTACAAGAAAAGCTTCTAATCCACAACGTGTTGAATTATCACAATACTCTTTTATTTTTGTTCTAATTTGTTCCTCATTTAAATTTGCTTCTGGCATATTTTCTTTCTCCTTTGAATTTCATTTTCTAGTCATTATAAACAACAAAAACTCCATCCGAGATATATTTGCGCTTTATTACAGTTTCCTCTGCTATTGACGTTTTATATGTAATCCCGATATATGTTCTTTCTGGATATGTAATATCATTTGAAGGGTTTAGAAACTTAAACGAAAACGTTCTATACTTCATTGCAGAAAGTACTGGGTTTTGGTAAAAAGTATTAGATCTTGTTAATAAAAGAACAACCATTATAAGCATCGTTAAAAACACAATCAGCCCTCTAACAGACTCTACATCATCTGTTAAAAGAGGCAAAACATATGTTACTAAAAAGGTTGCCCCACTATCATTAGGCGAATCCTCTATTATAATTTGCTCTCCTGCTGATTTAAAACCTGCCTTTTGCATTCCATTGAATCCGAACGCAATTACAATCGTAATTATTAACCAAATAGTACTGATAATTGAAATAATAAAACTTCCAAAAGAGACGTGATTTGCTGCAACACTAAACGCACTTATTCCTGTGTTAACCAGAACTTCCCAAAATCTATGAACCAATTTCAAATATAAACTTATGTCCAAATGCTTCATAAATAATAGCAAAAATAGCGGTGCGAATGACTGTAGAACAAGGCATCTTTTTAAGTTTAAATTCTCAATATCCATGAAATCCACCCCTTTCCGATTTCTTTATTACTTAATTCATGCCTAGTGTTTACAAGCTACGTTTCCCAAGAGTACCTATTTTCGCTTAGAACTATATTTTTTGCTTTTCCTCTGTGTACCATTACCACTTCTTACCACGTTGCTCCTACGTGCTTTTTCCACCTGCACAGCCTCAAATACTTCTTTGGAAATTATCGCAGGATTATTATCCGAAGACAAATATTGAACCTCACCCTTACCAAATTTCAGAAGCCGGACATCACCCGTATACTTCTCATTGCTAAGCATTACATCAATCGTTCTCTTACACCATTTCTCTTTTCCGGTAGGCGAAAGAATTTTTCGTTTTTCAAGTTCCTTAATAAGGCCTATAACACTTTGACCACTGAGATACAAATCAAATATCAGCTTAACATTTTTAGCTGTTTCTTCATCAATAATCAGATGGCCTTCCTTATCATGCTTATAGCCATAACATTTTCTATCGTAAAGTTTTGATGTTCCGGATGTCGCTCTTTGCTTAATTCCCCATCTGATGTTATCACTTCTTGATTCATTTTCAGCCTGTGCAAGGGATTCAATTACTGAAATCATTAAGTCGCTATCTGTATTTGCAGTGTCCAGTTCCTCCTGCTCAAATATTACACGCACGCCTAATGTCCTTAATTGATTCAAGGTGTCCAAAATTTCCACAGTATCTCTTCCGAACCTGCTGATATTTTTCGTAATTACTATCTCAATTTTTCTCGAATTACAATCTTCCAGCAGACGATTGAATTCTTTCCTTGATGAACCTGTCTTGCTGATAGCAATATCCATATAAACATCTGCCAACACCCATTGCGACATGGCAGCCGTCAGTCTTGTCAAATGAGATACTTGAGCAGTCAAACTTTGCAGTTGATCCATGCTATTTGTGCTGACACGACAATAAATACCGACACGTTGTTCTCTTTTGGGTATCGGAGGTATAAAATGTACCTTTGAATTTCCCTGCATATTTTATCCTCCTCCCATCTGCCGCCTAATCACTATAAACCAATAATAACATATAGTAATTAGCCAATTCAATCATTCTGTCAACTCAACATACTAAATATCCATCCTATCTACACAACATACCCAATATCTATTCCGTCAACTCAACTCTTCGGATGGATATGTTCCCACGCATTGATTTTAAGGGGATTTTCGTAAATTCATCACATTCAAACTCTATGCTGTATTTCGCAAAATCCTCTAATATCAAGCTATTTCCGCGCTCTTATTTCTCAACCCGTGACATCAATACTACGCACTCAACATGCACCGTCTGCGAAAACTGATCAACCGCCCTCACTTTCACAAGTTCATACCCATTCCCACACAGATACTTCAGATCCCGTGCCAGTGTGGCAGAATCACAGCTCACGTACACAATCCGCTCCGGCTGCATCTGCACCATAGTCTCAAGCAGAGATTCCTCGCAGCCTTTCCGCGGCGGATCCACCACGATCACGTCAGCGTGGGCCTGTTCTCCCGGATGTGCCTTGGCATAATCCGCATAATATCCCGGCAGAACCTCTTCTGCTTTTCCAACATAAAACTTTGCATTCTCGATTCCATTGATCTGCGCATTTTTTCTGGCGTCCTCGATGGCCTGAGGAATGATCTCCACACCGTAGACTTGTTTCGCCTTCTGCGCCAGAAACAGGGATATCGTTCCGATTCCACAGTAGAGATCCCAGACCGTCTCATCTCCTTTTAAGTCTGCATACTCCAGTGCAAGTCCGTACAATTTCTCTGTCTGCACCGGATTGACCTGGAAAAAGGACAGTGGAGAGATCTGATATTTGATTTCACCGATATAATCTGTAATAAATGCCTGTCCCCACAGCACTTCATAAGAATCTCCCATGATCACATTGGTGTTTTTCTGATTCACACTGATCGTGATACTGGTCATTCCTTCGATTTTCTGCAGTAATTCAACCAGTTTTTCACAATGAGGGATTTTTTTTGCGTTGATGACAAGACAGACCATAATCTCTTTGGTTGTAAAGCCATACCGGATCAGGACATGACGAAGTAAGCCTTTCCCTGTTTTTTCATCATATGGCTCCATCTGATATTGCTCCATAAATGACAGGATGGTTTCCAGAATCTCCTGATTCTGCTCTACTCCCAGTGCACAGTCTGTATTTGCAATAATATCGTGAGTACGGCCTGCATAAAACCCTGTCACTGTCACTCCATTTTTATCTTTTCCAAACGGGAACTGCGCCTTATTTCTGTAGTGAAATGGGATTTCCATTCCCACGATCGGATCTGCAATTTTTTCCAGCAGTTCTGGCGAAAAGCCGCCGATCCTCTCCAGATTTCCCAACACTTTTCTGTTTTTAAACTCCAGCTGCTTCTCATAGGAAATCTGCTGAATCTGACATCCTCCGCACTGTCTTGCGAATTTACACTTCGGCTCCACTCTGTCTTTGGACGGTTCGATAATCTGTATCATTCTCGCATATCCATAATTTTTCTTGGCTTTCATAATTTTTGCTTCCACCACATCACCGATGACCGCATCCTTGATAAACAGCGTATAGCCGTCAATTTTTCCGATTCCTTCCCCGTTCACTCCGATATCTTCAATCGTCACCTTTACTACATCATTCTTCTGCATCTGTTTTTCTCCTTTATCTGAAAAAAGAGGGCGCACAAAATTTCTTTTGGTCACCCTCTTTTGTTTCTCTGTCTCTAAATGGAACTTCTTCTCAGGTTGGTCTCAAACATCCGGTTGTAACCCAGCCAGTCATTTCCCGGTTTATTTTTAAAAATCTCCGTCAGAGTCTGCATCTTGGCATCTGCATTATCTGCCAGATTCAATGCCATCGCCTCTGCGAGGGCCGGCTTTTTCGGAGAACCATACTCCAGCTCCCCATGATGGGAAATAATACAATGCTTCAATTCACTTCCCAGTTTTTCCGGAAATCCCGGAATCTCTCTTATCGCATCATTCATCATCTCAACACCAATGATGATGTGCCCCAGAAGCTGTCCGTCATCCGTATAATCATTATCCGGAAATGCAGAAAGCTCTTTTGTCTTTCCAATATCGTGGCACATTGCCGCCGTATAAAGAAGATCTCTGTTCAAGATTTCATAGGTGTCCGCAAAATACCGACACATCTTCACAACACTTAACGTATGCTCCAGAAGTCCTCCTGCAAATCCGTGATGAACTGTTTTTGCCGCAGAATGTCCTTTAAACACGCGGATAAACTCCTCATCTTTCACAAAATAATATTCCAGCAACTGACGCAGCCACGTGTTGGAAATTCCACGGATAAATCCGAGCAGTTCTTCATACATACTGTCCACACTCTTCTCAGAAGTCGGCATATAATCCGCCGGATTGTATTCACCCTCTTCTGCTTTTCTGATCTGACGGATGTTCATCTGCCGACTTCCGTTATAACTTGTCACATCACCAAATACTTCGATGAAATCCTTCTCATCATACTCTGCGATCCCCTGAGAATTCGGATCCCATACTTTTCCATCCAGTGTTCCCGTCTTATCCTGTAAAATCAGATTGTCATAAGGCTTTCCGTTTCTTGTCTCCGCGGAACGTTTTCCTTTACACAGGTATACATTCCTGATTGTCTCGCCTTCATGTAAATCCTTGATATATCTCATAATAATTTTGTTTCCTCTCTATTTTTGCTATTCTTTACTCACGGCTGTCAAGTACCAGCTGAAACGAAATCTCCACGTATCCTCCTGCACCGAGACGTTTTCCCTGAATCCGGATCGTATCTCCCGCTTTACACTTCTGAAGTACCTTTTCATACTGAGCCATAGAGGCAATCTCCTCGCCGTCCACAGACTGGATTACATCACCGCTCTGGATTCCCGCTGCCATTGCCGGAGAGTTCGCCTGTATCTGGGTCACATACATTCCGGACGGCACCTGCTTTGATTCGGAAATATCACTGCTGACCGTCACTCCGTAAATCCCTGCATAGGGAACCAACTGACTGTTTAAAAGCAGTTCCATGATCGGTTTTAAATCAGAAATACCATATGCATTGGCAGTATGCCCCTGATTCTCTGTCCAGATCTCGGAATCAATGAGTCCGATGATCTCCCCGTCCAGATTACACAGAACACCGGAACTAAAATCCGCTGACGGAATATCTGTCGCCAGAACGCTGAATGTATGATCCGGAATTGCTTTTTCATGTGCGTTAGAACTGATCATACCATATCCTGTTCCATCTGAATATCCAAATGTATCTCCAAGGGCGATCACCGGATCTCCCTCTGCCACTATATTTGAATTTCCGAGAACCGCTGTTTTTATCTCATTCCACGTGCTTTCAGAAATCAGATTTCTTCTGACACCAAACACCGCCAGATGACTGTTTTTATCCTGCTTTTTCAGCGATGCTTCACAGGTGCTGCCATCTGAAAACTGCACATTCCAGACAGTGGATTCCCCGCAGACAGAATTGTTGCTGAGGATCAAAAGCTCCTGTCCATTGTCTGCTGCGATCAGCCCTGTACATCCCATATCTTCATTATTTACATCCTTTGTAAGATTCGCCGCATCCTGCTCACCCCGGACCGTGACCACACTTTTTGCGGCCTCTGCTGCAATCTGGTAAACACTCTGCATCATGGCTTCATAATCTTCTGCTCTCAGATTTTTCTCCTGCGAATCCTGCTCCTGCGCCTCGTCTTCTTCCGGATGCGTCTCTTCACTGTCTTCCGGAATGGTCACAGTTTTCGGAGATCCCGGAAATAAGTTCTGTACCCACGGATTCAGGGCATAGAAACCCAGACAGGCAAACGCACCTACCACGATTCCGTAAACAGCCAGTTTCAGAAGCTGTTTTCTCACCTGTTTTCCGGTGATCGGTTCCGGCTTGATCGTCTCCTGCAGAAAAGAAAAACTATCCTCTTTTTGCTCTTCATTCAAGTCTTTGGGGGACTTTTCTTTTGGGTCTTCATTCCACGGCATAATTGCTAATCTCCTCTGCTGTATAGTATAACCGATTCCCCCGGATTGTTCAATATTTATCCTTTTCATTCCCCCACAAATAAGGTAAAATATAGCTGTGAGTTCGAATTATAAAAGGTGAAAGAATATGAATCAAAAAACATTGACAAAATTAGAATATTATAAAATCACTGCGCTTTTGGAGGAACAGGCTTCTTCCATGCGCGGAAAACAGCTTTGCCGCAAGCTGAAACCGATGACCGATCCGGAAAAGATCAACACTGCACAGGAGCAGACCGAAGCGGCATTTACACGGATCGTCAAAAAGGGACGCATCTCTTTTGGCAATGTATTCCCCATCGGAGAGTCTTTAAAACGTCTGGAGATTGGCGGTGCACTTGGATGCGGAGAGCTTCTTCGCATCTGCAAAGTTTTACAGAATGCCGGAAAAGTAAAGGCTTACGGACGTCACGACACACAGGAAGAGCTTTGTGACTGCCTGGATGTCTATTTTGAACAGCTGGAACCTCTGTTTCCTCTGACTGCCGAGATTGAGCGCTGTATTCAGGGGGAAGACGAGATCAGCGATGATGCCAGCAGCACATTAAAGAATATCCGCCGCAGCATCGGACACATCAACGATAAAGTTCATGCAACTCTGACAAATCTGGTGAACGGTTCTCTGCGCACCTATCTGCAGGATCCGATCATCACCATGCGCGGAGACCGCTACTGTGTTCCGGTCAAAGCCGAGTATCGCAGTCAGGTCAACGGGATGATCCACGATCAGTCCTCCACCGGTTCTACACTGTTTATCGAGCCGATGGCAGTCGTAAAACTGAACAACGACCTCAAAGAACTGTATGCGAAAGAACAGGAAGAAATTCAGGTCATCCTCGCCCGTCTCAGCGAAGAGACCGCGCAGTATATTGAAGAGATCCGCACGGATTACCGTATTCTGACGGATCTTGATTTTATCTTTGCCCGCGGTGCACTGGCATTTTCTATGAATGCCAGCCGTCCGCTCCTCAACACAGATGGACGCATTCACATCCGTGAGGGAAGACATCCTCTTCTGGATCCAAAAAAAGTAGTTCCGATCACGGTTTCTCTGGGAGACGATTTTTCTCTTCTGATCATTACAGGACCAAATACCGGCGGAAAGACGGTATCTTTAAAAACCGTAGGACTTTTTACCCTGATGGGACAGTCCGGCCTTCACATCCCTGCCAGAGACCGTTCTGAACTGGCAGTGTTTAAACAGGTCTATGCAGATATCGGAGATGAGCAGAGCATTGAGCAGAGCTTGAGTACCTTCTCTTCTCATATGACAAATATTGTCTCTTTCCTGCATGATGTAGATGAGAATTCTCTGGTTCTGTTTGATGAGCTTGGAGCCGGAACGGATCCTACCGAAGGAGCCGCGCTGGCCATCGCCATTCTCTCCTATCTGCACGGACGTGGAATCCGCACCATGGCTACCACTCATTACAGTGAATTAAAGGTCTACGCACTTTCCACTCCCGGAGTTGAGAATGCCTGCTGTGAGTTTGACGTAGAAAGTCTGCGCCCGACCTACCGCCTCCTGATCGGAATCCCGGGAAAGAGTAATGCATTTGCGATTTCCGGTAAGCTCGGCCTTCCGGATTATATCATCGAAGATGCCAAAACCAGACTTTCCGAACAGGATGTCTCATTTGAGGATCTGATCTCAGATCTGGAGACAAGCAAACGCACGATCGAAAAAGAACAGGAAGAGATTGCAGCATATAAAAAAGAAATCGAAGCACTGAAAAGTCAGGCGCAGCAAAAACAAGAACGCATCGAGGAACAAAGAGAGCGGATTCTTGCCGAAGCCCGCGAAAAGGCAAATACAATCCTGCGCGATGCCAAAGATGTGGCTGATGAGACGATTAAAAATTTCCGCAAATTCGGAAAAGAAAATATTTCAGCCGCCGAAATGGAAAAAGAAAGAGAACGTCTGCGCAAGAAGATGAAGGAAAATACCGCATCTTCATCTTTGAAAGTACAGAAACCGAAAAAGGAATACAAACCAACTGATTTCAAACTCGGAGAATCTGTAAAAGTACTGAGCATGAATCTGACCGGAACCATCAGTTCCCTTCCGGATTCCCGCGGCAATGTGACAGTGCAGATGGGAATTTTAAGATCTCAGGTTCACATTTCAGATCTGGAGATTATCGAAGAGGCGAATCCTTATGCACCAAAATCATTCAAACGTACGTCAAAAGGCAGGCTGAAAATGAGCAAATCTCTGTCCGTGAGCCCTGAAATCAATCTGCTTGGAAAGACTGTAGACGAAGCAGTTTCTGAGCTGGACAAATATCTGGATGATGCTCTGCTGTCCCATTTAAGCACAGTGCGGGTAGTACACGGAAAAGGAACGGGAGCACTCCGAAAAGGAATTCACGAATTCCTGCGCCGTCAGAAGCATGTCAAGTCCTACCGTCTCGGGGAATTCGGAGAAGGAGACGCCGGCGTCACGATCGTGGAGTTAAAATAAACGGGGTTATAAGAGAGGAGTATTTATGATTGCAAAACAGAAAATTTTAATTGTGGACGATGATGAGAATATCGCAGAACTGATCTCGCTCTATCTGATGAAAGAGTGCTTTGATACGAAAATTGTGTCAAACGGGGAGGATGCGCTGTCTGCCTTTGAGACATATCAGCCAAACCTTGTTCTTCTGGATCTGATGCTTCCGGGAATCGACGGCTATCAAGTCTGCCGGGAACTGCGCGCCAAATCACAGGTACCGATCATCATGCTCTCTGCAAAAGGAGAAGTATTTGACAAAGTACTGGGACTGGAGCTGGGGGCAGATGACTATATCATGAAGCCGTTTGACTCCAAAGAGATGGTAGCACGAGTGCGTGCTGTCCTGCGCCGTTATCAGCCGGTCAAGCCGGAAGCACCTGCCGCAGAAAAGGTAAAATGTGTCGAGTACGACGGACTTACCATCAATCTTACAAACTATTCCGTACTGTGCGACGGCCAGAACGTTGACATGCCTCCAAAAGAACTGGAGCTTTTATACTTTCTGGCTGCTTCTCCAAATCAGGTATTTACAAGAGAACAGCTTTTGGATCAGATCTGGGGCTATGAATACATCGGCGACACCCGCACAGTAGATGTTCATATCAAACGTCTCCGCGAAAAGATCAAAGATCATCCGGGCTGGGGACTGAGCACCGTATGGGGAATCGGTTACAAATTCGAAGTAAAATAAACAAAAAAGGATGGATACTATGAAAAGTACACTGCGTTTAAAATTTATCATGCTGTATATTATCTTTGGATTTCTCAGTATTTTCACGGTATCCCTCTTGTCGAATCAGCTTCTGCTCAATAAACTGGAACAGGATTCCTCACAAAATATGTACCGGATTGCAAATCAGACTGCGACCTCCTACCTGCCCTCATACTTTTCAAATGATCTTTCAGCCTGGTCTGTTCATTCTCAGCTGCAGGCCATGCAGCTGTATCTGAACGCGTCCGTCTGGTTTGTCAAAACAGACGGCACACTGATTACTTCTGCCCCTCTGGATGGAATCGAAGCCCCGGAACAGATCCTGGAATTCGACCCTGCCGAGATTGGAAACAATCAGTTTATCTCCGGAAATTATCATGGATACTTTGAGGAAGATGTAATCACTGTCATGGCACCTGTCACCCAGGATTTTTCCGTGCAGGGCTATCTTTTGATCCATCGTCCGGTCGAAAGCCTGAAGCAGACATGCCATTCTCTGATCCTGCCGGTATACATTACGATGGCCGTGATCTATCTGCTGTCCTTTCTCTTTCTGATTGGGTTTGAATTTTTTGTATTCCGTCCACTGAGACAGATTACAGAAGCGGCAACTCAGTATGCATCCGGAAATCTGACCTATGAGATTCCTGTAACAACGCACGACGAGATGGGATATCTTTCTGCTTCTCTGAATTACATGTCCTCACAGCTGAAGGATATGGAGGAATACCAGAAAAAGATTGTAGCGAATGTCTCTCACGACTTCCGTTCTCCGCTCACCTCGATCAAAGGCTATGTGCAGGCGATGACTGACGGCACGATTCCGCCCCAGTTGCATCAGAAATATTTGAATATCATTCTCTTTGAGACGGAACGTCTGACAGATCTGACACAGGATCTTTTGACACTCAACGAGTTTGACCGGAATGAAATGATCCTGGACAAGACAGAGTTTGATATCCAGCAGATGATCAAGAACACTGCCGCCTCTTTCGAAGGCACCTGCACAAGCAAACGGATTTCCATTGAGCTTCTGCTTCTGGCAGGCAATATTCTCGTGTATGCAGACCGACGGAAGATTCAGCAGGTTCTTTACAATCTCATTGATAATGCGATCAAATTCAGCGGAAACGACTCTTCGATCACGATTGAGGTCACCGAAAAGAATGAGAAGGTTTTTGTTTCTGTCAAGGATATCGGAATGGGAATTCCAAAAAAAGAACTGAATAAAATCTGGGAACGCTTTTACAAGTCCGACCTGTCCCGCGGAAAGGATAAAAAAGGAACCGGCCTCGGACTTGCCATCGTCAAAGAGGCCATTCAGGCTCACGATGAACATATCAATGTCATCAGCACAGAGGGCGTTGGCACAGAGTTCATCTTCTCTCTGACGAAGGTTTAAATCCTTACAGGTCTCTTTTGTTAAATATGAAAACAGCTGCTGCAAGATTCACGATACCAACAAGCAGTGTGACTGCAATCGCCGCAAAATAGTCCTTGATATCAACACTTCCCGCAAGCAGAGGTACCCCATCCAGCAAATGGATCGGGAGTGCCTCTTTTATTTTCGGAATGAAGCTTAAAATATAGCAGAATGCAAATCCGCCTCCTACACCGAGTAACGCAGATGCTGCTGTATTACAGCAGACAGACGAAACAATGGATTCAGACGACACTTTGCGTGATAAAATCAACCTTAATTCTATTCGCTAAATCCATAATTTTTGAATCAATGAGTTTTATTGTCTTCTGGAATTCTTCATCGCTTTTTCCAGTAGGATCCTCCAATCCCCAATCCTCCCTGTGCCTGCATGAAACAGTCGGGCAGTTCACATTGCATCCCATTGTGATCACAATATCTACAGGAGGGATATCTGACAACAGCTTTGAGTATTGTGTTTCTTCCATATCAATCTGGTATATTTCCTTCATTAAGCGAACTGCATCCTGATTGATCTGCGGTTTCGTTTCTGTTCCGGCAGAATAACTTTCAAAGACATCACTTGCAAGATATTTACCAAGCGCTTCCGCAATCTGACTGCGACATGAGTTGTGAACACATATAAAAGCCACTTTCATTTTATCCATATCTGTTACGCCTCCTTCTCTTCCAATATTCTTTTTAATTCATTCTTCCTTTTTTTCAAATAATTCCATAATTCACGTTCTCCTTTAAATAAATACTGCGCTGAAGATATTAAAAGTATAACCGACAATGATAATCCCTGCCGTGCATATCCCAATAAATAATACCAGTAATTTTGGTTTTACAGCTTTTTTCAGCATGATCAAAGACGGCAGACTTAATGTTGTTACTGCCATCATAAATGATAAAATTGTTCCCAGCTCTGCACCTTTTGATAACAAAGCTTCTGCAACAGGGATTGTACCGAATATATCCGCATACATCGGGATTCCAACCAGCGTTGCCAAAATCACACCAAAAGGATTCCGACTTCCCAAAACACTCTCGATCCAACTTTCCGGAATCCAGTTATGGATCACTGCTCCTATTCCTACCCCAATCAGAATGTATGGAAATACTTTTTTAAAAGTTCCTATCACCTGCTTTTTGGCATATTGTACCCTGTCTTTTTTGGTTAATGTCGGTGAACTGATATCAACACTTCTTGCATTTTTTACAAAATCCTCTACATATTTTTCCATATGCAGTTTTTCAATCAATGTCCCGCCGATAACCGCAATGACCAGCCCGAGAATAACATAAGCCGCTGCAACTTTCGCTCCAAAAATACTCATCAGCAATACAAGACTTCCCAGATCAACCATAGGAGAAGAGATCAAGAACGAAAAGGTAACTCCCAATGGCAATCCGGCACTTGTAAATCCGATAAACAACGGAATGGAAGAACAGGAACAAAAAGGAGTAACTGTTCCCAGTAAAGCGGATATCACATTTGCTCCTATTCCGTCAAATTTTCCTAAAATCTTCTTACTTCTTTCCGGTGGAAAATAACTCTGGATATATGAAATCATAAAAATCAACAAGCATAACAAAATTGTAATTTTGACCACGTCATACAGAAAAAATTGAATACTTCCGCCCAGGCGGCCGCCGATATCCACACCTGCCACAGATAATACATCGCCGATCAACAGATTCAGAAACTTCATCCCCAGTATCTGATCCTGAAAAAATATCCAGATTATATTTAAAAATTCCAAAAAATCACTCCTCTTCTTTGATATATCAACTTTTTTTGATGTATTGAAGTTTTATAAAAGCCATCCGAAGATGACCTCTATCAACAGCATTTTGACTGCTTTTCACTTTCTGGTGTTGTCAGTTCCAACAGACGTCTGGAAGCATACTCACTTCCACTTTTACTGAGACTGTAATGTGTCCATTTTCCTTCTTGCCTGCTGACTACCAGCCCTGACTCGCAAAGTATTTTCATGTGATAGGATAAAGCGGACTGTCCGATATTCATATACTCAATTAAAACACAGGCGCACTTTTCACCGCTTTTCAAATGGTTTAAAATCGCCAGTCGTTTTTCATCACAAAGTGCTTTGAAAATCTTTACATCTTTTGAATAATCATCCATACCCTTCACCTTACATCAAATATTTTTGATATGTGTATCATACCTCTGAATGCATCTTTTGTCAATATATATATCAACTTTTTTTAATATGTCTTTTTACCCGATCCAATCTTCATGCAATACTTTCATTCCCATGAAGTCCCTTCCCTTGGATCCATGGAAATCGCTGCCGGATGTACAAAATAACTTTGCATCCTGCACCACCCTATATATCCATTCTTTTTCAGAAGAATCAAATGCTGAATAATTTGCTTCTATTCCGTCCAGACCGCACGTTTTTAAATATTGCAGAATCACCTGAATTTCTTCTTTTTCCAATTTTCGTTTTTCAAAATTGCGATAAACAAAGAGGGGATGTGCCCACACAGCACGTCCCCCGGCTTTATGAATCAATCGGATTGCCTGCTCTATTGAAATATTAGCGGCATTCAACAAAGACTCAAACACTTCCAGAACCCTCTGTTTTCGCGCCTCCAGTGCTTTGATCAGATCCGGATCATTCTCATCAAAGCCATAGCCGAGCAGATGAATGGAAAATGGCAGAGAAACCGCATCCGGAGTCTTCTCCTGGCATGTAAATTCAATCCCGGAAATAAATGTGATCCGATCTCTGCTAAGCATCCTTGCTTTTTGGATTCCGTCAATCGTATCGTAATCCGTCAGAGAAAACCTTGTGATCTTCTTCTCCAACAACATAGGAAGAATCTCTTCTATTTATAGAGCATATTTTTAATGGACGCATCTTCCATATTCTCGTTTGTCACCCACACATATCCTGTATCCACAAGAGCTTCGTTTCCTGTCTGAAGGATACTCCTTGCTGCTGCCACTACAGAAGCATAACCAATTCCAAATGGATTCTGCACTGCAAGCCCTTCAATCTCCCCATTTTTCAATGCCTCGATCTGAGCTTCTCCGGCATCAAATCCTGTAAGAACAATTTCATCTGTCTTTTCTGCCTCTTTCAAGGCTGACAATCCAAGCTGCACTGCCGTAACATTCGTTCCGAACATTCCTTTGAGATTTGGATGCTGTTCCATATAATACAGGATCACATCTTCATCGCTGAGATCATCTGCTGTGATCTCTGGTTCCTCTGCCTTCTTTGCAGCATTCTTTTGCTCTGCAATCTCTTTTTTCAGATCATCCATCTGGTCACAGTAAATCGTATCTACAATCTGCACATTCGGATGTCCGCTCTTGATTTCTTCCTGAAATCCTGCCAAACGCTCTTTTGCCACTTCCGAATTACTGTCAGACGCCAGAAGCAGAACCTCTCCCGCATCCTCAATTCCATTGCACAGCTGATATGCGACTGTTTTTGCAGCCTCTGTATTGTTCGTCTTTACAGTACACTGGATTCCCTGATACGTATTTCCGGAGTCCAGAGCAATGACCGGAATCCCATTCTCTGCTGCCGCATCAAACTGTACCTTACATGCATCCTCATCAATACTTGCGATTCCTAACGCATCCGGATACCGCGCCAGTTCTTCATCCAGAATATTGACCTGTTCATCAATATCCTCTCCGTCCGGTGCATTAAAGGTTGCCTTGATCTTATCTTCCCCACTATATCCAAGAGTCTTATTCAGATCCTTTACCGCCTGTTCCACACCTTTTTTTACTTCTTTCCAATAAGACGAGCTCTCATCCTTTCCGATGATCGATATATAAGTACCCGGCTCCAGATTAAGCCCCTGTATATTGCTGTAAGCTGCCGGTGTCACAAAATCCAGATTAGCCTGATACGAAGGCTCCTCAGTCTTATCTCCTGTAAAAGTCGGAGTCTCCTCCTTTTTGCTGCAGGCACTGGCTGCCAGGGCAACACACAAGATCGCCGGTATCACTGCTCTTAATTTTCTTGTCATATCAAAACCTCCAGTATAAACTGTCTTTTCACAATAGCTTATCCCCCTTATGCATCCCGTAATACATGCTTTCGGCGGGCGGACTTCGTCCGATAAGGTATACTATACACGATTTCTGTGAAAAAAAAAGAAATATTTTCTTAATTTTCGAAAAATTTTATATTTTTACTCTTTAAATTGCATTTGATTTTAACCATAAATTCACAATGATAATGCTTGTATATTTTCCTCATTTGTATTAGAATGTTGGTAACGGTAATCCTTTATCGTAATTCCAAAGAAGGAGGATACATATTATGGCACACGTAATTAGTGATGAATGTGTAAGCTGTGGTTCTTGCGAAGGCGAATGTCCAGTAGGAGCTATCTCCGAAGGCGATGGCAAATACGAAATCGATGCTGATGCTTGCGTTGACTGCGGAGCATGTGAAGCTGCCTGTCCTACAGGTGCTATTTCAGCAGAGTAATTTTTAATATTTGCGAGTGATCACAAGCATGAAAAGAGCATTTTGAATCTCAGATTCAGGATGCTCTTTTTCATATCCTTAAAATCGCTGCTGTTCCCAGTAATCTCAAGTCACTTCCTGACACAATTTGACGAACGGTTTCTAAGGCGTTTTACACCCCCTCATGCTATAATAATACCGAAAACAGATCATAGGAGGTATATTTTAATGGGCGAGGTCAGATTTATGATTTCTGAAGCGGCAAAACAGGTTCATGTAGAATCTCACGTTCTGCGTTACTGGGAGGAAGAGCTTGAGCTTGTCATCGGACGCACAGAAATGGGACATCGATATTATACCGAAGATGATATACAACTCTTTTGCTGTATTAAAAAACTAAAAGATGCCGGAATGCTTTTAAAGGACTTAAAGCCTCTCATTCCGGAATTAAAATCAACCAAACTGAAGCTTCAAAAGACAGAGGCATTAAAAAAAGCAGCTCTGAAAAAAGAAACGGCCGCCTCGACTGTTTCAGCTCCTGCTGCGGTTTCCGCTCCGGCGGCTGTGTCAACTCCAGCAGCCATCTCCGAAGCAGAAGTCGTGCCGGTCACTCAACTGGAACAGGTCCGTTCTCTAATCGGAGATGTATTGACAGAGGTCGTCGTGTCCAACAATGAAGAATTAAAAAAAGACATCAGTAAGTCTGTCACTACTGATGTCATACGAGAAATGGACTTCCTCTTCCAGGCAAAAGAACGGCAGGAAGAAGAACATTTCCGCAAACTGGACACGCTGATCCGCCAGCAGCAGGCGAACCGCAAAGAGGCGGCCCGCGAACATCCGCTCGGCAGATTAAAAAATATGTTCAATCACTGCTGATCCTGACGAAGTTCATTTCCAAAACGGGTGTACTGCGGCATCCATGCCAGTCTGACGGTTCCAACCGGACCGTTTCTCTGTTTTGCAATGATGATTTCCGCAATATTTTTGTCTTCTGTATCAGGAATATAATAATCCTCACGATAGATAAACATACAGACATCGGCATCCTGCTCGATGGCTCCGGACTCACGAAGGTCGGAAAGCATCGGGCGTTTGTCCGTTCTCTGTTCTACCGCACGGCTCAACTGAGACAATGCGATCACCGGAACATTCAATTCTCTTGCCAGTCCTTTTAGAGAACGGGAGATCTCGGAAATCTCCTGCTGACGGCTTTCATTGCTTCTTCCACCACTTCCGCTCATCAACTGCAGGTAGTCGATGATGATCAGATCCAGACCGTGCTCTAACTTGTACTTACGGCACTTGGAACGCATCTCTGTAATAGAAATACCCGAAGTATCGTCAATGATCAGTTTTGATTTTCCGATCGTACCGGCACCTTCGATCAGTTTTTCCCAATCCGAATCTTTCAGGTTTCCGGTTCTCAGTATCTGCGCATCCACATGAGCCTCCAAAGAGAACAGACGATTTACAAGCTGTTCTTTGGACATCTCAAGACTGAAGATGGCAACGGCCTTCTCCTGACGGAACGCCACATGCTGGGCAATGTTCAGTACAAACGCTGTCTTTCCCATAGACGGACGCGCCGCCACCAGGATCAGATCCGAACGCTGCAGACCGGAGAGTTTGTAATCCAGATCAATGAAGCCTGTCGGAATTCCGGTTACCGTTCCTTTTGTCTTAGACGCTTTTTCTATCACTTCCAGCGCATTTAAAACAACCTGCTTAATTGGCGTGTATTCCTGGCTGTTGCCATGCTGCGCCAGTTCAAAAATCCGCTTTTCCGCAGCATCCATGATCACATCCAGCGGTTGATTCTCCAGATAACAGTTGTTTGCAATCTCTTCATTGATCTTGATCATCTTCCGAAGAGTTGCTTTTTCGCGGACAATCTCTGCGTAATACTTAATATTTGCCGAGGTCTGGGCGTTGACCAGAAGTTCTCTTGCAAACTCCAGTCCGCTGATCTCCGGCGGAGCATTTTTCTCTTTCAAATGCTCCTGCAGTGTGATCAGATCCACCGGCTTCCCTGCCTGAAACAATTCTACCATCGCATCAAACAGCATTCCGTATGCACTCTGATAGAAATCCTCCCCTGTAAGCATCTCAGCTGCGACCATAATTGCATCTTTATCCATCAGCATGGCGCCCACAACCGCCTGCTCCGCTTCTGTGCTGTGGGGCAATATTCGTTTAATCGCTGCTTCCATAAACTCTATTTCCCCTTATGCTTCTTTCACGGAAACATTCAACTCTGCTGTCACTTCCGGATGCAGTTTTACAGATACGATATGTGTTCCCAGTGTTTTGATCTGCTCCTTCAGCTGAATCTTCTTTTTATCAATATCCAGATGCATCTGCTCTTTGACTGCCTCTGCAATCTCCTTGCTGGAAACAGAACCGAATGTTCTTCCGCCTTCACCTACTTTCATGGTAAGTACGACTTTTCCTGCTTTGAGTTCCTCTGCCAGTTTTTTCGCTGCATCCAGGTGCTCCTGTGCAACCTTGGCTTCATTGTTCTTCTGCAGCTTCAGATCATTGAGATTTTTCCCGTTTGCTTCTACCCCAAGCTTTTTCGGCAGAATAAAGTTTCTCGCATATCCGTCATTTACATTGACAACCTCTCCTTTTTTTCCAAGAGCTTTTACATCCTGTAATAAAATCACTTTCATTTTATATATCTCCTTCCTCTATCATCTGGTCGATCGTTACCTTTAGCGCCTCGATCGCCTCTTTTACGTTTGTATGTTCAAACTGTGCGCCGGCTGAATTGATATGACCGCCTCCGCCCAGTTTTTCCGCTATGATCTGCACGTTTACTTCGTCTATAGAACGTGCGCTCAGGAAAATCCTTCCATTATACACTGTCAGCACAAAAGATGCCTTGATACCATTGATATCCAGCAGCTCATTTGCTGTCTGTGCCGCCAGTACCGTCGGACTTGCAATGTCACTCGGACACTCTGCAATGGCATACTGTTCTCTGTAGACCTCTGCCATACGCATCGCCTCTGCCTTGGCACGGTAAGACTCCATATCGTCCCGGAACATCTTTCTGACCCGGGTAATGTCCGCTCCGCAGCGTCTTAAATATGCCGCCGCCTCAAATGTACGGACACCGGTACGGTTCATAAAATTCCTCGTATCGATCATGATTCCTGCATACAGGCAGTCTGCCTCAATGGACGGCACCTTGATATCATCCACAATATACTGTAGGACTTCTGCCACCATCTCACAGGTGGAGGACGAATACGGCTCAATATAGGACAGGACCGCATTGTCGATCACCGTACTGCTCTGCCGATGATGATCCAGCACCGCAATGGTCTTAGATCTCTTTAAAAGTTCCGGACACTCTGTCATCTGTGGTTTGTTCGTATCTACCACCACGACCATAGCGCTGTCTGAAATATAATCCAGCGCTTCCCCGGAAGTCAGGAAAATATCTTTTCCATACACACTGCTCTGCGCGATCTCATCATACAGAGGTTTGATCGAGGTACTCACGTCGTTGATCACGATATGCGCCTTCTTTTCCAGAGCAACAGCAGCTCTGTAAATTCCCATACACGCTCCAAAGGAGTCCGGATCTGAAATCTTATGTCCCATGACAATGACCTGATCCTTTGCCACAATGAACTCTCTGAGTGCCTCTGCTTTAACACGGGCTTTTACTCTCGTATTTTTAGCTGTCTGCTCTTTCTTGCCACCAAAATACGTGATTCCTTTACAATCCTTGATCACCGCCTGGTCTCCTCCTCTTGCCAGTGCAAGATCGATCGCCATACGGGCATAATTGTAACTCAGCGCATAAGTTGCTGTATTCAGTCCTAACCCGATGCTCAAAGTAGCGGATCGGGCATTTCCGATGTTGACCTGCTTAACTTCTTCCAGGAGAGAAAACTTATCTGCTTCAAACTTACGGTAGCTTTCTTTTTTCACAACAAAGAAATATTTATCATTCTCCAGTTTTTTTACAATTCCGTCCACATCATTGATATACTTATTGATCTTTCTGTCGATCAGAGCGACCAAAAGAGACTGACGGACTTCTTCCACACTCTCCATCACTTCATCATAGTTGTCAATGTAGATCAGCCCGGCAATAAGCCTCTGATCTTCATTTTCACGGATGTAAGAATTCAGTTCTGTCACATCTCTCATATAAAGTGCGATAAAATACTCTTTTTCTTTCGGAATCTGCAGCATCCGCTCGCTCTCGCTGAAGCCCTCCAGGGAAATCCTGCGCAGCTCCACCTGATAATCCCGCTCCTTATATGTGATCTCCAGCTCGTTTCTGGTCTCATCATCCTTCGGAAAAATTCCCTTGTTCAATTCCGGGATTATCTTCTGGATAAACTTTTCTCTTCCATCCACGATTTCCGAAAAACGGTCGTTCTTCCATAAAATATGTCCATCCTCCAGAATGATCGCATAGGGAACGGTCAGTTCCTTTAACAGCGTGTTCTGGATTCCCTTGTACTGTGTTGAGAACTGGATCAAATCTGCCAGAATAAGAGAGCGGTTGTAAAAATATAACAATCCAACGATCACTGCATAAATAATGACGAATACCGTCATCGTAAGTCCGGCTTTTTGATCCGTCATATACATCCAGATATTCATTGCCAACAGTAAGATCGTCATGATCAGCGGCCACTGCATGTACATCCTCAGCTGCCCTTTTAAACGCATGTTTTTGTTCTTCATGATTTCCTATCCTCTATCCATACTTTCGTTTGCACAGCCTCCCCATACGCTGTGATTTCACAAACTCAGTCTTAGTATACCACTTTTTTGTCTCCGTGTCAGCTTTCATCCACATCCGGTTCCTTCGGCCGATATATCTCACCGGATTCCCGGTCAACAGCAATTCCCTTTTTTTCCAGATGCTCATAGACATCCCCACGGAGAAGTGCATACAGCACGGAAACGATTGGAATGAAAACCAGCATTCCCACGATTCCCATCAGACTGGCTCCGATACTGACCGCTGCCAGCACCCAGATAGACGGAAGTCCCACAGAACTGCCCACCACTCTCGGATAGATCAGATTTCCCTCGATCTGCTGAAGGATCAGGAACATGATCACAAAAACCAAAGCCTTCATCGGCGCCACCGTCAGGATCAGAAATGCTCCCACTACGCAGCCAATAAATGCCCCGAAAATCGGAATCAGCGCAGTAAACGCGATCAGAACACCAATGAGCATCGCATATGGCATCTGCAGGATTCCCATACAGATCACAAACATCGTTCCCAGAATCACGGCCTCCAGACACTGTCCTGTCAGGAAATTCGAAAATGTACGGTAACTCAGAGAACAAACATCCAGAACCTTTTTCACCAGATCTTCTTTCATGTATGCATACATCACTTTCCGGATCTGAATATTTAATTTTTCTTTCTGCAACAAAATGTAGCACGCAAAAACAAACGCAATCACAAAGGTTGTAATTCCACTGGCAATCCTTCTTGCCACTACAAACGTAGAGCCAAGAACGCTGCTCGCTCCACTCGTAAAAAACTTCACGACTTCATTTATTATTTTGTCCCAATCCAGCGTCAGACTGTCCAGCCATTCCTTGATCTCCTTATTGTTATGGAAAATCTCTTCTGCCCAGCTCTGCGCTTTCGGCATAAATGACTGTATCCCTTTCCCGATTGATATAAAAGTGTCCCCCAGCTTCGGAAGCACTCCGAATACCACCAGCCCGATCACACTGACTACTACGATCAGCGTAATGATCAGACTGACCGGACGCGCCAGCCTCTGTGCCACTTTTTTATTTTTCATCATTTGATTTTGAAACAGCTTTTCTTCAAAAAAACTCATCGGAACATTGATCACAAATGCAATTGCACCGCCTAAAAGAAACGGATATACAATTCCCACTCCCTGTCCAAGCACATCCAGAATTAATGAATAATTCCACAATGCGATCAGAAGAATCACTGTAAACACGATCAGTCCCCGTATCTTTTTTAAATTTTCTTTGTTTAGATTCATACTTTACCTGCTCTTTCTGTCATTGTTCAGATTCTCTCCATGATTCCATCATTCTAACACAGAAGCTGCATTTGTTCCACTTTTTATTGCTCTTTTTATATAAAAAAACTCCGAACCTGTCACTGACAAGCCGGAGTCTTTTGTTCGTTTATAAAAGCGATTAGTCCTGTACGTATGGCATCAGAGCAATGTGTCTTGCTCTCTTGATTGCTACTGTAAGGGCTCTCTGATGTTTTGCACAGTTTCCTGTAATTCTTCTAGGAAGAATTTTTCCTCTTTCAGAAACGTACTTTTTCAGTTTTGCTACATCTTTATAATCGATTTCGTTATTCTCTTTTCCACAGAATACGCAAACTTTTTTTCTTCTGCGTGCAGGGCCTCTCTTTTTGAAGCCGCCTTCTGGTCTGCTACCTTTTTCGTAAGCCATCTTCATTACCTCCTGTTTTGATAACTATGGCTTTTGAAGTTAGTTAAACGGTAATTCTTCGTCGATTCCGTCCGGAATGTTCATGAAACCGTCCCCTGCATCAATACTTGGTGCCGGGCCAGGTGCCGGTGAAGACTGGAATGAACTTCTGTTTGCTTCGCTTTCTGCTCTGCTCTCAGCAAATTCCTGATCCTCTACAATCACTTCTGTTGTGTAGACTCTCACACCGTCTTTGTTTGTGTAGCTTCCTGTCTGGATTCTTCCGGAAACGGAAATTCTCATACCCTGACGGAAATATTTCTCTGCAAACTCAGCTAAACGTCCGAACACAACACACGGAATAAAATCTGCAGTCGGTTCTCCATCTCTTTTGAATCTGCGGTCTACTGCTACTGTATATCTTGCAACTGCAGTTGCACTGTCACCCTGTGAATATCTAACTTCCGGGTCTCTTGTCAAGCGACCCACCAAAACCACTTTATTCATATATACCTCTCTTCTCTTATGCTTCCTGTCTTACGCATAAATATCTGAGTACGTTGTCCATGATGCGGATACGCTGTTCGATCTCACCTGGAACACTCGCGTCAGACTCGAAGTGTACGAAGTAGTAAAATCCTTCTTTCATTTTCTGAATTTCGTAAGCGAATCTTCTCTTACCCCATTCATCAACGTCTGTTACGTTACCACCGAAACGTGTGATCATCTCTTTTACTTTCTCGATCACAGCAGCTCTGGCATCGTCTTCGATTTTTGCGCTGACAACAACAGCTAACTCATACTTGTTCATGTTCTGCACCTCCTTATGGTCTCTGGCTCCCGGCTCCTCCGGGAACAAGGAAAATTGTGTCCGCTGATAATTCAGCAGTACGTCACAGTTTTCTATTTTACCATAAGAATCTGCTCGTTTCAAGACTTTTTCTTAATTTCTTTTGTATTCTTTTCTACCAGCCTGCGCGCCACCATGATCTGGTGTCCGCATCCCTGACATTTCAGCCGGAAATCAGCTCCCACACGCAGCACCTCCCATTCACAGCTGCCGCACGGATGAGGCTTCTTCATCCGGATTACATCTCCTACATCAAATCTGTCTGCCATATCCTACTCCTCTTTGATCAAAACTCCCTGCAGAAGAAATCTTTCATCGTCATTGACATTTGTACAAGTAGAAAGACTGACGATCTTGGAATTTCTGTCCACTCCCGGAGACGTTACATAATTGGACGTACTCTTACACTCTGCCAGATATGCTTCAAACTCTTCATCTGTCGTAATATTCAGGTTATAGACTTCTGCCGAATCCTTCACTACTCCTGTAGAAAAAACCTCGTAAGTCCGTGTCTTTCCGTCCGGTGTGTAAATATAGAAATACGGATGCGCCTTATAAAAATCTTCACTTGCATATTCATTCAGCTGGGAGAACATCTCTCCTCCGACTTTCATATTGTGTCCGTAAATAAACGTATTCCGGTCGCTGAAATCATTCTGATTGCGCATATCCATGAAAATTGCTCCCAGTTTGTTGTCATTTGCGGAAAACGTCTTTGTCAGATATTCGTTATTATCTGCACTCTTCACAACTGGATAGCTGATGATCGACGGCTGGTCGAAGCGCAGCCATGCCACGGTATCCGGATTTTCCTGCACCAATTTATCGAAATTCACCTGAAACTTCGGAGCTTCTTCCACTCCCTCCCCAATCTTGTCGCTGACGATGGCAAGATTTTTGATCTCGTCATACTCCTCACCGCCAGTGTAGTACGGAACCATCATCATTGCCAGCTGATACGCGGAAAACACAAACACACAAAGCGCGATCAGAAGCACTGTCAGTGATAATGGATCCCAGCCTTTTTTCTTTTTTCTTTTCTGCTGCTTTTTTTCTTTCATTTCAACCTCTTCTACCTGTTTCATTGTTGTTATTTTTTAAAATCCCAGAGACTCATTCACCAGGATCACTTTGATTCTCCCCGGAATCTGACTGTATCTTGTAATTAAGATCTGAGAACAGATACATCCCTGTTTCTTACAGTCAAAACAGGTTCCGCCCGAAACACACGGCGTCTCTTTCTGAAACCGCTGCGCATTGATCGGCGCCGCCTCATTTCTTGCCCGGTGCAGAGCATCCTCCTGTGTCTTGACAACCTTGTTCATCCCCACGATCAGAAGAACATTCTTTGGCCCGTAAGCATAGGCTGCCACCCGGTTCGCTACGCCGTCAATATTCACAAGAACGCCGTCTTCACTTACTGCATTGGTGCTGCCCAGAAAGAAATCGGCAAAAAATGCTTGATGCATCATTTCTTCTCTCTCTTTTGCTGTCTCTGCCTGATCTCTGTCATATAACGTGTAATCTCCGTTTCGAATGGCATCCATCAGTCCGGCTTCTGCCACGCTCATCGTTCCGCCCCAGCTGATCGTACTACCTTTCGGCATCAGCTCCAGAGCTTTTGCGACTGCCTCTTCCTTTGTCTCTACATAATATGCATCCATATTTCTGCTCTTTAAGGCATTTACAACTCTTGCCCCAAGGACAGCGTTTCTCATGCTTCTGACATCCATCCTGCATTCTCCTTTCTGATCTGTGCAAGCACTCCGTAGATTGCATATGCAACTCCAAACTCTTCATTGGACTTTGTGATATATTTTGAAACCGTCTTCACTTGTGGCATTGCATTCTCCATCGCCACTGTTGCTCCAAAATCCATAGACAGCATGGAATAATCATTCAGACTGTCTCCAAGAACCATCACCTCATCCATCGTATACCCCAGTGATTCGATGTACTGTTTTAAGACCGGTCCTTTCTGTGCCTCCACTGCCGTAATCTCTAAGTTTGTCTTAAAAGAGGAAGCCACTGCCAGTTTTTTATTTTTCTCCAGTTTTTTGCTGATCTTTTCCAGCATTTCCAGGTCATTGGAATACAAAAATACTTTGTAGACTGATACCTGCGACTCTTCCAGTTCTTGAAATTCGGAGATGATCTTCGTATTTTCTACGATTCTCCGATAGAGAGGGGAAGATAAAACGGCACTCTCATCCGTATCCTGACCGGTATCCATGTGAAACAGCTGGATCTGTTTCAAAAAACTTTCTTCGATTTCTTTTTTCGTTCCGATCCGGTAGTCATAATCTCCGGAACTGAAAATAATCGAAACCGGAAATTCTTTCAGATTTTCGTAAATCTCCTCACACAACTCCATCGAAAGCGGTGCTGTACTGACGATCTGCTGCTTTTGATCCCGCACTTCCGCCCCGCTTCCGACAATATAATCACAGACAATATCTGTTTCTTTTAATTCTTCCATTGCGCCTTTAAAGTTTCGTCCTGTGGCGATCATAAAACGGATTCCCGCATCGCATGCCTCATGGATTGCTTTTAATGTCTCAGGCGCTACTTTATGGTCATTACCAAGAAGAGTTCCATCCATATCGCTTGCTATTACTTTTATCATGGTGTTCTCCTGCTTTCCATTCTTCTGATGTTATTGTTCCCACCAGTAATTTTCTGTTGTTTCATATGTCCATAAGAATTAGCATAATGACTGTCGAACAGAAAGTCAACGATTTTTCATCTGATTTTTATGACAATTTATGATTTAATCCCGGCATTTAACAATGTTTCCACTTCCTCCATCTGCCCGAGGATCTTCTGCTGCCGTTCTTCAAATAAAAGCCCTTTATTATACCGATAGTACGCATCGGATCCGTTTTCTTTGATAAACCACACACTGTAGTAATTCGCATTTAATTCTGTAATAAATGCCACCATCTCCTGGCTCTCTCCAAATGCAGCTTCCAGAAACGCAAACACATGCTGCAGCATACCGGCTGCCTCTTCTGTCTGTTCCTCCAGCCTCTCTGCCTCCGCTTCAAACTGTGCTTTGACTTCCTCATAAACCGCTTCTTTGGAACCGGATGACTCATTCACACGGATTCTGGCAGTTTCAAAAAACGCTTCTGCCTTCTGCATGGTTTTCTCTTCTGTGCGGGTCAGCTGCTCCGCTTTTTTTCCTGCTTCCAGATCCTGCGTAATCTGTCCGATCACCGTTTCCAAAGACCACTCTTTCTGATGCTCCCGATATAAAAGCATGTATTCATAAATTTTCGTGACCATTGCATCTGCCCGATAACAGGCTGCAAACGCCTCGCCAAGACGGCCGCTCAAAAGTCCTACGATGCTCAGATGCTCATCCAGCGGCGCATTCTTGATCTTCTGAATTATGGACGGATTCCATTCTCCTTTTAACAGATCTTCCACTGCATAATCCTGTTTGTACTTATAATAAAGCGCCAGATAGTTTGCAAAATCTTTTGCGATCATCTTGTGCTGGATATACTGATAGACCACATCCCTGTCCACTGTCTTTTCCAACATCTCATACACCTGTATCAGTTGGGATAAATCTTCCCAGCCTCTTGCTGTCGCAAATACTTTTCCATCTACTGTATTCTCAATCCGATAAAAATTCTTTCTGCGGATTTCAAGATAAGAGATCACTGCCGGGTGGATTCCCTGACGATATGCATATTCTTTCCATACTTCGAAATTTTCCTCCACATCGATCCGTTTGATACGATCCAGTGTCACCACGTCAAATTCACGCACGGATTTGTTGTACTCCGGTGGATTTCCCGCTGTTACGATAATCCAGCCTTCCGGCACCTTCTGATTTCCAAATGTTTTGCCCTGGAGAAACTGCAGCATCGTCGGCGCCAGCGTCTCTGACACGCAGTTGATCTCATCCAGAAACAAGATTCCTTCCCGAATTCCGGTCTTCTCAATCTTGTCATACACAGATGCGATAATCTCACTCATCGTGTACTCTGTTACAGATACCGTTTTCCCACCGTACTCTTTTTCCTGAATAAACGGCAGCCCTACCGCACTCTGTCTTGTATGATGTGTGATCGTGTATGCTACCAGCCCGATACGGCATTCTTTCGCAATCTGTTCCATGATCTGTGTTTTTCCGATTCCCGGAGGTCCCACCAGAAAGATCGGTCTCTGACGGATCGCCGGAATCCGATAATCTCCAAATTCATCCTTGGCCAAATACGCCTCAATAGAATCTTTAATTTCCTGTTTTGCTCGCTTTATATCCATGTATCTCCTCCCATTTCTGATTCTTCTATAATAAGCTTCAATGCCCAGGCCGGCACGTCCACATCCCGGTAATCCTCCTGCATAAATACAAATGCCGTCTTGTATGCCGGCATTTTCCCCGGATAGATTCCGTAACCGTCTGTAAAATAGAGCAGTCCCTTCAATTCTTCAAATTCATGATTTTCCAACATCTGATCCACATATGCAAATGCCGGACGAAAATCCGTCCCGCCCTCTCCGTACAACTTTAGATGCTCCATATATTCTTTCAATTCTTCTTTGCTTGTGATCTTTTGGTCGGACTGCACAGTCTCATCACACTGCAGGATATGAATGTTGGTCTTTTTAAAAAAGCTGTCCTCTTCACACAAAATGCCATATGTCTCTTCCAGAAATTTTCGTACCAGATTTTGGGAACAGGACATGGATGTGTCGATCACAATCACAAATTCTGCAACTTTTTTGACTTCTTTTGTTTCCTGCGGTTCGATCAGCGGCATATTTCCGTACATTTGAAGTCCATAACTGTAAAACGTATAATCGAACGTATCCGGATCCACACCGATTTCCTCCCGAAACACCGCAAATTTCCGTAAAAATTCCCGGTAATCCTGTCGTTTCCTGTTTTCGATTTTTACCTGATCCAGAAAATCTCCGGTCTGCCTGGATGCCTCTTTTGAAAATATCTCCAGATCGGTCTCCATCTCTTCATTGATCTCCTGCCATTTCTGGTTCATCTGCGGGCTTGGCTTCTGATCCGGTTTTTGATTCTCCCAGTATCTGTGGTCATCCTGATAAAACTCCTGCTCCAGCTTCAACAATTCTTTCTCTTCTAACTCCCAGGCAGTCAGAATCCGATAGATACGCTCGGCATTCAGAACTTTTTTCTCTGCTTCCAGCTTCCGGTAGGTCTCCCGTCTGAGAAGACTCCTGGAAAATCGGACACTTCTGTGATAAATCCCATCTATCATATGCTCTGCTGCAATATCACAGCTCAAATTCCAATAGCGCCCGTCCATGCCCTGTTTGATAAAATGCCGGAAAATACAGTGAAACACCATGTGCAGATATCCCCGGTTCACAAGAATCCGATTCTGCCGGTACAAGCCCCCAATCTGCTGCGGGTGAAAATATATCACTGCTCCATCCGTTCCAAAGGGACTGACAGACGAATCCATCTGATATACAAAACTGCTCAGCGCCACATCCAGAAAACGCATTCCCAGATACAGCTCATCCCTTGCAGCACCTAAAATACTGCTGCCGATCTGTTGAAGCTTTTCGGCTGCTTCTCTACTGTTTTCTTCTTCCATACGCATATATCCCTTCTATTATACTGTAAATTTACAACACAAATTTTTTCTTTCTGACCGGCTGCATCTGCTGCCGTTCATTCATAAGCAGACTTAAAATCTCCGACTTCTGCTTGTCGGAAGCGCACTCGATTGCCATGTCCAGCCCCTCTGGTGTCCACAGTTTTTCTCCGGAAATCAGACGTATCCTTTCTGTCTGTTCATTCTTGATCAGATATGGAACGATTTCTTCCAAATGAGACCTGATATATCCCTGATAAGCTGTTTCTCCCCTTGTCGAAAGCCGGATGGGAAACAAAAGCCTCCCGAAACACAGATCAATGAGTACAGGCAGCTTTTCCATCACCACTGCCATAGAAAACAATTCATCATATTTCTCGTAATCCAACTCCTTTGCCAGAAAACACTGCCGGTAATTGTTTCCCGAACCATGATGCTGGGTATACAAAATCCGGGCTGGCGTATTCTCCACTGCTTCTTCATAATGCCCCGGAAATACCAACTCCGCTTTCTGACCGCCAAATGCTCCGTTTTCGTAAACGAAAGTCACATCCATTCTCTGCCAAAGCTCTCCCAGAATCTCTTTTACACAGCTTTTACTTCCAAATTGCAAGTGAACAATCAGTTTCTGTAAATTTCCGCACACTGTAAACGCTCCGCTTCCGATCTGCATCAGATTGTCCGAGAATTCCAGCTTTTTTAAGTTTCTGCATCCATAAAAAATATAACGCCCGATCTCCCGCATGGTATTGGGAAAAACGACTTCCTCCACCGCATCGCCTGCAAGCAGTTTTTCCTCTGCCGACCTTTGTCCGATCTGATCCGTATCATATGTCTGTACATCAATCTCTTCCTTGTCTTTTCTTGCAGAAAACGCATAGGGCGCTGCCTTTATTACCGGTTTCCCCTCAATCTGCTCCGGAATGACAACCTGACTGTCTGTCCCGAAACACCGAACGATCTCTATCCCCTCTCCAGATACTCTGTAATGTATTCTCATAGAACTGCTTTTTTCCTCCTGCGGATTGTTCTTACTAAGAATTTAGTTTACCATGGATTGTCAAGTTCAACAACTTAAGACAGCAGTTGATGAAGGAATCCCGGAAGTCATATGATACATACGAAAAAACAGTCCTACCTTGCGATAGAACTGTTTTTTCAGAGCTACTATATTTATTAGATGCCTATATCCCACTATTCAGAACCCGAAGCAGCATATCCCCGGTTCCTACATTATATCCGCTTGCCGAATACACCCCCTGCATTCCTTCTTTTACAACAAGAATCAACGGCAGCTTATCCGGATCCCCATACATTCTGCGCGCCAGTACATTGATATTTTCCGTTCCTTCATCATAGTACACCGCTGCTCCCGGCAATTCTGCCTTTGTTTTTGCAAATGTCGGATCTGCCTGATCTTCTTTATGTTTCAAAATCAGATTTACCCGGCTTCCAAGCGCTGCAAATTCCTGACTTCTTTCACGGAGTTCGTTTAAAATATGTTCCGTTGGTTCCTTTCCAACCTCATGCCAGATAAACAACGAGGTTCCCTCTTTGACTTTTTGACTTCCCAAAATTTTGGTTCCCTGCTCATCTTCTACCGCAAATTCTTCCAGCGGAATCTCTTCCAGCATATCCTTCAGCTCCGCTTTTCGAAGAGTCAGGTGGATTTCTTTTGTCTGACCATTTTCGATGTCAAATTCTGTGCAGGCTGCAAACTGGTTTCCGTTCGGCAGACGGTTTGTTGTGATCACACGGTATGTTCCCGCTTCCACTTCCAGTTTTGCCTCTCCCTGATATCCTTCCCCAAGCTGCAGGGTCTGCCAGAGATAACCTGTCTCTGATTTTTTCGCAATCGTCCAGTTCTGCATATAGACCCATCTCGTATCGTCCCCGGATTTCAAATGGATCTGTGCTGTTTTTTCACATACTTCTTCTGTTTTTTCAGAGTTTTCCACATTCAAAAATGCGTTTTCCCCATAATACTGCATTTCTCCATCCAGCGGATTTAATCTTGCCGGAACACCCAGTGTACGGCAGACCGCCACAAACAACACCTTCTTCGATTCCAGACTTGCCCTCTGATAGCGAAGCGTTCCCACCGGAGTTGTTAAAAGCTCTTCATATTCATATGCCGGTTCTTCCTGAATATTTTTACAGATCCAATTCCAGATCTCTCCTGGATTCTTCTGAAACTGTGTTTTCTGCTCTTCTGTAAAAAACGCCTGAATTTCTCTTCTGTACGCACTCTGCTGTTCCCTTGAAATCCTTGGATTTAAAACATATTTTGCAAAAATCTCCGAAGGAAGCGTATGTCCCCACACACATGCCTCCTCAAGATGCTCCAAAAGCTCCTGCGCCTTACAGTCTCTGAAATCTTTCAGGCTCAACTGATCCAGAAGCGCCTTTTTCCAAAGTGCATTTGGTGTTTCTGCATCGAGAAATTTTTGAATTTCCTGATGATTTCCCTTACTGTTTTCCAGTGCGTTCCCTGCTTCTTCTCCAAAGAAACTGTTTACTTTCGCAAGCCGCTTTTCTGTCGCCTGACGGAATTTTTGCGCACCTGTCTGCTTCTGCTCTTCTGTCGGTCTTTTCGTGTTGACAGGAGCATCCGAAGGTGCGATCATATCGAACGCCACCCACTCCTCTGCTGATTTTTCTGCTTTTTTTCCTGCAAGAACCAGTGTCTGCGCAGAAATTTCACGCGTATCCAAAATGGCAGTCACATGTCTATCTTCTTTCCACACGGAAACAAACAGGCTTCCTTTTCCGGTCCTGAGCACGACCTTCCCGTTTGCATCCGTTTTCTTTCTGGAGATTGCAACCAGCTCTGCATAATTCAACAGTTCAAAACTGACTTCCGCATCTGCCACCGGAGTCCCGTCTTCTTCTGTCACAAACAGCTCCAGATCAACTGTTTTTGCATATCTGGAAAGCTGGTTCACCCCTGAGGTCACATCCGGATGTTCAATCACATCTCCGTCTGCCTGTTGTGAACCGAAAATTCTGGAATTGATCATCATGGAGCGGGAAGATGCATTGACGAACCATCCCAGATCCAGAATCTCTTCCGGCTCACAGGCTCCCAGAAAATGCCACGTTCCTTCACACCATACTTCGACCCAGGCATGATTGTCATCGCAATGTGCCCAGCGGTGCGCATATACCTGCCTTGCCGGGATTCCGATACTGCGCAGCGCATTTACCGTAAATACCGACTCTTCTCCGCAGCGTCCGATCCCGTTTCGATACACGGCCTCTGCAGAGATGGTACGGTCATCCGTTGCCTGATAAGTGGCTTCTTCGGCACACCAGTAGTTTGTTTCCAGAATCGCTGCTTCCATCTGTTTTCCTGCAACTCGCCCCTTTAACTGCCCATAAAATAAAGGTCTGCAGGAAGTAATTCCTTCGGTATTGACACGGTGGAATACCACATTGTCCAGAAAAATTTCATCCGGAATCCGGGTTTCTCCTGCCCATGTCTGTTCTTTTCTCAACCGGACGCCGTGCGCTGCAAATTCCCGGAACATTTCATACGGATAATCTGCCACATCACTAAACGGCATATTGGCGTATAAATATTTTAAAAGCAGCGCAACATCTGCCGGCTCCGCATGAATCCTGGCCTCAATCTCTTTTCCTGCCCTCTCAAATTTTTCCGTGAAAACAGCAAACTGCTTCCGAATGTTTTCTTTTGTCTCTTCTAAAAACATGTCTCTTCTCCTCCTGCCAACAGATAATACAAACTGGATGTTCCCGCAGCGGTTGCTCCCTGCGGCTGTCCCTGATACAACGGGTTGTCTGTCCATGCGGTTCCCGCGATATCCAGATGGATCCAAGGACGTCCCTGGGCAAACGCCTGAATGAACAGACCTGCCGTGATCGTTCCACAGTAATCCCGTCCCATATTTTTGATATCCGCAATCTTACTTTCGATCATCTGCTTCTGTTCTTCAAAAATCGGAAGTCTCCAGTAGCGTTCTCCGCTTGTCTGTGCTGCCTTTAAAAATGCTCCGCAGAACGCATCGTCATCTGATAACAATCCTGCTGTGGAAAATCCAAGCATTCCCACAACTGCACCAGTCAGTGTCGCAATATCGATCACCCGGTCTGCATGCTCATCCTTCACCATATATGCCATAGCATCGGCAAGGATCAGACGACCTTCCGCATCCGTATTACAGATTTCAATCTTCTTTCCGCCATAGGAACCAATCACGTCTCCCGGAACCAGCGCAGACGGGCTGATCCTGTTTTCACACATCGGGATTACGCCGGTTACATTGACCTTGACCTGATTTGCCGCAAGTGCATAAATTGCCGCCGCAACTGCCGCACCGCCTGCCATATCGCCTTTGATCCCCATCATGGATCCTGCCGGTTTCAGACAGTACCCGCCGGTATCACAGGTCACTCCCTTTCCAACCAGTCCGGTTACCGGTGCCTCTTCGTCCCCACGATAGCGCATTACCAGCATACACGGTGGATTCTCACTGCTCTTTCCCACACTGGTCAGCGCTTCCATGCCCATTGCATTTAATTTACTGTATACGATCAATTCACATTCTACAGATGTTTCTTTCATATGCTCCATGATCTCTCTTGCAAAGTCCATCGGATGAAACAGATTTCCCGGTGCATTCACCATATTTCTTGCCCAGCTCTGTGCCTCTGCCAGAGAAATCCCCTGTTTTAATTCCCCCTGCGCTGCCGGGTACAGATTTTCATCGATTCCAGTCAGTGTCACATCCGGAATTTCTTTCGGTTCCTCTCCCGGAAGACAGATTTCATAAGCTCCGGTATAAATTCCTTCGATCACAGCACTGACTGCCCGCACACCTGCTGCTTCAAGAAACGGACGGATGTCCATCTCATACGCCTTGATCCCCATTCCTTTCACCGCGCCGGCTGCTCCTGCGGACAGTTCCTGAATGTTACGGATCGTAAGCGGTTCCTTCCCCTGTCCGATATAAACCGTCAGATTCTCATCCAGACCGCCCACTCTGGATACTGCCTGATAATCTGCTGACACGTATGTCAGATTTTCTGCCTCTTTTTTTCCGATAAATGCCACCCGTACGGATGCCTTTTTTTGTTCTGCTAATACAATCACGTTCGTCATCCTCCTTCTATGTCAAATGTTTGAATCCTTTTCCTGCTACTTTTTCCGCTTCTGTAATAATCACCAGTGCTTTGTCATCCACTTTGTGGATCCGCTTCTGCAAAAGCTCGCATTCCTTCTTTTCTGACACGCACATCACCACACGCTGTACCTCACTGGAATAACCGCCTTCTCCTTTTAATACGGTCACGCCGATCTTCCTGTCCAGAAATACCTGACGTACCTTATCGGTAGATTCGGCAATCACGATCATCAGATTTTTTGCATCTGCATTCTCCAGCATATGATCCATGAACATTCCCGAAATATACACCGTCACAACCGCATATAATAAGCTTTCAATATTACGATATACCATTGCAGAGGCAAGTACAACCGCAATATTCAATCCCGAGATCCAGGCGCCTACCTGAAACTGCGGATTGCATTTCTGCATGATCAGTCCCAGAAGAGAAATGCCCCCGGTGTTGGACTGTCCCATATGCACCAGCGCCAGACCGATCCCCATCATGGCTCCGCAAAACATAGCCGCCAGAAGAGGATTTCCTTTGTATACCGGAATCCTGACGATCACCAGATCTGTTACAATGGAGAGCAGGGCCGTAGACGCCAGGGTGCGAAACACGAAAGAACGCGGAAAATATTTTTTGACCACAATGATCAGAAGCAGCGGAATATTAAATACAAAGACAAACAGACCGATCGGACATCCTGTCAGATAATTGATCAGGATCGCAATGCCGCTTGCCCCTCCGGGTGCAATCTTGTGCGGCGCCGCAAAGCTGTTGATTCCAACCGCATAAATAAAAACGCCTGCCAGATTTAACAGCACACAACGGATGATGGTCTCTTTTTCTGTCTTCCAGTTTTTTGCTTCCACCTTGAACCTCCTGTAGAAAAGGGATGCCTGAAAACCTGTATCCCTATACAAATTTCCAGAACATCCCATTCTTTTAATATTGAATACAAATCATCTGATGTCCGTCTACTTTTTTTACCGAAAATTTAACGTATTTGCCTTCCTGAACAAAAGAAAGCGGCGTTTCATCCGGAACACTTCTGACTTCTTTTACCTGTTTTCCATCTGTATTTACCTGAATTTCCAGATCATACAAAGGAATCTTGTCTTCTACGGTATAGATATCTTCCGATCTCTTCTCCGTAATATAATGCAGGATATGCAGAACATCTCTGTTTTTCTCTTCCTGCGCATTCAACTGAATATTCAGTGTAGACGGGCCTTCATATCTGACCAGCTTTTCTCCGATGAAATATTCCAGCGCATCTTTCACCATCAGCTTGCACCATCTTGCCGCATTTTTACGGTACAGTGCAAAAACCGGGTGGGAGAAATACAGCGCATTGTTCCAGATCGTCACCTCCGGGCTTCCCACTTTCCCGGAAGACGGTGCATGCTGGTGTGAACAGAAGGTGTTTCCTTTTCTGTCAAAATACGGCTCTATCTTATCCATAAGCACTTCTGCATGTACCGGTTTTACATCATATCCTCTCAAGTACATGACAAACTCTTCTTTTGGCAGATCTTTTCCGATCACGTCATTCGGCATCACAAATTCTCTGTAATATTCCGATTCCTTCTCAAATGCCACACCGTAAATGCTCTCACTTCCGTCTTTTGGCAGACAGGAATCAAAAGAACCGATCACATGACCACCCTGTGCCAGATATGCTTCCATCTTCTGTTTCAGATCTTCATTATAATAAATGCAGTCCGGAAGAATCACTACCTGATAATCATCCAGCGGCATCTGACTGTCAATAATATCAAACTGATAGCCCAACTCCTGCAGGATACGCACCGTTCCGATCAAAGATGGTGACAGAACAGAATCCTTTGCATCCTCCGGATAGAATTCCTCCGGTGTGATCACTGCGATCTCCGTCCGTGCTTTGACATCCCGGCAATACGGCTCTTTTTCCTCTACGCTTTTGTAAACATTCCCGATCAGGTCGTAAGCGCCTTTGGAGAGCACACCTCTTGGATGAAGCTGATCTCCGATGGAGCATCCTGCTCCCACTGCCAGCATATGGAAACATTCATATTCCAACGCTGCCTGATTTTTCAGAGAATGGAAATCTCCCCAGTATGTATGGAATTTTCCGGTCATTCCAATCATCTCTTTTCCGAGATTACGGGCATATCTGCTGGTTGCCGGGAAGTGATCATATCCCCAGCCGCCGCTTGGCAGAGATTCCAGCTCCAGATGGCTGTATTCTTTAAAACTGTTCTTGCTTCTTGGTCCCACATGAGATCCATTGTAAAAGATCGTTGCCTCCGGCGCCATGCTGTGGATAAATTCGCTGATCTCCGTCTTAAATTCATCCAGCATATGCTCTGCGTACCGCATCCGTTCCACTTTGGATTCGGTATCCATTCCAAGCTCCTGCATCTTCCTCACACAATGCTCACACTTGCAGTCTACCTGGAACAGAATATCCATAAAAATTCCATCCAGATTTTCCACGCCGATCACCTCGATCATATCCTGAAGCTGATCCTTGAAAAATTGTCTGTAACCGCTGTTCAGACAGATCGTGTGATAAAAATGCGGCGCCGGAACTCCCTGGGTATCAATAAATTCTCCATTTTCATCTACTGCAAGCCACTCCGGATGCTCGCGCATGATTCTTCCATCCCACTGTGCAGTTGTATAAACCGGCACTTTGATCCCTCTCTTATGACACGCCTCGATCTGCTCCAGTAAAAAGTTTTTGTTCTTCAATCCCGGGTGGATGAGCTCCGGAAATTTTTTTGACGGATAGTACAGCCATCCATGATGACATCTTGCAAAACATGTAATGGAATCTACATGTGCTTCTTCCAATGTTTTTGCAAATTCTTCTTTGTCAAAATCTGCTGCGATATCCGGTATGTACTCACTTGTATGAAAATCCAGATGCACCTGTCTGTATCTGATCTTGCTCATTTTTGTCTCCTCCTCATGCTGTAACGATTATTCTTTTACGGCACCTGCTGCCAGACCACCTTCTACTTTCTCCTGGAATAACAGGTAGATCACAAGCGGAACAGCAACTGTGATCACGATTGCCGCCATCAACGGGCCGTAATCACTTCCACGCTCTCCGTTGAAGTTCAGAAGTCCCAGTGCGATCGGCTTTAAGTTCTTGTCATTGATGAACAGAAGCGGGAACAGAATGTTGTTCCATGCACCCAGGAAGTTAAAAATAGAAATCGTGGAAATCGCCGGTACTGTCATCGGCAGCATCACATTTTTATAAATCTGGAAATAGGTTGCTCCATCGATCAGAGCTGCTTCTTCCAGAGAACGGTTCACACCCTTCATAAAGTTGGTCACGACCAGAATACTGAACGGAAGGCTGAATGCCACATAGATCATAACCAGAGCCGGGATATTATTTTTCAGATTCAGCGCTCCGATAATGTAAGAAACCGGAACAAGTACAGTATGTACCGGAACCATCATTCCCAACATAAAGAATAACAGTAAAAATTTGTTGCATTTAAAATCAAATCTGGACAGTACGTAGGCTGCCATTGTAGACACGATCGCAAGTACGATCACTGTCGCTCCTGCCTGAATCAAACTGTTTAAAAAGTAGTGACTCATGTTGGCACTTGTCCAGGCTTCCACATAGTTGGACCATTGCGGGACTTCCGGCCAGGAGAATGGTTTCGCAAAAATTTCTACTTTTGTCTTAATGGAAGACAAAAGGGTAAACAACATCGGGGTTGCAAACATCAGCGCTGTCAAAATCAGCAGAATATACATGATCACACTCTGCAGCGTAATTTTCTTACGAGTTTTTACTTTCTTTTTCATGTGTTCTTCCCCCTACTCCGCTTTCTTTCTGCTTGTGATCAGATTGCTTCCAACCGTACCCACAATACAGATCACCATGATAATGATTCCGATCGCGCTTCCTACTCCGTAATGGTTGTACTTAAACGCCTCATTGTACATCAATGTTGTCGGAAGGTTGGTCAGACCGTTCGGTCCGCCTCCTGTCATGGCAAATACAAGATCGAATACTTTGACAGATCCGATGATATCCATCAGAATACACATTGCCAGGATCGGTTTCAGCATCGGAACTGTGATCTTAAAGAATTTCTGGATCGATGTTGCTCCATCGATCGCTGCCGCTTCATATACATCATCCGGGATGGTCGTCAGACCGGCTAAAATAATAACCATGTAATAACCAACACCTGCCCAGACATTGACAAATACGATCGTATTCATCGCTGTTGCAGGATCTACCAGCCATGGCATCACCAGATCGCTGAGTCCGATCACTTCCAGCAGAGAGTTGAAAGATCCGGTCGGCATGAAGATGAAATACCACATCAGACCAACTGCAGTCAGCGGGAATACAGTCGGTACGAAGAACAACGCCTTAAAGATCCGGTAGCCTTTACACTTTGTATTGATCGCAACTGCCATCAAAAGTGCGATCGGGGTATGACAGATCACACTGATGATGACCATTCTTGCCATGTTCTTTAAAGAAAGAATAAAATCTGCATTGTGAAATGCATCGATATAATTTTTCAGTCCTACAAATTTCGGCGCAGATCCTGCAATTCCGTTCCAGTCAACCAGAGAAAAATAGATGGAACCGATAATCGGAATAATCTGAAATACCAGATAGATCACAAGTGCCGGAACAAGAAACAGCATAATGCTCATTCTTGTCTTTTTACTTTTTAACTTTATCATCCGGAAACCTCCTGTTCTTTAAAAAAATGCCCTGCACAAAGCTGACAGGGCATTTTTGTACGTCCTATTTTATTGATACCTATTTATCAATCTCACTCTGAATCTCTTTTGCAACGCTGTCCGGTTTTTCTCCGGTGAACATGCTTGAGATAGAGTTTCTTGTTCGATCCTGCATAGAAGCCAGCGGATCAAAATCAAATACATCGACTCCGATTCCCTCAGATGTTCCGCCAAGCTCTACATTTTTGGCAAACAGTGGAGAGATCGCACTTTCATCCAGATCAATGTCTGTTCTCGGAATCAGGAAGGCTGCTTCCTCTGCAAATCTCTTCGCTGCATCTTTGTCTGTCAGCATTTTTACGAGTTCCAGTGTAAGCTCCAGTTCTTTTCCTTCCAGTTTTCCGCTGATCATATACGGAGACAATGTCTGCATATCTTCATTCTTAAACTCCGGTTTTTCTTCAAAGTATGGGAATTTTGCAACTTCAATGCTGTCACATACCGGTGTCTCTGCCGGATCTTCAAAAGTTCCGATATTCCATGGACCTGTGATTACCATCGCAGCTTCTCCCTGCTGGAACTGTGTCATTGCAATATTGTCTGTCATACCTGCTGCATTTTTGTCAAATGCGCCTGCATCGATCAGATCCTGTACAAACTGGAGTGTCTCTACCACTTCCGGATCTGTCCATTTCATGTCTCTGGAACCTAACTTCTTCGCAGCATCTGTTCCGAGCCATTTGTAGAATATCTGATCATGAAGATGTCCTGCCATATAAGTTGTCTGTGTTCCCATTGCGATCGGGATCACACCGCTGGCTTTTAACTTCTTGATCGCATCCAGAAATTCTGTCCATGTTTCAGGGAATTCCTTCACGCCTGCTTTTTCAAACAAATCTTTGTTGTAATAAACTCCGATCAGCCCGGATTCCATCGGAATCGCATAAGTTCCTTCTTTTTCAGGCACCTGATAATAAGAGAGCGCTCCCTCTGTAAATCCGCCGCCCCATTCCGGATCTTCGTCTAAATATGGCTGTACATCCAGGATCAGCCCGTTATCGATATATTCTGACAGATTGGCAACACCCTGGATACGGAAAATATTTGCCATTGTTCCAGATGCAATATCTGTCGATAAAATATTGTTGAATGCAGATTCATCCCCCTGTGAATCGTCAACGATCGTCACTTCCGGATGTTTCTCTTTAAATTCATCCAGAATATCATTGTAGATATCCACCTGCGCTGTCGTTCCTGCCATTCTTGTCAACAGACGAATCGTAATCTTATCGCCTGAACCTTTTTCGTCTCCGTCCCCTTTGCTTCCGCATCCTGCCAGAAGTCCCACGCACATCACTCCTGCCAGCAGCGCCGCTGTGATTCTTTTCAATTTCATTCCTTTTTCCTCCGTTTTCCTTTGAAACATTTATGTGATGCACCTAGTATAGAAAATAAGCGGGTTTTTCACAATGTTCATTTTCTATATTTTTTGTTCTTTTTCAATATGGAATCTCAAATAAACTTATTTTGACATTTCTTCCTACATTCTCTATAATGATTTTAATTCTGTTACATCGACTATACTATGGAGAATTCCTGCAATGAAAAAGATCAAACACAACAAAAATTCCATCAGCTTTAGCTTTTTCCGAAGCATATCCATGACTTCTATCCTGTTCATGGTTTTGCTTTTTTTAGGGATCTCCGGTTTATTTCTGAAGCATTCTTTTCGACTGGAGGGAAGAAATGCTCTGCAGCAGCTCAGCTATATTTCCGGACAATTTCAATATTATCTGGATGCCACGGAAAATTATTCCAAAACTATCCTGTCTGATGACACTGTACAGGAATATATGAAAGACTATCTTGCCGCAAAGTATTCTTCCAATGCAACAACCAATGTCAAGCAGCATATCCGGCAGATCATACAGTCCACACCGTTCATCCATTCTGTAAGTCTGTATTCTGATCAGGGACTTCTTCTGGTATCTACCGAGCCGAACTCAAGTCAGATGAATCTCTGTGATCCGGCTCTTTCTCCTGTCTGGCGGGTTGGTATGAAACGACACCTGAACGACAGACATAAAGAGGTAAAAGTCCTCTCCTACATTCGCCCGTTCTATAATATCAATTCCGGACGAATGCTCGGATATGTAGAGCTTTCCATACCAGAAACACAGATTTCCGGCATTTATAAACAATACAATACAACCAATGAACTGTTTCTGATCGATAAAAACGGACAGGTCCAGAGCAGTAACGGCAATCCCGAACTGGACACCCAGTATGAATATATGGATCTCATTCTTAAAAATCTGAATTCCCAGTATTTTTTTGCAGGCGGAAATCTGTTGTTTTTCACACCTTTTTCTACCCTTGACTGGTATGTTTTAAACCAGATCCCGATCGTCAGCTTTTTGGCGCCTCTGTTCGCGATGTTTTGCCTGTCTCTGCTGATTGCCGCACTGGTTATGGTGCTCTGTGTATTTGCTTCTCACCATATTGCACAGAAAGTCACTTATCCGTTAAGCTATCTGATCTCGCATATTCAGACAGTCAAGGAGGGAAACTGGGTTCCGATTCATGAGATTCCGTGTAATGACGAGGTTGCTTCGCTTCTCAGCTCTTTCAACAGTATGATCGCGATCCAGACGAAAATGAGAGACGACCTGATCGAAGCTGAAAAACTCAAACAGCAGCTTTCCTTAAGCCTCCTTCAGCAGCAGGTAAATCCTCATTTTCTTTACAATACTCTGGATAACATCTGCGCTCTGGCGGAGCTTGATGAAAAAGAAACTCTGATTCAGCTTGTTATGAATCTTTCTTCTTTTTACCGCTCCAGCTTAAGCAATGGAAAGATGCATATTTCCATCGGACAGGAACTGGAAATTTCCAGAGCATATCTGGAAATCCTGCAGATTCGCTATTTCCATAAATTCGATTTCACCATCACCTGCCCGGAAGCGTTAAAAAACTACAGCTGCATCAAACTGCTGCTTCAGCCGATTCTGGAAAACAGTATTTACCATGGGATCAAGGGACTTGACCGGCACGGAATCCTTCATATTGAGGCGGAAGATACTGGGGATTGTATCCGGTTTACGATTTCAGACAACGGGCGTGGATTTTCAAAAGAAGACTATGAAAAAATCTGGCAGGAGGATGCTGACCACTTTGGAATCAAAAGTACCCAGCAGCGAATTTTGCTCTACTACGGGCCGGATTATGGACTGTCCATGCAAAGTCCCCAAACTGGCGGCTGCATCACCATGATCACATTACCCAAACAGGAGGGATTGCCATGTCATTGAAACTATTGATTGCAGATGATGAATATTTTATTCGTCAGCGTATTAAAAAGATCATACCCTGGGAAAAACTAAATCTTATTTTTGCCGGAGAAGCCGAAAACGGACAGCAGGTCATCGACCATCTGGAAAAAGAACCCGTGGATCTGCTGCTTCTGGATATCAAAATGCCGCATATGAACGGAATCGAAACTGCCAGATATATCAAAGAGCATTTTCCTTCTGTGCATATCCTCATTTTATCGGGCTATAATGATTTCGAATATGCGCGCACCGCGATCCGGTACGGGGTAAAAGAATATCTGCTAAAGCCGGTTGCCGCCGAAGAACTGGAGCGGGCGCTGTCTGAATGTATTCAGGCCATTCATTCCGAAGAGCAGACCCGCCATACATTAAAGCATTATGAGCACTTTCATCTGTGCAGTATGCTTGCCAATATCCGGGACGGTGTGCTTTCCTATTCCGATCTGTGTGTACAGCATCCGGAATTTGAAAATCTGGCATACAGCATCTATTGCAGTGTCTATGTTTCGGAACACACTCACGATGCAGTATTACAGCTGGTGGATCGTCTGCGCAGGCAGGATTTTCTCTGCGAATATATGCAGGAAAGCGAATACATCTACATGCTTCAGATTTTCCTCTCCGACAAAGAAAAACTACTCCATATCGGAAGTTGTTTTACGGATTTTATTGCACAGCAAAACGAATATACATTTTTGTACATTGAAAATATCTTTCCTGTTACAACCGACTGGAAGCCATATTACACCCGCTGCCTGCACCTTCTGACAGAACGCTATTTTTCCCGGGAATCCAATCTCTGCATCAGCTATTCTCATCCGGAAAGGCCAGGATTTTCCGAGGAACTCTTAAAAATGCGGAAGCACTTTATCACCGTTTTGCACGCCCAGAACCGCAAAGATCTGCTGGAATATCTGGAAACACTGTTCCTTTCCATCAGTCAGAAGAAAAACAGTGAGTATCTTTCCCTTGTGATCCACGAGATTTTTGTTGTGTACCATGTGTATTTTCATATTCCGGAAAATCTGGCTCAGCCCGTAACCGAGTTCTCCGCTTCCATACTGGATACCGAACATTCTCTGGAGAACCTGAAAAATGAAGTTCTGTTTTACGGACTGCAGTGCATTCAGAAAATGGAGGCCGTTCCGTCAGATATCGCACTCTGCCGCCGGATCATGGAGTATATCGGAAATCATTATACAGATGCTTCCCTTTCCGTTTCTCAGGTGGCTGCGAATTTTCAGCTGCATCCTTCCTACCTGGGAAGCGTATTTAAAAAAGTACAACATACCTCTGTACTCCAGTACATTTCCGATATCCGGATCAGCGCTGCTCAGAAACTTCTGAAAGAAGGCACGATGAAAATTTCCGAAGTTGCAGAGACATCCGGATATTCGGATGTGTACTACTTCAGTAAAAAATTCAAAAAAGCCTGCGGGTGTTCTCCAAAAGAATATGCGGCAAAATACAGTTAAAAACAGGGATGTCAAACGACATCCCTAGCTTTTCTGTATATAAATGATATTACTCATCCTTCTTTCCAGACCGCTTCCGCCACTTCACACACTCTGTCAGAAGATACTCGATCTGTCCGTTCATCGAACGAAACTCATCCTCTGCCCACTGTGCGATCTCATCGTAAAGCTCCTTGGAAAGTCTCAGTGGAACCTGTTTTTTCACTTTACTTTTTTCTTTCTTTTCATTTTCCAAAATGTGTCCCACCTTCTAACTATTTTATATATACTGTACACAATCGTCCTAATACAGACTTCCGCTGTTTACGATCGGCTGTGCATCCTTGTTTCCACAAAGTACGACCAGTAAGTTACTCACCATCGCTGCCTTTCTTTCTTCATCCAACTCTACAATATCATTCTCGTTCAATTTGTCAAGTGCCATCTCTACCATGCCAACAGCACCTTCCACGATTTTCTGTCTTGCATCAATGATCGCTGCCGCCTGCTGTCTCTGCAGCATTGCAGATGCAATTTCCGGTGCATAAGCAAGATGTGTGATGCGGACTTCCAGAATCTTGATTCCCGCATTCTCAACTTTCTCCTGCAATTCTTTGCACATGATCTCAGCAATCTCCTGGGAACTTCCTCTTAAGGACTTTTCATCTCCTTTTTCACTGGTATCATATGGGTACATTCTTGCCGTGTTACGGATAATCGCATCGCACTGAATGGACAGATAATTCTTATAGTTCTCCACATTGATCACAGCTTTGGTCGGATTTGTCACTTTCCAGATTACTACTGCACCGATCTCTACCGGGTTTCCAAGTTCATCGTTGACTTTCTGCTTTTCGTTGTTCAGCGTCAGTGTCTTCAATGACACTTTCTTTGCTTTTCCTGAGAGAGCTGCCGGGTTGGCAAGTCCTGAGGATGTCACAACTGGCGCTGCCGGACGTACAGATGGATTGATCGCTTCACAAAATGGGTTTACCCAGAAAAATCCGGCTGTCTTGATCGTTCCATAATATTTTCCAAACAGGGCAAATACATAGGCTTCATTTGGATTCAATACTCTCAATCCGCAAAGTTCGAGTATAAATCCCACGATCAGTAACACTCCCAGAATAATAGAACCTGCCAACAGAGCCGTATTCGTCTCACCTGTCTGACCAAACACCATGCATCCCGCAATGATCACAGCCACACCAAGCAGCATCCCGATGATACCAAGTAAAAGCATGGCATATCCACTCTTTGCTTTCAATACTTTTTCATCTTGTACTACACTTTTCTCTCCATCCATATTCTTGTCCTCCTCATATGAATTTATTTGATATCATTTTGATATCATAATAGTAGCACTCGTATCAGGAGTTGTCAATGAGGTGAAACGATTTTTTCTGTCAGTATTTACACAATCTGTGCCGTAAGAATTTCAACCAGAACACCTCTTAAATCTCTGCTGATATCCATTGCAAACAGTTCTGACAAAATCCCCGCAGCCGGACGTTCTGACCGTATTAGTTCGTATAACCTGTCTTTCTGCACAAATTCTATCTCTGCCTGATTCAGAAAATCAAAACATCTCTCCACAACATCATTTCTGGCTCCGGAAGCCGTATGTTCCAAACTCACTTCGATCATCGCATCTGTTTCTGTCTCTGGTATCTCTACTACAATTGCTTTTTTCCATCTGTCATAAGATATCTGAGCATCTGTTCCTACACCATTTTTTCTGACCACGACCGTTTCACCGGAATTTTCAAAACCAGTCATTTCAACTGTATAACTCCGTTTCTGAGGAATCAGGTCCCGATTTCCTGCAGACGGATATATTGTAAAGATTGGTTTTTCATCTTCACAATACACCATCTTCGTTGTACAACAGATTCTCTCCTCATATGCACAGGACACATTGTCGTCTTCATACAGCTCAAACTCACCATTTTGCCCTGCATAGACCATGAGATGTAAGGAATTTGGATTTTTCTGTGCCTGCACTGCACTGATTTCGTCTGTAAACGCAAGAATACTTCCTGCGGAAGCAAAAACGGGAATACTCTCAATCCCTCTGTACAGATCCAGAATTCTGTCCCCATCGTATATCATTCCTGTATAAATATCATACCAACGTCCTTTTGGCAGCCATGCCTGTACTTTCGCCATATTTATTTTTTCTATCCGCGGTGCTGTTATCGGAGCAACCATCAGAGAAGTTCCGAAGAGATACTGGTTCTTCTTTTCATAAGCCTCATTACATTCCTGCCAGTTGTAGTACATGGGTGATATCAAAGGTTTATTTTCGCAATAGCTCCTGTAATTCATTGTATAAAGATACGGGATCATCCTGTGCCGTTCCCGCAGCATATGATCCATCACCATTTCTGCTTCTTTCTTATAACGCCACGGTTCTTTTCCATTAAATTCACTGCTGGAACTATGAAGCCTCATGATCGGCGAATAGATGCCAAGCTGTACCCATCTTACCGTCATTTCATCATCCTTATATCCCAGCATATGACCACCGATATCATGGCTCCACCAACCATATCCTATATTCGAAGCCGTAAGTGTAAAATAGGGCTGAAAATCTAGAGATTCCCAGGTTACGATTGTATCTCCTGAAAATCCGATTGGATATCTGTGACTTCCAGGCCCTGCATATCTTGAAAATGTCAGAGGTCTTTTCCCCTCTCTTGCAGAGTCCAGGAAATGAAAATGATTAAAAATCCAGAGTGGATCCAGTCCTTCATCCCTGCAAACTTCCCCCTGTTGCCAGTCGATCCACCAGAAGTCAACCCCCTCTTCCTCTCTCGGATGATGCAGATACTGAAAATATGCTTCCAAAAATCGGGGATCTGCCGGATCACATAAAATCGGATCCTCATTCGCATAATCTACTCCCAGAGCTTTTGCCATCTCTACATACATCTCCTCATGGGCGCGCACTCCATCTGCAGGATGTACATTCAGAGTCACTTTCATCCCTCTTGTATGTAGATTGTCCAGAAATCGTGTTGGATTTGGGAATAATTCCCGGTTCCACGTATATCCGGTCCATCCGCTTCCATATTTGGGATCGATATCCACCAGATGCCAGTCCATATCAATCACTGCAACTGTAAATGGAAGATTCTCCTGCTCAAATCGATCCATAAGCGAAAGATAACTCTCTTCATTATATCGGTAAAATCTGCTCCACCAGTTGCCAAGTGCAAATCTCGGCAACATAGGTGTTTTTCCGCAAAGACGGATCAGGTCAGCAACAGCCTCCTTATAATCGTGACCATATCCCCAGAAATAAAGGTCCTTTCCCCCTTTTTTTCTCGACTTGATCCATCCATCTTCCAGTAATACATGGGAGTTGCTGTCATCCAGAAGAGAAAATCCATTTCTCGACACAACACCATGATCCAATCTGATCTCTCCATCAACTCCATCCAGAGTCCGCGCTGTACCACCAAGATCACAGATTTGTTCTCCATAGTGCCAGGTACTGTTCACACTTCCCTTCACATGTATACTAAGACCGCCAGATGAAAACTCTTTTTCATCATATACAAGATGTAGGCGGGAGGTATTGATCTCTATCCCGTTTTCTGTATGAATGACGCGGTAATCCACCTCGGGGAAATCCCGGTATAAGACCATTTGCGTGGCTCTGTCCTCAAACTCTCCATCTGCATTGTACTCAAGTCTCACCAGCCCTTCCGTAAGTACTGTGATTCTGTATTGATTTCCTATGATCATATTTTCCTGTCTCGCACAGGGTGATGTCTTGATTCTGTATATCTTCTGCATAACAACTTCCCTTCTTTTTGTTTATTCTTTTACACTTCCCACGACAATACCAGTGATCAAATATTTCTGCAGAGAATAATTATTCACCTTGGTCATATAGAGTCAATCCCTGCCTTCTTCAGAAAAGATTGGATTCTAAACGTTCCTGATCTTCATCGTCTACAATCAGCATGCAGTACATAATACGTCCTCTGCCGTCTGCTATTTCTATCACAAAACCTGCCGTCTGCTCTAAGCATACGACAGGTTTTCATCTACTTCAACCTATTTTTTCTTTCTTCTGATAATCACTACTGCGCCAACAGCTGCTACTGCTGCCACCAGAAGTACTGCCCACATGATCACATTGGCATTGTCTCCTGTCTGCACACTCTGAGAGTGTGAACCGGATGTACTTCCATTGTTATGACTTCCGCCGTTATTGTTTCCACTGTTGTTGTCATTTCCGCCATTGTTATTGTTTCCACTGTTGTTGTCGTTTCCACTGTTGTTGTCATTTCCGTTGTTATCGTCGTCCGGATCTGCTTTTTCTCCTCTGACCAGAACTTTCACATCAGCTTTGGCTGTTGCTCCGTTTGTATCCGTTACCTGAATGGTCACGATCACATCCGTATCGTTTTCCGGTGTTGTTACCTTTCCATCCAGTCCGATGATTCCTTCCGGATTTACTGCCACGATCTCGATCTTACTTCCTTCCGGAACTTCCGGCAGAACCAGTCTTTCTGTTCCTGCTTTCACTTCTGATGGAATCTTATTGTTTGCCAGGATGTCGTTTAAGATTTCCTGTGCACCCGGAACGTGCGGTATTTCCACTGCTTTGAATTCTCCGATCAGTTCGGTGTTCTTTGTCACCTTGAACTGATATTCTGCATCCTTCGATACATATTCGGTCTGTCCTTTTTCTTTCCAGCCCACAAATTCAAATCTTTCTTTGGCTTCTGCCTTCACAGATGCTGTCGCACCCTCTTTGTATGTGCCATCCTCTTTATCCATGGAAACCGTTCCCATGTTCTCATCATTGGACTGTACCACAACACGGTAGTATGTTTCCGGAACCGGAGCCAGTCTAAACTCGGCACGCAGTACACGGTCTGACTCTGCATTAAATTTGTATTCTGCCTGAGCGCCTTCTACTGGTGTCAGGACTTCTTCGCCATCTGCTTCTGTCACTTCCAGCCACTGGGCAAATTCATATCCGGCCTTCGGCTCTGCTTTCACCGTGATCTCTGTTCCCTCTTTGTAGATGTTTCCTTCATTTGCAGGATCCATTGTGACCGTTCCCATCTGCGAATCCGGTGACTCTACATAGATCAGGTAGGAATCCTCTACTTCTTTAAAGTTTGCAGTCAGATCCAGATCCTTTGTCACCTCAAATACATACGGGTTGGAGTCACTGATCACGTTTCCTTCTGCATCGGTCCAGTTTACAAAACGGAATCCTTCGTTTGCCACTGCGATAACTTCTGCTTTTTCTCCTTTTTTGTAGCTTCCGTCTGCTGAATCAATGGTTACAGTTCCCATACTGTTGTCATTGGCTTTGATCGTTACATGGAATTTTTCCTCCTGCGGAGGTGTCACTGTTTCTTCTGTCAGTTTTGCCTGCACCAGCATCCGTGCATTTCCTTCGTCTTCTCCGACATCACCTGCTGTGAAATAATATTCCAGTGCAGAAGCCGGTCCTGTATAGAATACTTTTCCGCTCTCTTTGTCAAATGAAGCAATCTGACTGTTTTCTCCCATCAGAACTTCCGTTCTCTGCAGCTGTTGAGGTGTCAGTACCTCATTTAAATCTGTCCAGTACTTTTCACCATCATATTTCCGTTTTAACTCGATCGTCTGCGGAGATAACTGTAAATCCAGAGCCTTTCCTGACTCTGTCCATGCCAGATGATTCTCTGCACAATACAATGTTTTCAGGTTTGAAACATCTCCAAACTGCAGCAGTGACAGGTTATTTTGGTTTCCATAAACACTTTCCGGCGCAGCACTGTCCATCTTAAGACTGATAAGCTGGTTGTTGTTAAAATTTAAATATGCAATATTTTCTTCTGCCCCGATCAGATTTGTGATCTGGTTGTTTTCCACACTGACCTGTTTTGCTGTTCCGAAACGGAACTCTCCGGATAACTGATTATTTCCTGCAAGAACCGTTTTTAATGCAGTTGCTTCATCCACGATCAGTTCTGTCAGACTGTTATTTGCTGCGTTAAATTCCTCCAATGCTCCCAGACCTGAGAGTGAGATCTGCTGCAGGTTGTTATTCTGACAATGAAGTGTTTTTAAATTTCCAAGTCCTTCTACGAGAAGGCTTTCCATTCCATTACTGTCTGCCTGAAGCACTTCAAGAGCCGCTGCTGGTCTTGCATCCAGTGTATGCAGCTGATTTCCATAACAGCTTAATACTCGCAGTGAAGTCAGGCCTGTCAGATCCAGATCTGTAAGATGATTATTTTCAATTCGTACTTCTTCCAGACTTCCAAGTCCTGTCACATGAAGCTCTGAAAATGTACTGTTTTGAGCATACAGCTTTTTCAGGCTGCTGCATCCTGTCACATCCAGCACGGAAGCCGGATTTCCGTTTACTTTCAAAATCTGCAGAGATGACAGATCTTTTACCGGTGCAAAATCCCCAATCGCATTTTGGCTGACATCCACACGCTGCAAATTCCGGAAATTCTCCACACCTTTTAAATCGGTAATTCCTGCATTCGGCATTGCCAGTTCTTCCACTTCCATGCACTCTGCTTCCGACAGGCTTCCATTTCCATCTTTGTCGCAGGTTCCTGCAAATGTCAGTATCACCTGATCCGGAAACTGTTCTGCAGAAAGTTCAATTTCTCCCGCCGGTGCTGCTTCCGGCACCTCTTCATTCTCTGGTTCTGTCTCCGGCGGTTCAGGAGTTTCCGGTACCTGAGGTGTCTCATTTTCCGGTGTCTTATCCTCTGTTTCTTCTATTGTTTCTACAGCCTGCGCTTTGATCGTATACAGATCGCTGCTCATCGTTCCTAAAATCATTCCGGACATCAGCAGGTACGCAGTTAATTTCTTTATTTTCATCTTTTTCCCTCCTACTATCTACTGTGCCATAGTGACTAATTCCACTGTTTCTGAACGGAGAGATTCAATTCCTCTCTCATTTACTGCAGTTACATAAACCTGATATGTAGTAAGCGGGGTCAGCTCCTGAATCGTCTGATTCATTTCTTTTCCTTCCCATACCATCTTACCATTTGCATACACACGGTATGTACATCCCGGTTCTTCCGCAGCCCAGCTGATATTTGCAGAAGACGAAGATTTGCTGTCAATTCTCACGTCGCTTGGAGCTTTCGGTGTTTCCCAGTTGTCCTGACTCTGCGCTCCGATCAGGTAATACCAGGAACCTGTTCCATACTCTACCCCATCTTTTCTTGCTGCTGCCCGCAGAATTGTATTTTTCTCGACTGTAATCGGTCCTTCATATTTTTTAGCGGACTCAGAAACTTCTTTATTTTTCTCAAATGGCTGACTGCCGTCCAGAGTATAATAAATCTCTGCTCCTTCACCTGCTGTCAATGTCACCTGCTGTGCAGAATCATATTGTCCGGAAACAACATCTGCGCTTACCTGAATATCCATTGCCGTAAAGGATACTTCTGCTGCTTCAGATTCATTGCCATATCTGTCCACAGCTTTTACCTGAACTGTATACTCACTGCCGACTTCCAGCGGATCTAAAATCAGTGCAGTCTGTGTAACTTCACGGGAACCAACCTGTTCTCCGCCTTTACTCCAGCTTACTTTGTATTTTTCGACTCCTGTATTATCTACTGACGGAAGGAAACGAATTTCTGCTTCCGATGCCTTCGGAGATACGACTCTCAGATTGCCCGGCACAGTTGGTGCTTCTTCATCTTTGATCACCACATCCCCTGTTTCGCCCATTACTTCCAGCTCTACAACGTGGTTTGTATTTCCTTCTGTACTTCCGTTCATATATACGCGGATGTATCCCGCATCAAAATGTTCTCCATCTTTCGGCAATGGTGTTTTTGTGTCCGGATCTAACCAAGATACACCTTCACCATACACTTTCATGTTTTTTCCATCTTTTGTCTCGATGTATTCTTCTTTTTCGCCTTTTGGAAGTTTGTGTGTCTCTCCTTGTGTTCCACTTAAAGCTGCCGGCCACTCTTTGTTTTCATCCCGATTTCCGTTCCACAGTACCAACGTTTTAGTTGGGTCGAAGGAACTGTCCGGTGACAGAAGTACGACGGTATCATGATATTTACGTGTACCATCCCAATACCGATACAGGTTCACTTCCTCCACATGATGTAACCCACCAAGATCTACCTGCAGCCAGTGCGCGCCTCCAGTATTTCCGCCCGGATCTGAGTAGTTATCACGATTCGTCTTATTTCCATCTACAGCATCGTCTCTTCTGGAAGCTTCACTTGCATCTTCTGAAAAGCTCACATTTTTGCCTCTTGCCAGATTGGTTCTCTCAGATTTGATCGGCTCATCTTCTATTTTCTGTGCATTCTCATCATATACAAACTCCAGGCCTGTGATAGAAAGATCCACCCAGCCGTTTGTCTGGATTGTAATAACTGCTTTTCCTGTTTCTTCGTTAAATTCTACTTTTGGTTCTGTGTACTGCGGCTGTCCGTCTGTGTCCGGCTGCTGTCCCTTTACAACCTTCACTTCTGGTTTCTTCGCCAGTTTTGTCAGTTCAAATGTAGTGGTACGCAGTTCATTATCTTCCGGAGAGAGCTTTCCTTCCGGTGCGTTTACCACATTGTACTCATCCATATATTTATACACAGATAATTTTCCATCGATTGTAACTTGTCCCGGCGAAAAATCACCTGTCCACTTCAAGCCGAATTTATTATCAAAAATAATCTCATCTTTATTTACCCTGTAGTTATTCAGCGTGATATCCATCGCTGTTCCGTCTCCGGATTCATTCATGATCATAAATTCGTGAGGCTCCATCTCTACTTTCAGACGTGCGCTTTCTTCTTCCCCTTCCAGAGGTAAAATTGCATGCTGCTTTTCATTTGTATTAACTTTATTGTTGTAGAGATACCATGTGCCCTCCCATTTGTCAGCAAATGCATTTCCTACATATTCAATCGGATACAGATCTTTGAAATACTTCTGTTTTGCCTGTCCGGACAGATTCTTGTCTTTGACATCCAGTACATTCGGAGGGGTTACGCCCAGTTTGTCTGCTTCCTGAATCAGTTTTTTTGTTACTTCCGCTCTGCTTCCCCATGCCGGAATAACCGGAATAATGCCATAACGTCCTGTTTCATAAATCTGGAATCCTGTCGGTTTTCCGGATAAACCACTGTAAAAATCAGAACTTACATTTCCATAGAGCACTGCTTTGGTCTCTTCCATAATTTCCTTTTTGGAAGGTGCCGGATGATTGACAATGTAACGGAACAGTTCTGTCAGGACATGGGTATTTGCCGGACTGTTCGTGTTGCTTGTTCCATATACGATTTCCGGGAACTCAAACGTGTAGATCACACCACCGCCCAGATAGGTGCTCATCATTTGCATTCCAAGCAATGCTTCCGGTTCTCCACAAAGTCTCTGCCAGTTGTTATAGCTTCCAGCTCCTTGCCAGAGTTTTGAGAACTGCTTGTCCCATGCCCAGGTATCGGAAAGCATTCCCCAGCCTCCGGTATATCCTGCCAGCCAGCTTCCCTGGAAGAAACTACTTGTTTTCAAATCATCCGGTTGATTTGAACTTGTGTTCTTATAGATCAAGTAGAATGCATCTCCGTGTTTTTCCAGTGCCTTTTTCATATTTGCATTGCTGACAATATTCGTCACTGTAGAACCGTGATCCTGATCTGACCATACAAAGAATCCACCGAATCGGTCAGCAATCTCCAGCATCTTAGCGCTTCCTTCGCATGGAGGATGAATACCTGCCCAGAAGTTCTCTGTATTGAACACACCCTGCATATTCGGATACATACGGTACATCAGATCCAACCAGCCGTAATCCATATCCGCTGTAATATTGTACTGTGTTCCTCCATTTTCCGGAGTTGCAGCTGCTGTCAATCCAAGAAGCATAATCGGCGCTCCCTGTTCATAGGCAATCTGCAGCCCATGTTCATGGAATGCCTGCAGATAAGCCTGTCCGATATGATCCGGAGCAAACTGTCTGAGGTTGTTTGTATGTAACAGCAAAACGTTATTCTCTTTCAGATCATCCGGAATCGCATTCCATCTTCCGTCTACTGTGTTAGATCCCTGTAATTCTGGTCCTTCTTCCTGTCCGATCTGATAGACATCGTTGGAATACGCTGTTGCAATCATCATCGGATTTTCATTATCAATCACACGTCTTGGACCATTTTGTTCCTGTACGTCCTGCTCATTTTCATATCCATAAATACCCAGCTCCATGAATTTTACTGCGGCACCTTTTGGATTCTCTGTATACACTCTTATATAACGTGCTTCTTTTGTTGTTCCAAGCTCTGTAGCTCCAAGTCCATTTTTGTTTTCATAATCCATATAGAACCACTGTCCACCCATTGCTTCCTGGTATGGACTGGAAATGCTTTCCGGTTTTTCTACCCCATCCGGAAGCGTCGGATTTCCCTCACAATAAACGATCTGACCATCGGATAAATCTTCTTTGTTTCCGATCACAATTGCAGTATTTTGATAGGAAATCTTTGTTCCATTCAGACGTTTTCCATCACCTGGATTTCCATTTACTATGTTTGGCTGTGCCTCATATACCTGACGTTTCAGGTTGATGACTTCCAACGGATAGGATGCACCCAGATCCACCTGCACCCACACACCTTTTTTCCCTTCTGCAGTGCTGGTGACTTCTGTTCCCTGTTCCTGATAATTCTCCCAGTTGTTTCCCTCTTTATTACCTGTAGCATCATGCAGCAGATAATATTTGTCACCGTCGGTTAATAAATCCGCATTTTTCAGATCCATATTTTCCCCGACTGTGACTTTGACATCCTTTTCCTCTGCCAGATTGACCAGTGGCGGTGCTTTTTTTGCATCTGCCGCATCTGCACGGACTCCTGTTACCCCAAACGCCGTCAGCACAAGCGCCATGCATGACAGTCCGAGTAATCTGGCTTTGCTCCCTTCTTTTCTGGTTTTCATCCTCATTTTCCTCCTTTTCTTCCACATGAAAGTAAAACCAGAAAATGCTTTATTTTTTTCTGGTTCCTTACATGTCTGGGATTTTCCCGCTTGAATTCTAGAGTACTATACTGTTCCCTCCTTTAATATGGAATATATTTACCAGAAATTGTACTTTCTTTACTATCACAATAGATTTCGCTCATTTATTTTGTCTATTTTTTACATATTACGTTTTCACATCAAATTTTTACGGTAATTTTTCAATCATTTCTGCCAATATTTCTTCATCGAATCCTGATTTTCTGTCCAACGTAGATCATGTTCGGATCTGCAATTCCATTCCATGCTGCCAGTTCCAGATAAGTTGTTGCAAAACGCTTTGCAATCTCTGATAAAGTATCATTTTCCTGCACAACATAATATTCCGCCGGAGCCTCATTTTGACTCAACTGCCTGTTTACTTCCCTTTGAACAGCATCCGGATCGTATCCCATATCACACAGCTTCTTTCTTCGTTCTTCACCGTTTGCATATTTTCCTTGTATCACTTCCCCGGCAACTTCCTCAATACTTTTGGACGGCTGCCCTGTCACGCCCTCTGCATACTTTGGTCTTGCATAGCCACGAATCTGCCCCCATCCCACCGGAATTTGCCTTCTCGCCACTGCCTCATTATAATTTCCTTCTATCACTGTGATCATTTGTCCTGAAACAGACTCCACGTATCCAATGTGATCGGAATACCCGTCATTTGGCTGTACCTGGCAATCCCAGTTATACAAAATGATATCTCCGGGCAGTGGCACTATCGTTCCATCTTCGATCCAGATCCCCTTTTCTTTAAAGATTTCGATATGCTTTTCACATCCGCATTCTGTTCCGATCAAGTCCACACATCCCGCCTGGATCGCTGCTGCAGAAACTGCGGTATCACACCACTCATCGGTATACTGCACAGCATATCCCCTTGCCAGCGGCAAGTAGGAATTATACAGATCAATAATCTGCCGGAACTTCCCGTTTGCTTCACTGTAGCCAATCCACGAACGCATCACGTTCAATACATCCTGAGCGCTTCTTCCCGATGCATTTTCATCATACTTCATTAACTGATACTGCTCGATCAGTTCCATATTTTTCTGCACATAGACGGAACTGGTCGCATACCCATCTGCCCAAATGGTTTCCAGATATCGTCCGGGTTCTGTGATTCCCTTCAGATTTTGATAACGTGGAAGCTGAAGCAGTTCAAAATATCCTTTCACCCCCTCTTCCATATTGTCAAATACCCGGAAATAATCGGAAATCACCATCGCCGTTCCGGCCTCATATTCCTCCCAGGTTGCCAGATTGACAGACTTTCCCTGCCATTTTGTTCCACATTTCAATCCAAAATAATTGTGATAGTCTTTCGCCAGCCTGGATTCTCCCCAGCCGGACTCCAAAATTGCCTGTGCAATAATCGGACTGCATACTTTGATTTCATATGCAGCCGCATATTTCTTTACATATCCTGCAATTTTCTGAATAAATTCCTCTTTCTTCATCGCTCTCCCCTGCTTTCTGTATATTTCTCTGCTTTTCCATTCAAAATATCAATTGCCTGTCTGAGTACTTCTGGAATGGGCATCCCCATAAGCCCGGCATTTTCCAGAATAGACAATGCTTCATTTGCAATAAACACAATGCAAACGGCATCCCTCAGATAATTTGTCCCCATCAAAAGGTCCAGATGGACTGCGATCAGAACAAACAATAATGTCGTTCCTTTTCGGCACAGCCCTTTCCAGCCCGCACGACTCTCCAGTCTGCCATTTTCTGACTTCGGACTTTTCTTAAAAATCACCGGCAGAAGAATCCCACCTGTGATCCAGTCGATTCCCATAAAAAGAACCAATGTCTGCAGTGCGATATCCCATCCGCCAAATAAAAGGGCAACTGCACTCCCAAACATTCCAAACAAGCTCGTCACCATTTGCTTCATATCCTTCACCACCTTCAATTAAAAAAGCAGAATAGACGGCATTCTTTTCAAAGAATGTTCTACTCTGCCACTCATTTTTCTTTTCCTTTTTTCATTCGATCCGCACTCAAGGATGCTCCCTTGTTTCTGCATAATCGTCTAACACATATCTCGCATACTTTGTTGCCTGACGCTCCATCCCGATCGGGGTTAATTCCAATGCGTTGATCCACTGAAAATAATGTGTCAGTTCATGCCCTATTGTAAGCAAGATTGCCGTCAATGCACTGTCCTTTCCCCATCTGTCACATAAATCTAAATAGTCTCCTGCCGCAACCCGGATATACGGTTCCACTGTATAATCATCTTCCATACTCCAGAATGTCCCATATACCAGATCCCCGTCCATTGCCCGTATTTTCTTTTTATTCTTTATGTAGGCAACAACTCTGAGGGGAAAGAAATATTCTTTTCTCAAAAATGCCGCAAACTCTTTACATGCCCTTCGTACCTCCGGATCTATCCCACTATCAAACCGAAGCCTGAAGCCCGTCCGATGACCTTCTTCCATGAAATCAATGTTTTGTTCCCAGTTTTCTATCGTCCAAATGTGATCCATAATATTTATCCCTTTTTATTTTCTTTCATCAAATACAATTTTTTCAATGATCCTGGAGCGTTTAAAGTAATAGACCGTTGCGACTTTTTTCTCCATATAGTGACTTAATTCTTCTCCTGTTGTCACCAAACGAAATGTTTTTGGTTTTTCACTTCTTTTTGGTTTCAATAAAATTGTTCCAGATAACCAAATCATATTTGGAAATTGATAAAAAACCGGCTCACCTATAACACTGTTCACCTTCCGTCCCCTTTCATCATAAACTGCTTTCATACTATGATATTGCATCTTTTCTTTTTGCACTCCACATAATCTGTCAATAAAAAATAAACCTATTTTTATGGCAAAGTATATTACAAATGCAAAGACTATAAGCACTTCTTGTTTTAAGTATTCTAAATCTATTTTAATCATGCACACTAAAATAATTAAGAATAGAATCAAGAACATTACCTGCTTTAATACCACATAACGATATGTATTTGTGAATTTCATATGTCTTCTCCTTACAACCATTCAGATATTTTCCCTTTTATCTTATCGATAAAGTGCACTTACTTGCTTGCTCTTATACTCTATCTCTGTTGCATTTTGTTCTTCAAACATCCACTTAAATGGTTTCATAAATCCCCCTCTTGCCGATATACATCGGAAGTGGCAGTTTCCTCTGTATATCGACAGTTTCTTACTGTTTTACTCTTTATTTTATCTCTTGTATTTTTACAATAATTTCTGTTTCCTCTTCATAATAAACCCGATACCGCTTTCCTTTCTCTATCTGTTCTTCACATAGTTTATTCCAGGCTGGTCCCCATATCTCCAACTTTCTCTTATCTCCTTCCGCTCCCATAAAAGTATATCCTCGATGCCAGGATTCCCAGGCTTTCCCTTCATAGATACAAATATTCTCATTCTGAATTGCCCGTGTATCTTGTATAACTGTGTACAGGCAGGCAATCACAACCGCTATTCCTAATAGCATATCACCTATGTTTCTCTTGTTTTTATTCCAGAATTTACTTTGTACTAGCGTGGTAATTCCCACAACTCCAAGCACTCCAATGCATATCATTTCCTGATAGATTCCTATAAAATCATACATAGATCTTCTCCTATTCTATCCCCATCATTTCTTTTCTTCCGGTTTCTCATCAAATGCAATTCTTTCAATAATTCTGGAACGCCTGAAATAATAAAATGTCACGATTTTTTGGTCAGCAAATTTTGCCAGTTCTTTCCCTGAGGCCACAATTTGAAATTTCATTGCTTTGGCATTTCGTATCGGCTTCAAAATAATTTTCCCATACACCCAGTTACATTCACTATATTTGGTAACATCTCTGGTAGTTTCTTCACGCCATAATCCTATTTTTTTCATTTCTCGTATACGCATTCTATCTTTTTCTGGTCCTGTATACAAATCGATTATAAATAGTACAACTTTTATTCCTTTCCAGCCTCCCCACATAAGTCCCAACGATGAGATTCCTATATCTAACACAGCCATCGTATGCTTCTCCGCTATATACAAAATAGATAATCCAAAAGACATATCCCATATCGACCACCATATCACTGCGATACACGTCACTAAATTTAACAAAACTGCAAACCAATATGGATTTTTATTCTTCATATTTTCTCATTCCCCTGTATGTTCAACTTTTTACAACATCTTCACCGGTTCATACACCATGCTCCGATTCATACCATACCTTTCGCAATACTGGTAAAATTCTTGTGAAACAATATTGAAAGAAGATGTATGATACCCTCTTTTTTGCTCTGTCAACACATCTCCTGTTTTATAGACATGGGTTTGATCTTTCAAATAATTTTTGTCCAGCACCAACTTCTGTACCGGATTTGGAATTCTTATCATTGCTTTTCCACATTTGGGACAAGATATGATCGGCTTGTTTGTAATTGCTTCCATCGGCAATGTTTCCGCAAAATATAACTGATATAAATCTTTTATCTGCCCTTGGGAAGCATATTTCTTAACCGGCCAGAATTCCAAACCTTTCCAGACACTTCCTAAAATCCTTCTTGTCCTGTCCGAACAAAACAAAAGTTCATCTGCTGCATTCGGCCCACTGAAAAATTGTCTTGTTCCCCACCTTACAGGCTTCGTAACGGATAAATATCCAATCTGCTCCTCATGTCGGTATTACATTTCTTTCTGAAATGGTCTTTTATAACCGCAGGAGCGTTGAAATGCATACTCATCATATTCCCACTGCACTTTCACGCTTTTGTTCCGAACAAACAACCATTGCGCCTCTTCAATTTCTCCTTGGGAATATTCACAGGTTGTAATCGAATCCAGTCTTGAAACAAATGGAAACTGTTGCTTAAATTTTTCATACACTTTCTGATCTTCATACAACTCAAATAGATACTCCTTATCACTTACTTGAACAGATGTCCCTAGTACTTCAAAAGAATCTTCTGTCTGATAAGGGATTTCATATCGATTCAGAAATCTCAATAAACCAAACTTATTTTTTAAACAATAATAATGCTTAATCCTCATATTGTACCTTTTCGATTTCAAGATCAAAAATCAAATCGTCAAAGTCATCATCCCAATCAATATCGTTGCAGTAAAACCGAAACTTATCCTCACCTAATTCTTCTTTGATCATGGCAAAACCATCCACAAAACAAGCAATCGTTTCTGTTGTCGGCCTCAAACACCCATTACTAATTGCAATATTTCCTTCTTCTAAGATGACTTCTAATTCAAATTCTTTCGGAACCCAGGTTTCTTCAAAAATAATCTGTGGAAATCTCCTTCTTTCCTTTTTTAAACGTTTTCCATTCCAGAATATTTTCCCTTTGAATCCATCCAAATGTAAAATAATTGACTGTTCATATTGCGAATTTGTACTTACAAAAGTAAATTTTAATCGATACTTCCCCTTTTTATCGTATCGATAAAGTGCACTTACTTGCTTACCCTTATACTCTATCTCTGTTGCATTTTGTTCTTCAAACATCCACTTAAATGGTTTCATAAAAATTTCCCTTCGTATATCAAATTAAATCTAATATCGCCGCTATCCATGTCATATCTTTTTCGCATATTTTTTCTTTTTGTAAAATATGTTTCACAATCCATCTGCTATATGTGGGAAAATAGCGATTCATTCGATACCACATCGGACATTGTGGAAGCTTAAACAGAACCAGATTATTCTCCTGGATTGCATTTTTCTTTCCAACAATCTTGCATATAGCATGGAACACTGAATCCGGCATCCCTTCTTTTCTAACACAATTCATATAAAATACACCTACCATTTTATTCTTCCAATGATTCCTGTAGTTTCCTATATGATTTGCAATTCGCGCGTCTTCTATCGTATTCCATCCATTATAAATACCTGACATCAAAAATCTTCGATGATTTCCGCCGTAACAGTGCACAAACGCAGAATTTACCCTATATTTTCTGTTTTCAAACACCATCAAAATTTTTTGAAATTCTTTCAATGACAACTCTGTTTTTAATAAATCTCTTCTAACATTTACTTCAGCTATTAAATAATCACTATGAAATGTATAATCAAGTTCAATTGAAAAATACGGAAATATATCCTTATTTTTCATGTGGCATTCAAATTCTATCGTTGGCGAAGAATCTGTTTCTTCGCCATAATACAACATAGGAATTTGTAAATTTATAAATTTTGTTCTCCCCTTTTTTCCATTACGGAAACTTTTTCCAATTTGCTTATAATCATAATCTGGATGCAATAATGAATATCCTAATTTTTCATAAGTACATCCTAAAATGGAAGAAATCTCATCTGCAATTTCCAGCATTTCACGCCCAATGATTTCTGATGGATAGCTTCCGATATAGATTTTCATCGTATAATAAAAATGATTCATCACAGATTTTTTATCCCCCCTCTTGCCGATATACATCGGAAGTGGCAGTTTCCTCTGTGTATCGACAGTTTCTTACTGTTTTACTCTTTATTGACTTTCATCAAACACAATCTTCTCAATGATTAATACAACATATATTCCGATGGTAACTCGAACTTATATCCCCATCCATAATATTCATCCACTGTTCTTGGCAAGTCCTTATTTTTTAAATTATAATGCTTCCGGTTCCTTTCACAATACACATATGGAATCTTCATACAAGGAGTCAGATCTCCATCCAACACATTCATAGAAAACAGAAACGTCTGTATCTGCGGCATTTGATTCAAAAAACTCAAACTCGGAATTTCATTTCTTCCAGTCAACTCTAAATGTCTCAAATTTACCAGTTTTTCCAATACAGAAAAATCTTTCACCTTCGGGCATCCACTGATACAAAGCGCCTCAACAGATTCTGCTATATGTTCTAGTGCCGAAATATCTTCCAACCTTTTTAATTCTTCCAGTTGAACCCATTTTAAGTTTGGGGCTGTTTCTATATGGTCTAAATTTCGAAGCCTTGAATAAAATATCATAAGATACTTCATTTTTTCTGAGCAAAAATATTCCCTTAAGTCTTCTTTATCGCAATCAGATATCCTAAGTAGTTCTAAATCCTTCACTTTTTGAAATCCTGTTCCACTTCTGAAATCATTTAATGATATCTTGATTTGTTTAATATGTTTCATTTTCGTGAAGTCCACAAAAAATTTATTAACTCGTGGAGCACCTGCTAAACTTTCTGCTCCACAATCCACAGCTTCTAAATTTTCCATCTCATACAACGGAGAAAAGTCAAATTCTTTCTCAACGCACAGGGGAACATTTACAGATGCTGCCTTTATTCCCGGACATTCTTTTAAAAATTCAATACTTTCCGTAAAAACATCTACTCTCTCCACATTATTTTCATTGATAAATTTTACATGTTCTTCTATGGTTCGCTCTGTACGGCGTTTGGGTCGCTCCTCCTGTGTATTTGAAATTCTCATAGTAGTGTTCCCTTTATAATCACTGAACACAAATCCGTCTATTTTGATCGTTCCATCAAAATTTTTAAAATACAAATCATTCCTTTGCTCTTCTGTAAGTTCAAATGCCTTCATGTAGTTTCTCCTTAGTTCAAGACGGCAGAACAGCCATACTAATATTCTGTTCCATCCTGCCGCCTCGTCAAATCATTTCACTCATCCACTTTTGTTCTACAGCACCTTTTCGATTTCAAGATCAAAAATCAAATCGTCAAAGTCATCATCCCAATCAATATCGTTGCAGTAAAACCGAAACTTATCCTCACCTAATTCTTCTTTGATCATGGCAAAACCATCCACAAAACAAGCAATCGTTTCTGTTGTCGGCCTCAAACACCCATTACTAATTGCAATATTTCCTTCTTCTAAGATGACTTCTAATTCAAATTCTTTCGGAACCCAGGTTTCTTCAAAAATAATCTGTGGAAATCTCCTTCTTTCCTTTTTTAAACGTTTTCCATTCCAGAATATTTTCCCTTTGAATCCATCCAAATGTAAAATAATTGACTGTTCATATTGCGAATTTGTACTTACAAAAGTAAATTTTAATCGATACTTCCCCTTTTTATCGTATCGATAAAGTGCACTTACTTGCTTACCCTTATACTCTATCTCTGTTGCATTTTGTTCTTCAAACATCCACTTAAATGGTTTCATAAATCCCCCTCTTGCCGATATACATCGGAAGTGGCAGTTTCCTCTGTATATCGACAGTTTCTTGTTGTTTTACTCTTTATTGACTTTCATCAAATACAATCTTCTCACCCATCACCCATTTTGTGTGTTTTGCCTAATCTTCTTTTAATTTTTCTAAAAATTCCTCCCATTCATCATCTGCAAAAAGATGATAATAATAGTCTGCTTCTTTCAAAATGTAGGACTTTCCATAATGTATCGCTGGCATAATATGCTCTTCAAATGCTTTATCAAAATATGGCCTGAGTTCATCGGGTGTATATAGTTCATAGTCTATCAACCCAGTCAACGTTTTGTCCTCTTTAGTCAAAACACCTATTCTCTTATATACATCGGAGTCATATATTGTCGGATACTTTTTCACATTTGAAAAATCTCCGAAGAAAAAATCATACTCTACATAAAATGCCTCTGACATTGATTTTTGTAAATACATTCCACACAAAAGACCTTTTCCCTGTAAATACCACATATTTCTTCGCTTTTTAAAGCCTCTTTTTGTGAACTCCTCATGGCAGAATTCTTTAAATTCTTGTTTTGTCATAATCTTTTCCTCCATTAATAAAATTCTAATCGTACATTACTTCTTTTGCCAATTTTTTTCTTATATTTTTTAAGTTGTTTAACACCCGCTTTGGCAGATCGTGGGTTATACGGCTTTAACTCATAAATCGTTTTAGTTTTAGGATTGTAATAGTCTGGTCTAATCCCTTTTACTTTTCTATACTCTTTATAATCTTCTCGAAACGATGGCCCAGCTTTATATCCATTATGTATCTTTCTCCCCGCACTTCTTGTGGACTTAGTGAAGCCATTGGTATGTTCTAATGATTTAATAATATCTCTTGCATCTTTGGTAAAGTCTACTGCTTCTGCAATTTCTAGCGTATTTCCCATCTTATCGGTAAATCGCAGTGCTCTCACAGCTTCTCCTACACCTGTAACAATCGGAATCAAATCAATTGCATCACCAACTACACCTGCCCATGCACTTGGATCATATGGGTTAGCTGCAACTTCCGCAATACTAAACCCTAAGGAAACTACATCAAATACAGTCTCCCAAACCGCACCTGTTCCATCTTTTCTGCCAATCGGATTATTATCACAATAACTGTATAAGTTTTTATCCGTCAATGCTGTTGGCGTTGTCTTTAAAACCTCTACATCATCCGCACTGACAAATCTCCCCGTCTCCGGATCGTAATACCGACTATTCAGATAGTACATTCCCAGTTCTTCGTCATAGTAGTATCCCTTGAAACGGAATGGATTCTTTCTGCCCAGTCCATTCGAACTGTAATCCGTCAGATTCAGCAGTTTTCCCCAGGAATTATACTCATATTTTACAAGTTCCGTTCCGTGGCTGTCAAGAATTCCCAGAATATCCCCAAAAAGATTTTTGCGGTAGAAATACATCTCATTCTGATACTTCATGGCAAACACATTACCCTTGTCATCATAGAAGAAATCAATCCTGCTGCCGTCACTGGACGTCTGCATCAGAATGGCCGAACCATCCAGATAGAAGTCTGTCGTAACGCCATTGACTGTCTTTCGGATTCTCTTTCCGCTGTCATTGTACATACAGTACATATCCAGCCCGGCGCCTGTGATGTGCCTCAGCTGATGTCCTTTTTCCCATTCCATCTGCATCCCCAGATACTGGAGCGGATTTCCCATGGCATCGTAGGTAATTGCCTGTCCGTTGTAGAAACGAAGCTGATCTCTCCAGCCTCCGGTCTGATACTCAAATGTATCGGACTTCCACGGTGCTTCTGTGATCACCGGATTTTCCGTATAACTGTACTCATCTCTTCTGACCATATTTCCACCCACATCGTAGGTGTAACAGATTGTCTTATTCTGATTCTGATTGTCTTCTCGTACCAGCTGGTTCAGTGCATCATAGTAGTAGCGGATTTTTCTTTCGCTGCCATCGGCGCTTCGCTCCACCATGGTTTCCACATTTCCACAGGCATCATAGGCGTAGGATTCTGCACGGTTTCCTTCCCGGACAGATGCAACCAGATTTGTGGTCACTCCAGCTTCTTTGCCTGAGACGTATGTATACTCCTGAGTCGATGTGTTCGTATCGGAGAAGTGATTGTGGGTACGGATCACACGCCCAAGGGCATCATACTCATAGGCAATCTTCTGGGCGCCATTGATCTCGATTCCATATCCAAGCCCCGGTTTCTGCTGTTTTTCCACATCCCCGTAAAGGAATTCCACCTCATGTCCGACTCGATCTTTCTGATACGTATATCCTTTGACACGATTTTTCTCATCATACACTTTGCGAAGTTTCATCCCGTCAGAACGGTCTGTTCCTACCATTCTTCCGATCAGGTCATACTGGTATGTGCTGGTCACTCCACTGCAAAGATCTTTGTGCCTTGCAATTTTTCCACAGCTGTCATACGTATTTTCAAACAGTTTTTCTTCTCTGCCGTCTGCGGTGATCAGATACTGTGCCGCAAGCTGTTCTTCTGGATTGTATTCATTTCGAACGGCTTCCCCTGTCGCATAGGTAATCCTGTCCGCAAGACCGTTTCTGCTTCGAAGCGTGGTACGCTCCAACTCCCTTCCTCCGACCGATACGGATTCCAGATTTCCAAACGGATCATACGCATAATCATACGTAAATCCATTGTGACCGATGGACGTCACTTTTTCGTTTTCATAGGTGTAAGAAACTTTCACTTCTTTTCCATCCACCATTCTCGCAACTTCTGTCATCTTATCCGTGTTGGCATCGTATGCATAGGAAGTGGCATTTCCTTTTGCATCTGTCAGCTTTGTCAGAAGTCGGTTCTTGTCATCATATTCATAATGAACGGTATTTCCTCTGGAATCTGTAATCGTCTTCGGCTGCTTATAATCGGATGTGTATGTCATAGACGATTCCATGCGCTCACTGCACTCTTCCAGGATCCACCATTTGTTGACCTGGCTGTTTGACTGGTGGGCTGTCAGAATGATATCTGCCAATTTTTGATGGGAATAATCCATCACATCCAGAGACAGGTTTCCATCCTTACAGATGATCCCATATCCATTTCCCGGTGACACCTCTTCGAATCGGAACAGCTGATTTGCAGCTCCCGACATAGCCGTCTCCAAAGAAAGAATAGAAAATCCTCTGTCGTTGGTTCCTGATTTTGCCAGTACTTTTCCCGGTGCGTGAACCGGCTCTAACTGATAATACGTGCCGTCATATGGCAGCAAACGATACTGCTGGTTCATCCCGCCATTGTAGTTGAACTGCACTGCCTGTGTTCCTGCTGCTGTCGAAGCATTCTTCACATCAATATACTGTCCCGAATGACGTACCCGGATATGATAAATCCCTCCCGCTTTCGGAACTGCTGAAACAGTTCCCTCATCTGCCGGTTCAAAATACCAGTCCTGATGTTCGTTTTCTTCTTTTCGTGTATAACTCTGCACCGGCTGTCCGCTTGTGGTACTCTTTGCTCCATTTGTCAGCGCTTTCTTATCTTTCGTTGCCTTGCTGGTGATCTGGAAACTTCCATCTGCGTTTGGATGCAGCTTCCATTTCTGTGCATCGGTATTGTTATTTCCATAAATCTGAATTTTTTCTCCCTCTGCCTCAGATTTGTTATTAAGATCCAGGCGGTATCCAGAGCCACAAAGAGGCTCAAACTGCATATATCCGTCTTTTCCATCGATCAGCTTCCATTTCTGCGCAGCACTTCCATTAAATGTATAAAGCTGAGCTGTTACTGCATTATTTGCTTCCCCGCCTTTCACATCCAGATAATTTCCAGAAACTTTTTCCCGGATATAATACACTCTGCCCGGTATGACTGCCCCAAGATGCTTTCCACCATCTGCCGTCATCCGGATCGGCTGTCCTTTGTCATTGTATGTGAATCGATAACGGACTCCTTCGGAATTGGCAGCCTGAGTCAGATGATTTTTCGTATCGTATCGATATTCAAACCCTGTTCCGTCAATACTTCCAAGCTTCGTCAGACTTCCTTTTTTGTCGTATGAAAAACTCTCTTTTTCCGCTGCACTCACTGCATTGATCAGATTCCCGTCATCATCATACTGATAGCTTTCCCCATCATCTCTGACAAGCTGAACTCCTTTAAACAAGACCTGATTCACCTGATTGTGATACGTCAGATAAATATGAATCGCTTTGTAGCTTTTCTTTGCCCCTTCATTCTGATCATCTGTGCTGAAGGTGTTGCTGACAAACTGCCATCCCTTAATATTCGGATTACACTGTAATTGATGCCATTTAACTGTACCATCCGTATAAATGACTGCTGCATCCACTGAAAATTGCTTATCCGGAATTCCAAATCCATTTACCCAGCAGCTAAGATTAAAGATATCACCTTCCTGTCCTGAAATATTTACAGCCTGAGACAGATGAAGCTGCTGCTCCATTTGTCCGTTCAGTACTGCACATCTTCCCTTATCTGCAGTGATCATACTCTTATTCCCGGTTGCAGCTGCATGAAATCCCCAATTATCAGGCACATCATTTGTGCACCGTTCAAATCCCGGATTGTCGATCAGATTCAGTTCATTTGCCACATTTCCTGTTTCCAGCTGAACACCACTTACCAAAAGTGTTCCTCTTGCTCTTGTCATTCCCACAAACACGGAAATGGTTTCTTCTGCCGGAAGTTGGAATGTGAGAACCAGTCTCTCCCATCCGTCATCCACGTTTTTATCTGTCACATAGTCAATACAGCGTTCCCCCATGATTCTGGTCCGGTCTGCCCGGATTACGGATACAACCGCTCCCTGTTCCTGGTTTTCCGGGTTCAGCAATTCTGTTTTTACATAAGCAGACAATGTATACGTTCCGGCTGACAGATGCACATCCTGACAGATTCCTTCTTCTGATGTCAGCTCTGTTTTTGTCAGTTTCGCACTTTTTGTCCCAATATATCCATCTGCATGTGTGATCGCTCCCCGTTTTCCATCTGACATACGACAGGTGTACCATCCGCCATCTCCATGAGACGGATCAAATGTTGGATTTCTCAGCAGACCATACACTGTTTTCTGAACAGAACCATCTTTACTCAGCTTATGATTTTTCATGCCGGATGTATAGTAAGAATAATTGTTTGCAAATCCAACTGCATCCAGCACATCTGTCGGACGTCCCATATTGTCAAAATGCCACGTTGTTTTCTTATTATCTCCCGGACGTTCCATCTGACCATCCAATCCAGGTTCTTCAAAAATCGTAGTATTTCCGTTTTCATAGGAAATCTTTAATTCCTGACCCGGTGCATTTTTCTGTCCCGTTTCGGATACTTTGCTGACACGGGGTACCCGAAAATCATTTGTGTACTCGTAATTTACACGATAGCCATCCGGATTGGTCACACTGAGCAGTTTATGAGAACCATCATAAGTAAACTGACTCTTACCTCCATCCGGATAAGTAATGGATGTCAGATTCCCCTGCGCATCATATCCATATCGGATCTCTCGCCCTTTGGTATCCTGAATAGCCGTTAATCTGGAGTATGTGGCATCTGTAGAATAAACTGCATTTAACGTTCCCCCTGCCGCATCCGTAACATATGCCAAGAAGTTTCCTGCTGAATTCGGACCATACTGGTGTTTCACGGAATTTCCGTCCAGATCTTCGATGAATCGTAAAAATCCGTCCTGTCCGAATATATACTTCACTTTGTCTTTTGTTTCCATCGTGCGATAACGGTCATGTTCAGAACTTGACGTCACTGTGATCGTCAGTCCCAGCCCATCCTCATCTTTCAGCTTATTACCGTCATTGGTATCTTTATAGAAATAATGTTTTGTTCCGTCTTCATCGATATACACATACGGATAATCTTTGATTCCGCTCTCTTTCAATTCCTGTTGGCTGCTGAGTCTCCATCCGTATCCCATACGGGAAGAGGTATCTGCTTCACTGGAATTGTATACGTGACGGATTTCTGTTGTCATCGGACCTCCCTCTGTTGCCACATCCAAATGACTCCAGACAACATTTCCTGTAAAGTCATTCGTGTAACCGATTCCTGCGCGCCCTGCTGACTGCTCATGGTAGCTCTGATAATCCTCCAGGCCATTTACATTCCTGTAATAAAACACACCGCTTGGAAACTGTTCAGAAGAGATACTTGGTGAGTCAGATGCATGGAATCTCGCATAAGCACGGTTTGCCAGATTTTCATCATCTTCATATTTTGATTTCACCATAATTCCATAGTTTTTTCCTGTGTTATACCACTGACGCACCAATCTGGTCACATTGAATCCTATCGGTGTGATCGAAACTGTATTTCCATTGATTACCTGTTTTACTTTTTTATAATCCAGTATTGCACCATCTACTGCCGGCTGATTTCCCCAACGGACGCTTTTTTCATCCCAGCTGTTTTTTACTTCATAAGCAAGAAGCGGCAGCTCCGGATTGCTGTAGGATGAATATTCAAACTGCCAGATATACATGGTCGCGCCGTAAATGATCGAACCTTTTCCAATATCCGGAAGGTCTCGAAACCGAAGCAGCGCTCTCATTTTTCCAAGTTCATCACTTCGCCCTACCACGAAAGATCCATATGCATATACGTTCCCCGGATTCTCCGGTACATTTCCTCCTGTGAAAACATACGTATCTTCAATATTTCCTTTTGTTTTACTCGTCTCTGTCATTGGATCGATCACGATTGGATAAACACGTTCTGTGTCCTGCATCCATTCACGATCCGGCACAACTTTGATAACACTGCTCTCTGTGCCGATTTCTACTTGAAATTCCACCTGAAGAGACTGATTTCCTGCGGCATCATACATATACGGTTTCACCAGTCTGAAAATCCTTCCTGACTCCTGATTTTCCGAATCATACAGCCCAAGTCCTCCATCTTCTTCGCTTCGCAGCTCCATTCCAGGATGCGTCAGCTGAAAGCTCAATTCCTGTTCTGCCGCCTCTTTTCTGTTCAGTCGAATATTCTCTTTTAGCTGCTCTCCCTGGATTGAGTAATGCAGATCAATTCCCGGAAGAATTTCCTCATACACACCTTCTCCGTTTAAATGCGGAACACACATCATCTTTCGGATCTCATCCTCTTCTGACTCTTCCTCTTCTAAAACAGACACTTTCATATCCAACATTTCTGCTTCTTTCCAGAAATCTTCCTTTTCCAAAACACGAAATGTAGAAATTTCACCTTCACAATTCACGTTTCGTGTACTTTTTGTGTGTAAAAAAGGTGACAATCCCCATAAGATTTTCTTTCCGTCTTTCTCGATCGTTACCAATTCCTTTGTATCTGACTCTTTTGCAAAACTTACACGAACTGCGGACGCAAGATTTCGATAAACTTCTCTCCCGTTTTCCTGTACAGCTTCCAGACGGTTATCAATTTCTTTCCACTGTCCGTCTTCTTCATAATGGACCGGAGCCGGATATACAGCTGCCGCCATTCCCTTCTGTGTCATCTGAAAATGTTTGACACAACGCTCTCTCTTTTCCGGTACTTCCCGTAAAATTCTATCTCTCATATTTACCTCCTGCCGAAATTCTCTGTATTAGGTCTTTCTATTTCTTTTTACACGTTTTGTGCACGTTTCGTGTAGCTATACAATACACGATTCGTGTTCTTTTGTCAAGCACATTTTGTGGATTTTTTATTTACTTTTTCCCACGTTTTGTGTATAATCATATTGTATTCATAAAAAGTTTTGATTTTTACAAAAACTTCCCAGCGCAGCAAAAAAGCTGCTTAGAAAGGACGTGTATGTTATGGCTGTATTTGCCAATATACTCAAAACACTGCGAACAGATAAACACTTATCCCAGCAGGAGCTTGCCACTCGCCTTGGCATCTCAAAGAGTGCAGTCAGTATGTATGAACAAGGACGGCGTGAACCTGATTTTGATATTCTGAATAAAATTGCAGATATCTTCCAGGTCGATGCAGACTATCTTCTCGGACGTAGTTCACTCTCTCACGAACCCGAACCTGTCACGATTGCCGCACACCTTGATACCTCTGACCTTACGCAGGCTGAGTTGGATGATGTTGAAAAATACATTCAATTTATCCGCTCAAAAAGAAAACAATAAAGGAGCATTCAGAAACGGCTATGCTGAACAAATATGAAGAACTGTTAGAAGAGGCTGCCGCCCAGAACATATCAGTAGATGAGAACTTTCCTTTTCATGGAAACTTAAAGGGATTGTATGTAGATCAAAATATCGCCCTCTCAGACCAGTTGGAGACCTCTGCAGAAAAAGCCTGTATTCTGGCAGAAGAGCTTGGTCATCACTACACTTCTGTCGGAAATATTCTGGATATCTCCGATCCTGCAAATGCAAAGCAGGAACGCCAGGCACGGATGTGGACCTATGAACGGCTGATCGGTCTGCGTGGTCTGATCGATGCATATCAGCACGGATGCCGGGAATATCACGAAACTGCTGAATTTCTGGATGTAACAGAAGAGCAGCTTCGCGATGCCATTGCCGATTATCGCTCAAAATATGGAGTCTGTACCAAATATCAGAACTACTATATTATGTTTGAACCCTATCTGATGATAGGAAAGAAAAAATGAGGACAACGCCATCGTCGTCCTCATTTTTTTCATCTTCTTAAAAACTATATCAAGCAAGTATTCTGAGCAAGCCATTTCAGTACAAACGTTTTGTAATTGCCATGGACAATTTTCACTTCGAAACTGTCCCACCTTCTCTCTTTTTCTATTCTTTCCAATATTTTTCCACTACTGCTTCCGCCTCTTTTGTTAATAGAGAAAATCTATTCTGAATCCGTTCCACTACTTCCTCTTTTGAAACTCCCATTTCCTGATAGGTCTCCACTGCTCCACGTTCAATTCCACTCTCGATTCCTTGTTCAATTCCATCCTGATATAAATCCTCAAGCGCTTTACACATATCAATCTGCTCCTCTCCTTCTTCTTTTTTAATCTCCTGTTTTAATATCCTTTCTGATTGCAAAAATTCCTGTAATACCTGATAGGTCTCTTCATCCAAATGCCGGAAATATTGTTCTTTACTCTTTACGTAATTCAACAATTGTACTTTGTTCTGCCTACATTGTAACATGCCGAAAATCTCCTGTAAATCCGTGTGAAAGTTCTCCAATTCCTTTATATTTCCCGCATCAACCAAATTGATCCGATAGTTGGATACATATTTTTGCAGAATCTTATTCTTTGCCTCATCATCACTCCACCTCAAAATTCCATGGAGATCCAGACTGCCATCCCAGGCATCCGGATGATAATAAAACACCAGCGTAATCACCGGAACCAACTTATCCGCCTTTCTAAACTGTGACAAAAAAATGTACATTCTCCTGATTCTCACATGCCAATAGCACCAGGTATGCCCCCTGTTCCCATCGCATGATGATATCCCGATACCGTTGTACCTCTTTTGCTTTTTTGTTTTTGTCGGATACAAGAATATCCGTCTCTCCTGTCGCCAGATGCAAATCCTCCGGCAATATCACTTGTTTTCCTTGAAATACAATCCCGTTAAACAGATCTGCAAACCGTCTGGGATTGCCAAGCCATTGTTTTACTGCAGCATTTCCTTTTCCTATACTGCGCTCCTCCTTATTCTTTTTCATCAACACTGAATATTCGGCGAAACTGCCTTTGAATTTGAACCGTTTAGAAACGATGTTCCAGACGCGTGAATTGTCACACAGACAACGTCTGAGAGTTTGATGTATTTTCATTATACTACAGTATTTCCTTTTTTCAATCCCAAATAAATCTTTCTACAAAAAAATTCCATAGACATTACTATCTATGGAACTTAATAACTCCCCGAGTTGGGTTCGAACCAACGACCCTTCGGTTAACAGCCGAATGCTCTACCACTGAGCTATCGAGGAATACTATAAAATTGTCTCAGCTCTTATCACTGAGTAAATGGAGAATACGAGATTCGAACTCGTGACCTCCTGCTTGCAAGGCAGGCGCTCTCCCAACTGAGCTAATCCCCCGTTCAAGCTGTTCAGTTATCACCGACAGCTATTAAAATATACCATATTGCACAGTACCTGTCAATAGATTTTTTTAATTTTTTGTAAAATATATATTTTATCTTCAAAACCGACTTTTCAAGATCGAAAATCCCTCTTAAAATGACAACAGCTTCGTAATCAATATATTGTTATCATACAAAAATGTCAGAATACTGCTTTTCTCAATCATCTCAAAGCAAGACTGCCCAATCGCATTATTATACAATAATGTTATGATCAAAAACAAGAGCCAGACAATCAACAGTGCCGCCGCTGCTCCGACAACCGCTCCGCCCAGGTGATTGAAAAATCCCAGAATCGGAAGCTCGCCGATCAGATCTACTGCAGCCATCAGTGCCCTGACAAGAATCCACACAAGGATAAATGTAACAAGAAATGCCACAACTTTGAGGATCATCCTTGCAATATACGATGCCGCATACTCAGGAAACGACTTAACTCCCAGTTCCTGATAAATTGTGCTGTTATTGTTTTCCAGCAGCCGGTTTTTCAAAAACTCCGGCAATGCTGCATTTTCAATCTCCTGAATCTGCACTTCTTTTGGGATCTCTCCGATGATATTCAAAATATCCTGAATGTTGATCCCCAACTGGTTCCAGTCCAGATTGTTGATATCCGCCAGCTGATCCTGATTCAATTCCCCAAGTGAAGTCCCGCTTAAATCTGCATTTTTCAATGTATCTGCAGAAATCTGAGGCATGAACATCTCCATACATTTTTCTTCAATCATCTCATCCGCAGGTGTCCATTTAATAAGCGCATCACTGACATAAGGCGCCAGAAACATAACCAGCACGATCGACAGAACCGTAGCCAGCAACGAAATTCCGATTTTGAGCAGTCCTCTGACATAGCCTGCCACGATACTGATCAAAAATATCACTCCTACAATAATCAATAACCAATTATCCATATTTTCTCCTAATTTGTCAGGTAAACAAGCCGCAGTTCATCTTCACCGGCGATCAGGTATCTGTGAATTCCGGCAGCCGGAATCACTTCCTGTGCTTCTATTCCCCAGTCTCCCTTAAATCGCTGTATTCCCGTGTCGCTGATGATACATCCTTTTGTTCCGTCGAACATGATGATCTCATCTCCTGCTATCTTTACATGACTATATTCTCCTGTTATTTCCCGGTTTATTATCTGTTTTCCCGTTTTATCATAAAGCTGCACTTCATATCCTGATTTATCTTTATTCGTAAGAATAAACCCGATATACCTGTCCGAGTGAAATTCACTGCGTATCTCCTGATTCAGCTTCACTTCGGTTTTCTTTTTCACGGACTTCGTACCTTCATAGATCACAAATGATCTATCACCAACCGCAACGGATGTGGACGCGTCCATATAAAACACATCCGGAACGACTGTCTGCTCAAAATCTTCTGTATAAATCAGGTTGTCCGTTTTTTCCTGACCTTCTTTTCCAAAATTATAAAAAGCAACCATGGACTTCAATGTTCCGTTTTTTGTGGAAAGATACGATACCATCAGGTTCTCCCCATCCGCCGACATGTCCAGTGAGATTGGATATCCGGTACTGTTTAGATTCACCTGATGCTCTACGAGTATATTTCCCACTGCATCATAGGAAATGATCTGCGGCGTAGATTCGTTTTTCAGGATCGCGCTTACAATCCCCTGATTTGAAACAGAAATCTTTTCAATCGGAAGCGTAGTCTCAATCTCCCCCTTTAATCCACTCTTCTGAAAGATCATGATCGTATTACCGCCCACATCTGCTATTGCAAACACATCCTCATTAACGTCCACTATCGGATTCTGAATCTGACAGGGCTGAATCCATTTTTCCTTATTCTTTTTATTCAGAAACACAACGCCATCTCTGCTGTATCGGATCACACCGTCCGAAAATGCGATATACTGGTTGCTGTCTTCTGTATCTTTCTTATGTGAGTCCGCTGTTGCAACGGACGTATACGTCTGATTTTCAATCACAAGATAGGTTCCTGTCACGATCATGGCTGCCACGACGATCCGGATCGTCCACTGTCCCAGCACGCTTCTTCTGTGCCTTTTGACCTGCCTCCGAATGATCTCCATATCTATGGATCCAGAAAATCGAAACCGCGGATTTTTCTTTTGCTTCATATCCGACCCCTTATCATTTTGTTTTATTTTCCGATTATAGCATTATTTTATGGTAATAGCAATTTCTGACCTACATAAATCAAATTTCCATCCGTAATTCCGTTCATCCGACAGATAGAATCTACATGCGAAACATCTCCGTAGGCCTTTTTGCTGATGATCGCCAGTGTATCTCCCTGCTCCACTACGTACACTCCCTCTGAGGAATCACCTTCTCCTTCTGTACTCTCCTGTTCCTGGACAATATCATCTGCTTTTTCTTCTTCCTGTTTTATTTCCGGATCTGATGCATCCTTTTCTGATGGTGGTGTTTCTTCCTGTTTTTTTACGTCTCCCTCATTGGATGCTTCTGTCACTTCACCGCTCACCGGCTGCACCTCCTCTGTATTATTTTCCTGTAAGACCGCTGACGACGCCTGACTCATCACTTTCTGGACAGCTTTCATTTTCCCGAAATTATTGAGTGTGGTAACTCCCATAATAACTGCCACCAGTATAAGTATGGAACTTGCTACATACATCAGACGGTTGTTTTTTTTCTGATGCGTCCGGCTTCCTCGACTGCGGACCATGTTCCGAAAGTCCTGAGCAGCTCGATCCTCAACAGTTTCCGAGGGAGACACCCCATTCTTTCTTCGAGCAGCAATCATATAGTTCTGCATACATGGATTTTTCTCATAATATGTATAACGACCGCCGATCTCCATCAGATCATTCAGTTTATGCACAAAATAAGATTCTTCCTTCTCTGCGGAATCCTTCATAACAAAAACAGTATTCTGTTTCGGGAACGATTTTTTATGAAGTTTCACTATGTTGCTCTTTGCATCCAGTTCTACTCCGGGCTGTGCGACAAACCAGCCCAACATTTCTCCGTCTTCAAAATACTGTTTACAGTCCTCATATGCATTTTTCCATGTTTCATCATCGATCACGTATTCATTGCCGACCAGCTTCAAGTCGTGCATCTGAATCGCACCATATATGTATACATATTCCTCATCCTCGCTCTTTTGCATATCTCCTACGAGAAATGCACCGATCGGTCCGTCCTTCGCCTTGTCACAAAGCTGTAGGAAAAAAGTATCTACATAGTCCTCCACATAAATTTTCGGGCTGTCACTCACGTTTCCAATCTGACGAACATTTTTTGGGATCTGTCTTTCCATGCTGTATATCCTCCTTGATTCAATTGATTTTTTGCCGGAAGCCTGTCCGCTCCCCCGGGTTCTTTTAGAGAATAGCACACGAAAAAGGCCGATTTTATCAGTTAATGTCACATAAGTTCGACAAAATTTTTGCCCAAAATTTTTCTATTTTCTTTTCATACTTTCAAATGCTCCGCAATATTTGTCTGTCAGTGTGATGATCCATCCCTCTTTTGTGTGAGGAATGCTAAAAAATGTGACTGGCCACATATGTGCCCGGATCACATCTTTCTCTATATCATTCAGAGAAAATAAACGACATGCATGGTTTAAGGCTGTCTTCGGATGTGTCAGCCCGTGGAAACGCTGCCCCGTCTCTTTTGCATGGGTATGCCAGTCATACAGAAACAGATCATGAAGCATCCCGCCTCTTGCCGCTGATTTTGCATCCAGATGAAAAAAGCGGCACCACACATAATTGTAGTAAGATACATGAAGACAATGCTGATAACAATTCGTATTTCCATGATGCGGATATAATTTCATACGAAGCACAACCGGATGCTTCGCAATATCCTGAATACATTCATAAAATTCTTCATCCCATTTCTGTTTCCTCAACAGGAACTCTTCTTTATGCTTCCTTATATAGATTTCTTCCAAACGTCGAATCATTCGATACCATAATTCCAAGTCTTTCCACCTCCGGATTCTCACTGTACAGACAGCTTCTTTCCCTATTATAGCACGCACTTGACCTGCGAAAAATATTTTCGGATATTTTTCTGTTTTTTGTAGACTACACAAAATTTGTATGGTATAAATATACAATAAGCACCCATTTACAGAGTATCTGTCTGTAACTATCAACCAATTAAAGAGAGGGGGATTTCCTATGGCTTTTTGTAAAAACTGTGGCAATCAGATCGAGGACAATGCCGCAACCTGTCCAAACTGCGGAGCTTCTCAAAACACAACTCCACAGGTAACTGACAACGGCGGCTTTCTCTGGGGATTGTTAGGCTGCTGTATCCCGATTGTAGGTCTTGTCTTATTCCTTGTGTGGAAAGACACCAAACCAAAGACATCCAAGGCTACCGGTATCGGCGCATTGGTCGGTGTAATCCTGATGATCCTGTATTATATACTGATCGCAGTGGTTGGTGTAGGCTTTGCCGCTATGGGATTCTAAGGCTCGATGAGAGTTTGGATTTATAAGTGGCTTCCTATTATATTTGGCTGTCATTGCAGGAGTGACCGTTCCTTTTACTGGAAGGGGACACAGTTTCCCATTTGTGCCAGGTGCACCGGAGAACTGGTCGGCATTCTATTATGCCCGGTCACGTTCCCATTGGTTTCCTGGTCTCCTTGGATTTTCGCAGTTTTGATGCTGCCTATGATCCTGGATGGAGTCATTCAAATGCTGACATCCTACGAAAGCAACAATCGCCGGAGATTTTTAACCGGCCTGTTGTTTGGATATGCACTGATGAGACTGTTTCTGGTCTCCACTATATGGACATTCCACTTTGGCTACCATTTAGTTCCAAAGTAAAAATACCCTGGCACAGGATGCTCATTCCTGCGGCCAGGGTATTTTTCTGTTTCTTTTATACGAATGCTTTGATCTTCTGATAGATACTTTCTGTATCCAGTCCGTATTTTGCGATCAGCTCCAGGGCTGGTCCGGACTCACCATATGTGTCGTTGATTCCGATCTTCAGTACCTGTGTCGGCGCTTTCTCTGAAAGCACGTCACATACTGCGCTTCCAAGTCCTCCGATTACGGAGTGCTCCTCAACTGTAACCACTTTTCCAGTTGCCTTTGCTGCTTCCACGATCAGTTCTTCATCCAGAGGTTTGATTGTATGGATGTTGATCACTTTCGCATCGATTCCGTCTGCTGCAAGCTTCTCTGCTGCTTCCAGACAGTTGGAAACCGGAAGTCCTGTTGCCACGATAGTCAGATCTTTTCCTTCGCGCAACACAACACCTTTTCCGAGTTCAAACTTGTAATCTTCTCTGTCATTGATCACCGGAACCGCCAGACGTCCAAAACGCATATAAACAGGTCCTACATGCTCGTAAGCCGCTTTTACTGCTGCTCTTGCTTCTACATCATCAGAAGGGTTGATCACAACCATTCCCGGAATTGTTCGCATCAGAGCGATATCTTCGTTACACTGGTGTGTCGCACCGTCTTCTCCTACAGAGATTCCTGCATGTGTCGCACCGATCTTCACGTTCAGTTTCGGGTATCCGATGGAGTTTCTGATCTGCTCAAATGCACGGCCTGCCGCAAACATTGCGAAAGAGCTTGCAAATGGTACCTTTCCGGCTGCTGCAAGACCTGCTGCCACACCCATCATATTACTCTCTGCGATACCACAGTCGATAAATCTCTCCGGATGTGCTTTTTTAAACACACCGGTCTTTGTAGCTGCCGCAAGGTCTGCATCCAGTACAACTACATTCTCATGTGCAGTTCCGAGTTCGGCTAAAGCATTTCCGTAACTGTCTCTTGTTGCTATTTTCTTTACATCTGACATAATGCTTCACCTACTTTCTCCAAATCTGCCATTGCTACTGCGTATTCTTCATCATTCGGCGCTTTTCCGTGCCATCCTGCCTGATTTTCCATGAATGAAACATCTTTTCCTTTGATCGTCTTGGCAATGATCGCTGTCGGGCACCCTTTCACTGTCTTTGCCTCTTTGAATGCTGCATCGATCTGATCAAAATCATTTCCGTCGATGTTGATCACATGGAAATTGAATGCTTCAAATTTCTTATCAATCGGATATGGGGAGTTGACTTCATCAATCGCACCGTCAATCTGCAGATTGTTGTTATCTACGATCACAACCAGATTATCCAGTTTTTTGTGCGCTGCCAGCATCGCTGCTTCCCATACCTGTCCTTCCTGAATCTCTCCGTCTCCAAGAAGTGTATAAACTCTGTAATCTGCGTTGTCCAGTTTTCCTGCAATCGCCATACCAACTGCCGCAGAAATTCCCTGTCCCAGAGATCCGGAAGACATATCCACACCTGGAATGTGCTTCATATCCGGATGTCCCTGCAGATAAGATCCTGTATGACGCAGTGTCTTTAAATCTTCAACCGGGAAATATCCTCTCTGCGCCAGTACAGAATACAGTCCCGGAGCTGTGTGTCCTTTAGACAGGACAAATCTGTCACGGTCTGCTTTTTTCGGCTCTTTTGGATCAATATTCATCTCTTCAAAATAGAGATACGTAAAAATGTCAGCTGCTGATAAAGATCCGCCCGGATGTCCCGCTTTTGCGCTGTGTACCGCTGTGACAATCCCTTTGCGGACTTCATTTGCAGTTTTCATCAATTCTAATTTGTTCATGATTGCCTCCTGCTTTTATTCTCCGAAAACAGCTTTATAATCAGCCTGGAATTTCTCAATTCCGGCGTCTGTCAACGGATGATGTGTCATCTGTTCGATTACCTTGTAAGGCACTGTTGCAATATCAGCCCCTGCAAGTGCACAGTCTGTAATGTGGATCGGATTTCTTACGCTTGCGGCAATGATCTCTGTATCAATTCCTGCAACTTCAAAGATCTGAGCGATCTCTGCAACCAGATCTGTTCCTCTTACCGAGATATCATCCAGTCTTCCCAAAAACGGTGATACATACGTTGCACCCGCTCTTGCTGCCAGAAGTGCCTGATTTGCAGAAAAGATCAAAGTCACATTTGTCTTGATTCCCTCAGATGAAAGGACTTTACAAGCTTTCAGGCCTTCCACTGTCATTGGAATCTTCACTACCATGTTCGGATGAATCTTTGCAATCTCACGTCCTTCTTTGATCATGCCTTCTGCGTCTACTGTTGTCGCTTTGACTTCTCCGCTGATTGGTCCGTCTACAATCGATGCAATCTCTGCGATTACTTCTTCAAATACACGTCCTTCTTTGGCGATCAGGGATGGATTTGTTGTAACTCCACAGATCACACCCATGTCATTTGCTTTTTTAATATCCTCTACATTTGCTGTGTCAATAAAAAATTTCATTGCCTGTCCCTCCTTAAAATCTTCGTCGATTTGTTATAATTCGATTATATAGACTCCCTGGAAACAGGTCAATAGGCCCAAAAATTATTAGTAATTTTGCCGTACTAATAATATCACATTATTAATAAAAAAACTACTGCTAACTTTGGTTTTGCCTTTTACTGTTGATTTTTATTACTAATAATTTACTTTTTTGTACTAATTTTTCTTTTTTTCAGATTTGGATATCCGGTTGTTCCCCGCATCACGATCTGTGGCTCATACTCCACATGATAGATACTCACCGGCTCGATCCCGGCATACGGCTCACTGCGGGCTTTGATCTTTTTCATGATGATATCGCAGGCGTCTCTGCCTTTATAGATCACGAAATGTTCGACTGTTGTCAGCGCAATATGATGCATTCTCGCAAACAATGTGTTGTCGCATCCCATCACGGACATCTCTCCCGGAACTTTGTATTTCTCCTCGTACAGAGCATCCAGAATACCAAAGGCGATCATGTCATTGAGCCCCACGATTGCAGTCAGATCCGTATGCTCTTTCAGCAATTCCTTTGTCAGGTCATATCCGATCCGATATTCCGAATCGATTCCCGGCACATCTTTATCAATCTGCTCATCCGCGGCTTTGATCACCACATGATCTCCAAGTCCTGCTTTCTGAAACTCCTTCAAAAATCCTTCTACCCGCTTGGAACGCTGCTTCTGCCTTACAGTCAGCGGCGGCGCAATATATGCCACATGGGTATGTCCGAGTTCCAGCAGATGCTTTGCCATAATTCTGCCAAGCTTTGAATTATCCAGCTCTACCGCATCCACATTCAGCCGTTCATTCTGATTGTTGATGACAGCAAAGGGAATCTTGTTGGACAACTGCTCCACTGTCTCCATAAAGCAGTTGCTCGGATTACAGGTGTAGATGACCCCCTGCGGATTCAGAGAGGGAAGCATCTTTAAATAACGCTCCTCCAACTCCAGATCTCTCTGGGTATTACACACAAACAGCCCGAACCCCTGCTCCGTTGCTCTTGCTTCGATTCCCTGCAAAAGCATGACATAATACGGATTGGTCAGATTCGGGCAGAAAACCACCAGAAGCTTTTCCCTGCGGCTTTCTTTCTGTGTTCTGCGCTTGGGAAGCACATACCCCAGCTCCCGGGCTGCATCCTCCACTTTTTTTACCACTTCTTTGGAAAAAGAAACATTGTACTTCTTATTTAAAATCATAGAAACCGTCGTCTGGGAAACGCCGGCATATTTCGCCACATCCGAAGATGTCACTTTCTTTTTGTTCATGATTTCTCTTCCCTGTCCTGTTAAAGCTCCGTTCTGCCTTCCAGTGCACGCAGAAGCGTCACTTCATCAATATATTCCAGATCTCCGCCTACAGGAACACCGCTGGCAATCCTGCTCACTTTGATCCCGGTCGGCTTGATCAGCTTGCTGATGTACATTGCGGTAGTCTCCCCCTCCAGGCTTGAGTTGGTCGCCACGATCACTTCATCTACATCCTGCTGCAGCCGTTCCATCAGTTCTTTTAAGCGGATATCCCCCGGTCCGATCCCCAGCATCGGAGAGATCGCTCCATGAAGCACATGATACACTCCGTTATATTTTCCGGTCTTTTCATATGCTGCCAGATCTCTTGGAGTCTCCACTACCATGATGGTCCGCTGATCCCGTTCCGGATTGCTGCAGATCGGGCAAAGTTCCCGGTCCGTCAGAGTACAGCACTGTGCACAGTATCTCACATTATTTCTGGCATCCACGATCGACTTTGCCAGATTCTCCACCTGATCTTTCGGCATATTGATAATATGAAATGCCAGTCTCTGGGCAGACTTTGCACCAATACCCGGAAGGCGTGAAAATTCTTCGATCAGCCTGCTGATCTGATTACTGTAATAATCCATTCTTTTTCACCTCTGTCCGGATTAGAACATACCCGGTATTCCTCCGCCGAGTCCTCCTGTCAGTTTGGACATTGCAGAGCTGGATTCTTCATCCACTTTGCGAAGCGCTTCATTTGTTGCTGCCACAATCAGATCCTCCAGCATTTCAATATCATCCGGATCCACAACCTCTTCTGCCAGCTTCACCTTTAGAACTTCTCTTTTACCGGAAACTGTCACTTCCACAGCTTCTCCTCCTGCAGTCGCAGTAAATTCCTTTGCTTCCAGCTCTTTTGCCTGTTCTTCCATCTGACGCTGCATTTTCTGTGCCTGTTTCATCAGATTTGCCATGTTCCCCGGCATTCCTCCGCCAGGAAATCCACCTCTTTTTGCCATAAATCAGTCCTCCACTATAATCTCCATATTGATCTTCTTCTCAATATCTACAAATGTATCCTCAAACCGGCGTCCTTCTTCTACGTGGCGTACTTCTACTTCCACCTTCTTGCCGATCCTGTTTTCAATCAGACTTTCCAGTTCCTTCCGTCTATCTTCTCTGCCAACAAAATCTGCACCCAGTGCATCTGGCATCACGATCATCAGACGGTTGTCACCCGCAAGGCTTAGACGCGCTTTTTTCAGGTAATTCCGAAGCATCCCCGACGCCTCATCTGCAATCGGTCTGAAATTCTTTACTACCTGCTGCACATCTTCCGGTACTGCGTTTGGAAGTTCCGGTCTCAGCGTTGGCTCCGCCGGTGCCTGACCATCTTCCTTTACATAAACAACTCGTTCCTGAACACCTGATATAGCGCCCTGTTCCAGCTTTTCTTCCAATACACGGATCCGATCCAGAATAGAATCTGAGCTCGTCTCCATGGCAGGCGTACAAAGCTTGATCAGAGCCACTTCCAGAAGCACTCTTTTTTGCGCTGCATATTTCAGCTGACCTGACAATTCCGAAAAAATCCGAATGTAACGGAGCAGCATATCCGATTCCACCATCCCGGCCTCTTCCTGAAGCTGCTGCATATTTTCTGTAGATACATCCAGAACATCCTCTATATTATCAGATGTCTTCACAAGAAGCAAGTTTCGCAGATACCATGTAAAATCCGTGGCAAGCTGCGTCAGCTCCCGCCCCTGCATCACCAGATCATCGACGATATCAAGCACTTTTGGGACATCTCGTCTGATCACACTGCGCAGAAGTCTGCTGAATACATCTGTATCGACCGCTCCCAGCACTTCCAGCACATTGTCATACGTCAGCTTCTGCCCCAGATAAAAGGCAATACACTGATCCAGAAGACTCAATGCGTCACGCATCGAACCATCTGCCGCCTTTGCAACATAGCGCAGCGCTTTTTCTTCTACTTCCACCTGCTCTTCCTGCATCAGGTCACGCATCCGGTCTGTAATCGTCTCAATACTGATCCGCTTGAAATCATAATGCTGACACCGGGATAAAATCGTGATCGGAATCTTGTGAACCTCGGTTGTCGCCAGAATAAAGATCACATACTCCGGCGGTTCCTCCAGTGTCTTTAACAGCGCATTGAACGCCCCTATCGACAGCATATGCACCTCATCAATGATATAGACTTTGTACTTTCCTTCTGTCGGGCGGTATGCCACTTCCTCCCGGATCTCACGGATGTTGTCCACACCATTGTTCGAAGCTGCATCGATCTCGATCACATTCATCGATGTACCCGCTGCAATAGAGCGGCACATCGCGCACTCCCCGCAGGGACTTCCATTCACCGGATGCTCACAGTTGACTGCCTTTGCAAAAATCTTTGCAACCGTTGTCTTACCGGTTCCTCTTGTTCCGCAGAACAGATAGGCGTGTCCGATCCTGTTTGCTTCAATCTGATTTTTTAATGTAGTAATAATATGTTCCTGACCCTTGACATCTTCAAATTCAACGGGACGGAACTTTCGGTAAAGTGCCGTATACGACATGTATTACACCTCTGTTTTCCAAGTCTTTTATTGATCTCCAAAGCTGATGCCGATGGTTCTTGCCTCTTTGATGATTCCATCCTGCGGATCTACCATTTTCAGCTTTCCTGCCACATCCTGAAGCGGTACTTTTGTAATCTTCTGATTCTTCATAGCGATCATGTAGCCGTATTCCTGATTCAGGATCAGCTCCGCCGCAGCCGCTCCCACTCTTGTGGCAAATACACGGTCATACGCACATGGAGAACCTCCTCTTTGTGTATGACCCGGCACCGTAATCCTTACTTCCTTGTCTGTCTTCTGCTGGATCTTCTCTGCCAGTTCATAGGCGATGGACGGATATTTTCGTTTTGCAAGCTTTTCTTTATATTCTTTTTTCTTCAGCCTGGCATCTTCTTTTGAAATTGCGCCTTCTGCAACCGCAATGATCGTAAACTTCTTATCTGCTGCCGCACGCTTCTGGATCACACCCGTCACCACATCGATATCATACGGAATCTCCGGAAGCAGAATCACATCTGCACCGCCGGCAATTCCCGCATGCAGCGTGACGTGTCCCACCTTATGTCCCATTACTTCAATGATAAACACACGGCTGTGAGACGTTGCCGTCGTATGGATCCGGTCGATCGTGTCTGTCGCAATATCCACTGCACTCTGGAAGCCAAATGTCATATCCGTGCCCCACAGATCATTGTCGATCGTTTTTGGCAGTGTCACAACATTTAAGCCTTCCTCTCTTAACAGATTCGCTGTCTTGTGTGTTCCGTTTCCTCCCAGGATTACCAGACAGTCAAGACTTAACTTATGATAAGTATGCTTCATTGCCGCCACTTTATCCAAACCGTCCTTGTCCGGTACACGCATCAGCTTAAACGGCTGTCTGGATGTACCGAGGATCGTGCCCCCTCTTGTCAGGATTCCGGAAAAATCCTTTGATGTGAGCATATGAAAGTTGCCATAGATCAGACCTTTGTATCCGTCTTCAAATCCATAGATCTCCACATCATCCCGTTTTGTGCAAACACCTTTTACAACACCGCGCATTGCAGCATTCAAAGCCTGACAGTCCCCGCCACTTGTAAGCATTCCGATTCGTAACATATCCGTATCCTCCTACTCTTTGATTTTATCAATTCCGCACCAGAAAACGGCGCTAAAAGACTTTATTTCCTGTTTTATCTTATCACAAACAGGTGAAAATGAACAGTTTTATATTCTCCCTCAATTTTTCTCAAACTTTCCGATTGGTAATTTTCTTTCCATTGTGTTAAAATAGACACAGCGTAAAACAAAACAGATTTGAAGGAGATAACTAAACATGGAAAGAAATGATCCTTGCTGGTGCGGCAGCGGCAAAAAATATAAAAAATGCCATATGCCGATCGAAGAAAAAATAAAACTGCACAGAGACAGAGGGGAAATTGTACCTTCCAGAAAGCTTTTGAAGACTCCGGCGCAGATTGAAAAGATCAAAAAAAGTGCGGCTCTCAACACGGCTGTTCTGGATGAAGTTGCCGCACACATTCGCGCAGGCATGAGTACTGCTGAGATTGACAAGATCGTATATGATTTTACAACTGCACACGGTGGAATCCCGGCTCCTCTGAATTATCAGGGCTTCCCGAAAAGTGTATGCACCTCTATCAATAATGAAGTGTGCCACGGAATCCCGGATGAAAACATCATCCTGCAGGAGGGTGATATCATCAACGTCGATGTATCTACCATTCTGGACGGCTATTTCTCTGATGCATCCCGTATGTTCATGATCGGCGAAGTATCCGACCGAGCCAAACGTCTGGTGCGTGTTACAGAAGAATGTGTAGAGCTTGGTCTTGCAGCGGCAAAACCATGGGGACATCTGGGAGATATTGCAGATGCGATCAATACCCACGCACAGGCAAACGGCTACTCTGTTGTTGTTGATATCGGCGGTCACGGAATCGGACTGGAATTCCACGAAGATCCGTTTGTCAGCTATGTCACACCAAAGGGCAGCGAGATGCTGCTCGTACCCGGAATGATGTTTACCATTGAGCCGATGATCAACGAAGGCAGCCCGGACTTCTTCGTAGATGAGGACAATGACTGGACAATCTACACCATTGATGACGGACTGTCTGCACAGATCGAATATATGGTTCTCGTAAAAGAAGACGGAATTGAAATTCTTACAAAATAGTCAAAAAGCTGCGTACACAGGACCTCTCCTGCTGCACACAGCTTTTTTATTTACTTCATCAGCATATGCAGATATTTTTCATACTCGACTCCGTCATTGCGCGGAATCTCTTCTTTCACTGCATCTGTAATCGCTTTCTCGATAAAACTTCCCGCAAGTTCCATCATGGACTTCAGATTTTCTCCTCTTGCCAGTCCGCCTGCCAGCACGGAAGCAAACAGATCACCTGTTCCGGAGTAGCTTCCACCTACATACGGGAATGCTGCAAGATGTGTCTCTTTTCCCGTCACTGCCAGATTTCCCATCTTCCGGATCCCGTCTTCATTGTCACAAAACTGAATCCCTGTCACTACAACAGTTCCTGGTCCATCTTTCCTCAGGTTTTCCGCCAGCTGCCTGATCACCGTAAGAAGATGTTTTTCGTCCGTCATATTTTCGATCATCCGATAATCTGTATCCGTCAGAATACAAAGCTCCGTCAAATTTGGGGTCACAATATCCGCCATCTTCGCAAGCTCCCGCATCTTTCTGCAAAACTCTATGGAGAAGATATCAAATTTGTATCCATGATCCCCCATGATCGGATCTACCAGCAGAAAGGCTTTCTTCTTATGAAATGTCTCCGCAATATGGATCATATGACCGATCTGCTCTTCATCTGCTGCAAATCCTGTATAGATACCGTCAAACCGTGCCTCCATCTTTTCCCAGGATCGCCGAAACTGCTCCATTTCTTCCGTAAGGCTCACGCAATGATAGTCTTCATATCCTGTCTGTGCACTCAGCACAGCTGTCGGGAGCGGACACGCCTGCACGCCCATCGCTGAAAGTACTGAAATTGCTGCCGTGAGAGAACATCTCCCAAATCCTGAGAGATCGTTAATTACTGCTACTTTCTTTCCCATACTCATCCACCTGCATTTCTCTGACTGGCTTCATGATCAGAACAGAATGTTTTCCCATATTGACAACAGTCTCTCCATCCTCCACCAGATAAATGTCTCTTTCTGTCGTATAGCTCTTTTCCCAGGAGTACATCAGACGCTCCATCTTTCCTTTCATAGGCACCTCCGCCTGCCACACCGGGATTGTCACTTCCTTTAGTTCCTTACTGTTATTTAACACAACAATGATCTGTTCACCTTCCTGAAATCTTGCATAAGCAAGAACATTGGATGACCAGGAAAGCATCTTCAGAGAACCTGTACGCAGAGGCTTCTCACGCTTGTGGATCCGGATCATTTCTTTATGGAACTCTACAAGTTCTCTGTTTTCCTGTCCCCATGGATAGGTCCTGCGGCTGTCCGGATCGGTAAATCCACAGACACCTGCTTCATCTCCGTAATAAACCGTAGGTGCTCCTACCCAGGTCATCTGAACTGCCACTGCCTCCCGCATCACTGCCAGATTGATTCCTTCTTCTGCCGCTTTGCTTCCAAGCTGTGCCACTCTCCCTACAATGTGATTCGTTCTGGTCAGGAACCGGGAATGATCGTGGTTAGACAGTTCATTCATCGCCACCTGTAATGACGGGGTCAGCATGCTTGCCATAAAATGATTCATCGTATTGACAAAGTTGTCTGCATTCCCCCACAAGTCTGTCCTGCGCTCATCACTGTGCTTTTCCATTCCTGTCAAGAACCAGGTCAGCGGCTCCATAAAGGCATCATAATTCATCACGCTGTCCCATTCATCGCCCTGAAGCCATTCTCCCGGATCTCCATAGTGCTCCGCCAATATCAGCGCCTGCGGATTGGCACTTTTTACAGCTTTTCTGAAATTCTCCCAGAATATGTGATTGTATTCATTGCTGTATCCCAGATCTGCCGCCACATCCAGACGCCATCCATCAGCATTATACGGCGGGGATACCCATTTTTTTCCGATGTTTAAAATATATTCCTCCAGCATGGGCGAATCTTCATAGTTCAGCTTCGGAAGTGTATCATGCCCCCACCATCCGTCATAGTTTTTATTATAAGGCCACGCTTCCTCTCTTTCATCAAAAAAATGAAAGAAATCTCTGTACGGGCTCTGCGCACTGACATAAGCACCTTTTTCGTATTCCGGCTGCGGTTCATAAATCCGTTCCCGGTCCATCCACTTATTGAAAGAGCCACAGTGATTGAACACTCCGTCAAGGATCACCCGCATGCCCCTTGTGTGCATCTCCTCCACCAGTTTTGCAAACAGGCGGTTGCTTGCCTCCAGATTCCGAATGTCCCCTGTCCGCTTCTGATATTTTGTCGCTCTGGTATTGTCCTTTTCTCCCTCTGGAAGAACCTCTCCTCCGTCTTCTATAATCACGCCGTAATGCGGATCGATGTAGTCATAATCCTGAATATCATACTTGTGATTCGACGGGGAAACAAACAGTGGATTGAAATAGATGACTTCAACTCCAAGCTCTTCCAGATAGTCCAGTTTATCCAAAACTCCCTGCAGATCTCCTCCATGAAATCTGCGGATATCCATTGCCGCCGGAAATTCATTCCAGTCTTTCACTTTACAGACCGGCTCTCCGATATAAACGTATTCTCCATCCTCCACATCATTGGATGGGTCTCCATTACAGAAGCGGTCTACAAAAATCTGATACATCACAGCGCCTTTTGCCCATGCCGGTGTGGAAAATCCGGGCATGATCCGGAAATTGTAATATTCCACCGAATGTTCCGATACGCCACATCGATGATAGCAGAGCTCTTCACTCTCGCTTTTTATCCGAAAATAATAAACAAACATCGTATCTGTAAGCTGCACTTCCGTTTCATAATAGTCAAACACTTCCCCGGAGGACACCTTCTGCATCTGCAGTGCTTCTCCTCCCGAAATCAGACAGACCTCCTGCGCGTCATCTCTTGCCGTTCTGAATCTCAGCCTGACTTTTTCATGGATACCCGGTTCCGCAGGTATGACATAATCCGATGTCCCATCACAGAACAGCGCATTTTTATTCATATAAACCTCCTTTGGGGCAAGCCCCTCAAAATGCCTGCCCGGCATTAAAAACAGCTTGCCCCATTCTACACCTACTTCTCAAAAAGTGCTTCAAACTCACTTCTTGTAATCTTTTCTTTTTCCAGCAATAACTGGGCACAGGCTTCCAGTACAGACTGATGCTCCTCCAGAATTGCTTTTGCTTTCAGATAGCACTCATCAATGATACGTTTGACTTCCTCATCGATCGTTCCCGCCACTTTTTCACCGTATCCTCTGGATGTGTGACCAAAATCACGTCCGATAAAGACTTCATCGCTGTCATTGTCATAGTTGATCAGACCAAGACGTTCTGACATACCGAATTTGGTGATCATGGATTTTGCGATCGCAGTTGCCTGACGGATATCCTGAGATGCACCGGTTGTAATATCATCAAAGATCTGTTCTTCCGCTACACGGCCGCCGAGAGACACTGTAATCTCCTGAAGCATATGTCCCTTTGTATTGAACATATCATCGCCTTCCGGAAGCGGCATCGTATAGCCGCCTGCTCCTCCTGTAGGAACAATGGACACACTGTAGACAGGTCCCACATCCGGCAGTACATGGAAGAGGATCGCATGTCCCGCCTCGTGATATGCTGTGATCCGGCGTTCTTTTTCGGAAACCACACGGCTCTTTTTCTCCGGTCCGATCCCGACTTTGACAAACGCATGTCGGATATCAGACTGCTGAATATACACTCTGTTTTCCTTTGCAGCCAGAATCGCCGCCTCATTCAGAAGGTTTTCCAGATCTGCTCCTGTAAATCCACTGGTTGTCTGCGCAATCTGTTTCAGATCCACATCGTCTCCCAGCGGCTTGTTTCTCGCATGTACCTTCAGGATCTCTTCTCTTCCTTTGACATCCGGACGTCCAACTACCACATTTCTGTCAAAACGTCCCGGACGTAAGATCGCAGGATCCAAAATATCCTTCCGGTTCGTCGCCGCCATCACAATAATGCCTTCGTTGACACCAAAACCATCCATCTCTACCAGCATCTGGTTCAATGTCTGCTCTCTCTCGTCATGACCGCCGCCAAGTCCGCTTCCTCTTCGTCTGGCAACTGCATCGATCTCATCGATGAAAATGATACATGGGGCATTCTTCTTCGCATCCTGGAACAGATCCCTGACACGGGACGCTCCCACACCGACAAACATCTCTACGAAGTCAGATCCCGAAATCGTAAAAAACGGAACCCCGGCCTCTCCGGCAACTGCTTTTGCAAGAAGGGTCTTACCGGTTCCCGGAGGTCCCTCCAGAAGCACTCCTTTTGGAATTCTTGCTCCTACCTGAACATATTTCTTCGGAGATTTCAGGAAATCGACAATCTCTGCAAGCTCTTCTTTTTCTTCCTGTAGCCCCGCAACATCTGCAAATGTCACTTTCTTATCATTCTCAGAACTCATACGGGCACGGCTTTTTCCAAAATTCATTGCTTTTGCATTGGCACCGCCACTCTGTCTGTTCATCATCATCGTGATAAACATGAATCCGACAAGCATCAGCACAACCGGAAGAACCGTTGTACTCAGCACCGAATCCTGAGGGATCGCGCTTATACGGTATTCCACATCATTTTTATCCAGCAGCTTCTGGGTTTCATTGACATCCGATACGTTGACACGTCCCGTTTCCCTGCTGTCACGCAATGTCAGTGTGACCACTCCGGTAGGCACTGCCTTATTCTGGTTGATCACCACCTCTGTCACGTTGTCGTCCTTTATCTCCTGTTCAAACTGAGTAAACGTTATCTCCTGCCCGCGCATCTGTACACGGCTCGTCATCCATAGCACAAAAAAGATCACAGCAATAAACACAACCACGGTTGCGCCGCTTATGCCTTTATACTTCTTGTCATTCAATGATACTGCTCCTTCCTATTCCACACCTTCTACGACTCCGATGTATGGAAGATTTCTATATTTCTGTGCGTAGTCCAGTCCATATCCGACTACGAATTCGTCCGGTATCTCAAATCCGACATAATCTACTTTTACATCTCTTTCCCTTCTCTCCGGTTTGTCCAAAAGAGTACAAAGCTGAATGCTCTTCGGATTTCTTTTCTTCAGAACATCGATCAGATAATATAGTGTACGTCCGGAATCAATGATGTCTTCCACGATCAGAACATCTTTTCCCTCGATGGATTCATCCAGATCCTTTGCAATTCTGACAACACCGCTGGATGTTGTCGCATCCCCGTAGCTGCTTACACACATAAAGTCCAGAGAAACCGGCACACTGATTCTTTTAGCCAGTTCACACATGAAAAATACTCCGCCTTTGAGTACACAGATCATATGGATCTGCTTTCCTGCATAATTTTCGCTGATCTGTTTTCCCAATGTTTTGATTCTTTCATTTACTTCTTCTTCTGAAACTAACACTTTAATTGTCTCTGCCATGTTTTTTATCCTCCATTATTTTGATCTCTATTATCCTTTTTGTATGTTCAGATATCTGATATCTGCTGCTCATCCGATATCCGACAACCCACAGTATCTGATGCCCCTCGGCGATCAGCAAAATCCGCTCTCTGCTTTTTGCAGGAATCTTCTCATTGATAAAATAAGATTTGAGCTTCTGCGTACCTCCCTGCCTGTTGACACACAAAACATCCTCCGGCTGTCTCGTTCTTACGGTGAGACTGCTTTTTATTATATCATAGTCAAACCATTTCGTGTAGGGGTTTTGCGGTATCTGTTCTATCGAAAAATTCTTATCTTTTTCCCAAATTGTACAGCATATTCGCAGATTCCTGTCTTTTAATCGGGTAATTCCGGGAATTATAAGTTCTTCCCGGCACTCTGTCTGTCTTTCCGCTGTCTGTTTTATCAAAAGTATTCCTTCATAATTCCTCTCTGCACAGATATTGTAGGGAAGATTTCGCTTCCTTCCGCTCTGCTTTTCAAACAACTCCGCCACTGCCGCAACGTGTACAGAAGCAAGATCCCTTCCTGTTCCCGCCAGATTTTCCAGACAATTCTGAATGATCCCGTTTTGGATGACCGGATCACACTGCATCCATTCATCCCGAAGAAGCAAAAGCCCCTCTTCCTCCTGTCTTACCACACATCTGCAATGCACTTCGATTTCCCGCTCCAGATAATCCCTGATCTGATTTAACTGCTCCATCGTTTCATTCATATGACGGACGGCCTGCCTGTTAACCTGCTCCTCCAGCATAGGAAGGATCTGATGCCGGATCCTGTTTCTGGTATATTCATCCCCGGCATTGGTCTCATCTTCACAGTAGGAAAGCTGATGTTCTTTCAGATAATACTCAATTTCCTTCCTGTTTATTCCAAGAAGCGGACGGATCATATATCCATTGACCGGCCGGATCCCGGAAAGTCCCCGGATTCCGGTTCCTCTTGCCAGATTCAAAAGCATCGTCTCTGCATTATCGTTCTGATGATGCGCAAGCGCGATCTTGGTCCCCCCATAACGGGTCCGCACCTCCTCAAACGCCGTTCTTCGCACCAGACGCCCTGCCTCCTCCACAGACAGCTTTTTCTGCGCAGCGATTTCTTTTACATTCTCATGATACACAATACAGGGAACATTCCGCTCCCTGCAAAATGTTTCCGTAAACCGTTCATCTCTTTTTGCTGTTTCTCCGCGAAGTCCGTGATTCACATGCACTGCGATCACATCAAATCCGATTTTTTCCTGCAGTCTCAAAAGTACAAAAAGCAGGCATATCGAATCCGCGCCGCCCGATATCCCTGCGATTACTTTATCTTCTTTTTGCAGCATATGATATTTTTCAATAAAATTTAAAATTTTCTTCTCCATACTGTAAACTATACCGAATCCGTCCCCAAAATGCAAGTATCCTGACAATTCCAGATCCCTACTGCCAGTACTGTCATATCATCCATCGGTTCTTCTCCGGTCCAGTTTAATACCTGCTCCAGAATGTGATGCGCAAGCTCTTTGGGATTTCCGCCTGTCGTTCCACCGATGATCGTTTCCATCAGAAGGTCCTGTTCCCCAACCGGCAGAGCATCCAGTACACCGTCCGTTATCATAACAACAAAATCTCCGTCTTCCAGCGTTCTCTGCACAGATTCAATTTCAATGGAATGCATGACCCCGATCGGCAGACTGGACGAACTGATACGCTCCACTTTGTTTCCTTTTTTGATAAATGTGGAAGAAGCCCCTGCTTTGATCAGACGGCATTCTCCTGTATACAGATCAAACATGCTCAGATCCACCGTGGAAAAATGGATTTCCTCACGCCCCATCACCAATGTCGTATTGATCATCTGAATCGCCGCCTTTGCCGGAAATCCGGCTTCCAACAACTCTTCCAGCAATTCCATGACAAGCGTACTCTCCCGACATGCCTTTTCTCCGGATCCCATTCCATCGGAAAGCGCCACTGCCAGTTTTCCTCCGCCAAGCTCACGCAGCATGAAATTATCCCCTGAGATCTTGTTGCAGTCCTTCCCGATCCTTGCCACACCGTAAAGTGTATAAAACACCGGGCCTTCCATGCACACAATCGTCTGATATTCTTTCCCCAGCATAAACGCCTGATCACTCTCTGCAATAAACTGTCTCCCCATCACTTCCGAGACAGCCTTTACAAGCGCTTTGATCGTAACACAGGTATTTTTCACTGCTCTTGCGGTAAGATGTACTTCATATTTTCCTTCTCTGTTCAGGAAAAAACTGCTGTACAGTACACGAATCCCTTTCTTTTTTAAATGAGATGCCAGCTTTTTTTCCAGACGCTCGTCGGAAAATAAACTTTTTTCCAGCTCTTTCGCTGTACTGCGGAGCATATCCGCAAACGTATCCATCTGAACCGCGCACCCTTCCCTGCCAAGTACGATCCGGTTATTCCACATCATATTCTGTCTTGCATCGTGAAATGCACCCAGCATCTCCTGTAAAAACGCTTCCCACCGCAGACACCTCTGCTGAAGCTTCCTTTTTGTTTCTGTATTCAGTTCACTCCCGTAATGATCGATGGCAGATAAAACTTCATATCCCATCTGATAGGTATGTACAAAATCCTCTTCCCAGCACCAGGAACATTTTTCACAGCTTTTGCAGGCTCTTTCTTTTGTCCGGTCAAACATATCCTCAATCTCCTCATTGGAAAATGCGGATTTCTTTTCCTCCAGATGAAGAAATGTCCGGGAAAGCTGTTTGATAGAATCTGCGTATTTTTCAATCTGTGTCACATAGGGGCTGGTGTGCAGTGCCTGTCCATTTTTCATGGCGATATCCTCCTAGTTCTTATGTATGTAATATTAGAACATGCAAAAAGCCCCAGGAATTTCCCGGAGCTTCTCTTTCGTATCGTCACTATTTTGCCGGCTTGAAAATGATCTCATTCGGATCCACCAGCCCTAATTTTTCTTCTGCAATCTCTTTCACGTAATCGTCTGTCTTCACATACGCTTCGTATGCTTCCACTTCCTTTGCACGCTTTTTCTCTTCTTTAATCTGTGCTTCCAGTTCTGCTTCCTGCTTCTTGTATTGTGCGTTTCTGCTGCGCAGAGATACTGCATTCACTGCAAGTACGCCTACCAGCAATACAAGAATCATACTGATCAGCATCATACTTTTTTTATGATACCGCCATGCAGAATTCGTCTTCCGGCTTTTTGATCTGCCAGCGACTTTCTTTTTCTGAATCGCCATGACACTCACCCTATCAAATCTAACTTCTATTTCCATCCTGCCTGCAAATAAATTTGCCTGACACAAGTATTCTATCTGCTTTTTTCTCTTTTTTCAAGTTATTCAGCCGTTTTAATCAAGATTTCCTTGTTTTTTCATGTTTTTTTCAGTTTCCTGAAAATTCGTTTCAACAAATGCTGCACCCCCACAGCAGTCAGCAGCCCGGCTGCGATTCCCAGAACAAAGAACCAGCGAATACTTCCATAAGTCGTACAATACATCTGACGAAACACATACGCACTCACCAACAGCCAAAAGCCGATATCCTCCACACCGACTGCCAGCGGATGATGCCGCACGAGTCTTCGTATCAGCAGCAGAATCTGATAACCGCAAAAAAGTACCATCCCCGTAAGCGCCGCATAGAAAAAAATCACAACTTCTGTTTCAATTCCGAGCATCATAATAACGCCTACTTAAATAATTTTGACAGAAAGCTCTCATTTTGCCCGCCCTGATTCACTCCAGAATAAGCAATACTGTCAATATTTCCGGAAAGGTCTACTTCTCCCTTCTCAACACTGAGCCGGTTCACATGGAGGTCTGTGCCTTTCACCATAAGCATCCCCTGCTCTGTCTCCAGAAGAATCTCATTCAGATCAAACGAGAGAACATCCAGAACTCCGGTAACCATACTTGTCTTTCTGTTATTCACGATCAGTTTATGTGCCTTCGCCGGCATTTGTCGTTCTTCCATACACTTTCCCCTTTCCTTCTGCTTTTCTATATATATGAGGGGTTGTATTATTTTATACCGGAAAAACGAATTTTTCTGTTTTATAAATAGCGGAACAGGTCTTTCGCCTCTTCTTTCTTGGTCGTATCCTGAATATCCAGCACTTCTACTTTCACCGTCTTTGTACCGAACTGAATCTCGATCACATCTCCCACTTTCACTTTTACGGATGCCTTTGCAGGCTTTCCGTTCACCAGAACTCTCCCTGCATCACATGCTTCGTTGGCTACGGTTCTGCGTTTGATCAGCCTGGAAACTTTTAAAAATTTGTCCAATCTCATCAATCTTTTCTCCTTCCTTCTCCTGTAACTGAAAAGAGAATACAACCGGCTTGTCCGACTGTATCCTCTTATGCATCTTTATCTGTTCGTCAATTATGCGTTTACAGCATCTTTCAGAGCTTTTCCAGCTTTGAATTTCGGAGCTTTGCAAGCTGCGATCTTCATTGTCTTTCCTGTCTGAGGATTTCTTCCTTCTCTTGCTGCTCTTTCGCTTACTTCAAAAGTACCGAATCCTACTAACTGTACTTTTTCTCCTTCTTTTAACTGCTCTGTTACTACATCAACAAAAGCTTTTAATGCTTTCTCTGCATCTTTCTTTGAAATTTCTGCCTGCTCAGCGATTGCTGCGATCAATTCTGTTTTGTTCATGGATAATTCCTCCTCTTTATTATGCTAGAATGATTATTCTAAATTGGTAAAGGCCGCATGTCTCTACCCTTTACATGTCGATACCCTTATGTACTGTTATAACTGGTGAAACTGCTTTTGTCAAGCAGTTTCACAGATTTACCATGCAAAGCGGTACTGTTTACAATAACAGCAACATTTTTACATAATCTTATCAATCATTGCCAGCACTTCTTTGCCCATAGCTGCGGATTTTTCATCTGCATCAGAAAGGGAGGTTCCTTTGATACCGTAGTAGAATTTGACTTTCGGCTCTGTTCCCGATGGTCTCACACATAACCATGCATCATCGGAAAGATCATAGTACAATACGTTCGATGTTGGAAGACCTGTCGAAGATACTTCACCAGTCTGCATATCCTGAATCGTGTCTGCTTTGTAGTCTCTCGCTTTCAGCACTTTGTAGCCTGCGATCTCTGTCGGCGGATTCTTACGGAGTGTCTCAAGAATCTCCTGGATCTTTGCAAGTCCTTCGATTCCTTTGAGTGTGATAGACTGGATATCATCTTTGTAGTATCCGTATCTCTCATACATCTCGATCATGGCATCCCAGAGAGTCATGTCTTTTGTCTTGTAGTAAGCAGCTGCCTCGCAGAGTGCCATTGTCGCAACGATCGCATCTTTATCCCTTGCATGTGTTCCGATCAGACATCCATAGCTTTCTTCAAATCCGAATAAGTACTCGCCTTTTTTGCTTGTCTCAAATCCCAGAATCTGCTGTCCGATATATTTGAATCCGGTCAGAACTTCAATCAGCCCTGTGTTATAGTAATCTGCAATCGCATCCGCCATATTGGTTGTCACGATCGTCTTGATCAGATATCCATCCTCAGGGAGTCCTCTCAATGCGTTTCTCTGTCCGATCTCATAGTCTGCAAGGAGACAGCCGGACATATTTCCTGTCAGATCGTGATATTCACCGTTTTTATCTTTTACCCGGACACCCAGACGGTCTGCATCCGGATCTGTAGCAAGCACAATGTCTGCATCCACTTCTCTTGCCAGCTTAAGTCCCAGTTCAAATGCCTCTGCCGCCTCCGGATTCGGATAAGAAACAGTCGGGAATTCGCCGTCCGGCAGTTCCTGCTCTTTAACTACGTATACGTTCTCAAAACCGAGCTCTTTTAAAATTCTGCGGGCAGGAATATTTCCCGTTCCATGAAGCGGACTGTATACGATCTTCAGATCTTTTCCAACTGCATCAATTGCATCCTGATGAATCACCTGTTTTTTCAGTTCTGCTATGTAAGCATCATCCACCTCTGCTCCGATCACTTCGTAGAGTCCGGCTGCTTTGGCATCCTCTGCCGGCATCGTCTTCATCGTCGTATAATCTGTCACTGCCTTGACTTCATCCATGATTCCTTTGTCATGAGGCGGTGTGATCTGCGCGCCATCTTCCCAGTATACCTTATAACCATTGTACTCCGGTGGATTATGGCTGGCTGTAATGTTGATTCCGGCAATACATCCAAGTTTTCTGACTGCGTAAGAAAGCTCCGGTGTCGGACGAAGGGAATCAAATACATAGGCTTTGATTCCGTTCGCAGCCAGGCAGCATGCCGCTTCCTGTGCAAATTCCGGTGACATCCGGCGTGAGTCAAATGCGATAGCAACTCCTTTTTCTGCGTTTCCACTCTTTAAAATATAGTTTGCCAGTCCCTGTGTCGCCTTTCTCACTGTATAAATATTCATACGGTTCGTTCCGGCTCCGATAATTCCCCGAAGTCCTGCTGTACCAAACTCTAAATCTGTATAAAAACGCTCTTTGATCTCGTTCTCATCTGATGCGATACGCTCCAGTTCTGCTTTTGTATCTGCATCAAAATAAGCATTTGTCAACCACTCATTGTATATTTCTTTGTAACCCATCTTAGGCACCTCCTGCAATATAGTATGGTTCTATTATACAACAGCCGCCTATAAATGAAAAGTGAATATATTCTCTAAAAATCGCTCTTTTTCTGCCTGTTGTCCGATTGCAGTCTGCAGTTTTTCTACACTTTTCTCCGGAATCCGCGCCTTATTGGAATTCGAATACAAATTTGCTGTCTTCCAGAACTTCTCCGGATAGGCCAGGCAAAGTGCAAGGAATTCCTTTTCCCTGTCCTCCAGAGGACGAACGCTCTCATACATCTCCAGAATCTTTCTTCCCAGACTTTCTTTCCACTGATATTTTTCCATCACCTTTCGCAGGAAATAATACAGATCCTGTACCTGTACATCCATTCTGAAATGCTCAAAATTGGTGACTGCAATCCTGCCGGAACTGATCCAGATGTTGTGATAATTATAATCTCCGTGTATCAGCTTTCCGGCTTTTAAATTGTCTTTGTACAATTCCGGATATCCGGAGCACTCCATCCGTTCTGTCACACTTTGCGCCATCTCATACATGCTCTCAAAATGTGCCAGAAAACGACGCTCAAATTCATTTTTTGTGACCCTGGAACGGATAAATGCCCGCACTTTTTTCAATTCCCGGTTGTGCCGCCTTAATTCTGACAGCATATCTCTTCCTGCAAAAGGTTTCAGTTCTATCTCTAAAACAGGTTCATGATCCGAAGCCTGAGGAATCATCTCCTGCATCTTTTCTTTTGTCCACGCACCGTCGCCAAGAATTTCTCCCCAATCCATTCTCTGATGCAAAAGTCCGAGAGCCTGTGCCGCTTCCAGCACATCCCGCTCCCTTCGTACCTCACACTCTCTTCCCGAAACCCATTTTTTCAGCATGTACTTTGTTCCATCCTGGGATACGCTAAAGAGTTTTCCCGCCTTCGTAAAGATGGGTGTGTCCACCTTCATTCCGTGTCTGGATTCCAGATAACAGAGCAAAACATACATCAGAGGTGCGCGCCCAACCGAGATTCCTGCCGGTCCAAGCAGCATCAGCCCCTCCTTTGTATCGCAAAAATAAGCACCCCTGGTCTTGCGGGTGCTTATCACTTCTATGTCATACTGTTCCAGAACTTCTAACTCATATTCTCTCATACTTGCCCCCTGCACTTTGCCCCGCCGAAAGCAGGGCGGATTCATGACTCTTTCTAATCTATGAATCCCGGTGAGCAAGTATGCTAAAAGCCAAATCTTTCTTTCACGTAATCACACAATTTTCCTTTTTGATTCCATGCCGGATCTTCGATCACCATATCCAGCAGCTCATTTAAGAGCGTTCCCAGTTCTTTTCCCGGCGCTATTCCGAGATTGATCAGATCCGTTCCTGTCACTGCCAGATCTTTTAATGTCACACATTCTTTGTTTCGCAGCGCATTTCGATACAGTTCTCTGATCTGAATGATATTTTCCAGCTTTCCTCTGCGTTCATAAGAACTCTGCGCTTTTGTATCTGCAAGCCGGACTGCCAGATAATATGGAAAGAGTTCCACCCCGATCTCATGCATGGCGCGGCGCACGTTCGCTCCGGTCGGTTCCATCCGGTAATCATGATACGCAACAAGCTTTGTTACTTTTCGAATCGTATCATTATCAAATTTCAAACGTTTCATCACTGTTTTTGCAATTTGCTCGCTGGCGATCGCATGCCCTTTGAAATGGTCTCTTCCATTTTCATCTGTGGTCTTCATTACTGGTTTTCCCATATCATGGAACAGCATGGTCAGTCTAAGGACTTTATCATTCTTTACATTCTGCAGCGCATGAACTGTGTGTGCAGCTACATCATATTTATGATGCGGCGTATTCTGCTTCACACCGACCATGTCATCCCATTCCGGAAGCACCACTTTTGTGATTCCCAGCTCACAGGCATCCTGAATCCGCTCCGGATGATCGGATACCAGCAGTTTTACCAGCTCTGCCTGAATCCGCTCTGCACTGATCTTTTCCAGATTCGGCGCCAGACTTTTGATCGCTTCTGCGGTCTCCGGCTCGATTGGAAATGCCAGCTGCGCAGAAAAACGTACTGCGCGCAGAATCCGAAGTGCATCCTCTGAAAAACGCTCCTTCGGATCACCCACACAACGGATCAGGTGATAATTCAAGTCCCTCATTCCGCCAAACGCATCCACCAGACGCTCATCATCATTGTATGCCATGGCGTTGATCGTGAAATCCCGTCTCTTTAAATCTTCCTCCAGCCGGCTTGTAAATGTCACCTCTTTCGGATGACGGCCATCCTCATACAGTCCGTCCACCCGGTAAGTGGTTACCTCAAATCCGTCTTTTCCAATCAGAACTGTTACCGTCCCATGCTCGATCCCAGTGTCTACGGTACGTCGGAAGATCCGCTTCACCTGCTCCGGCTTTGCAGAAGTCGTGATATCCCAGTCCTCCGGTTTTCTGTTCAGAATGGAATCCCGGACACAGCCGCCCACCGCATATGCATCATAACCATGTCTCTGTAAGTTTTTAATAATCAAAACTACTTTTCTTGGCAATTCTATTTTCATTGAAACTCTTCCCCTTTATTCTATGGTCTACCCTGTCTTTCCATTTCTATCTCATTTAAAATTTCAAGTTCACGTTTTTGGCAACTAAATATTATAACCTGTCTTGACTGTTCGCTCAACCATTTTAGCGTATATTTTAATCTTTTTTCGTCATAACATCCAAACGCATCATCCAGGATCACCGGAACTTCCTCGCCATACAGAATCTCAAGAGCTGCCATTCGAAGTGCAAAATAAACCTGCTCCACGGTTCCCCTGCTGACTCGTTCTGCCGGAATCCGCCGCCCTTCTGATAAAAGAATCAGTTTCAGAGAATCCTCGATCAGAAGCCTTGTATACTTTCCATCTGTTACTTTCGCAAGGATTTTTGATGCTTTTTCATTCAGTACTGTACCGAAATCTTTTGACATGGATGCCGCTGCCTTCTCCATTGTCTCAAATGCGATCTCCAGTGCCCGTGCCGTCTTTTTCAGCCTCTGCTCCTCTTCTCCGGAAAAATCCAGCTCCTCCAGCTGTTCTTTTACATTATTTAAACTGACCTGCTTTTCCTTCTGTTCCTCCCCGATGCGCTGCAGCGTCCAGTACAGCTTCTGCTTTTTCTCCCTGTAACCAGATTCCATCGTTTCTCGTTCTTTGATCCTGACACTTTTTTGTGTCTGCGCGTCTTTTATTCCCCAAATAAGAAACAAAATACTTACCGCGACTGGAATCAATGTATATACACTGTGCAAAATCACGCCGACTGCCAACAGACACATGGCTGCGATTATCTGCCAGCTGATTTTTTTCTTCTCCTCTTCTGTCACATGCTCAGGTTCTCTTAAATCTGCAAGCTGTCGCTTCTTTTCCTGCATCTCTGACTCCAAACGCATCTTTTCCTGCTGAATATACTGATATTTTCGTTGAAGTGCCTGCCGTTTCTCTGCTTTTTCCGATTCCAGCTGCTTCCATTTCCGGGTGATTTCCTTTTTGCGCTGCTTTAAGTGCTCCTCTGCCCCTGCCAGATCTACTCCGCTGTTTCCTGTTTCGTAATAATTTGCTGCATAATTCTGAAGCTCTGCCGCCAGACTTTGCCCTGGTCTTGCTCCAAGCTGTCCGATCGCTGCCGTATTTTCAAACTGTTCCGCTGTCAATCCATTTAACAGCATATCCAGATCACCATGCTCCACAGAAAGTTCCTCACCGTCATCCTCGCAGATCAGCACAGCTCCTTTTGTGTACCGGTCAAAACGCCGTTTCAGACAAAAGGTCTTCTCACCACAGGAAAACCGCATCGTTCCGGCGTATTCATTCGGATTCTCCCACGGTTCAAACCGGCTGAACGCATCATTGTGCGCCGCTTTTCCGCGCCCTCTCTCCATCCCGAAGAGCATCGCTTTTAAAAATCCGTAAATCGTGGACTTTCCGAATTCATTTTCTCCATAGAACACTTGGATCCCGTCCCGAAACACAAATCTCTGATTTGAAAATTTTCCAAAGTTTTTGATCTCAATCTCTTTTATCTTCATGCCTTCTCCTACTGCCGGTTTGCCATCAATGCCTGAATTCCTTCACAAAGCGCCTCATACTCTACGCTTCCTGTCTCACATCCCCCAAACGCTTCAATGTATTTTCCGATCATATTCTCCTGATTTGCCTTCCACAGTTCTTCAAAATCATAATCCGGAATCGTCTCATCCACAATTTCCAGAATATTCCCATATCTATCCTTGGAACCCGTATCAAATTCAATATCCGGATCCCTCTTTCCCGTCAGAATGAATTTGTAGAGATTCTCTCTTCCATGCTCCTGAATCTGTCCCCGGATCAGTTCCCGCACTTCTGCATTTCCCATCCGGCTCTCTGTCTCGAGCACCAAATGCAGATATTCCCGTTTTGCCAGTGGTACAAATTCAAATCTAGTGCCTCTTTCTGAAATCTCTCCCCTGATAAATCCATGCTTTCCTGTATCATTCTTATCGGTCGGTTCCAATGCACCCGCATATGCTGCAAGTCCCGGGATCACCTGCTGCGGCTTGTGGATATGCCCCATGGCAATATAGTCGAATCCGCTTTTTTCCAACAGACTTTTCTGTATCGGAAGATGTTTTTCATCTCCGCCGTGAACCAGAAGAATCTCATACTTTGCGTCTCCTTCCGCACGGATCCCGCCATCAAAAGGTGTCAGTATCTCCCGTGACTCATAGCTGAATCCCGTCACTGCCACATCAAGATCCTCAAAGATCACACACTCCGGCTCTTTTTCAAACAGCGGATATACATTGCTGCTCCACTGAAAGCTCCGGTAGTAAGAATCCTGCTTTAAAAAATCATGGTTCCCGGCAATCAGAACAACCTTTGTCCGGGAAAGTCGGGAAAAATAATAGTCCACTTCTTTTAATTCTTTCTTCAGCGGCTGTCTGTGGAACAGATCCCCCGCAATAAGAAGCAGATCCGTCTGTTCTCGCTCACAGATGTCGATCACTTCCGCAAAGGTATCCCACAATTCCTGAGGCCGCACCTTTGAATAAGCGTCTCCCGCATCCGGAGACGCACCCAGATGAACATCCGCAATGTGAATCCATTTTACCATGGTATCTCCCTCCTGTCTCTTTTATCAGCAAAGAGGGTGCTCAAAAGCACACTGCCTTTGGTCACCCTCTTTCAATTCTCTTATAGACTTCTCCCTGGAAATCTTATAAATCACAGTTATTTACAGTTCTCGGGAACGGAATCACGTCACGGATATTGGACATACCTGTCAGATACATCACACATCTTTCAAATCCAAGACCAAATCCTGCATGTCTCGTAGAACCATATTTTCTCAGATCCAGATAGAACTTGTAATCCTCCTCGTTCAGATCCATCTCTGCCATTCTTGTGCGAAGTTTTTCGAAGTCGTCCTCTCTCTGGCTTCCTCCGATGATCTCTCCGATTCCCGGTACCAGACAGTCTACTGCTGCCACTGTCTTGCCGTCATCATTCTGTTTCATATAGAATGCTTTGATCTCCTTCGGATAGTCTGTCACGAATACCGGACGTTTGTAGATCTCTTCTGTGAGATAACGTTCATGCTCTGTCTGCAGATCTGTCCCCCAGGAAACTTTATATTCAAACTTGTCGTTGTTCTTCATCAGAATATCAACCGCTTCTGTGTAAGTCACTCTTGCAAAGTCTGAATTTACCACATTGTTCAAACGGTCAAGCAGTCCCTTGTCCACAAATGAGTTGAAGAAGTTCATCTCTTCCGGAGCATTCTCCAGAACATAGGAGATTACATATTTTAACATGGACTCTGCCAGATCCATATTGTCTTCCAGATCTGCAAATGCAATCTCAGGCTCGATCATCCAGAACTCTGCCGCATGTCTTGTCGTGTTGGAGTTCTCGGCACGGAATGTCGGTCCAAATGTATAAATGCTCCTGAATGCCTGTGCAAATGTCTCTCCGTTGAGCTGTCCGCTCACTGTCAGATTCGTCTCTTTTCCAAAGAAATCTTTGCTGTAATCAATGCTTCCGTCTGCACTCTTTGGTACATCTTTCAGATCCAGTGTCGTCACCTGGAACATCTCACCTGCACCTTCACAGTCACTTCCTGTGATCAGTGGTGTGTGTACATACACAAATCCTCTCTCCTGAAAGAACTGGTGGATCGCATATGCGATCATGGAACGTACTCGAAATACGGCCTGGAATGTGTTCGTTCTCGGACGTAAATGAGAGATCGTTCTCAAATATTCAAAGCTGTGACGCTTCTTCTGCAGCGGATAATCCGGTGCGGACGCTCCCTCTACTGTCACTTCGTCTGCCTGAATCTCAAACGGCTGTTTTGCCTGTGGTGTCGCTACCAGTGTACCGGTCACAATGATCGCTGCTCCGACATTCTGTCTGGAGATCTCATCAAAATTCTCCATTTTATCATGATATACCACCTGCAGAGGCTCAAAATAAGAACCGTCATTTACCACGATAAATCCAAATGTCTTGGAATCGCGAATACTGCGAATCCATCCCCCTACAGTTACTTTTTTATCCAGATACTGTTCTCTATTTTTAAATAATTCCCGAACTGTCACTAATTCCATACCGCTCACTCCTTCTTTTCAAATCTGTCTCTGCCGCAAAACGGACATTCAATAAAGGCTATTATATCATATATCCTATGCTTTTGTCCACCGGTGTATCGTGTCTGTTCCCGGACTGCACAATTCCAGAACCGTATGATCTTCACTTAATGTATACTCATATTCCAGACTGCCGCCCTCCATGACCAGATTCAGTTTCAAAATACCTTCTGCATCTTTGACAACGCCAAATGTTCCCTTTGTTTTTCCTGAGGATCCTTTGATCACAACAGTTCCGTCTTTTTTGAATGTGTATTCATTCTCATTGTCATCTTTCCAGGTTCCCAGAAGCCCGGATGCCTGTGCATCTGATATGTCAATGCGCTCGATATCCGACTGAAACAATTCCATATCCTTGCCTCCGTCCAGTGACTTGAGCTTCAGACCATACCCAGTCGTATCATCCTCAATCGCATACAACTGTTCTTTCTCTTCCCCGTCCATCTTGATCCCCATTGTAATATTGTCATCTTCGTCAAATCCACACTCAAACGTAAGTGCTTTTCCGTCCAGTGTCCCGGTTCCATCCTCCTTCAGATCATAAACCGATTCTGTTCCGACCACATCCCACTTCTTTGCCAGAACCTTTGTCACTGCCTCACTCGGCAGAATATAGCCGTCACCAAGCTTTTCTTTCAGTTCATCAGATGCCTGATTCACTTCTTCTGTTTTCGATGCTGCCGGCTTCTCCTCTTGTTTGCTGCCCTGACATCCGGTCATCGTGATCGCTGCTGCCAGGATCAGCACTGCTGCTAATTTTTTCATATGATTCCTCTCCTGTTGATTGTTCGTTTCTCATACGCATAAGGATACCATAATCGGAGGGGTTTTTCTACTTCTTATCGCAAAAACAACCGCCACATCTTGTACATGTGACGGCCGTCCATTAGAGTAGTAAATCAGACGGTTTACATACTCTCCATTTTTTATTTATGCCAGATACGATTTCCATATCTCTCTTCTAGAATCTGATTGAATTCTCTTCCTCCATCGATATTGGCACTCTTAAATACCGGAGGTTCATATCCCTTTTCAACCATGTCCTTAACAGCCTCATAAATTGTCTGTTGAAGCAGAAGACATGTGCTAAATGAAGATGTTCCACATACTTTGCTGTCAAACCCTTCAACTTCAAGAGCTGCATCTCCAAATTCAGACTGATTATCCAAAACTACGTCTGCAAATTCATATAAAAGTTTTCCTGAGGAATGACGTGATGTGGATGCTTTAGACACTTCAAGCGCTGTAACTACAATCACTTTACATCCTTTTTTCTTTACATACTCAGCCATTTCAATACTCAAAGGATTTCTTCCTGAATTGGAAATGATAATAAACACATCTTCTGGCTGCACGTCCACCTGCCGCATCAGATAATAGGCATTTCCTTCCACACTCTCAAAAATTCCCTCCGAATGATCACGCACTACTTTAGACGGTATCAGACCACCTGCACGCCCACATACTTCGATAGCTCCCGCATAAGAATGCCCACTTCCAAATGCCTGAAGAATTCCACCACTTCGAATCGACTCGGATATCAGAAGCGCCGCTTTGTGAATATTCTCCTGCTGCGTATTTTCCAATTTTTTCATAACTTCTTTTGCTTTATCAAAAAATTCAAATGCCATACTGTTTCTTCTCCTTACACATCTCAAAACTAACCTAGAATTCCTACCGCATGCAATACGATGGACAAAATCATAACTAGCAAAATCGCTTTGGATGATGTCATTTTCTTTCTTCCAAGCAACCAGTAAACACCACCAACTACTGCTGCCGGAATGAGACAAGGCATAATCTGATCCAAGATTTCCTGTCCTTTTACTGAAATCTCTCCACTTACAAATGTAGCGGTCACATTTGCTTTTACAACAGTAGCGATCAACGCTCCTACTACCGTAATACCAAGAAGAGTTGCCGCCGCTGTTAACGCATCCAGTTTATCTTTTGCTGATGTAATAATCTTAGAACCTTCCTGATATCCAATGCCTGCTGAATATGTACGGAAAATAAGAATTGCAATATTTACAAGCAGCCAGATAACTGCTCCTACCATATTTCCTTCCTGTCCCATATATGCTGCAATGGATCCAAAAATTGTCGGGAATAATACACCAAACAGAGTATCTCCTACACCGGCAAACGGTCCCATGAGACCTGTCTTCAGACCTTTCACCGCTTCTTTGGCTTTCATGCCCTCATGCTCTTCTGTTGCGGCATCAATACCAAGAATAAATCCACCCATATGAGGAGTTGTATTAAAGAATTGAACGTGTGTCTTCAACATTTCTTTCTGATCTTTTGGATCTTTGTATAACTTTCGGATAATCGGAAGCATTGCCCACAGATATCCAACCCCCATCTGTCTTTCATAGTTCCATGTAACCTGGGATCCCATGATCCATCTTCTGCTCAAACTGTTTATGTCTTTTTTTGTCAATTTTGTTTCATTAGTCTTCATATTCTCCATCTAACAATCCCTCCTGTGAAACTCCGGCATTTGCCACAACTACTCTCTGGCTGTCTTTCAAATTCTGCTGGAATGAAATCACCGCCATTGCTGCTCCAAGAATTGCGATACCAAACATCGGTACTGCAAGATATGCTGCCGCAAAAAATCCAATCAACAGATAAGAAATATATTTCTTAACCGGCAGATAACGAAGAAGGATCGCAATACCAACTGCTGGAAGTAATCCACCTGCAACACTCAAACCTCCGGTCAGCCACTCTGGCATATTCTCTACGAGTGTATTTACAATGTCTTCTCCAAAGATCAACATAACGAATACTGGAAATGCTCTGGAAAGCCCCCACGGAATCAAACCATACCAGATATTACGCTTGATTGCGCCATAATCCAATTTCTCAATTGCTGCCTCTACTCTTTTTGCAAAAAATACGTTACAAAATCTTCCAAAAATATCCAGATTTACCATTAAAAGTCCTACAGGAACAGCAAGACCGATACCAAATTCTATTCCCTGACCTGATGTCACTGCAAAAACAGTTCCGACAATCGCTCCAGTCACATAATCCGGCATCGAGGAACCACCGTATGTTCCTACTCCCAGTACCATAAGCTGTAAAGTTGCCCCGACCGCAAGCCCGGTCGTAATATCCCCCATGATAATACCTGCTATAATACCTGCGAATATTGGTTTCCCATCAAAAACAGCCGTCATAAGACTATCCCAAATAAAAATCAATGATAAAATTGTAAGTGCAATAATTTGCCATACCTGTATTTCCATACTGCTTTAGCCTCCTTCTAATTAATGAAGATAAGAACGGAATGTTTTTTTCTCGTCGTTAGGAACCATCTGTGCATAAACTGTAACACCCGCTTTTTCAACTGCTTCAATATCTGCCAGCTCCTGCGAAGTACAATATACAGATTTTTTAACTCGTTTTCTTCCTTCTTTTTCTCCCATATTCCCGATATTTACTTCTTTGACTTTCAATCCCTTTTCTACCAGTCTCTGAATTGTTTTTGTCTTATTGACAATCAAAAATACTCTCTGCCCACTATAGATTCCTGCATTTAATCTGACTGCTGCATTATCAACAGTCAGAATACTTAAATGTACACCGGAAGGTACCGCGGCTTTCAACGCACTCATTCCAATCTCATCTTTTAATATTTCATCATCTGCAATAATGATTCTGTCTGCCTGCAATGTACGTGTCCAGAAAGTTGCTACCTGCCCGTGAATCAATCTTTCATCCAGACGGAAATTCACAATACCATTTTTTTCCACTGGATCTTTTGGCGCCTGTACCGTCTTTTTCTCTTTCACAACCACAGTATTTCCATAGATTTCTCCTGTTTGTGCAATTGCATCTGCCAGCTCTTCCCCCGCATTAAGCAATACAAGAAGCTGTTGACTAAGACCTGCAACAAGCTGAATATTTTTGTGTTCCGCTACAATGCGCATTGCTGCATTATATGGGGTGCCTCCAGGAAGGTCTGCAATAATTGCTTTACATTCATCTACCCCTTTTTCTGCAAGAATCTTCTCATATTTCTTCTCGACATCTTCCTTTGTCATATCCTCAGTAAATGTAACAGGGACAAAAGCTGATGTATCACCTGTAATCATCTCACAGCTTGACTTACATCCCTCTGCATATGCTCCGTGTGCAGCTATAATATAATACATATATTTAGTCCTCCTGTTCTTTCAGGATAAATTCGATGACCGGCACAATCACATCCGGCTTCTGCACCGGCAATGTTACAAGCAAAGCCTTCTCTTCAAATTTATCCTTGATGTGGATTTCCGTTACTTCCAAATTTAAATCCTTATGAGACTTTCTCTTTCCGGACAAACCTTCATCTTGAATATATTTAATTTCTGAATGATCATTCAGAAGCTGTGCATACTCTACTTCTCCGCCAAGACCATTGATCAGCAATGTACGATACGGCCATGAAAACAAATGAAGGTATAAATGATTTCCATTTTGTGTAAATCTCGCATCCAATGGAGCCTCATACTCGCTGGAACTGCATCCACAAATTGCTTCGCTGTGAAGACGCATCCACTCTTTTATATCATCCAGAATCTTCTGTGTGCGTCTATCAATTTCTCCCCTTCCATTTGGACCGATATTCAGGAGCATATTGCCGCCTTTTGATACTGTATCAATCAAAAGTTTCACAACCATCTCTGAAGATTTCCAATTCAGATTATCTCTGTCATATCCCCAACTGTTATTCAATGTCTGACACGCTTCCCATATGATTGGTTTACCACCTTTATCAGCTTTTGAATTTCTTTGATACTGCTCTGGTGTTCCAACGCCTCTTCCAAGTCCGAGTCTGTCATTAATGATAATATCCGGCTGCAGTGACAGAATCATTTTTTCCAGTTCTTCCGAACCCCAGTCATCTTTCCCTTTTCCAACAGAATCCCCCCAGTCACGCTGTGGATAAGAAAAGTCAAACCATATATAATCGATTTTTCCATATCCTGTGAGCAGCTCTTTCACCTGTCCATGCATAAACTTCCGATAAGCTTCCATATCTCCCGGATGACTCTTAATATATTCTTCATTATTTCTCTCCGGATGATATCCATCTACCAGGAAATCCGGATGATACCAGTCAAGAAGCGAAAAATACAGGCCAACCTTCAAACCTTCTGCCCGGAAAGCATCAACATACTCTTTCACAAGATCACGGCCAAATTTTGTATTTGTAATCTTATAATCCGAAAGCTGCGTATCCCAAAGCGCAAAACCTTCATGATGTTTTGCCGTCAGAACTGCATATTGAAATCCTGCCTCTTTTGCTTCTTTTGCCCATTTCCTTGCATCAAAGAAATCCGGGTTAAAATTATCAAAATACTTTTTATATCCTTCTGCTCCAATCTGTTCCAGAGTCATTACCCATTCATGTCTTGCTGCTACTGAAAACAAGCCAAAGTGGATGAACATACCGAAACGATCATGGATAAACCACTCCGGATCTCCATAACTTTCCGGCCATTCATAAATATCCTTACATTTCATCCTCTATAATTTCCTTTCACACTTATTTGTTATGCATAACAACTGTCTACATTATAGTTTTTTTATTTTTAAATTTCGAAAATTTTACAAATTGGAAACTTTTTTATACATTTTCTATATTATACATATTCCATTTTTGTTGATTGTGCATATATATGCGTCATATTTTAAATATTTTCTAAGCAAATGTTATTTTCTTATATACCTTTCAGAATTTTTATGATATACTCCACTGCATCCGAAACATTTTATTTTATTTTCTTTCCACCATCTATTATTGAATTTCAAAAGGAGAGTTTAAATGAAAAATCATATTCTTGAGACATGTGTGGACAGCCTTATCTCCGCAATTGAAGCAGAAAAAGGTGGCGCCAGCCGCATAGAATTGTGCAGTAATCTTGTAATTGGAGGCGTATCTCCCTCTATTTCACTTTTTCGTCAGGTTCGCAAATATACGAATTTAAAAGTCCGAGTACTTCTCCGCCCACGTTACGGAGACTACTGTTACAACAATTATGAATTTGAAGAGTTAAAAGAACAAGTAGAAATGTTCCGGGAGGAGGGAGCTGATGGTGTCGTTGTTGGTATTCTCAATCCAGACGGTACATTAAATCTGGAGCAGCTTGCAAAGTTAAAGCAAGTTGCCAATTCTATGGAAATTGCACTTCACCGTGCATTTGATATGTGTATTCACCCATTAGAAGCATTAGAACAGGCGATTGAGCTGCAATATGACACAATTCTTACCGGTGGTCAGGCTCTCCTGGCATGGGAGGGCCGGGATATGTTAAAAACCCTTCAAGAGCAAAGCCAGGACAGAATTGAAATTCTTGCAGCTGGCGGAATCAACAGAAATGTAATTGAAAAACTACTCCCTTACACTGGAATCACTTCCTATCATATGTCGGGTAAAATTGAGCTTGAAAGTGCAATGAAATACAGAAAACCCGATGCAAGCATGGGACTTCCCGAAAGAGATGAATACAAGCTTCTGAGAACTGACAGTACCCAGATTCAGGCTGCAGCAGATCTTCTCCGTTCGTCTTCCAAATTGATGTAACATAAAATACACATGAAAATACGTCCTATCAACAGATGAAACTGATACACCTTCCACCTGTTAAGCTATATACAGAGCTTTTGATAAGACGTATTTTCTTGCTTTATATTTTACTTTCTTTTACAATTTTTTTATATTCTAAAATCAGCATCTCCATTATCAGCCTCTCTATCAACATATGACTTTGTACATTGGATGAAAAACTGTATAGAATCGGATATCTCACCATAGGATCTTTCGCCGCCTCTTCGTTGGAGGTAATTAATGCCAGTTCTCCCTTCATTTTCTTTAAATACGTCTTAAAGTGGCCATTCAACCTCATGCCATCCCCATACAAATATTGTCCTGAATTCGAAAAAATGATAACAAGCGTATTTTCATTCATATTTCTCAAATACTCTTCCTGCACAGTATCATACGTATACGTTCGAATATATTTTCCTTCTTCTGCCATCCGGTACATAAAATCTACCGCAACATTTTGAGAATAAACGCTTCCCAACGCCGCCACTTCCCGATGTTCATACATCGCCTTCGCAAGTCTTCTTAACGCTCCTCTATCCATCTGATCTGTAAAACACTCCAAATCTTTTTTGAGTATTTCCAGGTAAGGGTCCCAGCCTTCTTTTGCAATATAACGCCACATCATAGTTTTATTCTCATACCCCAAATACCCTGAACGACGTTTTTCATTTCTCGCAAAATCTCTGAACTCTTTATAATCCTCAAACCCAATCTGCTTTACAAATTTAGATATCTTAGATTTTGAGACATCACAAAGCTCCGCCATAGTCTCTATGGACAATTTATCAATCTCGTTAATATTTTCAAGCATCACTTCCACAATATGTAAGTCCGTAGAATTGTTGCCTAAATTATTTCTCAAATTGAGTAGCCTGTAACCTGCAATAAACATATTTTTTCCCTGTGCCTTTCCACCGAACCTTTTTTCATGTTACACGATTATATCACCTGCATCTTTTATATGCAAACAGAAGCACAAAATGACTTTTCTCATCTCATGCTTCCGCCTTCTATTACTCTATATTCTTACTCCTGATCCTGACCTTGCCCAACAGCAACAGTTGGATTATGCAGCAATTTATGCTCCTTGCCTTTTAAAATTCCATTATATACCGTTGCCACGATCGGATTCTCATTGGACAGCTTGATCTGTGCCATGCTGTCGATCTTGTAAATGCCTTCCAGACGGGCTTTCTTCGTCCTCGGCCCGATCGGAACCGGCTGTCCGCCCCCTGCAATGCATCCTCTCTTGCATGCCATCACTTCTACAAAGTCATAATGCACTTCTCCGTCTTTCATCCGATCCAGCAGTTCTTTGGCGCAATGCAGTCCATTTACGACTGCAATCTTTACTTCTCGCCCGTTCAGATCTACCGATGCCTCCTTGATTCCGTCCACACCGCGGATTCCGGTAAAACTGATTGCATCCAGCACTTCCGAACTGCTGTTGTTTTTCAGCCGGCGCAGAACAGCTTCTGTCACGCCACCGGTCACACCAAAGATTGCTCCTGCACCGGATGAAAGTCCAAACGGCATATCCAGCGCTTCCGGTTCAATCCGGGAAAGATCAATACCAGCTTCCTGAATCATCCGTGTTACTTCTGTCGTTGTAAGTACATAATCTACATCCTGCTTTCCTTCGGTAAAATGCTCCGGACGTTTGATCTCTGCTTTCTTTGCAGTACACGGCATGATCGAAATCACAACTGTTTTGCGGTTCTTCGTTCCTTCCTGCGCTGCCTTTTTCTCTTCTGTTCTGGCTTCTTCTTTCAGAAGCGCCCCAAACATCGCCTGTGGGGAACGGCAGGTGGAGAGATTCTTGCGAAACTGGGGATAACGGTTCTCACAGAATTTTACCCATGCCGGACAGCAGGAAGTAAACAGCGGAAGATTCTCCCCGGATTCCAGACGCTCTACCAGTTCTTTTGACTCTTCCATCACGGTAAGATCTGCTCCAAAATTGGTATCATAGATTTCGTCAAATCCAATCATTCTCAGAGCTGCCACCAACCGCCCCAGCGTATTCTCACCTTTCGGAATTCCAAATTTGTCACCAATTGCCACGCGGACTGCAGGCGCAATCTGTGCGATCACACAGGTATCTTTATCTGCCAGGGCTGTCCAGACAGGAGCAATATCCTGCTTAATACTGATAGCTCCGGTCGGACATACAACCCGGCACTGTCCGCATCCCACACAGTCTGTCTGAGACATCGCCCGGTCAAATGCCGGCATTACCTGCATCTTAGAACCACGGAAGGCAAAATCAAGAATCCCAAGTCCCTGGAGCTCCTCACAGGTTCTTACACAATCTCCACACAGAATGCATTTGTTGGGATCTCTCACAATACATTCTGAAGACTCATCCAACGGCAGGATTGGTTTGTGATTCTCAAATCTTACCTCGTCAATCCCCAGCTGGCGGGACAGTGTCTGCAAAGTACAGACTCCGTTCTCGGTACAGGTCGTACAGTCTCTGCAGTGAGAAGAAAGCAGCAATTCGAGGATCATCTTTCTGTGATGCTGCAGCCGTGGTGTATGCGTATAGATCACCATTCCATCTCTTGGTACTTCGGAGCAGGATGCAAAAATCTTCCCTCTGTCATCTTCCACCACGCACATACGACAGGCGCCGTATGTTGACAGTTCCGAATGATAGCAGAACGTAGGAAGATCAATTCCTGATTTTCGGATTACAGAAAGGACATTTTTCTCATCTGTAAATGCTACCCGTCTGTTATTAATTGTCATATATCCCATATCTTCTGCCTCCTACTCTTCTATATGAATGGCACCGAACGCACAGGAACTCTCACACGCTCCGCACTTGATGCACTTGTCATTGTCAATTACAAACGGTTCTTTGATTCTTCCGCTGATCGCTCCCACCGGACAGTTTCTTGCGCACTTGGAACATCCCTTGCAGCGCTCCGGACTGATAATGTATCTTCTAAGTGCTGTACAAGTATGAGAAACGCACTTCTTATCCACCACATGCTCCACATACTCATCCCGGAACAATTTCAATGTACTCACAACAGGCAGAGCCGCACTCTTTCCGAGACCGCAAAGAGCTGTCTCTGTAATCATAGTTGCCAGTTCCTCCAGAAGATCCAGATCTTCCAGTTTTCCGTTGCCTGCCACGATCCGCTCCAGAATCTCCAGCATCCGCTTGGTACCTTCCCTGCACGGCACACATTTTCCACAGCTCTCATTCTGCGTAAAATTCATAAAGAACCGGGCAACCTCCACCATACAAGTGTGGTCATCCATGACAACCAGACCGCCGGAACCGATCATTGCTCCCATCTTCTTAAGAGAATCAAAATCCAGATTGACATCCAGATGCCTTGTAACCAGACATCCGCCGGACGGTCCGCCGATCTGTACTGCCTTAAATTTACCGTCCTCTTTGATTCCGCCGCCGATATCGTAAATCACCTCTCTTAAGGAAGTCCCCATCGGCACCTCGATCAGACCGGTATGCTTCACACTTCCGGTCAGCGCAAATGCCTTCGTTCCCGGACTGTTCTCAGGTCCAATACTCTTAAACCATCCGGCTCCCTCATTGATGATCATCGGGACATTGGCAAATGTCTCTACATTATTAAGCACTGTCGGTTTCGCAAACAATCCCTTCTCTACAGTACGAGGCGGTTTCACACGCGGCATTCCTCTGCTGCCTTCAATGGATGCTGTCAATGCACTTCCCTCTCCGCAGACAAATGCTCCCGCTCCGCGATTGATATGGAGATGGAATGAAAAATCCGTACCCAGAATGTGATCACCTAAAAGTCCACACTCTTCTGCCTGGCTGATCGCCAGCTTCAACCGACTGATCGCCAGCGGATACTCTGCCCGCACATAAATATAGCCGTCTCTTGCACCTACCGCATAAGCCCCGATCATCATACCCTCGATCATCTTGTGCGGATCGCCTTCCATAATACTGCGGTCCATAAAAGCTCCCGGATCCCCCTCGTCTCCGTTACAGACAATATAACGTACCTTCTCCGGCTGGCGTGCTACCTGTGACCACTTATATCCGGTCGGGAATCCGCCGCCTCCCCGGCCTCGTAAGTTGGATTCTGAAATCTCTTCGATCACCTGTGCAGGAGTCATCTCAAAAAGCACCTTCTCCAGGGCACGGTATCCGCCTGCAGCTATGTATTCCTGAATATGCTCCGAATCGATATGTCCGCAGTTTTTGAGAACATTTCTTGTCTGCTTTTTATAAAACGGGATCTCTTCCTGTTTCTTATATTCGATTCCATCCTGTTTAAATAAGAGATGCCGGATCACATCTCCCCGTTCAATTGTCCGGTAAAAAATCTCTTCACAATCACTCAACTGAACTTTGGTATACAAAATCCCCATCGGTTCGATCCGCATCAGAGGTCCCATTTCACAAAACCCATGACATCCGCTCTTTTTCACTTCCACAGGTCCCGTCTTTTGTTCTGCCTCTGTGTGAGCGATCTCCGGTCCAAAGAACACATCCACATCCGGATTCTCTGCGGTGAGCTCACACATTTTCTCATAAATCTCCCCGGAACCGCCTGCCAGACAGCCGGTTCCCGCACAGATTAAAATCCGGCATCGGCTTTTTTCAATCTTTTCTGAAGTTTCTTTTCGGACCTGCTGCAGAATCTCTCTGTTTTCAATTCTCTTCATATGCCTTACGCTCCTCTCAACTCGTGAATCAGTTCTGCTGCCGCATCCGGCGTCATCTTCGGATAAACCGTATCATTCACCGTCAAAACAGGCGCAAGTCCACAGGCTCCTAAGCAGGAAACCGTCTCAACAGTAAACAGCATATCATCTGTTGTATTCTTCTCTCCGGAAATCCCCAGCTCACTGTAGAGCCTTTCCAGAATCGGAATTGATTTTCTCACATGACATGCTGTACCATTACAGACCTTAATGACATATTTTCCTTTTGGTTCAAATGAGAAATTCTCATAAAATGTTGCCACACTGTACGCTTTGGCCTCACTGATGCCGATTTTTTCCGCAACATAGCTTAAAAGCTCTGGCGGCAGGTAGCGATATTCGCTCTGGATATCCTGAATGATCGGAATCAGAGATTCCTGATAAGCTCCATGTGATGCAACGATCTCATCTGCTTTGTCATAGTAGCTTTGATCTAACATATAATCCTCCTTTTGGTACATTTTTGTATATTTTATTACATTTTCAGTGCCTCTTGCGTAATATTATATGTTAGAACATACAATCATTCAATATTTTTTATCCTGTTTTCTATGAACATTTTGTAAACCATTACTGTTCACAGTAACTGTGAACTTTCTCCAAACTCAGGATTTTAAAAAAGAACAAAAGCAGAAGAACAGCTTTGCATTTCACAGCCAAGTCTGAGCCACGCGATCGCACAGCTGGAAAAAGAGCTGGGGATCCCGCTGTTTGAAAAAAACGGAAGAAATACAACCCTGACACGATTCGGAGAAGAATTTCTCTCCTGTGCGGAACACACGCTGTCTACTCTGGATGAAGGAATCACAACACTCCACAGAAATGCACGGGGCGAAGGTCTGATCCGCATCGGGATGCTCAGGCCTCTTGGAATCGAATACATTCCCCGTCTGGCTGCCGGTTTCCTGAAAGCGAACCCGGGACAGGACATCCAGTTTACTTTTCATACAGGTGTCACACAATATCTTCTGGATGGTCTGGCTGCACGAAAATATGATCTTGTATTCTGCTCTCAGCCATCTGAAGAACACAAATTTACAGCGGTTCCGATACAGAAGCAGAATCTGATCATGATCACACCGCAGTCTCATCCACTGTCTGCTAAGGACAGCGTGGATCTTGTTGAGACCATTCCTTATCCGCAGATCTTCTTTGAAAAGAGCGCCGGTATCCGAAATGTCATTGACCAGATGTTTGCCAGGACAGGCGCCTCTCCTAAAATAGCCTATGAGACCGAAGAAGATCAGGTCATTGCAGGTCTGGTCGCACAGGGATTCGGTATCGCTGTTGCACCTTATATGGATATTTTACAGAAATTGAACGTCAACATTCTTCAGATCCGCTCTCCAAATTATGAGCGGGCATTCTTTATGGTGCATAATGACTGCGTATTTATACCGCCTGTAGTACAGAAATTCCGTCAGTTTGTGTTGGATGACGGGATGATGCTGACAGAGGAACCTGCCTGATTATACAAAAACATGATCTGCTCTCAGACAATCCTCTATCTGAAAACAGATCATGTTTACGTTCTATTATAAATAAAATACTTCAATTACATCCGGGAATGTTTGTTCCGAATACTCTCTATATGAGATTTTTTTATTTTACAACTACCTTCCTGAAGTTCTTCTTACCTTTTTTCAGAACGATACCCTCTCCTGACAGTGCATCTTTTGTAAATACCGCATGAATGTCTGCAACTTTCTCTCCGTCTGCTGCAACTCCACCCTGCTGTACCGCACGTCTCGCCTCAGATTTAGATGGAACCAGACCACTCTTTAAGAGCAGTGTCAGAATATCAATCTCATTTCCTTCAAAATCTTCTTCTGTCAGCTCTGCTGTCGGCATCTGTGCTGCATTTCCCTGGCTGAACAATGCTCTTGCACTCTCCTGTGCCTTATTTGCTTCCTCTTCTCCATGTACCAGCTTTGTCAGTTCAAATGCAAGGATTTCTTTGGCAGTGTTAAGCTGTGCACCTTCCCATGAATCCATCTTGTCAATCTCTTCCAACGGAAGGAATGTCAGCATACGGATACATTTCAGAACATCTGCATCTGCCACATTTCTCCAGTACTGATAGAAGTCAAACGGAGAAGTCTTGTTTGGATCAAGCCATACCGCACCGGACTGTGTTTTTCCCATTTTCTTTCCTTCAGAGTTCAGAAGCAATGTGATCGTCATCGCACTTGCATCCTCTCCCAGTTTCCGGCGGATCAGTTCTGTTCCTGCCAGCATGTTGCTCCACTGGTCATCCCCGCCAAACTGCAGGTTACATCCGTATTTCTGGTACAGTGCATAGAAATCGTACGCCTGCATGATCATGTAGTTAAATTCCAGGAAACTTAATCCTTTCTCCATTCTCTGCTTGTAACACTCTGCTGTCAGCATACGGTTTACACTGAAATGTGCACCCACTTCACGAAGCAATTCTACATAATTCAGATCCAGCAGCCAGTCTGCATTGTTTACCATCAGGGCTTTTCCTTCAGAGAAATCAATAAATTTACTCATCTGTTCTTTAAAACAGTCACAGTTGTGCTGAATCTGCTCCGGTGTCATCATAGAACGCATATCCGTTCTTCCGGAAGGATCTCCGATGTATCCTGTACCGCCTCCGATCAGCGCGATCGGTTTATTTCCTGCCATCTGCAGACGTTTCATCAGACAAAGCGCCATAAAGTGCCCTACATGAAGACTATCTGCTGTTGGATCAAATCCAATATAAAATGTTGCCTTTCCTTCATTTACCAGTTTGGAGATTCTCTCCTCGTCTGTCACCTGCGCGATCAGACCTCTTGCTTTCAATTCGTCATAAATCTGCATCTTTTGCATCCTCACTTTCCTAAAATATAAAAAGAGCCTTCATCCGAAAGGACGAGGGCTCATAAGCTCGTGGTACCACCTTTTTTCACAGACGACTCGCGCCATCTGCCTCTGTGAGTCAATCTCGCACCTTTTCGATACTCAATCACTCAGTGCAGTAACGTGCACCAATCCGTCACAGCCTACTTTCCTGTAAGAGTTCGGTGTGAAGCTCTGAGATGTATTCATACAAGATGTCTTCCTGCGCCTCTCATCAGCCGGCTGCTTTCTGTCTTCGTCCATTCCTGTACTACTTGTTCTCTTCTTTGCCTGTTTCATATACTATCGAAATCTTATCCCATTCCCCCTTGTTTGTCAAGGCTGATTTGAGATTTTCTAAAGTTCCTGCAGCACCTGCACTGCTTTACGGATGTTCTCTGCCGAAGTCTGCCAGATCTCAAATTCACTGAATCCCGGAATCCCCATCGGTACACCTTCTCTCCGAAACTCCATCCGGCTGTCAATCACGACTTTTCCGGACATATGGTATGCCTTCGCATTTGTGTAAGGAGCCAGTTTTGCGATACTCTCCGGATTGATACCTGCCCCCGCCAGAATCTCAATCCTGCCTGCACTTTTCTTCACCAGATCCTTGATCAGATCACGTCCCTCCCAGGCAGAGCTTTTCTGTCCGCTTGTAAGGATCGTATCAATTCCCAGTGAAATGCACTGCTCCATTGCCTCATAAGGATCCCGGCAAACATCAAAGGCACGGTGCAGCGTAATTCCCATGTCCCCCGCTTCTTCCACAAGAGCCTTCATCTGCTCCATATTCAACGTTCCGTCCGGATTCAAAATTCCGATCACAATGCCGTCCGCCCCCAGTTTACGGAACATTCTGACTTCATCCAGAATCATACGAAACTCGTAGTCATCATAACAGAAATCCCCAAATCTTGGACGAAGAAGTACACGCACATTTAAACCTGTCTGCTCCTTCACCTGACGGAATAGGGATTCTCCCGGGGAAGTCCCTCCGATCACCAGATTGGAACAGAGCTCGATTCTGTTCGCTCCGCCTTTTTTCGCTTCGATCGCGGACTGCACACTGTCCGCACATGTCTCTAAAATGTAATTCATTTTGGTCTGCCTCTCTACAATTTTTCATTTTTATTTTCACTTATTTCTCTTATCAAGAAAGGTAAGCAACGCAATATAATAACTTCGTATGCTGCCCTGTGCGCCCCCTGTCACAGGTCTTTCCTGTTTGAGAGTCTATCATACTTTCCATTTGATTTCAACAAACTTCTTATCCCCTCCACTCCACTCAAAAAGGCCGCTTACAGCGGCCTCATGAGTAAAGGGATTTAAATTTTGATTTTATTTACACAATTTTTTGAACTCGTCAGCTACGAACTGAACTTTTGTTCCGATGATAACCTGTACGGATGTTTTTCCAGGACGGATTACTCCTGCAACACCTGCAGATTTGATCTTCTTCTCATCTACTTTTGTGTAATCTTTGATTTCAAGACGAAGTCTTGTGATGCAGTTGTCGATGGATGCTACGTTTTCTTTTCCGCCGACACCCTCCAGAATAATTTTAGCAACTTCTGTGAAGTTATTGTTTGCAAGTTTTACTGTTGTCTCATCTACATCATCATCCTCGCGTCCCGGAGTCTTTAAGTTGAACTTCACGATTGCGAAGCGGAACACCACGTAGAATACGATGAATGCTGCGATTCCAAGAGGAATGATCATCCATGTTTTCTGAGCAGCTGGAAGGGATGCTGAGAATAACAAGTCTGTCGCACCTGCTGAGAAGCTGAATCCTGCGCGGAATCCAACCAATGTTGTAATTGTTACGAAAATACCATACAGTAAAGCGTAGATTACATACAGAACTGGAGCAAGGAACATGAATCCGAACTCGAATGGCTCTGTAACACCACATACGAATGCTGCGATCGCTGCAGAAGCAACAAGACCGATAGCAACTTTCTTCTTAGCAGGTTTTGCTGTATGTACCATAGCAAGCGCAGCACCAGGAATACCGAACATCATACATGGGAAGAATCCTGACATGTACATACCAAGGCTCCATGTAACATCTGCTGATGTCTCGCCTGCCCAGAAGTGTGTCAGATCTCCAAGGCCGATCGTATCGAACCAGAATACGTTGTTCAGTGCATGGTGCAGACCGAATGGGATGAGCAGTCTGTTGAAGAATGCATAAATACCAGCTCCAACAGCATCCAGGCTTACGATTGCTTCTCCAAGTGCAACCAGTGCTCCGAAGATAACCGGCCATACAAACAGCAATACAACAGATGCAATGATAGATACAACACCTGATACGATTGCCACACAACGTTTACCGCTGAAGAATGACAGCCAGTCAGGAAGCTGTGTATTTTTAAATCTGTTGTAGCACATAGATCCAATCAGACCTGCGATGATACCAATAAATGGATTCGCGATTTTATCGAATGCTAATGTAGAAGTTTCTGACAGAGTTCTGATAACAGAAACGTTTGCTGTAGAAAGCAGGTTTGTAATCATCAACCAGGAAGCCAGCGCAGAAAGAGCAGCTGTACCATCATTATCATCTGCCATACCAACACCAATACCGATCGCGAACAGGATTGCCATATTATCGATCAAAGCTCCCCCTGCTTTTACCAGATAAAAACCAATCTGCTGAATGATACCGTTAATTTCTCCACCCTGCATTGTAGCCGGACACATCCAGTATCCAAGTCCCATCAGGATACCACAGATAGGCAGACATGCTACCGGGAGCATTAAGGATTTACCTAATTTTTGTAAAAATTTCATTTCTTTTCCTCCTTCTCAAAATCCTTTTCCTTATTGGAATCCCTTTATTTATTTTAATCCGGCAAGTACCACCGGTTTAAAACCATATCTATAAAACTATTTTTCTTCTACGGTCAGAACATCATCTCCGGCGTTGACCTCTTTGTCTGCCTGAGCTGTCACAGCCGCATAATCTGCTGTGTTGCAGATCAGCATCGGTGTGATGATATCATATCCTGCAGCTTTCACCTTCTCAAGATCTACTGTCAAAAGCAGATCTCCCTTTTTCACAGTATCTCCGGCTTTTACATGACCTTCGAATCCCTCTCCTTTTAACTGTACCGTATCCAGTCCCACATGAATCAGAACCTCTGCCCCAAAATCTGTGGTCAGACTGATCGCATGAAGGGTATCAAATACCATTCCGATCGTACCGTCTGCCGGCGCATAAATTTTGCCTTCTGATGGAATCACCGCAACTCCGTCTCCCAGAATCCCCTCACTGAATGTCGGATCGCTGACTTCTTTGAGAGAAACTGCCTTCCCTTTTGCCGGTGCTCCTAATACATGTGCTTTATCTTTTTTCTTCTTAAAAAGTCCAAACATCTTTCTTCCTCCTTTTATTCTTCCGCAGTCGTCACTCTCCGAATGTGGATCGCCAGATACATGATCTCCTCTCCTGACAGGCTGCATTTTGTCTCTTCTTCAATATATGCAGCAACCATCTTGCTGCAGTCATATTCTTTCTGATATTTTTTCTGCATCAGCTCCGCCAGTTCAGACTCCTCATCCGGAAGAAGCTCTTTTCGGTAGACCCGCTGAAGCAAAAACTTGATATGTGTTACAAATCTCTCATAATGGAGAGATGTTTCATCCAATTCAATCTGAAGCTTCTCTTCTACAATTTCCAGTATCTTTTTTACCAGATTCGGAAACTTCACTGCATCCCGAATATCTGTTCCATATTCTGCGTTCAGGAAATGAAGTGCGATAAATCCCGCCTCATCCTCCGGAAGCCGGATCCTCAGCTTTTCTTCAATCGTCTTGACCGCATACATTCCCAATTCATATTCCCTCGAGTAAAACCTCTTAATCTCCCATAACAATGCATTTTGCGGCTTAATCCCCTGCTGATATCTTGTGATCGCGAAATTAATATGATCTGTCAGTGTCACATATATACTCTGATTGAGCTTTAACTTCAGATTTTCTTTCGCATAGGTGATGATATCACTGGATACCTTTACATGCTCAAGCGGCATGTCTGCAAGAAGATCTTTAAACTGTTCTGCAAGTGTCTGACTTTTGATCCGGAACACTTTCTCAATCTTGTTCTCCTGAATCTGCCTGCCGGGCTTCATCCCAAACCCAAGCCCGCGTCCCATGACAACAACTTCTCTTCCTTTGCTGTCTACAGCCGACACGATATTATTATTTATAATTTTTTCAATTAACATTCTATACCGAATCCTCTTTTATACGAATCTTTTTCCTGTTCTGTCAGTTGTGTCTGGAGTTCCCCGTAAAATAATAAAAACCAGCCTTTACAAGAGAATAAACCTATGGTATTACTCTCTCGTAAAACTGGTTTTGCCTGCCTGACAGTAACAATCCAATTTGATTCAATTCGTTATATAAACTATACCAGAGGTGACACCTCAAGTCAACCTTCCGGCAGCCCCGAATTTAGATTTTGGTAATATTGTTTATATTTTTTTTATATTTTCGTATAAATGTACCAACGCTTTTTTATCTTGGGATTTTAGACAGCGCTGCCTCATCTGCCACCAGTGTCACATCGCTGTGCATCTGCAGGATTGAAGCCGGAACCTGTGGTGTAACCGGTCCGAAAAATGCATCTCTTACAATATCTGCCTTATCTTCTCCGCTGACAATGATCAGAATCTTCTTTGCCTGCATGATCGTTCCGATTCCCATCGTATATGCCTGTCTCGGAACCTCATCTGCGGATGCGAAGAAACGCTTGTTTGCTTCGATCGTGCTCTCTGTCAGATCTACACAGTGTGTCGTCTTATCAAATGCATCTGCAGGTTCATTAAATCCGATATGACCATTGTGTCCCAGTCCGAGAAGCTGAAGATCCACACCGCCGAGAGAACGGATCAGTTCTTCATAGCGCGCACACTCCTTTTCTCCATCCGGCTGTGTACCATCCGGCACATTTGTATTCTCTTCCTTGATGTTTACATGATTAAACAGATGCTCATGCATGAAATAGTAATAGCTCTGGTCATTTTTACGGTCCAGTCCTTTGTATTCATCCAGATTGACAGAAGTCACCTGAGAAAAGTCCAGATCCCCTTTTTCATACCATTCTACCAGCTTCTCATATGTACCGATCGGTGTGGAACCTGTTGCCAGTCCCAGTACACAATCCGGTTTCATGATCACCTGTGCAGACAAAATATTCGCTGCTTTTTTGCTCATATCATTGTAGTCTTTTGTTGCAATAATCCTCATGTTCCATTTCCTCCTCTATCCATACCAGCCCGCGAACTCCAAAATGCGGCCGATCATCATTCATCCGAAACGGATAAATCATATTTATTATATACTTGTTTCCTGCTTTTGTACAATCTAAAAATTGCTTTCCTTTTTAGATATTATTCTTCATACTCGATTCCTACAAGAAACAGCCCCTGCGGCGGAGCTGTCACCCCTGCGGCTTTGCGGTTCTTTGCTTCCAGAATCTCCTGTACCTGCTCCGGGGTATAAAACCCTCTCCCCACGCGCACCAGTGTTCCCACAATGATGCGCACCATATTATACAAGAATCCATTTCCCTGTATCCGGATGGTAATCTCATCTCCCACCGGCAAAATATCCAGACTGTAAATCGTACGCACGGTATCCTCCACATCCGTACGCACATTACAAAAACTCACAAAATCGTGAGTCCCTACCAGATACTGTGCAGCCTTTTTCATCTTCTCAATATCCAGATCAAATGACACAAAATACCGGGTCAGCCTTCTTGTGGGATCCGGTATTTTCGCATTCAGAATATGATATTCATACGTTTTTTTTGAATTGCAGTATCGCGGATGCCAGTCTGCTGACACTTCTTCTGATCTGATCACAACAATATCATCCGGAAGCCTCTGGTTCAGGGCATATGAAATCCGCTCCGGCGGAATGGAGGTTTCAGAATCAAACACTGCCACATTCCCAAGGGCATGTACCCCGGAATCTGTTCTGCTTGCCCCGATGACCGTAATCCCTTCCCCTGTCAGTTTTCTGAGCGCACGGTTCAGAACTTCTTCCACCGTAATTCCATTCGGCTGGATCTGCCATCCACAATAATTCGTTCCGTCATAAGCAACGGTCAGTTTCAATCTTTTCATAATTTTCTCAATTCCTTCGTCCTAGAATATCCAGATATGAAACGGCACAAATCTTCCCAGCACAATGATCACAGCCAGATACACTGCTGTCACAAGATACGCAACTCTGTCACGGCTGTGATACACGAGCGGTTTCATCTTGGTACGCCCTTCTCCGCCACGGTAACAGCGCGCCTCCATTGCCATGGCAAGATCATTGGCACGGCGAAATGCCGATACGAACAACGGAACCAGAATCGGAATCATGGCCTTTGCTCTCTGAATGATATTTCCACTCTCCAGATCTGCCCCACGTGCAATCTGTGCTTTCATGATCTTGTCTGTCTCCTCCAGAAGGATCGGAATGAAGCGCAGCGCGATCGACATCATCATTGCCACCTCATGTACCGGAACTTTCACTTTGTTCAGCGGTCGGAGCAGCTTCTCTATCCCATCTGTCAGTGCATTCGGAGTGGTTGTAAATGTCATGATCGACGATCCCGCGATCAGATAAATGAGACGAATCGCCATATATACCGAGATTTCCAGTCCATCTTCTGTAATTTGAAAAATCCAGAAATGAACCAGCACCTCTCCTCCGTTATTCAAAAACAGATTAAATGCTACTGTGATCAAGAGCAGGATCATAATCGGTTTTAAGCCCTTCATAATAAACTTCAAAGGCACTTTACTTAAATGGATCACCCCTGCCAGGAACAAGGTTGCAACCAGATAGCCGAGTACGCTTTTCTGTACAAACAACGAGATCAGAAATAACAGTGTCGCCACGATCTTCACCCTGGGATCCAGACGGTGTATTACGCTGTTTGCCGGATAGTATTGTCCAATTGTAATATCTCGAATCATAATTTTGTTTCCTCCGGATGCTTCCCTCTAAAATAGCGCATGATCTCATCTGCCGCCTCTTCTACTGTCGTCACATCATTGCCGACCTGCAGTCCATTCTGCCGCAGATCGTGCATAATGTAAGTTACCTGCGGCGCAGCAAGGCCAACCTCTTCCAGTTCCTGATAATGTGCAAACACTTCCCGGGGCGTTCCATCTAAAAACTTTTCCCCGCGGTTCATCACAATAATTCTATCCACATATTTCGCGATATCTTCCATACTGTGAGATACCAAAATAACAGTGATTCCCGTTTTCTTGTGAAGCTCTGCAATCTGATCCAGAATCTCATCCCGTCCTCTCGGATCCAGTCCGGCAGTCGGTTCATCCAGTACCAGTACTTTCGGGCGCATGGCAAGAACTCCCGCGATCGCCGCCCTTCTCTTCTGTCCTCCGGAAAGCTCAAACGGAGACTGTAAATATAATTCTTCCGGAAAACCAACCAGTTCCAGAGCTTCTTTCGCCCGTTTCTCGCACTCTTCTTTTGAAAGCCCCTGATTTTTCGGACCAAAGCATACATCTGTCAGAACATCCACTTCAAACAGCTGATGCTCCGGATACTGAAACACAAGTCCTACCTGGCTTCTTAAATACTTCATATCGTATCCGTCTTCATAGATGTTCTTTCCTTCATAATACAACTCTCCGGATGCAGCTTTGATCAGACCATTAAAATGCTGGATCAGTGTTGATTTTCCGGAACCTGTATGACCGATGATCCCGAGAAACTGTCCCTGCGGAATCTCGAGGCTGACATCTTTTAACGCCTGTTTTTCATATGCAGTTCCCTGACCGTAAACATACTGAATGTGTTTTAATTTAATCGACATAATACCTCCACCAGTTTCTCTTTCTTCAGGATTCCTTTCGGGATATCCAAACCTCTTTTTCTCAGTTCATCTGCCAGCATCGTTACCTGTGGTACATCCAGACGATACTTTTTCAATTTTTCCTCCTGAGAGAATACCTCTTTTGGAGTTCCGTGCATCACAACATGACCCTTATCCATAACAAATACCTGATCGGCCTCGATCACTTCTTCCATATAGTGGGTGATCAGGATCACCGTTACTTTTTTCGTCTTCTGCAGACGGCGGACAGTTTTGATCACTTCTTTTCTTCCATTCGGATCCAGCATAGCAGTCGGCTCATCTAAAACAATACACTTTGGTTCCATAGCGATCACGCCCGCAATGGCAACTCGCTGTTTCTGTCCTCCGGAAAGCTTGTTTGGGGAAGACTTGCGATACTCCAGCATTCCGACATCTTTCAGGCTTTCTTCCACCCGCTTCCAGATCTCGTCCGCCGGCACGCCAAGATTCTCCGGTCCGAATCCGACGTCTTCTTCTACCACCGTTCCGATGATCTGATTGTCCGGATTCTGAAATACCATTCCTGCGGATTGTCTGACATCCCACAGATTCTCCGGATCTTTCGTATCTCTTCCGTTTACCCACATGGTTCCGCCGGACGGCACCAGGATCGCATTCATATGCTTTGCCAGCGTCGATTTTCCGGAACCGTTGTGTCCCAGGATTGCCACAAAAGACCCCTCCGGGATATCAATATCCACGCCGTCAATCGCACGCTTCATGCCGATGATATTTCCCTCTTCATCTCTTTTTTCATATTCATAAATCAGCTCTTTGGTCTGTATCATTTTTAGACTCCTTTTCTCTGTTTACAAAAATAATCCCTGCACTGACCAGAATCAGCGCCGCCAGATTCTGTATTTTCCAGATGTCCTCTCCAAGAAATACTGCTGAGAGTGCTACCCCGAAAACAGGGATCGTAAACCCAAACACCGCTACTTTCCCAACCGGGTTATACTTCAAAAGCAACGCCCATATGCTGAATGCAGCCGTGGACAGCAGTGCCATATACAATAAAAGCAACACGGACCGCATCGTAAATCCACGCACGTGGCCGCCAAGCAAAACACCTGCCAAAATCAGCATTCCTCCACCGAATAAAAGCTGAAAAGCTGTGATCGCAGTGGGCGTTTCTTTCCCCGAGAGCAGCTTCAATGTCACAGAACTTGCTCCATATGCCATGGAACAGACCAGGATCAGCCCTTCTCCCATCCACTGAAATCCACCGGCCATTCCACCCGGTGTCAGGTTGATCACGATCACACCGGCAAACCCGATCAGGCAACCGATGCTCTTCTTCCACGTCATTTTCTCTGATTTTATCATAAAATGTGCAAATATCAACGCAAAAAATGCGTTCGAAGCATTGATCACCGAACCTTTTGCCCCGGTTGTATGTGCAAGACCGATATAAAAACAGATGTACTGTATAAATGTCTGCAACATTCCCTGTCCGAAAACCGGCAGTACAGAACTTCTTCGGATCATAAGCCAGCGCTTCTCAAGAAAACTTCCGATCAGAAATGTAAAGATTCCCGCCAGGAAGAACCGGTATCCCGCAAACAGGATCTGGCTGCCCGCGCCTTCGATCGCCAGCCATTCATATCCTATCTTCACACATGGAAAGGCACTTCCCCACAATGCACAGCAAAGCAGAGCCAGAGCAAACACAACACCTGGATTTTGTAATTTCTTTTCCATATACAATGTGATATCCTTTCATTTTTACCAGTTTCTTAGTATAACACATTTTTATAGAAGAAAAAAGTAGAGTTGTCGCATTGATTTTCATCAATATGACAACTCGTATATACATCCAAAGTGCATTTCAAAGTACAAAACTGCCCTTTTGAATATCGCTTTTTACTATTTATCAACTACGCCATCTCCGGCTCGCCGTACTCTTCTCCGAAAGTCTCGACTGTCACTTTTTTCATTACCTGAGGCTCCAGTGGCTTGTCACTGTAGTCTGTGGCTGTGTCTGCAATTTTATTCACAACATCCATTCCCTCTGTAATCTTTCCGAATGCAGCGTATGCTCCATCCAGATGCGGGGATTTCTTATGCATGATAAAGAACTGGCTTCCCGCAGAATCCGGATGCATTGCACGTGCCATAGACAGAACACCTTCATCATGTGCCAGATTGTTCGTCACGCCATTCTGAAGGAACTCTCCTTTGATTGTATATCCCGGGCCACCCATACCTGTTCCGTCCGGACATCCTCCCTGGATCATAAATCCGCTGATCACACGGTGGAATGTCAGTCCGTCATAAAATCCTTTCTTTACAAGCGATACAAAATTTTTCACTGTGTTCGGTGCGATCTCCGGATATAACTCCGCTTTCATGATATCGCCGTTTTCCATTTCAAATGTAACAACTGGATTTGCCATATGTTTTCTCCTCTTTTCTATCAGACTGCGGCTTTGAAGAAGCCGTATATGAAGTTATTGTAGCGGATTTGCACGATTTCGTCAACGCATTGTGTTTTTCTGGAATTTTCTGAAAACTTGCTGAAAATCTCTTGATTTTTTCCTGTTATCGCAGTATTTTTAAATCGTAAGTAGTAAGTAATAAGTAAATATAAATTTTCTTATCCACGAGGAGGGTTTTCCTATGACGAACTTATCATTACAGGACCGTTTTTCACTCATTTCATTAAACGCTTTAAACAGCACACGTAATTCTACTGCAAAAAAAGTAGCAATTCGCTGTATCTCTGCAGCCGGTGTACTGGATCGATTTCTACAGGAAACAGAAGAGCTCACCGAAGACTCTGACGAATACCGCTCCAGATTGGATGCTTTATCTGTTTCTTTGAAGGAAGCAGCTCATTTATCTTCTTCTGCTGCAAAAGAGCTGGAACACACAGTATATACCCGTTTAAATAATCTGGGACTGATGACAGAAGCATCCTCCCTGGTCAGCTGTGATCTGGAGTTTTCTTCTGCCGGAAACAAGATTCTGGAATACCGCACGGATTCCGATGAATATTCACGGCAGACAGAGAGTCTTCGTGCAGAACTGATGGAAGAAGGCAACGTATTCGATGAAACCGTATGTATGCTCTGGCTGCTGCGTGAGAGCAGCTGCTTTTATGACCTATTTTCAAAGGAAGAACAAAAATACCTCACTTCCAGAATTAACGAGTTATACCTGAACTCCCTTCTGGCAAAAACACTGCTTTCCGTTTCCATCCACAATGCGCTTGACAGTGCGGCACTTGGGCTCTTTTCGAAAAAGAAAGCGATTTTTTCCACCCAGCTCGGTACCGGGGTTTTATTTCAGGTTCCGTTTATGGAACGTTCCAGTGCCGTTTTCATTGAGTCTGAAGAATTATATTGTAATGCCGAAAAGCGTCTGGAAAGCGTCATTGCCAGATTGGAAGAAAACGGAAATGAAGTCCATGTGATCCGCGCAGGCACGGTACCTCTTCTTCAGATTGACAATCTTTATTATGAATGTATCCCGACACAGCACAAATATTACCGGGTTCCTGTTTTCGGTGTTCAGCTTAGAAGATATATTATGTAAAAGGAGTGTTCTTATGTCCAGACAACGTTCTATGGAGAAAATTCTGGTCTCGGAATATGTTTCGATCGGCGAGCTGGTGCGCATCACCGGCTGCCGCTACAGTACTTTAAAATTTTATACAGAAGAAGGAATGCTGCCATTTGAACAGGCAGAAGAAAATCTGACACGCCGCTTCCCCAGAGAGGCGGCGGTCGCAAGAATCGAACAGATTCGTTCTCTTCGGCAGGACGGACTTTCCATTCCTGCGATCAAAAAGCTTCTATAGTCACTTTGTACACCATTATCTGTTTTTTTTAGTTACTCGTAACATTGTCTGTTTTGGCCTCCAAAGGTATACTTAATTACAGAAAACAACGAAACACTGATTTTAAGGAGGCTATTTAAAATGGCAAGTTTATCATTAAAAGGAATTCAGAAAATTTATCCGAACGGATTTCACGCAGTAAAAGATTTCAATCTGGACATTGAAGACAAAGAGTTCATCATCTTTGTAGGACCTTCCGGATGTGGTAAATCTACAACACTTCGTATGATCGCAGGTCTGGAAGATATTTCCGGCGGTACACTGGAGATTGACGGAAAAGTTATGAACGATGTGGAACCAAAAGACAGAGATATCGCGATGGTATTCCAGAACTACGCTCTGTATCCACATATGACAGTATACGATAACATGGCATTCGGACTGAAGCTTCGTAAAGTTCCGAAAGATGAGATTGATAGAAAAGTAAAAGAAGCAGCAAGAATCCTTGACCTGGAAAAACTGCTTGACCGTAAACCAAAAGCTCTTTCCGGTGGACAGAGACAGCGTGTTGCTATGGGACGTGCGATCGTTCGTAATCCAAAAGTATTCCTTATGGACGAACCTCTTTCCAACCTGGATGCAAAACTGAGAGTTCAGATGCGTATCGAGATTTCCAAACTGCATGAAAATCTGGGCGCTACAATCATCTACGTAACACATGACCAGACAGAGGCTATGACTCTTGGTACAAGAATCGTTGTTATGAAAGACGGAGTTGTTCAGCAGGTAGATACACCTCAGAACCTGTACAACACACCTTGCAACCTGTTCGTAGCAGGATTCATCGGATCTCCTCAGATGAACTTCATGGATGCTGTTGTTGATATTAAAGGAAATGATGTAACATTGACTGTCGGAAAACATACACTGAAAGTTCCTGCATCTAAAAAACAGGCACTGATCGACGGTGGATACAACGGAAGAACTGTTGTTCTTGGTATTCGTCCGGAAGATGTACATGATTCACAGGCATTCATCAGCAATTCACCTGACAGCGTGATCGAATCTACAATCAAAGTTTATGAGCTGCTTGGAGCAGAAGTATATCTGTACTTTGACTTAGAAGGTACACAGATGACAGCCCGCGTAAATCCTCGTACAACATTAAGAAACGGAGATCACGCAGTATTTGCTCTGGATATGGAAAAGATCCACATCTTCGACAAAGAAACAGAGTTGACGATTACAAACTAATGTTTTAAAATAGTTATAACTAAAAATGACAGGGGGCTGTACGATTGTGCAGCTCCTTCTCTGTCTACCGGGAGAAACACTATGAATCATACAGCCGAATTAGAGAAAGCATTGACAGACCTCAGACATATTACCGGAATTTCTATGGAGATTCACGCAGAAACAGAAGAAGAAGTGACAAAAGCGCTGGAGCAGTTAAAGCTCCTTTCCTCCGCATACAAAGAAAAGTATAACAAGATTCATTTTCTTCAGAGCCTGATGACAGACAGCATCCCTACATATAATGTATATGACCGGGCCGCCCGTCTTCACATTGCTCCGGAAGAGCCGCGTATCCTTTATCTTCTGGAGACTTCTCACAGTCTGGATGAAGATATTTCCGAGATTTTAAAGAATCTCTTTCCATCCCAGTCAGGAGCATTTCGAATTCCGCTGACAGAAGCTTCCTGTGCGATTCTCTGTCCTGTCAGATCTCTGGCAGATTCTTCACAGGAAACTGTACATCTTACTGCCCGCATGATCGTGGATACCGTAAACGCGGAAGCTCTGGCACGTGTCCGTGTTTCTTACAGCAAGACTCTGCATAATCTGCTGGATCTCTCCACTGCTTTTCGTGAGACAAGTCTTGCACTGAAAGTCGGTAAGCTGTTTTATTCCGAACAGACGGTATTTCCATATAACCGACTTGGAATCGGACGTCTGATCTACCGTCTTCCAACTTCGTTGTGTGAGAATTTTCTTCATGAAATTTTCGGAGAGGAGATTCCACAGGCACTGGATGAAGAAACCACTGCAACCGTTAATAAGTTTCTACAGAATAACTTAAATATCGCAGAGACCTCCCGGCAGCTGCATATGCACCGCAATACTTTAATCTATCGCCTGGAGCAGATTGAAAAGCGGACCGGTCTGGATCTTCGCCAGTTTGAAGATGCCATGACATTTAAGATCGCCTCTATGGTAATGAATTATTTATATACTGAAAGGAATACACCACATGAATGACGCACTTTATGAACAATTAGTTACTCGTAAATCCCGACCTATGGACCTCGTAATCCGTATTTTGTGCATTGCCGCTCTCGTAGTCGTGCTTTGCGGAGGTATGCTTTTTATCGGTTCTCTGGCAGCTCTCGTTACGATTCTTCTCGGAGTTCTGATTTACTACTTTGTATTTCCGAAACTCGATGTAGAATATGAGTATACACTTTTGAACCACGATCTGGAAATTGACGCTATTTACAGTAAATCAAAACGCAAAAAACTCATGACTCTGGATATCCAGCAGGCTGAGATCATTGCGCCAAAAAATTCTCACCGTCTTGATTCTGTACACGCAGACAAGACAAAAGATTTTTCCGCAGGTACAGGCGAAGGTACTTATGCCATTGTAATCCCGGCTGAACAGACGATGAGCTGTATCCTGATCGATCCGGATGAAAAGATGCTGGATCATATGCAGCAATGGATGGGCATGAAGATGTTCCGTGACTAATATGAAATTGAATCGCTGTAAAATGACTGAGTAAAAGTTGTTTTACAGCGATTTTTTTATTTTTGCAACTTTTTACTTTCTGTTTTTATCTAATGTGTAACAATCGATTGTAAAAAAAGCCTTTATATCGGTTTCTATCAGATCAGTCGAAATGCTCTGGAAGACGGTACATTTCCGGATGCAATGACGGTAGACGTGGCCATTGATCAAATATATGCCGAACCATCTTCTCCTGGCATGATTCCTGATACAATAAACGGAAACTGGAAACTCCAAGTAATCTATATTTTACATTGCAGGTTCCTCAGGAATGGTCGGATAAAAATCCTGCTCCCCTTGTCACTAATTCCAATGGAGAGGAAATTTCTATTCTGAGCGGATACTGTACATCTCTGGAAGATGGCAGCCAGCGCTTCCACTATACACTGGAATATAATGATGATACAGAATTTACAGTTCAGATATTAGATAAAAACAATGCCCCTTCTGATAGCACGATTCCTGTAGTTGCTGAAATTCCTGTAAGTATGCAATAATGAACCATTGGCTCAAGGATATAATAAGCCCACCCTGACTCGCTAAAGTAAGGGTGGGCTTTTCATGTCTTATGGCATTATCCCTTCCAATATCTTTCCACGACTTCTACTATGATTTCCAGTACTTTTCTACCTCCTTCGCTGCATCTGACAGAGAAAACTGAAATCTTTCCTGAATTTTTACACATACAATTTCTTTCTCCATTCCCATTTCCTGAAGCAACTCTACTACGGCCTGTATGCCTTCTTGCCGGCCCTCCTGTCGCCCCTCTTGCAGACCCTCTTGTCTCCCCTCTTGCAGACCCTCTTGTCGGCCTATTTTTAGACCTTCTTTTCGTCCCTCTCTAAGCCCAGTCTCTTTGTAAACAGTAGAAAAATACTGGTGATCTCGAATCGCACGCTCTCTTGCTTCATATTCCAGACGCTTTTCTTCATCTGCACTGATCCGGTTCAGATCCTCATACGCCTTCTTAATATATTTGCTTTTTTCCGCTGCCATTTCAAATTCCTCCTTGCTCTCTGCATTGATAAACTGAAGCCATTTCAGCAGCTCTGTCTCCGGATACTCATGTTTTGCCAGCTTGGGAAGTTCCAGCGTATGGATTTCAAACTTATCACTATACATCTTTCTTCCCTGATCCGACCAGAAATGAAAGCGGGAATAGTATTCTTCATCATCAAACAATGTAAAATTTAAAATCCCGACATGAATACATTTTTCTAATTTTTGATAGTCTTCTCCCGGTTTTAGCTGATCCACAAACATCTTTCCCAGATAGAACAAGGTACGTTCTGCCCAGTATTCACTGGATGTCACCTGGATTTCAATATCGATCTGCTCCTTATTATTTAGCAATACCCGTACATCCAGAATCCCCAGTTTATCATCTTTGTCTTTCTGACGCAGGTGGGACGGCAAAATCCTGCTCTCAACGATTTCTTCCAGATTGATCCCAAGTACTGCTGCCAGAAATGCATTGCGCACCTCTTCATCTTCCATCAGTTCTTTAAAACAGAAATCTACCTTTGGCTTCATTAAAAATTGTGTTGTTTTTTCTTTCTTCATACACACTCCTCCTTTGTTCTGATGGAAACCAGAATATTTCGGCAAGTATGTATCTATATCATTGATTTTATTATATCTTTTGACGCGATGTTTCACAATCGCAAATACAGACAAACTCCCTCTATTCTTTTATCCATCTCTTTACTCTTTATCTGGGAATAACTTTTGAATGGCAATTCTTTGCCATATTTGAAAATTGAAAGGGATTCCTTTCAAGATTGATTTTATTATACTTGAATTTTGATCAGGATACAATTAAATTTCCATAAATATCCTGTAAAAAGTTACTGTAAACAATAACTCTGCAAGCCACAGTAACAGAGCAGTTCCACATGGAACTGCCCTACACCACCGGAAACCAGAGTCTGATTTCCATTCCTTTTCCGTAGACTGACACTGCTTCTACTTCTATCTTTAATTCCTGTCCGATCTGCCGTACCAGATACAATCCCATCCCTGTCGATTTTTTCTGTCTGTTCTCTCCTGTAAATCCTTTTTCAAAAAGATAGCGGAGTTCATATGGTTTTACGCCACACCCATTGTCGCAGACAGAAAGGCAGACTCTGTTGTTCTCACTTCCGGAACTGATTTTCAGCTTCGGACACTTTTCGGCTTCATATCCTGTGTATTTGATAGAATTCGCGATCAGCTGACTGAGCATAAAACACAGACTTTTCCGGTCTGACAGTACGATTTTCTTTTTCAGATCCAACTGCACCAGGATCTGCTTTTCTTCCAGATACAGACGGTATTCATCCAGCACCTCCCGGCAGCATTCTTCCAGACTGATCTCTTCAAACAAATACTCTTTATTCATTGCTTTAACCCTGGCATAATATAACATCTGCTCTACATAGGACTGCATCTGCAGTCTGACATGCTCCATTTTTTTGTGTACTGTCGGTGACATCTCCTCACTTCTGTTCTCAAGCAAAAGTGTAAAAAGAGATAATGGAATTTTCACTTCATGTGCCCATAATTCTACATATCGTTCATATTCTTCTTCCTGTATCCTCCCTGCATCAGCCTGCCTGTATGCTTTTCGAAGATATGCCCCGATCTCCCGCAGGATTTCCTGTTCTTCATTTCCTACTCCCCCGATCGCAAGTCTCTCATTTTCTTCACTCGGATCCGCCAGAAATGTAAGAAACCGCTCTTTCTTTTTCTGCTCTTTCCTTACGTTCCAGATTACCGCATACAAAAAAATGATTGCAAGACAACTGACTTCCAGTCCGGCCAGAACTTTGAACTGCTCCATCCCCGACAGCCACAGAAAGAATAGCGATACCAGTTCTGTACACGTAAGGATCACAAACCATATTTTTTCTTCTTTGATCTCGCTCCAGATTCGTCTGATATATTCCATATTACTGCTCTCTCTTCCACCGATATCCTCTGCCACGGATTGTTTCTATCCGATTCTCCAGACCAAGCGCCTTTAATGTCTTTTTCAGCCTTGTCACATTGACTTGAAGCGCATTTTCATCAATATATTCGGTTGTTCCCCACAATACCTTTGAAATGCACTCTTTTTTCACCTCTGTTCCTGCATATTCCAAAAGAATTTTTAAAATCTTCCCCTGATTTTCCGGAATATGACAGGCATCCTTCCCCTGACAGACCGTATAGGTTCTGGTATCAAAAAGAAAATCGTCTCCATCCAGTAAATGTGCATTCCCCATTGCCCGTTTCAGAAGATTTTCTGTCCTTGCCAGCAGACGGTCTTTATGACATGGCTTCGTCAGATATTCGTCAGCTCCCAACTCCAGTGCTTTCAACTCATCCTGCATTTTATCCCTGGAGGTCAGCACAAGAATAGGAAGGCTGCCTTTCTTTCGTATTTCTTTACAAAGTGCAAATCCACTGATGCCCGGAAGTCCCAGATCCAGCACTAACAAATCCGGATGCTCTGCCTCACAGACAGCACCCGTTTCTGGAAAATCCGTTACACAACACACCTCATAGCCTGCCTTATGATAAATATTTTCCAGTTCTTCCCGAAGGAATTGATCGTCTTCTACGATTATGATTTTTTGCATGCCTGTCTTCTACTCCTGCCGTTTTCTCTGAATAAATTTCAAAATCCTGCGATTGCTTGTCTTTATGACTCCTATTATATAAGCTGTTTCTATCAGACACAAGAAAAGAAACACACTTCCTGCCATCTGCCAGAAAACTTTTACTTCCTGCACCTGTCCAATCAGCCGGAACAATGTCCAGACCCCAAACACACTACTGAAAAATGCAACGCTCAATACCAGTCCATAGTGCCACCAGATCTGAACTTTCGCACAATGACAGAGCTCTTTGTAGTTACTTCCCAGTGTAAGCAGAACGCTGTAGCGTGCCCCGGTCTTCTCCTGCTGAATTAAAAACTGAACTCCAATGAGTGTATTTGCGATAATCAAAAAAATCACAGCCAGATAGATCGTCGTATATCCCAATGCCACCTGATAAAACATATGCCGCCCGGCTGTTCCCAGATAACTTTCATAATGCAGATCGGTTGTTTTTAGACGGTCATTGACAGACATCACTGCTTTGAGCAATCCTTCCTCCTTTACCAGAACCGGATCAAGAATCCCGTTCCAGTAAGAATAGCTTCCGTCTGCTACAAAGACATCAAAAACCTCATCCGGTACAATAAAACCATACATAATCGTCAACATCCGGTCTGCCACCAGATTGTCATTGCATACTCTTGGAATGATTTCATAATCGGTCTCTTCTATCTGCACAAAAACTTTCTCTTTCAGAAGTTTCTCTACGCTCTTTGCAGTCTCATCCGACAAATATGTGGGGTGCCCGTAAATTGCCATCTGATGTTCCTTTAAGTTCAAAGGTTCCATTCCTTTTGAACGCAAAATCTCATTGTACCCTGATTCTGCGATCAAAAATGGGGATTCTTCCCAAGAATATGGATTCAATCTGTTTTTCAGACGCTCATATAATTCCTCACAGTCATATGCATATACTTTTCGCTCCTCCATACCTTCCGTAAAATCCAGATCTGTCCAAAGTAATCCGTTTCGTACTTCAAACAGATTTGAAAAATATTGGTCTACTTTCTGAGATGACAGCACTTCTTCTAACGTTTCTTTTTTCTCGTCAAATGTAAAATCGATCCCTGCCGTATCCTGTTGTCCCAGTTGCCCGCTCATCCCGACTCCATAGGCACAACATATGATCGCAAACAGAATCAGAAGGGAAGAAATTGCCAACGAAGATGATTTTAAAAATACCGCTTCCTGCAGCTGACGGCATGTAAATGTCCAGAGCTTTTTCCCCGGAAGTTTTCTGCATATCCTATCAAATAGGTATGCCAGGCCCTGAAAGAAAAAGAATGTACCGAGTACTCCACAAAAACATAAAATTGCAGTCATACGAAACATTCGTTTTATCCCAAGTTCCGAACTCAGTATCCCGCATCCGATCCCATAGGCTACTGCCAGAAGAATGATTCCCATCATCAGCTTCACACACGTTTTTATGGGCGAAAATGCACGCTGTTTTTCCTTCTGTTCACGGGATAACAATTCATAAACCTCTTTTTTCCAAAGCTTGATGCAAAGCACAAACCGGGCAAGCATTTTAATTCCGCAAATCCCAATGACCGTCCACAATGCAGCCAAACCGGAAAATGTAAACTGATGACGCAGAATTCCAAATCCTGCAAGCTTCGCCGTAATCAGGCTTGTAAGTTCCGAGATCAGCAGAGCCCCCGGGATCCCGATCACAAGAGCATACACAATATTTCGCAGATCTTCCAGAAAAAGCATTTGAAACAGACTTCTTTTCTTCATGCCAAGCATCAAATAGGTTCCAAACTCATGACTTCGCCGTTCCATCTGATACTTATCCGTAAAATATACCAGGAAATAAAGCAGGCACAGAGATACCACATATAAAATCGGAATCAGCATCAGCAGCTTGTTTACAGCATCTCTCTCCATCTCTTTCAGAAAGATCATCACATCCTGATGATCCAGCGCAAGGATAATATAAAATGCCGCCACCGTGAGAATCATCGTAACAAAATACAGCGTGTTTTCCTGCCGGTTTCGTTTACTGTTTCGTCTGATCAGTTCAGAGAACATAATTGCTTCCTCCTCCCAACTGCGCCATCACGGACAAAATGCGCTCATAAAATTCCCGGTTTGTCTCCTCCCCGACTCGCTTCCGTAATTCATGAAATACTTTTCCATCCTGAATAAACAAAATTCTGGAACAAAAACTCGCAGCCTGTGCGTCATGTGTCACCATCAGAACCGCAGCCTCATCCTCTCGATTCACTCCGGAGAGTTGCTCCATCAGACTTCGTGCACTTCGGCTGTCAAGCGCACCGGTCGGCTCATCTGCCAGTACGATCTGCGGATGCAAAAGAAGCGCTCTTAATGCGGCTACCCTCTGCTTCTGTCCTCCGGACATCTGATTCGAAAACTTTTCCAGCACCTCCTCGATCTCAAAATATTCCGCCAGCTTCTGCATCCTTTTTCTGCTTTCCTTTTCCGGCATTTTGTGAATCTGTGCCGGCAAAAGAATATTTTCTCCACCCGTCAGATTATCCAGCAATTCAAACTGCTGAAACAGATACCCGATCTGTCTTCCCCGATACGCTGCCAGCTGAGTATCCGTATACATTCCGATATCCTGTCCTTTCAGAAGAATCCTCCCCCTTGTAGGTCTTAAAACCGAAGCAATACAATTTAACAGCGTCGTTTTTCCCGAACCGCTGCTTCCCATAATTCCGAGGAATTCTCCCTGATATACTTGAAACGAAATTCCTCTGAGTGCCTCTGCTGCATTTTCCTTTTCCCCATATGTTTTGTACAACGATTCTATTTCCAAAATAATACGGCTCATAATATCCCTCCCTTTCGTGATAAGAATATTATAAGCCGTATCGTGGATGAAAAACACTTACACTTTCTGTAAGAAAACTCCATCCTCTTTATGGTCTGCTATTCACAGTAAATTTTTATGAAAGCTCCAGTTTTCCGGTATATAACTGGTAATACGTTCCTTTCATTTTGATCAGATCCGCATGATCTCCACGCTCGATGATCTTTCCGTGTTCCAGAACAATAATCGCATCACTGTTGCGGATTGTAGAAAGTCTGTGCGCGATAACAAATACTGTACGTCCCTTCATCAGGTTATCCATACCCTTCTGCACAATACTCTCCGTACGGGTATCAATGCTGGAAGTTGCTTCATCCAGAATCAGTACCGGCGGATTTGCAACTGCTGCTCTCGCAATGGAAAGAAGCTGTCTCTGTCCCTGTGAAAGCTCTTCTCCATCACCGCTTAACATAGTATCGTATCCCTTCGGAAGCATTTTGATAAACTGATCTGCATGAGCCAGTTTTGCAGCCTCATATACTTCCTCATCAGTAGCATCCAGTTTTCCATAACGGATATTATCCATAATGGTTCCTGTAAACAAATGGGTATCCTGCAGTACAATTCCGAGGGAACGTCTCAGATCATCCTTTTTAATCTTTGTAATATTGATTCCGTCATACCGGATCTTTCCTTCCTGAATATCGTAAAAGCGATTGATCAGGTTCGTGATGGTTGTTTTTCCTGCTCCGGTAGAACCGACAAATGCCAGCTTCTGTCCCGGTTTTGCAAACAGACTGATATCTTTTAAGATCACTTTATCTTCGTTGTATCCAAATGTCACATCTTCAAAACGCACATCTCCGGTCAGTTCTGTATAAGACACACTTCCGTCAGCCGAATGTGGATGCTTCCAGGCCCACATTCCTGTTCTTTCTTTGCATTCGATAATATTGCCGTTCTCGTCTTTTTTCGCATTGACCAGTGTTACGTATCCCTCGTCTTTTTCCGATTCTTCATCGATCAGAGCAAAAATACGCTCTGCTCCGGCAAGTGCCATAACAATGGAGTTAAACTGCTGCGCCACCTGCATAAACGGCTGTGTAAAGCTCTTTGTAAACTGCAGATAAGATGCCATAACTCCCAGAGTGATCCCTCCGATTCCCATAATAGAAAGGAATCCTCCAAGTACAGAGACCAGTACAAACTGCAGGTTTCCGATGTTTCCGATTACCGGTCCCATCATATTTGCAAAGGTATTTGCCTGTGCAGCACTTTCAAAGAGCGCCTCGTTGAGTTTGTCAAATTCTTCTTCTGACTTTCTTTCGTGGTTGAACACTTTTACTACGCGCTGTCCGTTCATTCTCTCTTCCACAAATCCAGTCACATCTGCCAGAGATTTCTGCTGACGAACAAAATATTTTCCACTGTTTCCACCGATCTTTTTTGTTACGAAGATCATAAGACCAATGATCAGAACTGCTAAAATTGTAAGCAGCGGACTTAAGATCAGCATTGAAATAAAGGTTACGATAATCGTAAAAAAGGACATCAGTGCCTGTGGGATCGACTGACTGATCATCTGTCTGAGCGTATCTGTATCATTCGTGTAAAGACTCATGATAGAACCATTCGTATTCTGGTCAAAATAACGGATTGGAAGAGTCTGCATATGTTCAAACATATCGTCCCTTACTTTTTTAAGGACACCCTGACCAATGTAGACCATCAGTCGTGTATAAGTAAATGTAGCAATGACTCCCATCAGGAAAATGCTTCCAAGCACCGCAAGTGCCCGATATAGTTCTGCAAAATTCGGATCTTTCTGTCCGATCAGAGGACTGATAAAATCATCGATTAAAAACTTGAGGGACAATGATACCGAAATTGATGCGATCGAACTTAACAAAATACAGATAAATACGATCACAAACCGAACCTTGTACGTCCCGGTCACATATTTTAAAAGCCGCTTTGCGGTCTGTAAATTTTCTTTTGAAACCTTTGGTTTTCTATTCATCGTCCTCACCTCCCTTTATCTGAGATTCATATACTTCTCTGTAGATTTCATTTGTCGCAAGCAATTCTTCGGATGTGCCGACTCCCATGATCTTTCCTTCATCCAGTACAATGATCTGGTCTGCATTTTCTATAGAAGAAACTCGCTGCGCAATGATGATCTTTGTAGTATCCGGAATTTCTTCCCGGAATGCTTTTCGAATCAGCGCATCTGTTTTTGTATCTACCGCACTTGTGGAGTCATCCAGAATCAGGATCTTCGGTTTTTTCAGAAGTGCCCGTGCAATACACAGACGCTGCTTCTGTCCGCCGGAAACATTGTTTCCGCCCTGTACGATCATCGTATGATAACCTGCCGGAAATTCTTTTATGAAGCCATCTGCCTGTGCAAGTTTGCAGACTCTCTGAACCTCTTCCTCACTGGCATGTTCATTTCCCCAACGGATATTATCGTAGATCGTTCCTGTAAAGAGAACGTTTTTTTGCAATACCATAGATACCTGATCGCGCAGTGCCTCCAGATTATACTCTCTGACATCCAGTCCGCCGACTTTTACAGTTCCTTTTGTCACGTCATAAAGTCTCGGGATCAGCTGTACCAATGTTGATTTCGCACTTCCAGTTCCTCCGATGATCCCGATCGTCTGTCCGGATTTAATATGAAGATTGACATCTTTTAACGAAAGATTTCCGCCTTCTCCCGCATAACTGAAATCTACATGCTCAAACCGGATCTCTCCGTCTGCCACTTCTGTAACCGCATTCTTTTTGTCCTGCATCTCCGGAACTTCCGCCAGAACTTCCGTAATACGGTCTGTAGACGCTTCTGCGATCATGATCATAACAAATACGAATGTAACCATCATCAGAGCCATCATGATCTGGAACGCATACACAATCACACTGGTCATTTCTCCGATTTCCATCGCACCGAATACAATTTCTCTTCCTCCGATCGCTACCATCAGAAGCATCGCCGTATAGATCGTAAACTGCATAACCGGTGAGTTCCATGCCACGATCTTTTCTGCTTTTGTAAATAATGTATAGACATATTTTGAAATTCCATGGAATTTTTCAATTTCGTGATCTTCCCGTACAAAGGCTTTTACCACGCGGGATGCATTGACATTTTCCTGTACGGAATTATTCAGAATATCATACTCATCAAATACTTTAATAAAATGCGGATGCGCTTTCTTTGCAATAAAGATCAGTGTTCCTCCAAGCAGCGGTATGATGATCAGGAACAGTAAAGCAATTTTCTTATTGAGCAAAAGTGTCATGATCCAGGATAAAACAATCATGATCGGAGCTCTCGCCAGCAGACGAATGCTCATCATATACGCCATCTGTACGTTAGTAATATCTGTTGTCATACGTGTTACAAGACCGGATGTGGAAAACCGGTCAATATTTTTAAATGAAAATTCCTGAACTTTATAAAAAATATCATGTCTCAGGTTTTTGGCATATCCTGCACCTGCTATTGCTGCCATTTTTCCTGCTATAATACCGAAATACAGAGCCAGCATTGCCATAATGACCAGAATCAATCCCCGCCGTACGATATAGCTCAAATTTCCCTGCATGATTCCAACATCAATGATCTTCGCCATCTCCATCGGAATCAGAACTTCCATTAAAACTTCCAGGATTACGAAAAATGGAGCCAACACAGACTGCTTTTTGTATTCCCGGACTGATTTTAAAAGTGTTTTATTCATCGTTCTCGTCTTCCTCCTTATTTTCTGTTTTGTTTTCTGCAAGATTTTGAATCATCTGCACAAGCACCTTTCTGCAGATCTTTACATCTTCCTGATCTATTCCTTGTATCAGCCGCTTTTCGGTATCTCTGATGTGCTCCAGAATCTCAGGTCTGAGTGCTTCTGCTTTTGGGGTCGGTACAATACGTTTTAATCTGGCATCCTTTTTCGAACTTTCCCGGGAAATAAATCCATTTTTTTCCATGAGCTGCAAAATCCCTGTGGCTGTGGACTTCCGGATTCGAAACTCTTCTTCTATATCTTTCTGATATACTTCCCTGTGCATCGTTTCCAAAAGAATATGCTTTAACACATGCTTCTGCATGGTGGTCAGGCCATCATCTCCCACTGCTTCAGACGCATTTCTGCGCTTCATCTGATTGGAAAGAATGTGAATCAGCCTGCCGGTATTGATGTACCTTTCCTTATCTTCTATATCCTGCATAATTCCATCCCTCTCTCTTTATATAGTTAGTTCCCTAACTTTCAACCATTATACGGAGGATATTTTTTATTGTCAAGAAGTTTTTTCAGATTATTGAAATCATAAAACTTATTTTGCCACGTCTGAATATTGCCTGATGGCAGCAGGCAGCCCGGTACGGAAAATAACAGAAATATAATCGCTCGTCTGCTGCCTGTCATACTTTTCTTTGTTCACGATCCATTCCAGTAATGTCTCCGCAATTGCCTCTGTATAAAAGAATCTTTTTAAGTCCTTTGTAACCTTACCAACATCAATGTGGCAGAGCGTATCCGTGAACTCTCAACCATTAAGGTTCTCGGATTCTACGACAAAGAAGTAACACTCTATATTTACCGGGAAACAATACTCCTTTCCCTGCTCGGTATTTTAGCAGGATTTGGAGTCGGTGATCTGCTTTACCAGTACATACTGGCAGTTGTTCCACCGGATGAAGTGATGTTTAACCCCGCTCTTTGTGCAAAAGCATTTGTGATTCCTGCCATTTTGATTGCAGTCATTACATTTATTCTAGGATACATAATGAATCGAAAACTCAAATACTTAGATATGCTCAGCGCATTAAAATCTGTAGAATAGCAAAAAATTTAAAAGTCAAGGGACTGACACAATGCAGCTCCTTGACTTATTTCATCTGTACTTGCTATCTTTCTCTTAATTTCCACATTCAATGCTGATCGCATTGAATTTTTCCAGGATATCTTCCACTTTTAATGTTTGTTTTTCTTCAGCTGACAAGTCCATCACTGCCTCTCCCTGATGCATCATCAGAAGACGATTTCCATATTCTACTGCATAGCGGAGATTATGTGTCACCATGATCGTTGTCAGGTTTTTCTGTTTCACGATCTTATCTGTCAGTTCCATGATCAGATCTGCCGTCTTTGGATCCAGCGCCGCTGTGTGCTCATCCAGGATCAGAAAATCGATCGGTGTCATGGTTGACATCAGAAGTGCCATTGCCTGACGCTGCCCGCCGGAGAGAGAACCGACTTTTACATTCAGCTTATTTTCCAGTCCCAGATTCAACTGGCTTAATAGCTCCTGATAATGAGACTTTCTGTTTTTATTAATTCCTTTTCTCAATCCGTAAAAACTGCCTTTGTTGTCTGCAAGAGACATATTTTCCAGAATTGTCATGGAAGGACAGGTTCCAAGCGCCGGATTCTGATACACTCTTCCGATCTTCCGGTTTCTTTTATACTCTTTCATGCGGGAAATATCTTCCCCATGCATCAGAATCTGTCCTGCTTCTACCGGAATACTGCCGCACAGGATATTAAGCATGGAAGTCTTTCCGGAGCCGTTGCTTCCTACCACAGAAACAAAATCTCCCTGTTCTACTGTCAGATTAAAATCTTCAAACAGACACATTTCATTGACTGTTCCTGGATTATAATATTTATGAATATGTTTTAACTCAAGCATTTGTCTTCACCTTCTTTTTCCGTTCCATTCCAATGAGTAAGATCGCGAGGAATAATACCGCTGTGATCAGCTTCATATCCTGTGGTTCAAAAAACTTCAAAGCAACTGCCACGCAGGCTTTGTAAACGACAGAACCGATCAGAACTGCTGTGGTTGCTTTCAAAAATGTCAGATTCTTAAACAGGCTGGTTCCGATGATCACGCTTGCCAGCCCGATCACGATAGCTCCTGTACCGCTGGAAATCTCAAATACTCTCTGCTCCTGACAGAAAATTCCGCCTGCCATAGCAACCATTCCGTTGGCGATCGCCAGTCCTAAAATCTTTACATTTCCCTGATCCTTTGCAAGGGAAGTCACAAGATTTGCATTATCTCCCACAGCCCTCAGAAGAAATCCGGATTTTGTCTGCAGATACAGATCCAGAATTATTTTCACGATCACTGCAAGAATAAGTACTACTGCAAGAACTTTATATTTCGCTGCCCCGCCTGAGAAAATCCCATTCATTGTCTCATTGTCGAAAATATTCTCTTCTCCAAAAATCGGAACATTTGCTTTCCCTGCAATCCTGAGATTGATCGTCCACAGCGCAGTCATCATAATGATACCGGAGAGGAGATCCCTGACCTTTCCTTTGACATGGATCAATCCTGTACAGATTCCGGCTGCTGCTCCTGCCAGAAAAGAGACCGGTATGGTCAGGTACGGATTCACTCCCTGTGTGATCATTGTCGCCGTCACTGCAGCCCCCAGCGGAAAACTTCCATCCACTGTCAGATCCGGAAAATCCAGAATTTTATATGTGATATAAACTCCAAGAGCAAGGATTCCGTAAATCAGTCCCTGTTCCAAAATCGTTACAAAAATGTCCATCTCAATTCCTCTCCGTTTCTACTTTTTACTTTGAAATACTGTCAAACGTTTCCGCTGCACCTTCAAGCAGTGTCTCGTCTACCGTAACTCCCAGTTCTTCTGCTGCCTTTGTATTGATATAAAGTCCAGGTTCAGAAATCGTCTCATAGTTCATCTCAGACGCCGTCTTCTCTCCTTTTAAAATCTCTGCTGCCATCTTTCCGGTCTGTTTTCCAAGCGCCACATAATCCAACCCCTCTGCTGCCAGACATCCCAGTTTCACCTGTTCAATCTCGCTTCCAAACACCGGGATTTTCTTTTCATTGGCTTTGTCAAGAATCGTTGCCAGAGAATTTACAACCGTATTGTCCGTCAGATTTGTCAGACAGTCCACCTCGGATAAAATCTCTTCTGTTGCCAGCGAAATATCTGCTGTCTGCGTCACACCTTTTTTCACAATCGTAAATCCGTAATCTCCTGCCAGCTCTTCATATTTCTCAATTGCTGATACAGAGTTCACTTCACTTGTTGTATAGAGGATCCCGATCTTCTCTGCATCCGGCAGCATCTCGCGGATCATCTCCAGCTGCTCTTTGATCGGAAGCTCATCACTGGTTCCTGTGACCTCTCCCACCGGAGCTCCATCGTCATTTGCAAGCTTTGCTGCTTTTGGATCTGTCACTGCTGTATAGATTACCGGAATCTCTGTATTCATTGCTGAATTGTATGCCGCCTGCGCGCTTGGAGTGGCGATTCCACAGATCAGATCCACATCGTCTGAAACAAATCCATCACTGATCTGCTTTGCTGTTCCCTGATCGGCCGCCGCATTCTCCTCTTTGATCGTAAGATTCTTTCCTTCCTCAAATCCGGCTTCTTTGAGTCCTTCAATAAATCCCTCCCTGCAGTTGTCCAAAGAGGCATGCTCTGCAAACTGGGAAATCCCTACTGTATATGTTTTGGTACCATCTTTTGTCTCATTTTCCTTTGTTCCACATGCCATCAGGCTGACTGCCATTACACTTCCTAAAATAACTGCGAATACTCTCTTTTTCATAATTTGGTTCTCCTTTTCTATTACTATATTCCAAAAGCAAAGGAGCCGATCATGTGGATACAGGGTGGATGCTCTGCAATGATCGTATAAAAAAACCGCCCCAAGCTATATGCTTGAGACGGTAATAAATACAAATTCATTATCGCGGTACCACTCAAATTGACAAATGTCCACTTTCTCACGTACTGACATACGCTCCTGATTGATAACGGGTTCGGTTCCCGACGACGCCTACTCTTTTCATTTCAGGCCGCCCTCGAAAGTCCATTCAGAATTAAAATCCATACAGCAATCTCACCGCCTGCTGCTCTCTGTGATCTCTTTTAAAACCTACTCTTCTTTCTCATCGGTTTTGCTTTTGATGTTTTTAATTGTAATGTCCTATTTAGGATTTGTCAAGTACTTTTTTAAGGTAAAGTGGTGATTTGGTGAATTTCCCTTATTCAATTTTTAAAACAACCTCCGGATACCATTCCATTGCTTTCCTGATTGCTTTCTTCGTTGGCAGTCCATATCCTGATAAAATAACCAGTATATTTTTCTGCGTTTCTTTTTTCTCACTACACGGTTCGATATACAACATATTTCCTACAGCATTGACCAGATACCACGTGTCTTCCAGATATACAAAGCCCTTGATTCGAAATGTATCCACTAAAAGCATATTCAGAAAATGAGAAAGTGTTTCTAATTTTATCTCTTCTTGAATGTGCAGAAGATATTTTCGCAAAGTCACATCTGCAGTTTGCAACAGCTGTTCTTCTGTTTCCAGATTTGGCTTTTGCATCTCCTGCAGCCACCTCTCTTCCATCATGCCATATGATGTCATATGCAACGGCAAATCCGGTCGATGGGCCTTCAGAATCTTTTGAATCTGCTCTATCTCTTCTGTTTTTACAAGATCCTTCTTGTTCAGAAGCAGCAGATCTGATACCTGAATCTGTTTTTTTACTACAACTGCCGTTTCATACACTTTCGGAAATTGCCGTGCATCCAGCAGGCAGACGCATCCCATATATTCCAATCCTGGAAATTTTTACCTCTGATTCAATATTTTCTTAACATTTGTGGGATCGGAGAGCCCTGATGCTTCTACTATAATCACATCCGGCTTCTCCTGTAATACCTGCTGCAATACATTCTCAAATTTATCCAGCCTGCACGAGCAAAAGATCGAGCCATTGTTGATCTCGTCCAGTGCAATCCCCAGCTCCGAAAGCAGTTCTCCATCAATGCCCTCTTTTCCAAACTCGTTCACAATAATATGCATCCGTTCCGAAGAGAATTGTTTCATAAACTGTTTTAAAAATGTTGTCTTTCCTGCACCCAGAAACCCGGTGATCAAATACAGTCTACTCATTATTTCATTGCCGCACGGATCGCGCCTTCCAATTCTTCTTTAGATGGTACCAGAGAACGGAATTTCAATTCACCATTGATGTACATGGACGGCAGATTCGGAACGCCCATCTTTTTACATCTTGCGATATTCTCTTTGAGCGTAAATTTATACTCTACCATATCAATCGCATCACCAAATGTCTTTTTCGCTTCATTTGCTGCGCCCATCATGTAGGTACATGCCGCACATGTCGCAGAATCCAGAGTAAATACCTCTACCAGTGGTTTTTCTAAGTGCTCATAATCCGGAAGCTCTACTTCAATATCTTCGTCTTCTGCCACATAGTTCTTTAACATTTCTCTTACAGAATCTGTCTCATAAACTGCCTGTGCAACTCCGATTGCATTTTCCACAGGAACATCATAAGGCATATCGCATCCGGATGCTAAAATAAAGTTTTTACAGCCTTTCATTTTATCAAGCAATTCTACCGCAATCCACAGTTACCGGAACAAGGCTCACTGTTTAATCCAATCTGCGCGAAAATGTATCCTTTGTCTCCATACTCTTTTCTGGAAAGTTCATTTGCTTTCGCAATCAGCTCATAAAATACTTTCGACTGATTGTCTATATTCAGCAATGTCACTGCATCCTCTTTTGTCAGCATTCCTTCTGCATCTACTTTTGAAAGTATACTTGCTATATCTTTCATCAAAATACCTCCTTGTGTATTTCTATCCCACATATTGCTATAAACATAGTAGTATATTTCAAACAAAATCTACGGGAATTTTTTAAGATTTTCTGTAATTTTTCTACATCTTTATTGATTCATTCTGCAATCTTCCGCTCTTTCAACTAAAATGGAATCCCTCTCCGAAGCAGAACCTGTCGTAAAAACATTCCTGCAGCATTAAACCCAGCGGTACTATATCATCCGATGTAAATATTGCATCCACACCAAATCCTTTTTATGCTTCCTATAAATCCACTTATATTCTGAATCATCGTCAGGAGTTAGAATATAAATAGTACAAGCCAAAAGAGAAATCCCAAAATACACATAAGCATGGTACAATAGAGACATGCTGAAGGAGGATCTCATATGGCAAGACAACATGACAAACAGTTTAAACTTGATGCAATCCAGTACTACGAAGATCATAAGGATTTAGGTGTACGTGGATGTGCGGAAAATCTCGGAATCGGATACAGCACTTTAACAAAGTGGCTGAAAGATTTCCGGGAATCTGGCGATATCTCTGTTCGTGGTTCCGGTAATTATGCTTCTGATGAACAGAAAGAAATCGCTCGTCTCAGACGTGAATTACGTGACGCCCAAGATGCGCTTGATGTATTAAAAAAAGCCATCAACATTCTGGGAAAATGACAGAAGCCATTTATCTCGAAGTTTCTGAGAAGACGGAAGCTGCCAAGAATGCTGGACGCCGGGTTTCCGTCTCCGGAATGTTGAAATTTTTAGGTGTCTCTCGTTCAGGATATCATGCATGGCTCCACCGCGTGCCTTCTGATACAGAAAAACGTCGTGAAACTGTAAAAACCAAAATATAGGATATTTATGATGATTCTAAACAGAACTATGGTGCTCCGAAAATCACTGTAGAGCTGCATAAAACCGGTGAAGTTATTTCGGAAAGAACGGTTGGCACCTATATGCGCCCAATGGGAATCCGCGCCCAATGGAACAAACCATGGACGATCACCACAAAAGATTCTGATTTCAGCACAGAATTAGAAAATATCCTTGATGAACAGTTTCATCCTGATCGCCCGAATGCTGTTTGGTGTTCGGATATCACCTACATCTGGACAATAGACGGATTTGTCTATCTGACCAGTATTATGGATTTATTTTCCAGAAAGATCATTGCCTGTACACTTTCAGAAACATTGGAGGTATATGCTACTGTCAGGATATAAATGATTTCATATCAGAAGTGGGAATATGATATGTTCAAACACCATTTTAAAAGATCTTTTTCCATCGAACTGGATGACCAGAATTGTTTTCCAAATGAAAAGGATTTTGTTTATCCAAACTCTCTGGTCATACAGGCCGCACTGGAAAATTACTGCCTGAAAAACGGAATCCACCTGGAGTATATCAGTAAGTATAAACCAATCACTTTTATATTGGATGGAAAAACAAAATATACTGCCGAAGCACAACTTATCCGCGGACGATTTTATTCTGGATACACTTTGATCTGTACAGAGATATTAGAAGATACAGAAACATAAAAAATAAAGGAAGTTACCATAAACCTCTCCGTTTTATAGTAATCTCCTTTATTTATCGGGTTCTATGAAGGTTAATAATCTCTCCGGCTCTTCTATTCCAGAAATTCAGAACTTGTACTTCTCTTGATAATAGCGTCCGGTATTCTGCGTTTTCTTATCATATTGTATAGCTGCAACCGGACAGGCCTGTATACAAGATACACAGGCCATACAGTTCTGTTTCCATACAGGTTTTTATCTACAAGTGTGATATTATTATTTACACAGATTTTTGCACATTTCCCGCATCCAATGCATGCATCCGTAACATAAAATTTCTTTGCCTTCATTTGATAAAAGAAATCTGTCATAGGTGCGCCGATGTCTGTCATCAATGGAAAGGCTTTTTTATCTGGCAGTAAAGGTGTTCCAGCTGAAATCAATTCTGCGATTTGTTCCACCTTGGGCATGGCCTCTCGAATAATATTCTCATTCTCCTCCGGCGAGAGCATTTTGTGCATCATAATATTGCACTGTGACATCACCAGAAAATTAAAGCCCATAAACTTCCAGCCTTTCTTTCTGCACAGGTTCTTAGAAAAACGTTCACTATCCCAAGGGCGTCCATTACAAGCTCCCCACAAAATATGCTTTCGTACACCCCGTAAATTCTGTATTCATGATATGCTCATAAACAATTCGGGGAGGTCTACCACTATACACAGGCATCACAAATACAACTCTTTCATTTACGGATACTTGTTCTGTACATCCATCTTTAATACGCCGATTCATAGAAACAGGGATTTCGCCCATCCATTCTCCTCTGTTTGCAATCATCCAACTATTTCCTGTACCACTATAATATAAAATCATATCTCACCACTCCTGTCCGGAAGCTGGTTCATTACTTCCTGAATTTTTGTAAACAAATCAATCATACTTTGCATACAGTTACTATCCAAATCAATATAATAATAAATGAAAGAGCCTTCTTTGCGAGATTTCACAACACCGGCATTCTTCAATATCTGGATATGGTGAGAAACAGCGGCTCTGGATAATTTCATTCTGTCTGCAATATCTACAACCCGCCTTCCCCGACAATCTCCCAACACCTGTAGCAGAAGGTACTGCCGCGTCTCATCCCCGATTGCCGTAAGCATATTCTGACAGCTTTTAAACTGCTCCTTCATCATTTCTATATCAATATTGTTAAGTTCCAATACTATTCACTTTATCTTTGTATCTAAATACTCGAATGCTTCTGATTATAACACAGCAAACGCTCTTCGGATTGCCTGTAAAGAAAATCAAGACAGGTTTTTTGACTTTTCTCTTTTAGAGACTGTAAAATGTAACCTTGCAGAATTGATACAGATGTGCTATATTGAGGATGTAAAAAGGGAAACCGCAAGCGGCTTACCCCGAACAATGATTTACTACCCTAACGGGCAGCCGTCACATGTGCAAGATGTGGCGGCTATTTTCGTTTATCCTTGAAAATCTCATAACAAAGACTAACAAGGGCAACAATGAATATTAACAACTGAATCAGATCAGTATATGTAACACACATTGGCATCGCCCTCCTTTCTTTCGTCTGGAGGGTCGCCCCTCCGTAAAAGAGGGTAAGCCGCCCGGCTTTGGTTTCCCATGCCGAGATTATAGCATATTGTCAACCTGCTTTCAATTGTCGGCTGCCGCTTTGCAGATTTTTGTATAGCACAATGCACAGACAAAGTTAAATGCTCAGCTCAATCAGACCATACAGGAACTGAAGGCGCAACTTAACAAGAATTCCAAAAACAGTTCCAAACCAGGCAGAACGTGACCTTCGAATGATAAAGGTAAAAGCGAAAGTATCCGGATGTTTCCGAATCGAAGAAGGAGCTAGGGATTATCTAAAAATCATGTCCTATGTTGGCACAGCACATAAGCAGGGATGCAATGCTTATGAAGCAATCAGAAATGCAATCTCAGGTCATTTTGATTTTATCTTTGAATAAGGGTGGTTCTGAATAGATACATTGTAGGTAAATTGTGCAGCGGTGAGGAATAAATATTTTTCGCAATAAAATACCCAGATTTCATGCAGAATAATCTCCAGTGCGGTAAAATATAAGAAACAAATTTTTCGCACAGGAGATTTTGAGACGAAGAAACGACAAAAAAGAGAACGCAAGAAACAAGATCGTGGAATTGTTGATTTTATGATGGTGACAAATCATTTCTTTCATTCACTAAGAGAATGGATTTTAGAAATGGAAGATCCGAGAAATCAGAGTTATATCACCTATACACAGGCTGATCTTGCATATATGGGAATTCTAAAAAATATATGCGGTCAGTATAGCATGAGGGAGATGGACGAAAGCTTTAACGATGAAAATTGTATTGCCACTTTGCAGATTTTATCCGGGAATCGGAGTTTGGAAGAAATGCCGCACTATGATACCTTGAATTATTATCTGGAAAAACTGTCACCAGAGTGTCTTTCAGAGTTAAGAAAGAAGATGGTCAAAAGTTTAATAAAAGGGAAACAGTTCAATATTTAGCACAGGTGGTGATAGAATGGAAGATGAAATAGCTAAATAATGCACCCTATTTTTTGGAATTGGCGAAGTAGACCTATAAGAGGTGAATAACTTTTAGATATTTTAGGCCACTTATAAATGATTTTCTACGCAAAATGGCAAAATTTCGGCATCAGGAAAATCAAGATGTAAGCGCCGGATTTTCCTTGTATCCCGAATGTCATGTATTCCCCTTTGCTGATGGCTTCCAGTACAGACAGATCACGGGAATCAAAAAAGTTGAATCCGCGATAGGTTCGTTCCTTTTCCCTCCGGGAATGACTGACTTCATCCAATTTCTTCCGGCCGCTGCTGTGATCATCAAAGGATGAGATAAATTCAAGATATCTGTAATTCGCAGTACACAGCCAAACTTGTCATACATTTTTATGGACACATCACCCATGTGGTGCTTGATCCTCGTTCCGAGGATGCGCTGATTATAGTTTGTGCCAATCTCTTTGGTACAGTTATAAGTGATTCGCTGTCCAAGGAAAGTGGCGATGTTGTCAGGCTTCACAGTATATATCGCAGTGTGGATGATTTCATCATAGATTGGTGCCAGGTATTCCGGCTTACGGAACATGATATCCGTGGCACATTCGATCTGCTGAACCGTCCAGGTATAACCCAGCCCGAGAGATTCCGGAACGGGACTGTAGCGTCTGGCAAAGACATCGAGAACTTTATGGAGCCCTTGCGGGTTGATACGGTCAGAAAGTTTCTGAGCAGTTTCAATATCGGAGATTTCAAGGAACGCGTTGTCCTGCATCCGGTAAGAAAGCTGTTTTTTATCAAGCTTATAGGCGAGCAGGTTATGACCGTTCATGTAAAACTGAAGACGGAAAGGCGGCCATGTAGGGACACGAAGATAGCAAAGGCCAAGTTCCCTGTCGATAAAATAGAAATAGTAATGAAGACACTTGCTCTGGTCAAACTTCAGGAAGGTCTTCCCAGTTGTTTTATCATGCCAGGGCCTGTAGGTATTACAGCATTCCATAGCAGAAAAGATATGGATCAGACCTTCCGTTTTTCCGGTTTCGGCAATGATGTTCTGGATGCGGTCATCTTTTCGAAAAGCATGGAGTTTTCGGATGAACTCAATTTCCATTCCATTTTCGTGAGCAATCTTTTCCGCATTCTGACGGACCTGTTCCGTAAGGGGCTGGGAGAAACTGGTGGGATAATCAAAAATACGGATACCGTTGAGTTTCATATAGGCAGTCATTGCTTCCGCATGGCTCCAGTTTGGGATATATCCCTGAATGATCATGCGGTCATAACAGGTAATGATGCCATGAATTTTATCAGCGTATTTATCAGTGAGTAACATATAAAAATCCCCTTTTTCTTTAGAATAACACAAGGGATAGAAAATAAAAATAACTTTTCCGGTTTATCCGGGTTAGGGACTGTAAAATGTAACCTATTATCTTGCAGAATTGATACAGATGTGCTATATTGAAGATATAAAAAGGGAAACCGCAAGCGGCTTACCCCGAAAATTTAGAAACTGTTTTTACAAACAGCCGTCATTATTCGCAGTAATGGCGGCTATTTTCGTTTATCCTTGAAAATCTCATAACAAAGACTAACAAGGGCAACAATGAATATTAACAACTGAATCAGATCAGTATATGTAACACACATTGGCATCGCCCTCCTTTCTTTCGTCTGGAGGGTCGCCCCTCCGTAAAAGAGGGTAAGCCGCCCGGCTTTGGTTTCCCATGCCGAGATTATAGCATATTCTCAACTTGCTTTCAATTCCTCTGCTGCCAATGCATCCCATTTTCTAACGGTCTGTATTTACTGTAGTATTTCAATGAAAAATCAATTTTACCCCTTTACCCTAACATTTTCCTCACTGAATAGATTTAAACTATAATTTCCTCTATCCTGTATGGAGTTTTAAAGCGCAGAATTGATTTTATGATAACTTCTTGAGCCGTTCTGCAATTTCTTTCCGCTGTTCTTCTGTTAATTCTCGCTTAATATCTCTTGACCGAATTGTAACGAATCTTTTTGAAAAGAAATATTCTTTAGACACAATAGTACCCTTCACCCGTTCCACTCTTTCTAATCTGAATTGCTCTGGATTCTGTTGCAATAGCTGAATCAGACGGACGTGCAGGGCCAGGGGGATCTGGGAATACGGGACCATGGATGAAAGCAGTAATGCATGGGTATGTCCGCAGATTTTGCAGTACACACGAACAACGGAAAGGGAGAGGATCCTGTCAGCAAGCTGGATGCTGCGTTTATAAGAGCCATGACGGATGAGACAGCCGGAGTGACCGCAGACACATGAAATAAGGTTCAGATCAAGGGAATCTATTGCTTTATTGTAAAAATCCTGAGAAATACGGTTGTAGTTTTCTGTTTTAACTGTTATCATAGGTATGTATGAATGTAGCGAGAGCTATGTTTAGGTGAAGGCAGAAACTAAACTTTGGTAGGGGAGGTTTCTGCTTTCTTAATTTCATGGTTACAAAACCATATGATAACACAAGAGGTCTCAGGATAAAACAATTTGATGGAAAATACGTCAGATTCCTTTATTCCAAGACCTCTTTTATTACGCCTTAAAGATGAAAAATAAGTTTGTTATAGTGTGCTTGATAATAATATACTTCCCTTCTTCGTTCTGGAACGTCATGCAAAGAGCTTCTCCCTTTTCTCCGGTCTCCCGGTCTTTTGTCATGCAATCTTCCAGATCGATCAAAACGCACTGTCTCAACTCTTCCATGTCCTCTGATCCATATACCGGATGTTCTACAACATTCTCTGACTTCGCTTTCTCCATTCCAAGCCGGAAGGCTTTCTGGATTGCTTCGTACTGATCCACGCTTTCTGCATTGATCTGCATGATTTCTTCCGCTGCCATTTCTGGCAACAGTCCATCTTCTTCCAGTGATGCATACTCTCCGATCAGCTTCTGTATACCGCTCATAGCTACCACTAACGAACTCAGCACGCTCCGCTCTGTTTCTTGATGCTCTTCTCTTGTCATAGTGCCGTTGCCGTATCCGTTGATCCCGGTTGACATCTGGTACTGCGCATATTCCAGACTGTTTAAAATATTCTGTAACTGTGCTTCTGTTTCTGTCATTTCAAAAAATAATTTGCTCATACTTTGTTTTCCTCCTACGCTTCTAACATTTGAATTCGATACATTGGAACTGACGCAAGGATGCCGCCCTTTAAAACTACAATTCCCGATGTTTCCCGAAACTCTATCAGTTCCCCTTCCACCTCATGGAATGTTTCTTCATTCTCCCCAACTCGTTCCCCTGCATCTGCCAAAATGGATACCCATTCTTTCTTGAACAGTAGTCTGCTCTGCTTCATGTTTCGCTTTCCTTTCCAATTCGTTTGCAAGTGCCAGTGCTAATTCTTTCGAGAACTCTGTCTGGTACTTCCTGTAAAATCTGTCGGTATCTTCTACTACTTTCTCCCAGTATTCCTTTGTGTTCTCTACGCTCCAGACTGATTGCATCATTTTCCAATAGTCCTGAAACATTTCAAATTCTTCACTGCCTTTTAATAATTTTACGCTGCCCATCTTTTAATCAAACGGTGTCGGTGTCCGTACCGTCTTGAATCCATCTTTGCTTTTGAGTTCCTCTTCTGTTTCCTGGAATCGCATTTCATTTCCATCAAAGCGGTATACAATCTTCCCTAGTTCTCCCTGCCGGTTCTTATCCACTTTCAGACCTTTCCTGGTCTTATCCTCATTGTCCAGATTCCACAACAAAATGATAATGCTTGCATCCTGTTCAATGTCTCCGGCTTCTGATACTTGCAATGACCGCATGGCGCAAAGAAGACGCCGAGCTAAAGCTAAACAAAATAAATGAAAGCACTCCCCGGATCGAGTGCTTTTATTCTCATTGTGGGTAAATTGTGGGTACAGCTTGATTTTTACGCTTGTCTGTGCTACAATTCCACCTGCTGAAAGTGGCGTATTTAAGGCATTTCCAGCAATCAACTATCGTGTGTTCGAGACCTTCCACACGTAAAATAAAACTAAAGGAGATTTTGATCTATGAAAAAAGAAAAAACAATCAGCGTACTGTTTCTGGTACAGTCAGCAATGATCGCTGCAATTTATGTGGTCCTGACCATCGTATTTGCCCCGATCAGTTTCGGACAGATTCAGTTTCGTATCGCAGAAGCACTGACCATCCTGCCCGCCTTCACTCCGGCTGCAATTCCCGGACTCTTTGTGGGATGTCTGATCGGAAATATTTTAGGAGGCGCAATTCTTCCTGACATTATTGTCGGAAGCATGGCAACTCTGCTCGGTGCTATTTTCACCTATCTTCTGAGAAACCGCAGCAAATGGCTCGCACCACTGCCGCCGATTATTGCAAATACAGTTCTGATTCCATTTGTTCTTTATTATGGATATCAGATTTTGCTTCCAATTCCATTCCAGATGCTTACCGTGGGAATTGGTGAAGTTCTCTCATGTGGAATATTGGGTATGATTGTCTACACCGCTCTGAATAAATATAAGACAGTTATTTTCCGTCAGTAACAAAAAGGAAGAAGTTCTTTCACAGAGAATAAATTCTCTCAAAGACTTCTTCCTTTTTCTGTTATTTCATATAACCGATAAACGTGTTTCCACTTCCTGCTATCATAGCGCTCATCTGTTCAATCGAAACTGTATTTTGGGATGCTGTATTTGGATCGATGTAAGTGATATCCGTCATACTATATCCTGTCAGCAGGATCGCATGATTGGCATCTGTCATCGCAATGACCGGAAGGCCCTTGTTGATAATATACAGAACCTGTTCCAGACTACATCCGGTCAGGTCTACTTTTTTGGCATTATACGCTGCCATCACCTCTTCACAGGTCTGAAGAGAGGTCTTTCCTTCTCCATTTCCAAACGGTGCTGTCTCTGTATCATAAACCAGATCTCTGTTGCCTTTTTCCCATACATATGCCTGTTCTGATGAGATTACTACTCCCGAAATCTGCTCTGCTCTCTGAATTGCATAAGCCGCCTTATCGTAAATCGCAACCAGTTCTCCCATTCCATATACATAGTACTTTTCAGACTTCGACTTGTCATTCAGCGTGATCGTGATCGGCTTTTTCCCCACCACCTGCTTCGGACGCAGGATTTTAGGAACAGTATCGGAAATTCCTTTTTCATAAGTCAGCCGCATCTGCTTTTCTTTTAAATCTGTACTGAAAGCTTCCAGAGTTATACTTTTTGTCTTCTTTTCTTCGTTACTGCTGATATAATCCTGACTGGTAACTGTATAAGTCTCTCCTGATTTTACAACCCTGTTCAGAGTCATCATATTTTCTTCAATAAATACATCGGATATATAAATCTGATCTGCTGAGTATGTCTTCATCACTTCATTTTCTGAATTTCTAATCTCCAGCTCATACATCGGGAACAGTTCCCCTCCCGCTGCCGTATGACCGACATCTTCCTGCCGCAGATATCCATACACAAAATCTGATCCGATAAATCCAAGCGGTCTGATTGCTTCCCCTGATTTTGCGGCTACAGCATTTTCTTCATCTGTTTTCAGATTCAATACCTTGATTTCCTGTGCGGTATTGATCGTTCCTGACGTCTGGTATGCGATCAAATGCCCGTCTGCAGACACCGTATACTGCCCTTCTTCCAGATTTTTTGCCAACACTGTCTGCTCATCTTTTGTCAGATCTATCTTGTAAAACTTTCCGCCTGCCAGAATATACAAAAGATTCTGATCCTGATTGTAATACACCATTTTTCCAAGCTCTTCCTCTGCGATTGCAAATGATTTTGTACTTGGAATAAACGCTTTTTCCTGTACTACATTTTTTTCAATATCATAATAGTAAATATCAACTCCGACTTCTCCCTCATGTGCTCCGCGATTCATATACCCATAAACTGCAAACGCAGTACTTCCATTCTTTTCCACACTGATGATCCGGATATTATGCTGGTCATACCTGCTCCGAGCATCATTTCCTTCAATATTGCTAAAACTGAATACCTGTGCAAGCTCATTCTGCTTTGCATTGTATGTCCATAAATTTCCATTTCTCACAAAAGAAACAATATTTCCTGACGAATTTGTTTCATACGATATATCGGATGATGCTATACCAAGAAGAATTCCGTTCTGATCCAGCACTTTCTGGTTTGCATCAAAAATCTGTTCCATCTTCCGATTATAATCCAAAAGGTAGATTTCCCCCTGCACGTAGCGAATCCTGAAAAACTCGCGGACATCATACGTCTCGATCTCTCCCGTATCTCCGGCACATGTCACCTGATACTGTGCAAGCAGCGACGTATAGACGGAATTGCTCTCTTTGATGCTCCACTCCGGTTCCTCAACCACCTGCGGACTTAAATTTCCCCATGTCACATGATCTGCATCAGAATGGATGGTAACAGTCTGGTAAGTTGTATTGTCCCCTTCTGCATTCGTTTCAAGATAGTTTTCCAATTCCTCCTGACTGCTTTTTTCCAGTGTCTTTGCATGAAAATCCTGGGCAAAATCCAGACATTCTTTTAAAGAAAGTTCATCCGGTCTTGTAATTCTGGTATAAAAGTGAACCTGTTCCTCTTCCATAGAAAGAATCACTTCCAGAACAGCTTCTGAAACTTCATCCGGAAGACCTTTTTGCAGATCCAGCAAAATCGTCTCATCAGAAATATCCTTCTGTTTGCCTTCCAGATAGGTTTCCTCTCCATTCAGCGAATACACTTTATATTCAACACCTGTGATTTTATTTCCAAACTCTTCAATCTGCATCTGAAGTGTTCCGTTTGCCTCCAATGGTGTAATGGTGTCCCGCATTGCCGTAACATCCATCTCATTTACATAACCGGCCAGAGCATTCACAGTCCTGCCTTCCTTTTGAAATGAGATTCTCGGAAGTGTAGGATCTCCTAGATCGATGATCTGATCGTCTACACCACTGTTCATAAACAGACTGCTGACAAAAATTGCTGCCACAAATACTACAAGGAGTATTCCTGCCTTTCTTATTCTTTTTTTCATGATTCTGTCCCCTTATCTAATAACAATCCTAGCATCGGCTGGATTCCCAAAAATTCCTTGCATGCCTGAATCTGACTTTCACTCCCCTGTTTTGCCTGATTCGTCTTTACCGCACGCAGAAGAATATTTTTCGGCGTATGTTCCATATCGATAAATTCCAGAACCTGAGTCTCATAACCGGACTGCTCCAGATATTTCGCTCGAAGTCCGTCTGTCAGAAGCGCCGCAAACCGCTCTTTTAAAAGACCATAATCCAGAATCGGCGCCAGCTTATCATATCCGGCTCCTTCCCGTTGCATCTGCCCATTCAATTCATGCTGACAGCATGGAACCGACAGGATGACCTTCGCATTCCATCCCACCGCTTTAGCAAGTGCAAAATCTGTCGCTGTATCACAGGCATGAAGCGTCACAACCATATCCACTTCTCTGACACCTTCATAATCCGCGATATCTCCAACCAAAAATTCCAGTTTGTCATATCCGTATTTGCGGCTTAACTCATTACAATGATGAATGACATCCGATTTCAGATCTAACCCGATGATACGGATATCGTATTCCTTCAGAACATGCAGATAATAATACATGGCAAATGTCAGATACGATTTTCCACATCCAAAATCCAGAATCGTGATCTCTCTGTCCTTCTCAAGCTTCGGAAGAATATCCTCAATAAATTCCAAAAACCGGTTGATCTGACGGAACTTATCAAATCTGGAATGTACAATTTTTCCATCCTTTGTCATCACACCCAGATCCTGGAGAAACGGAACCGGAATTCCTTCCTCTAAAATATATTTCTTACTTCTATTATGTGACAATTCTACCGGTCTTACACTGCCTTTTGACGCTTTTTTCTGAATGGTTACCTTGCCTTTTTTGCTCACTAAAACAGTGTAATTCATATGCACTGTAGATACCTGCATCTGCCGTAATTCTTCCATATATTCCAGCAATCGGTCTCGTGCCGAAATCGGGTCCAGATTCTCATGAAATGCCTGTGTTTTTGTAAAAGACTCCAGTTGAAAAAGTAAATTGCCTTTTTTCTCGATCGGCCGAACCTTTACCTTTAAAATTCCTTCTTTTTTCCTCGGATTGCTCAAAACTGCCTGAACAAATTCTATATTTAAAATATCTGATAATAATTTTTTGATCGTTTCCATGCGATTCCCCTTATCATTTGTTTTCTATATAAGCTATGTGTGAACAGTAACTATTGTAAAACAAAATAAAGTCTCGTGCAATAAAACAAGTCTTAAATTAAAAGAAGACGGGAAAAATTCCCGCCTCTCCTACTCTTCTTCAGAATTCTCTCTGAAAAAACATGAATCTTGTTCTTTTTTATCTGCTTTTCTAAAACGAACTGTCGCCTTAAAAAGATCTCCGTCCAGATACAATTCCAGTTTTCCGCCCTGCATCTGTACCAGACTTTTCGCAATCGATAATCCCAGTCCGCTTCCTTCGGTACTCCTTGAAATATCACCGCGAATAAAACGTTCTGTCAGTTCATCTGCTGAGAAATTGAGCGGATACTCCGAAACATTTTTCAAAGAAAATATCACTTCATCCTTATCAGTGCGCAGATCTGCATAAATTCTCGTCCCCGGCATTGCATACTTCGCCGCATTATTATAAAGATTTTCCAATACTCTCCACATTCTTCTTCCATCTACATGAATAATCGCCGGCTCATTTGGAAGTGTCTGAATCAGCTCCAGATTCTTATGTTCAAATTTTTCTGCAAACTCTCCCGTCGTCTGATTCATCATCTCTACCAGATTGACATCCATCAACTGCAGATTGATATTCCCGCTGCTCACCTTGGATGCTTCTACAACATCCTCTGTCAATGTTTTCAGACGCTGTGCTTTTGCCTCCAAAATTTCCAGATACCCCTGTATCTTAGGATCTTCAATATTGGATCGTTTCAGGATATCCACGTAATTGATAATGGAAGTTAGCGGTGTTTTGATATCATGAGATACATTTGTGATCAGATCCGTTTTCAGACGCTCGCTTTTCACGCTTTTTTCCACAGCCTTCTGCAATCCGGTTCCGATATCATTCAGCATTTCTGCTACTTCACGCTGTTCTCCTCTGAGATGTTCCAGAGAAATCTGATATTCCAGATCTCCTCCTGCAACTGCTTTGATTCCTTTTATGATTTTATTCTTTGCAATCGCATTCAATACCAGATAATACACAATGAATGCATCTGCTGCCAGCGTGATCAACACAAATCCCGGCGTTCTGAATAATGCCAGCATCCAGTGGATTCCAATCAGTATCACCCCTGATACAACCATTCTCCACACCACATTTCTGTTTCTCCAGAATATTCTAAAGAATCTGCAAAACGCATACAATACGCTGTTCTTCCACATCGTTCCCGCTTTTATCCTGCGGACCAGGCTCAGATATCCGACCAGGAACATGATCATGGTATAAGCCGCTGTACATGCAAGTTGGATCATATCTTGCATTGTCGGAACATATCCGGATGCATATTCATAAGAATATCCGATCGTTGCAGTCATCAAATCCGTGCTTTCTGCAAAATACCCGAGGGCCATATTCCCATTATTCATCCAGAACATCATCGGAATTATCCAGATCCCAATCACAAACACTGCTGCAAGCTCCGTTTTCCATCTGTCAAATACATTCAAATGCACTCCGTCACTTCGGTTGTTTCTTCCGGCGATCACTGTCAGCCATATCAGACTCACGATTATCAGTAATACTGCCGCACCGAGCAGGATCACCGCACGATTGATATAAGGTGCATATTCATCATATAATTTCTTATCCAGATAAAAAGAATCCTGTATTGAAAACCTGGTATCTACTGCCGCTGCAAAAATAAAATCACCGTTGCTGTTTCTGCGCCGTGACTTTACAAACTCCTTCCAGTCATTTGCTGTGATATCCATATTGGTCTTAAAATCAGAAAGCTTTGGCTGAACAATCATATACTTCGCATTTTTCTGAATATCTGAGATATTTTCTTTTACACTGTTGTAATCCTGATATTCCTTGCGATTTGTATAAACTTTTTTTGTTTCTTTATCAACAAAAATATAGGCAAAGTTTGTATTTCCCTCTGTCCATTCTGCACTGTTCTGATAAGACTGGAAATCATAATAAAGATTTGACAGGATGCTGCCCAATTGTGCATACACTTCACTCAGCTTTCCATTCAGCTGCGGCGTCTGATTTACAACATCCAGAATATTATTTCCTCCATCCGGCCGCGCCTCTTCTTCAATGGCACCACTGAATCCCCAGAAATCCCGGTACACCGTCTCGCCTTTTTCATCCAGAATATCATGTCCGGCAAATCGACTGAGACTCACATCGCCAGAAGCCAGTGCATTTATGATTTCATCAGATGTATATTCGTCTATATCCACTGTCAGCGTTTTCTCTTTCAGCAGATTTAAAAATTCATCCCAATAATAGTAATGATAGGTTTTATCTGCTTTTTGACAGACAACAATTGAATCTTCCTGCGCTGCATAGTTATGTTGATACTCCTCACTCCATTTCTGAAGATCCGAGAGTTTATACCGCAGTCCTTCCATCTCTTCATCATAGTGCCTTCCGTTATATCCATACTGCATGATATCGATCAGCTTATCCGGATTGTATTTTCCATCTGTCTCGAAAATATCTTCATAAGAAATCTGACCTAAAACATCCATCGTAGCCCGGCACATCTGATTCTCAAATTCTTTGGAATCTGTATACTCTGTCGGCTTTTTATTCCAGATTTCTTTTACACTTACAGAATATGTGGAAATAATCACCAGACTCAGCAGTGCCGTAATTGCCGAAAGAACAGAAAGAAAGATCAAAATGCCTTTTACAAGCGCACTTTTATACCATTTACTCATGAAAAACTCCCTTCTATAATTTCTCGATCTTATATCCTACTCCCCATACCACTTTCAAATATCGCGGTTCCTTTGGATTGATCTCAATCTTCTCCCGGATATGACGAATATGTACTGCTACCGTATTATCCGCTCCGATTGCATCTTCATTCCAGATGGATTCGTAAATCTGATTAATCGAAAATACTCTTCCCTGATTCTTCATCAAAAGCAATAAAATATTGTATTCAATCGGAGTAAGGCGCACCATTTCTCCGTCTACCGTTACTTCTTTCAGATCATCATTAATCCGAAGGCCGCCAACCTCATAAATCGTCTCCTGCGTACTACTCACATTCCCGCCAAGCTGTGTGTAACGACGAAGCTGAGATTTCACTCTTGCAACCAGCTCCAGTGGATTGAATGGTTTTGTCATATAATCATCCGCTCCGATATTCAACCCCAGAATCTTATCCGCATCTTCAGATTTTGCCGATAAAATGATAATTGGAATACTGTTCGTTTCACGGATCTTCAAAGTCGCCCTGATCCCGTCCAGACGCGGCATCATAACATCCAGAATCAAAAGATGCACCGTTTCCGTCTCCAGCATCTTTAATGCCTGCATCCCATCATAAGCCTTCAGAACCTGATACCCTTCCTGTGTAAGATATATTTCAATTGCTTCTACTATTTCTTTATCATCATCACAAACTAAAATACTATACATTTTCATCACCTCCTTTACAGTATACATGATATTCTCATTTTTTTAAGAGCCATTAGGGAAAATCTTAGGAAATTCTTAATTCGATTTCATTTCTGTTTGTAACAATGCCGTTATAATCCTTATGAAAAACAATCACTGCTACTCTGCACATATTCCTCATTTTTTCATATAATAAACATAAGAAACCCGTTTTTATATTTTATGAAAGGATTATATAATGCAAATAAAAGGACTGGATGTCAGCGAATTTCAAGGAAATGTAGATTGGGAAAAGGTCAAAGCCGCAGGCTATCAGTTTGCCATGCTCCGTGCCGGCTATGGTTTTAACACGATTGATCCACAATTTAAACGCAATGCCTCAGAATGTAACCGGATTGGTCTCCCGATCGGAGTCTATTGGTTCTGCTATGCCCTGACTCCGGAGATTGCACGCCAGGAAGCTGATGGCTGTCTCAAAGCAATCTCCGGTTATCGTCTCGATTATCCTGTATGCTACGATATTGAACAGGCATCTATAAACTATGCCGCACAAAACGGAGTTACTTTCACACCGGAAACCGTAGGGAAAATTGTGCAGAATTTTTGTGACAGAATGGAAAAAAACGGATATTTTGCAATGTATTACAGCAACCGGAATTTCCTCAAAACGTACCGTCTTCTGTCACTTTCTTCAAGATATGCACTGTGGTACGCTTTTTATAACAGCAAGCTGGATAATACAGACTGCCAGATGTGGCAATTCACAAGTCAGGGAGAGATCGCCGGAATATCCGGGGACGTTGATCTGGACTATGTTTTTGTTGATTATCCTTCTATTATAAAAAATGCAGGACTAAATCATTTGTCTCAGAAACCGAAAACACCCGCCCCGCAATATACCACTTATGTGATACGATCCGGAGATACGCTGAGTGAAATTGCCCAGCGATTTGGAACAACTATTGCCACTTTGCAGGCATTAAACAACATTCAAAATCCAAATCTGATCTATGCCGGGAATACAATACGGATTCCAAAATCCTGACATGTTTTAAGAATTTCATAAGAATTTTTCTATTTCTTTAATAGATTTAACATACTTTGGACACATTTATTCCGTATACTAATACTCAGATAGTTGATAAACAACTATCTCCCCCCTCATAAAGTAACGGCATCTTGGGGCGACCCAAGATGTCACACTTTACTCTCATTCCTTTAGATAACTATAAAACAACGAAACCCGTTAGCCGAAAGGTTAACGGGTTTTCGCTGTTCCTGCATCTCCCCAAAATGCTTTTTGGACAAATTCGGGGCAAATTTTTCTAAAAGAATATCTGTTGATTTTATTCTTTAAATAATATCTTCCTATAAGTTTTGCAACTTTTCCATTTCTGATTTTGCTTTGTTGTCTGTAAGTTGTATTGGCTTATTACAATCTCCTTCTGCATTTGATAATACTAACATAATTTTCATAGCTGCCACTTATATTTCAAATTATTTGCATATATGGATTCTGACAAAATATCTTGTCATGCAAACAATGTGTTTGATAAAATAAGACGAGGCACTACATGAGAATGGTAGGCGGTTAGTCCTTCAACAGGGGGACTGAACCCTCTGATTACATAGAAATCTTGCATGCAGGAAATCTGGGAAAGGAGGGCTTGACTTATGAGCGATTTTGAAATGCTCTCCATCGTACTAATGATACTTAGTATTATTGTAACGATTCTGATTGCATATATTAATCAATCAAAAAAGTAACCGCCCCTCAGCCAAAGGATTGCGGTTACTTTTTTGTAACTTATTAAATCTGGACTAACCAACTATCAGTAGTGCCTTATTTATATCTATAATATACCACCCGTTAAGCACATTGTAAACATGTAACTTTGTAAATATGTAAACATTTCAAACTGTTTTCGGACTTTTTAACACATTATAATACTATATAAATTAGTTCAATAGTACCTATTTCCTCTTTAGATAACTATTTTTCTTTCATCAAAACTGAAGAGTCAGCGAAACTGCCTTTGAATTTGAACTGTTTAGAAACCATGTTCCAGACACATGAATTGTCACACAGACAATGTCTGAGAGTTTGATGTATTTCCTCTATACTACACGCTTTATTATGTCCCGCAGAAGTTACTTGATTTCTACGGGACATTCTCTTACTTTCTGGCAAAATGTATCTGCCGCAATTCCTCTACATCATCGCAGATCGGATGCAACGGACACAGATCGCAATCCAGAATAATATTTTTCAAAATATGGTCAAATGCATTTGTGATCTCATCCACCTTTTTCCCCTGTGCGATGAGCTGGTCCATCACCGGAAGCTCCCGTGTGATAAACAGAATCTGGACATGCTTTGCCTGAAATTCTTCCTTATATCTCTGAATCATCAGATTGCCGACCGTTGCAAAATCCAATCCTTTTTTGACTGCTTTTTTACTCACTCGAACCTGCTCTTTTTGATCCATGCTGGACGACAGCATCATATACCCTTCCGGAATGATCTTAAATTTTGCAAATTCCAGCTTTTTGATCCGCTGGTACGCTTTATCCTGGTCTTCAATCGGATCTATCTGAATCCATGTGATCCTGGTAAACGGGACACTTTTTTTGATTTCCGGAAGATCCGGTCCATATAAAAGGATCTGATCTTCCGAAATCAGTTCTTTTGAAGAGGTCACTGCCTGATAGCAGGTAGAAGGCTGAGAACGGATTCCCAGTTCAAATGCTACTTCTTTTTGGAGAAGAAATTCATTCTCTTTCAGTAAATTCCATGATTTTGCATGATTTCTGTTCAACTCTTTTGCCGGAAAAGGCTTCAGTAATTCTCTTGTCTTCTCAATAACTTTATCATATACCTGCATAACTAAATGTGATCCTCTACTTTTTTCGTCTCATGATAATGAAGCAGCTTGTCATAAATAAATTCGATCAGCTTGGAATCTGCATTGGTCATATAGATGGTAAACAAAACCGCTGTCACTGCACTCACGGCAAGAAACACTTTTGCAAAAAATCTGACTGTTTTTTTCATCCGGATCGCCCCTTCCTTATAAGTCTAATCCCTTTTGTCTCGCATATTCTGCCGCTCCGAGCGCACCCATCAGCTGTGGATCGATCTTAAGTTCTATGACCTTCATACGGAGCACCTTCTCAATCGCTGCTTTTAATCCTTGATTTTTCGCACATCCGCCCGTCAGTGTGATCGCATCTTTCGCTCCGGCTTTTTTCGCCATTACAAAACAGCGTTTTGCAACTGCCTGCTGAATTCCTGCCGCAATTTCATTCTGCGGTTTTCCTTCTCCGACCAGTGTGATAACCTCAGACTCTGCAAATACCGTACACTGTGCCGTGATCGGAATCACATTTTCCGCTGTAAGACTCAGCTTCGAAAATTCTTCCAGAGACATCTCGAACGCATTCGCCATGGATTCAAAGAAACGCCCTGTACCGGCCGCACATTTGTCATTCATCGCAAATGTTTTCACCGTTCCGTCCGTATCAACCGCAATTCCTTTTACATCCTGTCCGCCGATATCAATGATCGCCCGCACCGACGGATCTGTCACATGCACACCCATTGCATGACAGCTGATCTCGGAAATATTTTCATCTGCCTGCGGTACTTTGTTTCGCCCGTATCCGGTTCCGATCAGATACGTCAGATCGGAAATCTCCTTCAGACCGGCATCCGCGATCGCCTGATCCAGCCCTGCCTTGGCGCTCTGCGCACTGTTGATCTTACTCTTGATCGTATTTGCTGCAACGATTGCCCCGTTTTCATCCAAAATCACCGTTTTCGTATAGGTCGAACCTACATCACATCCCCCGAAATATTTCATCTTTTTCCCTCCTTACCAGGTCAGTTCATCACTGTAATCCAGATAGGTCGGATCCAGTGGTTCTTCTCTGAATACCGTTAACATATATTTGTTCACTGCATCGCGCATTGCTTTTCTGGACACAGTTCTCGGATCCATCAGGTCATGCTGTACCCAGATCAGATGAATACCCCGCTCTCTTGCCTGATCTTCAAACAATCCGTGAAGACCGCCAAAGTTTTTGCAGGAAACATGATCGTACATGATCACAATATTCGCATTAAATTTCTCACACATTTTCCAACATTCATCCAATGCATTGACATATCCGCCATTGCTGTGCGAACGCATCATCATCCGCTCGTATGCCATTGCCATATCTGTAAGTGCTTGTTCTTTATCTCCGATGTGATAGAAATGATAGCTCAACATACTTTCCATATCGACCAGTGTACGGATTCCCCATGTATGTTCTGCCCAGGTCGTAAAATGTGTATAATAATGTGCCGGACAGCACCATACGATCGCACGGTATTTATAATCTCTTCTGTCTGCTTCCCGGTCCTTTTCATATCCTTTGAGCATCATCTTTGTCACTTTTTCATCCTGCTTTGTCATAAACGGATCTAGACAGGCCGCAGTCTGGAATTCATATTCCCTCTGCAGGGACAGCGCACTTCCTATCACCTGCGGATATGGGGTACAGTTTACATCCCATTTATCCAGCATACACTGCGTTGTCTTATTATATTCCTCTGCCTTTTCCCAGAATGCATCCCAGTCCCATTTCACATGGTAAGTTTCTTCAATAAAACGGATACAGTTTTTCAGATCTTTTACTGCATAAGCATTCGTCTCCGGTTCATTAAACCGCTGCGGCGGGGTCAACGTAAAGCTCGGCAGTTTTTTCATATAGCGATCCATAAACAGAGCCGCGCCGAGAGATCCGTCACACGGCATAGAACTTGTGATAAAAGAACTTCCTACCTGCGGATAATCATCCACGATCGCACATCCAACTTCAGCGGACGGAAGAGGACACACATCAGCTGCAAGCCCCATACGCTCTGCTGCATCTACGTACATAATATTTGCATTCTGGTCCACCTCTCCAGGCAGGCAGACCGGTGACATGGCAATATCGATCCAGTCCAGCATCGGAAAACCTGCCATAATGATCGACGGGGTCATCTCGTCAAACATCACCGTCTTTGCACGTAATTTTGCAGCCCGTTTATTATTTGGTGAATTGAGATTCTCATCTCGTTCAATGATCTTGGCGATCACATCTACCGAGTTATGTACCACTCCGTAAAACTGTTCCTGCGTATAACGGAGCTGTTTTCCGCGCAGCCCCAGCTTATGGCGATCCAGCATATTCGCCACCGTCAGATAAGAAGCCATCCACGGGTAACGCACAAAAGATTTCGTCAGAGCCACCGGATGCTTTCCAAGTGTCACTGCCATATATCCATATACCTTCAGCCAGGAGGCAAAATCATACGCTGTATCTCTTACCCCTTTCCACTCCCTCTGGTTCAGAGAACGGTACCCTTCCGTATAGTAATCTCCAAGCCCTTCATTATGCAGCTTTACCCTTGGTTTTGCATAATGCCTGACATCCTTTACAATCCCCGGAAGTGCTTGTTTCAACTTCTGGATTTTTGTTCCTCGTCTCATTTTCCGGCCTCCTCTCTGCGCGCTTTGATCTTCTTGATTTCCAGACTCTCCACAAATGCCTGTACCCGGGTTCGAAGCTGTCCGCTTGATTTTGCCTGATACGGCCGGTCAATTGATAAGGTCGGTATCTTATATTCTTCGGCAAGAACATGACTCTGCAGTGTTCTCTCAAAAGACCAGTAGGAACAGAATTTCATCTGCTCATAAATAATACCGTCTGCATGATATTCCTCCACCAGTTTCGCCGCCTGATCCTGTCTGTACTTGATCTTATTTGGCGTGACATACCTCGGACAGGAGGTCTGATCAATATTGATCCGCACAATCTGAGTGAGCACATCCTCCGTATCATTTAATACAATTTCCTGACGGCCCGGGATCGATCCATAGCAGAACCGGTCTGCGGCAACATAAGCACCGCTGTCTTCCACCAGTTGGATCATATCCGGATCATCGATCTCTCCGCCCACGATCACAACTCTTGCACGGAATTTTGATTTTTTATCCGGCTCCCTGTGTTTGAGTTCCTCCAGTGTTTCATACAATTTATCCAGGATCAGATCTTTTGGACAGACATAGGTTGCAAGAACAATCTTGTGAAATTCTGCGCCTGTGATCACCGGATTTTCTGCTTTTCGCATTTCTCCCATCTCAGAAATGATCCTGCAGATCTCATTATGCTTCTCCACAGCTTTTCTCATCGCCGCATCGGATATATCCGTTCCATACCGTTCATGCAGCGGTTCCAGCACCTTTCTTCGCAGCTGCTCTACCACATGCTCCACCGTGATCTCTTCATCTTTTCCCGGCACATCCACATAGCTGATAAAGAAATTCTTTTTCTCTTTCCCCTGGATCTCCAGCAGTTCCATATTTTCGTAACACCGGTTCATGCATTCACAGATATCAACCCCGGCAATCGCATCCAGAAACTGAAATCCGCCCTCGATCGCCCGTTCCAGCAATGCTCTGGAAAATTCGCAGGCACTGCTTGCCAGATAATACGTTGCAATCTCTGTAGAACCCATATACGGAGCCCGTAGTCTGACAGAAAAACAGTGATCCAGATTCAGCAGCACTTCCGGGATATGAAAACAGGTGTACCCAACAGCGACCCGGTTCTCCTTCTGCGCTTCCCGGACCAGATCGTTACAGGCACTGTCCAGTAACTTTTCAAAATAGATCATATGTTTTAGATCTTTCATAACAGCCCTCCTGACACTTACGGCAGAATGCCGAACTTCTGCATTGCATCCCGCACATTGACTACCACAGGTGATTCTTCTGGAAGCTCCATAATGCTGCGTCCTTCAAAATCATACAATGCCAGTTTTTTGTCTGACGGGATCGCTGCCAAAAGCTCCAGACCTCTGGTATCCAGTCTTTCGATCATCGCCGGGTCCTCCACCCGGTTCACGATCAGACCGATGCGGTCATATTTCACCAGCTCCATTGCAACATTTTCAATTGTCTTGATGACTTCCAATCCCTTTTTGCTGGTATCCGAGATCAAAAGCAGATGGGTCACTTTCTCCATTACACGGCGGTTGATCTGCTCAATGCCTGCCTCTCCGTCAATGACCACATAATCAAACTGCTCTGAGATCATCGTGATCACTTCTTTTAAATATGAATTGATGCGGCAATAACATCCGGCTGACTCCGGACGTCCGATTGCAAGAAACGCAAAACCTTCTTTTTCGACGATTGCCTCTGCGATCTTATACCTGGACTCAGACAACAATTCCATTGCTTCCTTTGTATTTCCATCCTCCACATTCGCAACAATTTCGTTTCGAATGTCATCCAGCGTCAGTTCCGGCTCAATTCCCAGTGCTGTAGCCAGACCAATCGCCGGATCTGCATCAATGGCAAGGATCTTTTTCTCCGGAAATTCCTCAACCAGAAGCTTTACAAGAGCTGCGGAAATAGAAGTTTTTCCCACACCCCCTTTTCCGGTCAATGCAATAATTTTTGTCTCTCTGCTCATACCGTTTTTCCTTTCCTTTAAATCCGCACCGCAAGGTGATATGCACCACGCACCGCTTCCAGTACTCTTCCCGCACGGCTGCTGTCACCGATGTTGTACATTTCTTTTGCCAGATGTTCTTCCCCTGCTTCGAAGAAAAAGGTCTCATCCGCTTTTCCGCCCATTGCCAACACGATCAGATCTGCCGGAATCTTTTTCTCAACAATCTCTTCCTTGATCGTCTTCTCCATCGGATTCGGAATATTCGGAGGAAGCAGTGGCTGCCAGGTATTATAAGGATCCGGCACGGTAGAAGACTGATTCTGTTCTACATAAACACCATCTTTGGCAAGTGCTTTGACTTTCGTACAGTTAAACAGCTGCACCCCTGCTTTTTCCAGATAATGCAGTAAATGTCCTCTATTTGCAGTGCAGACTCCCGTCATAAAATGCGGCATCATTTCCAGAACCGTAACATGTTTTCCATATTCATTCGCCAGCCAGTGCGCCGTCTCACAGCCTACCACTCCACCGCCTACGATCAAGATATTTTCTGCACCTTCTGCCTTTTCCGGATGCTCCAAAAGCTCCGTTCCAAGGATCAGATTCGCCTCTTCCCTGCCTTCAAACGGAGGGAAAATTTCCTTTGTTCCATACGCAAAAATAACGGAATCATATGCTTTTTCTTTCAAAAGTTCTGTTGTCACAGTTGTATTCCTATGTACTTCCAGCTGATATCGCTCCTGACAAAGCTCCATCTGTTTTTCAAGATATGCAAGATAATTGCGCAGGTCGAACTTAATCTTCGGAATGCTTCCAACTGCAATCTTTCCGCCTAATTTCTCTGATTTTTCATACAACGTGACATGGTGTCCCCGTTTTGCTGCGATCAGCGCAAAGGTAACTCCTGCCGGGCCTCCTCCTACAACGGCAATCTGTTTCTTTTTCTCAGCCGGTGTAAAGGACTCAGGAAATCGTTCTTCAAAACCAGTTCTTGGATTCACAGCACACTGTGGATGACCACCCAGGATAAACTCGTTAACGCAGCCTTCCTGACAGCCGATACACGGTCTGATTTCTTCTACATTTCCTGCAAATGCCTTGCTGCACCAATCCGGATCTGCGAGCAGCGGTCTTGCAAGCATCACCATATCGCAGTCTCCATCCCGGATTGCTTTCTCTGCAATATCCGGATACCCCAGTTTTCCGACTGCAACAACCGGCACATCTACTCCGGCATTGGATTTGATATTATTTCTGCGGAAAAATTCCTTCGCGATTCTGGACATATCAAGGAAGCAGCCAGCAGGCATTCCCTCCGGCGGATGCGGCAGCCACCAGTTGTCATAGCAGCCCAGATCCACATCAAACAGATCCACTCCTGCACGGACCAGCTTTGCCATATAATGCAGAGTATCCTTGATCGTTCTTCCATTTTTAAACCGCTTCAAACTGCTGACTTCATTCATCCGATCCTGATAGGTCTCATTCAATGCCAGCGACAGGTCGATCCGGTACATGATCGGGAAGGAATCTCCCGCTCTCTTTCGAATCTCACGGATGATATCCAACCCAAACATTTCATAATCTTTATAGCGTCCTATCTGTCTTCTGTTAAATGCCGGATTTGTCATCTGTTCCAGCAGATATCCTTCATGCCCATGCAGATAGATACCGTCTAACCCCATCTCTTTGGCATCTGCTGCCGCCTGCCCACAGTTTTTTACAATTTTTTTCAAATTTGCATCCGTCAGCGGAATACATGGAAGCTGCGGAATATAAAAGCTCGGATTCACGGACGCAGAAACCGGAATCTTATGTTTTGTCATCACACAAGTCGGAGGCCCGACTCTTCCAAGACCTGGTGTAATCTGGATAAAAATCTTACTTCCATAAGCATGCACCCCCTGTGTAAGATCTCTCCATCCTGCAAACACTGTTCTCGCATGATCGATCCTCGGAAACAACGACAGATCATCCACCTCGGTCACTGTCGGGTCTATTCCATGGCTGACCGGGATCAGCCCTGTTGTCAGAAGCCCGGTTCCGCCCTTTGCACGGGCAAAAAAGTACTGAAGCATCTTGTCATTGGGACGGCCTGACTCCTCACACATATTCAGGTTCCCCATCGGTCCCATTACCACACGGTTTTTGATCATGGTCCTATTCACCTGAATCGGAGAAAACAATGCCCGATACGGATACAGTTCTTTCGTCATCGCCCCGGAACTCAGCCTGCAGTTTTCTTTTTCCTGCTTCACCCAATCCCCATAGGTCTCTTCCAGTCTGACTAGCTTTTCATCGCATTTCAATGTTTTTGCACCTCCTGTCTTACGACATCTTTCGCCCAAATTAATATTGAGCATTTTGCACTAAAATTATATTTCAATTATATCATTTCAGTGCAAAACAAACAACTAAAAAAGACCCGAAAGGGCACATATCACTTCCACTTTCAGGTCTTCTCTGTTATTTATGTATCATCTCCATATATGGCAGTACTTCATATCCTGCTTTTTTATAGACATGAACTGCTCTTTCATTTTCTTCTTCCACTTCCAGGCGAACCACCACGTCTGCATACTTCTCTTCTATATATTCAAAAAACTTACTTCCGATACCAAGTCCTCTGCTTTCCGGCTTCATATACAGATCTTCGATCCAGACACACTGCTTTCCAAACTCTGTGGAAAAACTCTTGGCTGCCATGGCATATCCCAAAAGCTGCCCGTCATTTTCAAATACATATCCTTCCAGATATGGACTCCCTTCTATGCATGTTCGGATATCATTCTCAAAAATCTCATCCGATCCATTACTCTGCACTGCGGGAGATGCGTAAAATACCCGCATCATATCCAATACTTCCTGTTTATCCTGTTCCATCATATTTCTAATTGTAAATTCCATCACTGTCCATCCTTTTCTTTATTCTGCCAATGCACTCTTATGCCGTTTCAGATATTTCCCGTCCCCTTTTTTACCTAAGAACTGATTCTCTTTCACGATCACATGCCCTCTCTGCATGACCAGTTCAATCTCACCTTTCACTGCCATCCCCTCATAACAGGTATAATCTACTGCACTATGCATATCCGCATGTGTCAGTATGCGCTCTTTCTCCGGATTTAAGAGAATCAGATCCGCATCGGATCCAGGCAGCAGAGTTCCCTTCTGCGGATATAATCCATACATCCGACTAGGATTCGTACACAGATAATGCACCATCTGCGGCAGTGTGATCCTGCCTTTCATCACACCCTCAGAAAACAAAATGCGCATCCGCTCTTCAACTCCCGGTGCACCGTTTGGACAGGCTGTAAAATCCTGCGCTCCTGCCTGCTTTTCTTTCCCAAAGTGAAACGGGCAGTGATCTGTTGCCACAACATCGATCACACCATCCTTTAATGCCTGCCATAATGCATCCTGATCCTCTTTTTTGCGAAGCGGCGGAGACATGATCGCTTTCAGCCCTTCCTTAGGATCTTCATACATCTCATCCGTGAGAGTCAGATATTGCGTACATGTTTCCACTACAAAATTCTTCTGACGGGATGCCCGCGCTTTCATAACCTCCATCAGCCCTTCTTTGCTGGACAAATGTACAATATACAGCGGTGCATCACCTGCCATGGCTGCCAGATGCAGCAGACGGTCCACTGCCTCTGCTTCACAGCGCGCCGGTCTGCTGAGCGGATGATACTTTGGCTCTGTACATCCTGACTCCCGGTATGTCTTCCTAAGATAATTGATCACACCATCATTCTCACAGTGCACTGCGATCACTATCCCGTCCTTTTTTGCTTCTTTGAGTACTTGGAAAATCTCTTCATCAGTCAGCATGTCATCATATGTCGTATATACCTTAAAACTTGTAATTCCATCATTTTCGGCAATCTCTTTCATCTCCCCCAGTATGGATGCATTGACATGCTGGATCACCCCATGAAATCCATAATCAATGACTGATTTCCCATCTGCCAGACGATGATATTCTTCCACCTGATGCCACAGGCTGCATCCCTTCGGGCCGAACGCCATGTGATCCACGATCGTCGTTGTACCGCCACAGGCTGCTGCCACCGTTCCATCATAAAAATCATCCACTGCACGATACTTTCCTGCCTGCAGATCCATATGCGTATGTACGTCCACACCCCCTGGGATCACATATCTGCCTGTGGCATCGATCACCTCGGCATCCTCCTCTTCCAAAACTGTTCCTATGGACTTTATTTTTTCATCTTCAATCAGAATATCCCCCCGAAATACCTGCGACTCTGTTGCGATCATACCATTTTTTACTAATAATTTCATAGGACTCCTCCTTTTTTCCGGCATTTCTATCTGTTCATTTGATATTTATAGAATACCCTTATCAGCACATGAATTCAACCTGATTTCTCAAATATTTTCAGATATCTAAATTTCTTTTAGCTTCTGTTTTCTTTTTATGATATAATTAACGAGCAACGAATCATGATATTATAGAAGACAATTACACATTTATCAGGAGAGGATGTAAACAATGGGATACTCTTTAGATCTATTAAAACAAATTGCACACGGACTTGCACAACAGTTCGGTGATTCCTGCGAGATTGTAATCCACGATGTACGCCATGGAGTCGAAAACACAATCTTATATATTGAAAACGGACATGTCACTGACCGAAAATCCGGTGACAGTGCATCCAATGTCGTACTGGAAGCAATCAAAGCCGATCCATCCACACTGCAGGATCAGTACGCTTATCTGACAAAAACAAATGATGGACGTCTGCTGAAGTCTTCAACCTTTTATATTAAGGACGAATCCGGAACGCTTGCCTATATTTTTTCCATCAATTATGATATTACCGCACTGGCTGCAGCGGATCAGTTCCTGCAGTCCTTTATCCAGACACAGAATCCCGCTGAGCCATCCGCTTCCCGCAGTGCGACTCCTCAGATTACGCACAATGTCACTGAGCTTCTGGATACCCTGATCGAACAGGCTATCTCTAATATCGGAAAACCGGCAGCACTGATGACAAAAGATGAAAAAGTCAGAGTAGTTCAGTATTTAAACGATGCCGGCGCTTTTCTGATCACGAAGTCCGGAGATAAGGTAGCTTCTATACTCGGCATCTCAAAATTCACATTATATAACTATATGGATGCCGGTAAATAAAAAATCCGCTGAAAGTGCATCGTTGAAACACTTTCAGCGGATTCTGATTATACTTCCATCTTGCTCTGCATCCATTCGTATAAATCCTGATATACCTGCTCCCGATCTGTTTCATTTAAAATCTCATGTCGGTCTCCGGCATACAGCCGCAAAGTCACATCCTGTATTCCAGCCGCCCGATACTTCTCATAGATTTTTCTGACACCTTTGCCGAATCCTCCGACCGGATCGTCCGAACCGGACACCATAAAAATCGGCAACGTCTTCGGTATCATATAGATGCTTTCCCGCTTCTGCGTCTGCTGAATTCCGCAGAACATCTGATAGTAGGCATTTACTGTAAATACAAACGAACACAGCGGATCAGAAACATACTGATCCAGCTTTTCCGTATCACTGGTCACCCAGTCGGCCCTCGTCCTTGCCGGCTTGAATTTTTTACAGAAAGGTCCATTCACCATCTTGTCTACCAGCCTGCTTCGATAATGCCATCCTTTTAAAACTGCCAGTATCCTGCACAGATTTTTTCCAAGCTTGAGTTCCGTCTTATTCTGCTCTGACATGGTTCCCATAATGATCGCTCCACTGAGTCCATTACCATACATCTGAATATATTGTCTCAGCAGAGACGATCCCATGCTGTGTCCAAGCATAAAATAAGGCACGTCCGGATATTTTTTCATCGTCCGCTGTCTCAATGTATGTAAATCTCCAAGAACACATGCATTTCCATATTTTTCATTAAAAAATCCATACTCTGACTTACTCTGTACTGACTTTCCATGTCCCAGATGATCGTTGCCGACTACATAAAATCCTTTTTCGCAGAGATATTCTGCAAACTCCGAATATCTGTCAACATACTCAACCATCCCGTGACTCAACTGCAAGACTGCCTTTACCTGTCCTTCCGGTTTCCATTCAATTGTATGAATCTCTGTATTTCCATCTTTGGACGGAAAGTAAAATTCATCTTTCATCTTTCTCTCTACCTGTCATCTAATTTTATATATTCCCGATGCGGCGCTAACGGCTTATATGCCGGACGAATAATCTTATCCGCATTCTTCAGCTCTTCCAGCCGATGCGCACTCCATCCTACAATACGTGCAGCCGCAAAGATCGGTGTATACAGTGACGGAGGAAGATTCAGCATACTGTACACAAGACCACTGTAAAAGTCCACATTCGCACTGACACCTTTGTAAATCTTGCGCTTCTCAGCGATTACTTCCGGAGCCATATGCTCTACCTTCTCATAAAGCGCATACTCTGCCTCGCAGCCTTTCTCCTGTGCAAGCTGCTTTACAAACGCACGAAATACATCTGCACGAGGATCAGAAATGGAATAAACCGCATGCCCCATTCCGTAGATCAGACCTTTTTTATCAAAGGCTTTCTTATCCAACAGTGCTTCCAGATACTGACGGATCTGCTCTTCATCAGTCCAGTCTGTCAGTGTTGCCTTCATATCCTCAAACATCTGTGTCACTTTTACATTCGCACCGCCATGCTTCGGTCCTTTCAGGGAAGCCATCGCTGCTGTAATCGTAGAATACGTATCGGTACCGGAAGAAGTAACTACATGAGTCGTAAAGGTGGAGTTATTACCACCGCCATGATCCATATGAAGCACAAGTGCCATATCCAGGATCTCTGCCTCAAGCGCTGTATACTTTCTGTCTTCACGAAGCATCATCAGGATATTCTCCGCTGCGGAAAACTCCGGATGAGGCGCATAAATATAAAGATCCTCACCTCTTCTGTAATTATATGCATGGTAGGCATATACCATAAACATTGGGAACTGACTGATCAGATTCAGACACTGACGAAGTACGTTCGGAATCGAAATATCATCCGCTTTGTCATCGTATGTATACATACTCAGGATATAGCGGGAAATGTTGTTCATCATATCACTGCTCGGCGCTTTCATGATTACATCCCGTACAAAGTTCGGCGGAAGTGTCCGGCGCTCTGCGATCATGGCACGAAATTCATCCAGCTGCACCTTTGTCGGAAGCTCTCCAAACAAAAGGAGATATGTTGTCTCTTCAAATCCCGGGTGCTCTGCTTTTAAAAACCCGCCGATCAGCTCTTTGATATTATATCCACGGTAGTAGAGGCTTCCTTCACACGGAACTTCTTTGCCGTCTACGACTTTGGTATTTACAATATCTGAAATGTTAGTCAGACCTGCAAGTACACCTTTTCCATTTAAATCACGAAGACCTCTCTTCACCTCATACTTGGTATACAGTTCTTTGTCAATCGCTGTATTCGTCTCACAAATATGTGCCAGCTCCTGAATCTTGGGTGTATTTTCAAAAATGATGTTCTCAATGTCTCTCTGCATATAGCCTCTCCTTCCGTCATTTGTTTTATATTTCTTTATTATACTAAAGATTTTGCTCCTATACAATTAACTGTGTATTAAATATTTATGAACTATTGCTGTTTATTCTGTTTGGACCTGCACAGAAATCATTACACGATTTGATCACTTAAATAGTTCGCAAGCTCTGCAAATTCTTCCAGAGTCAGGGCTTCTCCACGGATACTCGCGCCTCTGCCGAGATGTCCGATCGCCGCTTCGATCTGCTCCTTCGTAAAATCCAGTTCCGGTGAATTCTTCAGGCCATTCGCAAGCGTTTTTCTTCTCTGATTGAACGAAGCCCGGATGATCCGAAACATCAGTTTTTCATCTTTTACCTGCACCGGTGGTTCTTCATATCTGTCAAGACGGATGACTGCAGAACCGACCTTCGGGCGCGGCATAAAACAGTTCGGCGGTACATTGGCTACAATATATGGTTTTGCGTAATACTGGACCGCAAGTGACAGCGCTCCGTAATCCTTCGTTCCCGGTCCTACCTGCATCCGATCTGCTACTTCTTTCTGAACCATGACTGTAATACTCTTCATTGGAATATGATTTTCAAACAATCCCATGATGATCGGAGTCGTAATATAATATGGAAGATTTGCCACAACTTTGATCGGCTTTCCTTCATTCTCCCGTTTTGCAAGCTCAGCAATATCCACTTTTAACACATCCTCATTGATGACCTGCACATTGTCATAGCCATCCAGAGTATCCTCCAGAATCGGAATCAATGCCTTATCTATCTCTACTGCCGCTACCTTTCCCGCAGCGCATGCCAGATACTGTGTCATCGTTCCGATTCCCGGTCCAATCTCCAGCACAAAATCATCCTTCGTGATCTCTGCAGATCCAATGATCTTATCCAGTACATGCGTATCTATCAGGAAATTCTGTCCGAATTTTTTCTGAAACACAAAGTTATACTTCTGAAGCACCGCGATCGTATTCTGCGGATTTCCAAGTGTTGGTTCTTTCATCTGCACACCTCTTTCTCTACTTTTCCAATCGATACAATTTTTTTGCATTTTCTGTTGTCTGTCTGACAACTTCTTCGTAAGAAACACCCTTCAATGCAGCAATCTCTTCTGCTACATAAACCAGATTCTGAGAATTGTTACGTTTTCCTCTGTGCGGAACCGGCGCCAGATACGGACTGTCTGTCTCCAGAACCAGCGCTTCCAGCGGGATCTCCTGTACCACTTCTTTTAATTTTTTAGCATTTTTAAATGTAACAACCCCGCCGATTCCCAGATAAAATCCCATCTTTACATACTCTTTCGCCTGCTCCGGGGAATAGGAAAAACAGTGGATCACTCCATCCAGTCCTTTGGCGTACTGCTTCATGATCTCCATCGTATCTGCCGCTGCTTCCCGACTGTGAATAATCACCGGCAGATCCAGTTGTCTCGCAAGTTCCAACTGCCGGATAAACCACATTTTCTGTAAATCCCGGTTCTCCTTATCCCAGTAATAATCGAGTCCGATCTCTCCGACAGCAACCATCTTTTCCCTGGCAAGCAGTTGTTCCATCCGCTTCATCTTCTCCTCGTCCAGTTCACCCACTTCGTCCGGATGTACCCCGATCGCACCGTAAATGAACGGATATCTGTCTGTCAGTTGCTCGATCTTGTCCCAGGACGCAATGTCAGAAGCTGCATCTACAATCAGTTCTACACCATTTTCCCACATAGAACCAAGCAATTCTTCTCTGTCTTCTTCAAACTGTCTGTCATCATAATGTGCATGTGTATCAAAAATCATCTGCATTTAACCTCTTTTCGCGGATATACGGAAAAAGGAGAGAATCTGTCTTGTTTTCTCTCCTCTTTCCTTACCGTTTTCTATTTAAAATAATACCATACTGCCTGAAAATGTTCAATGCAGGACTCTCAATTATCTCACATGATTTTTCAGCTCGTCTACCAGTTCTCCCAATCCTTCATTGTCCAGCTTTGTGAAACTTCTCAAAGAGCTAAGAGGCATATAATAAACCATGCTGCGTTCCATTTCATCCATCTCTTTCATGGAAGTCTTTCCGATAAATTCTCCGATATACGGCATCAGTCTTTCTTCTACATAATCTGCAGTTTTTGCACAGTCCATCAGATCTCCGATCATCACATTTTCATCAATCTTCGGAAGCTTTTCTTTCTCATTTTCCAGCACCACTTCGGTACGCATCACAATATCTCTGGACGATTTTCCAATGCAGATTTCATAAGTTCCGCCTGCTGCATACCAGTCTTTCTGCGCTGTATCGTACCATGCAAATGCCCGGTAATCCAGCTCCATGGAAACAGTCTTTGTCTCTCCCGGTTTCAGTGTGACTGCCGTAAAATTTTTCAGTTCCCGCACCGGCCGGATTGCTGAATGTGTCTTGTCAGAAACATACAGCTGCACGATTTCTTTTCCTTCCATGCTGCCTGTATTCGTCACATCCAGACTGACCATCAGCGTATCCTTTGCCGTAATCCGGGACTTGTCGATCATCAAGTTACTGTATGAAAACTCCGTATAACTCAGTCCATATCCAAACGGGAACAGTACGTCCATCTTACGTGCATCATAATACCGATATCCTACAAAAATTCCTTCTGCATAATTGACCTGTTTCTGCATTCCCGGGAAATTCAGATAACTCAATCCCTGCAATCTGCGAACTGGTTGGATATGAAAGCCTGGAACATTTTATGTGGATATTCAAAAAAGCATCCCCAGTCACCCATTGACCCTACTTCCAATATTTTTCCACTTCCTGTGCCGCCTCCTGTGCAGAAATGTGAAACTTTTCCTGAACTTTTCCACAGATCACTTCTTTTTCCAGTTCCATTTCCTGAAGCAGCTCCACAACAGCCTGTATGCCTTCTTGTCTGCCTTCACGTCGTCCCTCTTTTAGACCGGTGTTTTTATAAACCGTGGAAAAATACTGGTGATCCCGAATCGCACGCTCTCTCTCCTCATATTCCAGGCGCTTTTCCTCATCTGCGCTGATCCGATTCAGATCCTCATATGCCTTCTTAATGTATTCACTTTTTTCTGCTGCCATTTCAAATTCCTCCTCTGTCTCTGCATTGATGAACTGAAGCCATTTCAGCAGCTCTGTCTCGGGATAATCATGTTTTGCCAGCTTCGGAAGTTCCAGTGTATGAATCTCAAATTTATCACTATACAACTTCCTGCCCTTATCTGACCAGAAATGAAAACGGGAATAATATTCTTCATCATCAAACATTATAAAATTCAGAATCCCGATATGAATACATTTTTCTAATTTTTGATAATTTTCTCCCGGCTTCAATTGATCTGTGAACATCTTCCCCAGATAGAACAAGGTGCGCTCTGCCCAGTATTCACTGAATGTCACTTGAATTTCGATGTCAATCTGTTCTCTGTTATTCAATAGAACCCGTACAGCCAAAATCCCCAGCTTATCGTCTTTATCCTTCTGACGCAAATGGGACGGCAAAATCTTACTCTCATTGATTTCCTCCAGATTGATCCCAAGTACTGCTGCCAGAAATGCGTTACGTACCTCTTCGTCTTCCATCAGTTCTTTAAAACAGAAATCTACCTTTGGCTTCATTAAAAATTGTGTTGGTTTTTTATTCTCCATACATGCTCCTCCTTTGTTCTGATGGAATTTAAAATATTTCGATGAGCATGTACTTGTATTTCTGATTTTATTATATCCTTTGACGCGATGTTTCACAATCGCAAGTACAGACAAACTCCCGCTATTCTTTTATCCATCTCTTTGCTCTTTATCTGGGAATAATTTTTGAATGGCAGTCTCTCTGCCATATTTGAAAATTGAAAGGGATTCCTTTCAAGATGAATTTTATTATACTTGAAATTTTTTGAGGATACAATGAAATTTTCATAAAGATCCTCTAAAAAATTTCATACATAAAAGACCAGATATCAAGTACAGCAAGTATACCTTGATATCTGGCCTTTGAAATTATCTCCTCTTACAACACCACATCATCCACTTTTTCAAAATTATCCAATCTGTAAGACTCCACTGTCGCCTCTGTCACCAGATAAAATCTTTCTCCCGCGTACAAGCCTCTCACTTCTGAATATCCGCTCAACTTTTTCTCAAATACACAGGTAAACCCTTTTTCTTTATCATAGGAATAAATGTAGTATTCCTGCTGGTTCTTGTATCCCGGGAATCCAATCAGGTTCTTCTCCGTATCTACAAACGCTGCCCGATAATTATAGGATACATCTGTTGAATAGCACTCCTCCAGCACTGTTTTCGCAACTTCTTTTACGTCTTTCGGATCCGAAATATCGAACATAGACAGTTTTACGCCATTCACTGTTGTCCCATCTTCCTCCACATCCATTCCGATTCCAAGAAGCAGCCCGTCTCCATACGGATGCAGATAATCAGAAAATCCCGGTATCTTCAGTTCGCCCAGTACTTTCGGCTTTTTCGGATCAGACAGATCTACGGAAAAGAGTGGATCAACTTGCTTGTAAGTTACAAAATAACAGGTATCTCCCATAAATCTTGCTGAATATACTCTTTCATCTTCTGCCAGATTATCCAGTTTTCCTGTTTCTTTCAAGTCTTTATCTAAAATATAAAGTGCATTTGTAGAATCTGCTCCCTGACTGCCTGTATTGCTTGCACTATCCGTCCTCAGTAATGGATTCACACCGCCGGATGTATCGTCATTTTCCCGGATCGTGGTTACAACCCGCAGATATCCCTCATACTCATCAATACTGAATGAATCATTGATCACTCCATCGATCACAACATCGCCCGTTCCATCCAGCTCTCCATTTTTATAAGAAACTTTTCGAATCTCAGTCTGTGTCACCGGAGAAACTTTTGCGTCATAGATTGTGTCATACACATAAATATTATTCTCACTTACATAGCACTGACTGCCATCTCCAAAAAATGCCAGATGATCGGTCTGCTTTGTCGGATCTTTCAGACTGAAGGAAGTCACCACAGTATAGACTCTTCCTTTTTCCTGCTGCGGAAGTAAAATATAATTACTTTCTATCAATTTTCCCTGTACTTCCGGTACATAACTGCTGATATCGTCCTTTGGTCCGGAAATATCCGCATAAAACGTACTAAGCAGATACATATAATCCCCTGATACACGCATAGTATGGAAACTTCCGCTCTGCGACATCTCACCCAATGATTTCGGATTTGCCGGATCACTCACATCAAACGTCTCCGCTACCGTATATGGCACACTTCGAATCACTCCCTGGCTGTCTGTCTTATCCGTTGTTCTTGCATACACACACACCAGTTTGTCATCTTTTAAATAAATCTCGATCAGATAATCATTCGCATCCATGGAAATGGTTCCTGCTTGCTTCATCTCTTCAGATTCAATATTCAGGATCTGCACCTTATCCATGCTCATGATATACAGATACTTTCCGTCTGTCTTGACGATATCACCTTCACCGACCCCCTCTGTCCGCACATTCGTATCGGAATGTGATACAGCCTGATCAGCGACTGCTTTCTCCCCTGTATAAAGAGCCGCTCCATCAGCTCCCCCTGTGCCATACATGATCTCTTCCTCTTCTGCCGCTGCCTGAACGTACTCGTAAATCTGATCATAATCCTTCGCACTTGCCAACGCAGCAGTCGACTCAGCGACTGTATCGTCCGCAGTCTTTTCCGCTGCCTTTTGTGCTTCCTTGTCCTGCATCATTCCACGTCCGGAAAATGCCACTGCTCCGACTACAATACAACAGCATGCCGCTGCTGCCACAATTCCATAAACCGGTGTCCGTTTTTTCTTTTTCTGTGCCAGTTTCTTTTCAATATTCTCAGGTTTTAAAGAATCAGGCACTTCCATCCCCTCTGCTGACTGCATGATCTTGTCTTTTATTTCCTCTTCTGTAAAATGTCTGTCTCTTTTATTTTCCATCCTTATACCTCCACTTCCTGAAGAACCACTCGCATCTTCTCCAGGGCTCTCTTTTTTCTGGAACGAACCGTTGTCGGATTCATCTTAAGCATCTGGCCAATCTCATCGCTTTGATAACCTCCAAATACCGAAAATGAAACAATCAGACGTTCTTCCTCATCCAGATTCCAGAATGCACGTTTTACATCCTGCGAAACAGAATAATCGGATTCCTCCGCCGGATAATCCTCATCCAGCTCATAGGCTTGTCTTCGCTTTCGAAACTGGTTCTTACAATGATTGCTCAATATGGTAAAGATCCAGTTTCTGAAAGACTCCTCCTTTTTGAGATTGGATATCTTTTCATAGGCTGCCATCACAGTATCACTGACTGCATCCTCCGCCTCCTGCGGATGCTTCAGAGTATAGAGTGCAAATTTATAAAGTTCCACATAGATTCTGGAATACAACTCCGAAAACGCTTTGACGTCCCCGCGTTTTGCACGTCGTATCAGAACTGCTTCCGCACTTTTTTGATAATCGTACATCCGCATCCCCTCTCTTTCTTTTTTGTTTGTGTTACTGTTCACAATAACTCTTTTGTCACACATAAGAGTCTTTCAAGTGAAGTTTTGTTGCATGGAAAATAAAAAATCAGGGAGATTTTTTGTTTCTCCCTGATTTTTTCATCTGTTTAATCTCTAACCTCTATAGTAATTGATCAGACAGCCCTTCAAAATAATCTCTCTTTCGGCATCTGTCAGATCACCCAGACGGAACTCTACTTCTTTCAGTTCATCTCCTACAACATAGGCCTTGATCACATCTGCCTTTTCTTCTACTGCGTTTCTCACATCCGGAATGAAGATATAGTCATCATTCTTAAATGGAAGTGCTTTGTCATCCGCATCTGTCAGAAGCGGCAGCATTCCCCAGTTGATCAGGTTTGAACGATAACGTTTTGTAGCATACTCGTTGGCAATGTTTGCCCATCCGCCCAGTACTTTCTGGCAGGATGCAGCCTGTTCACGTGCAGAACCGTCTCCCGGTTTCACTGCAAAGATCGTACTTCCGACTCCTACATTTCCTTCTCCGACCTGTGGGAATTTCTCCTGAACCTTCGCCATGACCGGTTTTAATTCTTCCAGCACCTCAAGCGGACATTTTCCTGCTTCGATCGCCTTCTGTGCTGCCTGTACTTCTTTGGCGCGTCCTACATATGCAGGATCTTTTCTGGAAAGTGCAAATTCTGCCAGTCCCAGCGGATTCGAACGATAAGAAGAAGTCTCACCGGACGGAATCAGTTCATCTGTTGTCGTAACAGGATCGTGGATCTCAGATACAACCTTAAGAACCAGATTCTGTGGAAGTGCTGACATTTCCGGCCAGTCTTTGATATTCGGACCAAACTTGATCTCTACACTTGGATCTGCCACGCCCTTGCTGTCAAATACACGATTTGCATAAATGTTCTGATCAAAGTGATATTTCTGTCCCTTGTACTCGACATCCATTGCTGTCGCCGGTGTCAGGAATCCTTTGTTTGCCGCTGTTGCCGCAATCGAACGGGCATCCATCAATGCAACAGAAGAAATCTGACCGTTCTGCAGCTTGGAACCTTCTCTGTTCGGGAAGTTTCTTGTTGTATGACGGATTGAGAACGCATTGTTTGCAGGAGTATCTCCGGCGCCAAAACATGGTCCGCAGAATGCAGTCTTTACAACTGTTCCTGCTTCCATCAGATCTGCGATTGCTCCATTTTTCACAAGTTCCATATAAATCGGTGTACTTGCCGGATATACACTGAATGTAAACTCATCCGCACCGATGTTTCTTCCTTTTATAATATCCGCTGCTGCACAGATATTTTCAAATCCACCACCTGCACATCCCGCGATGATTCCCTGATCAACATAGAGTTTTCCGTTCACAATCTTGCTCTGAAGAGAATAATCCACTGCTCCGTCCAGACTGATCAGAGCCTTTTTCTCCACTTCATGGAGGATATCCGCCAGATTTGCATTCACTTCATCAATCGTATATACATTGCTTGGGTGGAACGGCATCGCGATCATTGGCTTGATCTCGCTCATATTGACATAAACCATTCCATCATAGTAAGTCACTGCTCCCGGATTCAGCTCCTTATATCCCTCGCTTCTTCCATGGATCTCATAGAATTCCTGGATCTTTTCATCTGTTTTCCAGATAGAAGACAGACAGGTTGTCTCTGTTGTCATAACATCGATTCCAATTCGGTAGTCTGCACTTAATTTGGAAACTCCAGGTCCCACAAATTCCATGACTTTGTTATTTACATAGCCATTTGCAAATGTGGCTCCAATGATCGCCAGTGCAACGTCCTGTGGGCCGACTCCTTTTGCCGGTTCTCCATCCAGATAGATTCCGATCACTTCTGGTTTCTTGATGTCATATGTCTTATTCAAAAGCTGTTTTACAAGCTCCGGTCCGCCTTCTCCCATTGCCATGGTTCCCAATGCTCCGTAGCGGGTATGGCTGTCAGAACCAAGGATCATCTTGCCGCACTCTGCAAGAACCTCTCTTGCAAACTGATGGATGACTGCCTGATGAGGCGGAACATACACACCACCGTACTTTTTCGCACAGGTAAGCCCAAACATATGGTCATCCTCATTGATCGTTCCTCCAACCGCACAGAGACTGTTATGACAGTTTGTCAAAACATACGGTACCGGAAATTTTTCCAATCCGGAAGCTCTTGCCGTCTGAATAATTCCCACAAACGTAATATCGTGGGATGTCAATTTATCAAATTTAATCTGCAGGCGTTCCATATTGCCTGAAGTATTATGACTGTCCAGGATTCCATAGGCAATCGTATTCTTTGCAGCCTCTTCTTTCGAGACAGGAAGTGACACATTTCCCGTATCTTCCAGGATTTCTGTGCCGTTTAACAAGTACACACCGTTATCATATAATTTAATCATGGTAACCTCCTTTGTCTTTCCAATAATTTCACTAACTGTTTATCATTTTAGCATGTTAAAGAGGGAATTGCAAAAAAATTCTGCGGGATTATCTTGTCTCCCGCAGAATTTTTACAACCTCCAGTCTGGTCTCCCCGACCGTAATCACATCTTCTTTCTGGATCACGATTGGCTTATGAATCTGTTTTCCATTCAAATATGTATGGTTTTTTGAACCTTCATCTCTCAAGTACAGCTTATCCCCACTTCGGATGATCGCGCAGTGTACCTTTGATACTCTCAGATCTTCCGGTAATGAAAGAAACTTGTCATAATCTGACGATGCACTGACTCTTCCGATTCCCAATGAATCATAGAAGATAAAACTGTACTGATCCTGCTGGTCCACATCCTCCAACACAATCTTCCAGCGGCGCTTCGCCGGTGCTGAAGATGTACGGCATTCTGACTGCTGTCTCGCCGGACGGCGTCTTGGCTCTGGTTCATAATCATCCTCTTCGTCGTCATCGTCATCGTAGTCATCATCATAATCGTCTTCCCGTGAATGATATCTGCGTTCAAACTGATTATAGTCTTTTTTCTCTTTCAATAATTTTGAAACTGTAAAGAAAATTACCGCAATAATCCCTACGATCAATACCCCGATAATAATCCAGTATAACATAATTCATCAACTCCTCTGAGGGTATCTTACTATACTTTTTCTACGAGGGCAACAAAAAGAAAAGAACTTTTCCTGCTTAGTTGATCACCACACCGCCAAGGCAGCTGCCGCCTGTATTTTGCGGAGGGGCAACCTCTGTTGTTCCCTGATCAGATGGAGCTGTGTATTCCGGAACGTATTCCTGCTGCGCTGCCGCCTGAGCCGCTGCTTCTGCTGCTGCCTGCGCTTCTGCCGCTGCCTGCGCTTCTGCCGCTGCCTGGGCTTCTGCTGCTGCCTGCGCGGCCGCTGCTTCCGCCGCTGCCTGCGCTTCTTTCTGTGCTTTCACATTGATTTCCTGCTCTTTTGTGCTCATCTCATCTCCGGATGCTTTGCTTACATATTTTACAAATCCAACCTCATCCTCAAAACAAAGCTCTGCTTCCTTCTTTATATCCTCAAAACCAAAGGAAGTCAACTCGATCACTCGTCCATCCGCCAACGTCAACTGTACACTATATCCGACATTGATTGCTTTATCCGTCTCCGCGGCAGGAGCTGCTGATGTGTCCGGTGTATAGAACAGCTCGACCATATCTCCGTTTTTCCAGACTTCCCCAGATTTCATCATGTTAGCCGGATATTCTGTCTGAGCTGTTGTCTTGACTGTGATTCCCGTAATATCTGCTCCTACACTGTTTTTCACCAGCACATCAAATGCTTCCGCTGACTCCACACCGATCTTCTGATACTCTTTTTTCTCTTTCGTTTCTTTCTGTGCTTCAGTCTTCACCTTTTCCTTTGGTTCCTCACTCTTTCCGCAAGCTGCCGCACTGATGCTCATACATGCGATCAACAGCATTGCCACTATCTTCTTTTTCATCGTTTTCTCCTTTTATTCCCATTTAATATCTTTTGATGCTACAATCTTTGCTTGTCCGCTGTTTCCTGTGATCACACTGATGTGAAACTCTCCCTGAGGCACACTTGTGCCCTTCAGATAAAGCTTATATCCGTTGCCTTTCCCATCCTCTGTGATCTTATAAAATGCCTGATAGGTTCTGGTCTCCTGAGTTGCCATGTCACGCACTGCAACATAAATGTCCGAATTATCTTCCAGATATTTCTCTTCAATCTTTCCTTCCACCGAAAGATAAGAACCCTCTTTTTTCGCCTCTATGGATGATTTTGTCTTCACCTCCGGCGCCATCCGATTCTCTGTTAACGCCCCTTCTATGATTGGAATCCTTTTTGCAAAATCCTGAATATTACGTTCTACTTTTTCAATCACCACATACTGCGGATGCAGTTCTTCTATCTGTGTAAGATTATACGGTACCAGTCTGGAAAAATATCCCTGTCCAATCTCATCCGCTACAAATGGAAGCAGACTCTCTCCAAACGAATCTCGGTACATCAGCATACTTCCGTCTTTCTGTGGGTTGTTCGTCTGTATCCAGGCATCCATATTGTCTTTCACTTCATTGACATAGTCAAAAGAGAACTCCTTGTCGTAAACATATTCCTCCTCCAACTCAAACCCGAACGGATACAACATCTCGTCAATATCACCGACATGACTCTTCTCCAGTTCATACGGAACATTTAAATACGTCTCATGTTCCCGTCCCAGCTTCTCCATCAGAGCATTGTACGCAAACACTGCTCCTTTGTTATTCCAGTGAGAATCTCGATGGAAATATAACACTTCCTCTTCATTCTGGAACAACTCTTTTACATCTATAAATTCTACTCCCCGCTCTGTCAAAAGCTCTGTCAGACGTTCCAGATTGCTCGTATCGCCTGGCTTGACGTAATACGGCATCGCCTCGTCATACAGTGTATTTTTATTCGGAATGACCATCAGAACGAACTGGCTTCCATTCTGCTGCACATAATTCTGCATCAGTGTGATGTTATGAATCACATTATACATTTCCCTTTCAGACAACAAATTTCTGCCTCTGTAGTCATTGACAGTTCCTCCAAAATAGAGCCAGTCATCCTTTCCCACAATCACCTGATCCGTTGCACCTGTCTGAAACACATTTCCCTTTAAAAGAGCATTGGCCGTCACAAAGTATTGTCGAAATGCGAAATGATCCTCAAAGTATTCTCCCGCTTCTTCAAGGTAATCCTGATTCCATGTCCCATCCTCTTTCCACTTCGGCCATTTTGCCAGTTCGGTATTCTCTGAAGTTGTCGTCGTCGGCCAGAATGTCATTCCTGCAAACGGAATCATCAGAATTACCCATACGAAAATAATATAGATCAAATATCTCTTCTTCATGCTGCCAGCCTCCTAAAACCTGAAATAGATAAATGGGTTATAAGTACCACTGGACAGACTCATCATACTGAGCAAAAGAAGCAGCACACTTCCCACATAACTAAATGGAACAACGATTCGTTTTACGGCCGCTCCTCTTTCCATAAATGCGTGAATGCCCGGCAGGATCGGCATACATCCGAGAATTCCCACAAACAGCATCACCAGATAAAACGGATTCAGCCAGTAAACAGCCACCTGCATAGAAGCACTGTCGAAATTCCAGCCGGTAAACATGGTTCCTATCATCTGGATTCCCTGGCCAAATGTGTCTGCCCGAAACATCACAAATCCGATACACACGACAAGCATCGCATAAATATGTCTGAAAAATCCAGGAAGCTTTCGGATCGGAAGAAACTCTTCGATCAGGGAAAATACACCGTGCCAGACTCCCCACAAAACAAAAGTCCAGCTTGCTCCATGCCACAATCCTGTCGCTGAGAATACAACCATTTTATTGACACAGGTCCTAAGCTTTCCTTTTCTGTTTCCCCCGAGAGGGATGTACAGATATTCTTTAAACCATGTGGAAAGAGAAATATGCCATCTTCTCCAGAACTCCTTGATGCTTGCTGAAATATAAGGATAGTTGAAGTTCTCCTGGAAATGAAATCCAAACATATGCCCCATTCCGATTGCCATATCACTGTATCCGCTGAAATCATAATAAATCTGAAGCATATAAGAAATCGCTCCGATCCATGCTGCCACGATGTTGATCTCCCCGATCTGAGAATTGAACACACCGTCCGCTGCAATTGCGACCGTATTTGAAATCAACACTTTCTTTGCCAGTCCTATCGTAAATCTCCGGAAGCCTTCTGCAATTTCCTGAACATCCGTTTTACGCGTTTCAATCTGCTTCTGAATATCGTGGTATTTTACGATCGGACCGGCGATCAGCTGTGGAAAAAATGAAACATACAGCATCACATTGAATACACTTTTCTGCGACTGTACTTCGTCTCTGTAGACATCAATCACATAGGAAAGCGCCTGGAACGTGAAAAATGAAATCCCAATCGGCAATGCAATTTCTGTCATTGGAATCTGTGTACCCGCAAGCTGATTGATCGTCCTTAGGATCATGTCTGTATATTTAAATACGACCAGCAGCCCGATATTAATGACTACTGCGATCAACAGGGCTGCTTTTCGCAGCCCTGCATTTCTTGTATTCATCATTCTTCCAAAGAAGTAGTTCATTACGATGCTGAAAATCATCAGCAGCACATAGGCCGGTTCTCCATATGCATAAAACAATAAGCTCGCCAGGATCAGCAATACGTTTCTTGCCCGCAGCCCCGGCAGTATATAATACAACGCAAATACAACCGGGAAAAACACGCATAAAAATGTCATCGAACTAAAAACCATAAAATACCCTCGCTACCACTTATATTGCAGTACGGTATTTCCGACCGGCTGCATATAGAAATTGTATCTTCCTATTTCATCCTGTGCTTCCGGATCGCAAATGTAGGATGCTCCATTCATGCGGATAATCACCCATCCATGAGGACCGTACCCTCCTGCTGCCATTCCAACCTGTCCCTCTACATACTGCGCGTCATATCCAAGGCCTTTGGCAAGCTGATAAAATGCCGCCGCATACACAAAGCAGTTTCCTCTGTGCTGCTCAAATGCCATAATGGAATACCACTGATCTCTTGTATATCCTGCCGGAGGTGTTACATGAATCGGCAGAGTCTGATAACTGAGATTGTTCACGCACCACCAGTAGCACGCATTCAGATCCCTTCCAACCTGATTATAAATATTATTGACGTGCTTGTTTACTCTTGCAGCCGCACCTGATACCAGATTGTAGGACACAGCTCCGATTCCGATCTTTTGTCCCTGATAATTCGCATACACATGAGTGATAAACTTTCCGCCATCCTGATGTTTATCTGCAGAAATCGTTGCTGACCAGCTGCCATCTCCATTTCTTGTTCCCTGATACCAGACAATATCATCCTGCCCGCCAGTCTCACTCCATGTAGGAAATTCTACACTCTCTACATTTCCACTATTCGGATTGTACACGGTAACCTTCACAGTGGAGGCATCTATCGTCTCTACTGCAATATAATTTTTCGCACTGATGGATGCAGTTGTAGCTCCAACAAATCCCCGAATCCCATTTTCCATTGTTACATAGGCATGTACCTGATACGTGCCAAAGTGATTTTTATGATTTTTCACCTCGACATCTACAGAATATGTGCCATCTGAGTTTTTGTTCGCAGTATACCATTTGATATCACTCTGATCTCCTGCACACCAGACCGGAACTTCCACCTTGGAAACCCCTGCCGGCGCCAAAATATCGGAAATCTTTACGTTAAAAGTTCCCTTTTCTCCATCAATATTGCTCGCCTGCACGGAACTTGCGCCTGGCATGGCATCTACATTAAATGTTGTTCCTTTCAGGAAGATCATATCTCCGTTTGGCGCAACTGCATACGCATGAACATTATATTTTCCTGCTGTTTTATGATTCTTGATCTCAATATTTGCAGTACCGTTTTTTGCAGTGTACCAGACAATATCATCCTGTCCGCCAGTCTCACTCCAAACTGCAAAACAGATTTCCTTTGCTCCACCCGGAATCTCTGCATTTTTTATGGAAGCCTGATATCTCTTCTGTGTTCCATCTGTATCTTTGACACTCAGATCCCCCGCTTTAAACAGCATCTCACACGAGGTACTTCCTTCAAAATTCATATCTCCTGTGATATCCTTGAAATAAATATGTGCAGTATAAGTTCCTGCATGATACTTGTGATTTTTAATGTTGACTTCTGCTTCATAGCTTCCATCACTCTGTCTCGAAGCTGTGTACCATTTAATATCGCTCTGATCCGCTGCACACCAGACCGGAACCAGGACTTCTCTTACGGCACTCGAATTCGTAATGCCAGATACCTTCACTGTGAAGGTTCCTTTATTGATATCCTTGGATGTGATCTCTACATTTCCGGCTTTCGGCGACTGCACAGAAAATGTGTTTGCCTGCAGTATGATCATTTTTCCTGCTTTGTTTTCTGCATAAACATGAACAATATATGTTCCCAGTGATTTATGGTTTTTCAGTTTTACTTCTGCTGTATAACTGCCGCCTTTCTTTTCACTTTCATACCAGACAATATCGTCCTGTCCGTTTTTTTCGCTCCAGACCGCATATTTAATGCTCTTGATCCCTCCTGGAACAGAAGCGTCTGACAGCGTCATTTTCCAAGAATCACCCTTTTCTTCTGCAGAATAGTTACCGGCGGTTTTGCTGACGCTCTTTTCTATACCTCCTACAAAAGACTGGATTCCATTTTCGTCTGTTACATAAGCATGAATCGAATAAGTTCCTTCATTATACTGATGATTCTTCAATTTCACATCCGCATAATACGTGCCGGATGCCGCCTTCTTTGCCTCATACCATACAAGATCGCTCTGATCCTTCTGACTCCATACCGGCACCATCACCTTCTGTACCCCACTGACCGCGGAAACTCCCTGCAATTCTACACGGAAGCTTTCATTTGAAGAAATCTCTCCCGCTGACATGTGTTCCATAGTCGGTGCCGAAATAGAAAATGAAGTCGCTTTTAAAAACTGTTGTTTTCCATCTTTGATGCCATATACGTGAACAGCATAATTTCCTGTGGACTTGTGATTTTTCACCGGCACAGAAACAGTCCATGTTCCATCCTCCTGCTTTACTCCGGCATACCAAACGATATCATCCTGTCCGTTCTGCTCGCTCCAGACAGGAAACTGTACTTTTGAAATCTCGCCCTCTACCCCGGATGCCGTGATCTGAACACTCTTTTCAGAAGCATTCACACTCGCTGTAATCTCCATCTGGCTGCTTCTGCTCTCAATCTCTGCTTCCTGCGTTTCTTCCGATACAGGAGCTGCCTCTTCCTTTGCAGCCTCTCTCACAACTGTTGTCTCCAGACGCTCCAGCTCAATCTCTTCTTCTCCTATAAATACAGATGGCTGAATATAATAATGAAGCTCTCCCTCTTTCTGTGGCTCCACATCAATTACGTACTTTTCAATATTCTGACCTGTGAAGTCATAAACCGGCACTGCTTCTTTTACCTCAGCAGCTTTCACATCCTGCTCAGATCCAATCCAAATCTTTCCTGTAAATTTGGTGAACTGATCTGCCATCTCTTTGTCAGGTGTAAAAACAATCCGGAAATTACCGGCTGCTTCGTCGGTCTGTTCCAATGATACATCGACTAAATCATTCACTTCTGTACCGACATCAGTGATTGCCGGCAGTTCTTCCTGACTTGTCTGTAAAACTGGCTCTTCTGCTGCCACTGCAGTCACAGGTGTCACTGTGCTCACTGTCAATGCTGTTGACAACAGAATCGCCAAAACACTTTTCCTTTTCATTTGTATCCTCCTTCCCCGCTTTGTCTTCTATCTTTGAATTCTCGGCGGTATCTTCTCCTCCACAGTACATTTTACCCCCCCCCGTATAATTTTGTCAATTCCCAGGTTTCACCATTTCACGAGATCTTTACCCTACTTTGCAATTGTTACTGCTTCCGTCCATCTCCGACTATATATTCTCGTTTTACCTTATATATTTCGCCCTTTTATTTGTAAAAAAAGAGAATGTCCTGAATCATGTTTTTCAGAACATTCTCTCTTTTTTTACAGCAAGTGCACCGGCTGCCAACTCATGATGGAACACTTGATGATTCCTTACTATGACTACTGCGCAAAAGGAACCCACGGACAGCGTTTTGCAATTTCCTGATTATATGCTTCCAGATTTTTCATCTGTTCTGCAATATGAGGCACATTCATCCGTTCCACAAGAACCTGAATTGTTTCTTTTCCTTCTTCCGCCAGTTCTTTGCGTCTTTCTTCCGTAGGAATTGACGGTGTACTCATGTGGTCTTTCGGATTTCCAAAATAATATCCGATGGAACCACTTTGATATGCCAATGCGAATACATCATCAAACTCCGCACAGCTCTGCTTCTCCTGATGCTCATATTTTGTAGTCAGCGGTACATCTTCCAATCTGCCCAGCATATCATAAGCGCCCACCGTAATTGCATGGAATGTATCTGCAGATTTAAAAACATCCTGTCCATTTCTCATCAGCTGCATGATCATATCCATATACAGGATCGGAGTTCCTGTTTTATCCATAAAATCTCTTACCATCGGACTCACTGTCATATGTGCCGGACCATGTGCACTGATATAAATCTGTCTTTTAAATCCCTGGCGTAAAAGACTTTCCGCAATTCCTGTCAGATAACGAATTCCTTCCTGAATGCTGACCTGAACCGTTCCTCTTCCACTTGCAGTCGCTCCTGCATAAAAATATGGAAGGCCAGTTAATACAAGTCCGTCACATGCCTCCGCCATTTTAAGTGCAAACGCTTCACTGACTACGGTTTCCGAATCCAGAGGAAATCCCCCGTGCATTTCCACAGTTCCGACCGGAACGATCACAATATCATTTCGTGTAAGATATTCTTCCACTTCATCATTCAACATCTTCGGTATAATTCTTGTTCTCATTTTTCACCTTTCCTCTTATAACTGAAATATCTTTTTGGCATTCTCAAAACAAATTTTCCGGTAGGCCTGTGCAGATAATTTTCCTTCCTGATACTGTCTGTCCAGCCATTCTCCCAATGGAAATACCATATCCGTATTTACCATATCTGTACCGAACATCAGACGATCCTGAAATTCCTCCAAAAATTGTAAACCAAACTTTTCATCTCTCATAATAGCACATCCACCACTGTTTGCAGACAGATCTGCGTATAAGTTTTTATAATTTCTCATAAGACAGACCAATCTGCCGCCTTCCCTGACAGGACCTCTGCCCCATTCCATTCGAGATTTCAGATCCGGCTTCGCATCCTGACTGATTTCATGCCAGAACGGCTGACTGTGCCCTATGAATTTTAATCCGGGATATTTTTCTAAAGCTTCTTCCAACATCGGCAGTCCCGGTTCATCGACAATGCCATATTCATATCCCTCCTGCGGACTCATATGAAACAGGATTGGCATTCCCAGTTTTTCTGCCGCCTGAAATACAGCCTGAACAAAAGGATGGTTTATTTTTCTACAGATCATAAACTCACCAATTCCTACAGCTCCCTGCCTTTGATATTCCCTGAGCCTCTCTTCAATGGTTTCTTCACAATTTTCATCCAGATTACACATCCATACATATTTTTCAGGAAATCTTCTGGCCAGTTCTCTGCATTTCTGGTTTCCGGAGACAGAAGCCATTGCTCCTTCTGTCTCTCCGGATGACATAACAACCGCTTTTTCAATCTGAAGCTCTTCCAGATGAGCAAGCATTTCTTCGCCTGTTGATATCTTGAATTTTTCTGTTCTCGGAACCGGATCTAGCGCTGCATGTAAATGAATATCTATTTTTTTCATAGCATACTCAGCCTCATTTTCTGTACTTTATTTTGCCTTTAATTCTGCATACATCTGTTCTGTAGTCTCTTTATTCAAATTAAAGATCAGCCCTACTCCAATCAACTCTAAAGCGCAAGTTACCACTGGAATGATATTGACCAGGAAATAAATTCCATTCACTGCTTCCGCTGTCTGTACTACATTGGAACCGGAAACAAATCCGATTGCTGCTAATCCGAAAGAAACTCCTGTAGAGGCAATGGTAGAACCTATTTTTCTACTAAATGTATATAAAGAATACATAGAACCATCGCTTCTTTCATTAAATTTCCATTCGCTGTAATCCAGACAGTCTGTAACAAGCGCCCAGATCAACATTGTAAATACTGTCTGTCCGATCGTTCCCAATACAACCAATGCCGAATACACATATACATTTTTAATTTCCATGACAACCGGGATGACACTAAAGATTGTACTGGAAACAATGGCTGCCATTAAAGTTGCTTTTTTTCCAAACTTTGCTACCAATTTCGGAACCAATGGGAAACAGATCACCAAAATCGGGATTGTCGCAAGACTGATAATAGACATTACATCTGTTCTTGCATAGTACTCTTTAAAAATGTAGCTTCTTACCTGGTTTGATCCAGTGATAAAGAGCATACTTCCTAATGTTGCCACCATAACTCCGATCAATGGTCTGTTGTGTACGGTTGCTTTTAATACTTTTCCATAATTAAATTTCTCTGCTTTTTCAGAATTCTGTCGAATACGCTCCTGTGTAAAATTCAGCAGAACAAAATAGCTGATAATACTTAAAACACCGAAGATTACCGCGATTAGTGTAAAACGTTCCGGAAGAATATTGCTCTGCTTGTCAAAGCAGACAACCGGAACAATTGAAAGCCCTACGATTCCTACAATCGTTCCGCCGATACTTCTTGCTCTGGAGAGTTTACTTCTCTGAATCGGATCATCACTTACTACACTTGCCATCGCACCAAATGACATGGAAGTTCCTGTATAGCTCATTCCATACAGCACATATGCAAATGCTACATACGCATGAAGTGCAATCCCTTCCAATGGAACATTAAAAAAGCAAAGCACACCAGATAATGCCAGTGGAAGCATAAAAATCTTAATCCATGGTTTGAATTTATCTCCGGACTTTCCAATCATCCAACGATCTGGGAAAGATCCCATAATCGGATCATTGATCGCATCCCATAATCTGGCCACTAAAAATAACGTTCCCATCCATCCTGCGCTGATTCCCAATACATTGGTACAAAAAATCAGAAAATATGCATCTACAAATAAATTTACAAAGCTGCCCGCCATGTCTCCAAATACATACCCGATTTCATCCTTCACCCCGAACGGGCGAATTTGTTTTTTGTTCATCCTGCTTGTCCTCTTTTCTTTTTCTTTTCAATTCACGTGATTTGTGTTATCCTAATTATAAGTTATAATAATTGCAATTTATATTGCAAATTCATCAAATTACATTGCAAATCTAATATTTAATTTTATCGTTTTATATTATTTGCACAAAAACATGAGAGGATTTTTATGAAACTTCACGAAGCTAAATTATTATTAAATGACCCCACATTTTCCATCGATTCCATTACTTATCAGGAATTAGAAATGGACAGCGACTATGTGGATGTACATGAAGATATCAGTTACTCGAAAGACAATGTAGATTTACACAGCCATACTTTTTTTGAAATTTTATTTTGTCAAAGTGGTTCTTTGCAATATATGGTCGGCAACACCCGTTATCATCTGGTTAAAAATTCCATTGTATGCATTCCTCCCGGTGTCAGCCACTGTCCGCTTTATCTGGAACAGCTTTCAGAACCTTACCGCAGAACTGTGATGTGGATCAGCAATAAAATCTATCATCAATATATGGACCTTTTGAAAAACAATCCAATAGAAAAAGCGTCCTGTTTGCTACCGCAAAATGTATTCCTTCTATCCGGAAATATTCTATATCAGGTAGAAGAACTTTACGAAAAGATATTAAACATCCCTCCTGATTTTTCGGGTGCAGAACTCTATAAGATCGGTTTGTCTGCGCAAATCGTTACTTTATTTCATCAATTTTTAAATTCTCATGAAATAAATCCTCTAAAGCCGGAAAAAACCATTCTTTTGGACGAGATCATTCACTTTATAGAAAATCATCTTTCCGAAGAATTAAGTGCGAAACGAATCGCAGCGCACTTTCTGGTCAGTGAATCTTCTATCAATCAATTGTTCAGTAAACAGATCAGTTTGAGCCTTTATCGGTATATTACACAACGCCGCCTGATCGAAGCTAAAAATTTAATTTCCAGTCAAACACCATTAAAAAAATTGCCTGAACTATGTGGATTTTCTGATTATTCCGTTTTTTACAAAGCTTTTACAAAACAATATGGTATTTCTCCAAAAGAATATAAAAACAGAATTTTTAAAATGCAGCAATGAAAAAGCCCCCGGCTGGGGAAAGATTTTTTCCCCGCCGGAGGCTTTTTATGGTTGTCTGATTGATTTTGCGAAATCCGAAAATTACAGTCTCTTCAACAGCTCTTCTCTTTCTGCTTCAAATCCTGGTTTTCCAAGAAGTGCGAACATATTTTTCTTATAGCTTTCAACACCTGGCTGGTTGAATGGATTCACACCAAGCAGGTATCCGCTGATTCCACATGCAAATTCAAAGAAGTAGAACAGCTGTCCCAGATAATATTCATTCTGTTCCGGAATGTTCACAAGAAGATTCGGTACATTTCCATCTGTATGTGCAAGGATTGTTCCGTTCATTGCACTCTTATTGATGAAATCAACCGTCTTTCCTGCCAGATAGTTCAGTCCATCCAGATCTACAGGCTCTTCATTGATCACGATCTCTTCTCTGGATGTCTCCACATTCATCACAGTCTCAAACAGAATTCTGTTTCCATCCTGAATAAACTGTCCCATAGAGTGCAGATCAGTTGTCAGATCTACAGATGCCGGGAAGATTCCTTTCTGGTCTTTTCCTTCGCTCTCTCCGTAAAGCTGTTTCCACCACTCAGATACATAGTGAAGGCTTGGTTCATAGTTTGCCAAAACTTCGATGGTCTTTCCTTTTCTCAGCAAGATATTACGGATTGCGGCATACTGAAGCGCTCCGTTCTCAGCAAAATCATTCTCCAGAGCTTCTTTTCTTCCTGCTGCTGCACCTTCCATCAGCTTCTCGATATCCGCACCGCTTACTGCGATCGGAAGCAGACCAACTGCTGTCAGTACAGAAAAACGTCCGCCAACATCATCCGGTACTACAAATGTCTCGTATCCCTCTTCTGTTGCAAGGTTCTTCAATGCACCTTTTGCTTTGTCAGTTGTTGCGTAAATTCTCTTTGCTGCTTCTTCTTTTCCGTATTTCTTTTCCAGAATCTCTTTAAATACACGGAAGGCAATGGCCGGTTCAGTTGTTGTTCCTGATTTGGAGATCATGTTGATTGAAAAATCTCTGTCTCCCACCACGTCGATCAAATGTTTGATATATGTACTGCTGATGCTGTTTCCTACATAGTAGATCTCCGGAGATTTTCTGATCTCTTTCGATACTACATTTGCAAAAGAATGTCCTAAAAATTCAATCGCAGCTCTTGCTCCAAGATAAGATCCTCCGATTCCGATCACAAGAAGCACTTCGGAGTCTTCGCGAATCTTCTCTGCTGCTTTCTGAATCCGTGCAAACTCTTCTTTATCATAATCAACCGGAAGATCGATCCATCCAAGAAAATCATTTCCGGCTCCGCTCTTTGCCACAAGCTTGTCCTTTGCCTGTGCCACAAGCTCGCTCATATATGCCATTTCATGTTCCTGAACAAAACCAGTTGCTTTTGAATAATCAAATGTTACTTTGTTAGCCATCGTTTATCCTTCCTCTCTAACTTCTCTACTTTATTGGACAAAGTCCACCCATTCAGCATCCATTCCAGAATGCCCGAACAGGTATCATTTACAAGCTCATTTTATCAAATCTGACTTTGTTAGGCAAGGAATTCTTCCAAAATCTGACGAATCGCATCTTCTTTGAGCGCCGGTTCTTCCAGATCCTCTTTTTCCATCGTCTTCTCCAGTTCTTTCTTGAATTTCTTCGGTTCTTCTTCTATATTGATGGCAAGCTCCTCATCCTGTTTCTTCACTACAGCCGCCGCTCTCTGCGATGCTTTCTGGGCGCCGGATAATTTCTGGGATTCTCCTGCCTCCGTACGGATTACCTCCAGATTTTTTTCATTTTTACGCATTCGTTTGTATCGGTGCGCACACACATTTTCCAGATAATCCACCATGTAATTCTCCGCCGCCTCGATTTTATACGATTCATCGGAAAGCTGGCTGATTACAAACAACGCTACCATCTCTGCTGCCCCAAGCGCACCATACTGATACACCTGCTCACAAAATCCATGCGCCATGAAATGTCCCACAGCTCCAATCGCCGCCAGAATTCCCGCAAACCAGATCGACTGAATCTGGATCTGTCTCCAGGTATGTATTTTCAGGAAAAACCCTCTGTACTCATAAATGTATTTTTCTACAAATGCATTCACATTTTCTACTCTGTCATGTACCATACAGGCATGTTCGTATTTTGCACGAACAAGCTTCATCAGTTTGTGTGTACTCTTTGACATACTCCCGGCCGCATTCACCAGCTTACGCAAAGTCACATAATTCATTACCTTTGCAAGTATCCCAACAATTCCTACTCCCAGCATCAGATAAAATATGATGCCTGTCTCCGCTACTGCTTCTTTCCACATAGTTAAACCTCCTGTTTATGGTCTTTTTCACAATTCGTTCAATTGTGTGCCTGTGGCCATTATAAAACAAGTCTCCCCAGGATGCCCGCAAAACCGTTCTACATAATTCTACATTCGGTCTGTTTCCATGCTTCTTTTCTCTGATTTCCCGCCTGGATTTTTCCCCTTTTAAACTTCACCTTTCCCTTGATTTTCAAGGCGTGAGCGTTTTTGAAAGTTATCCACAGTCCACTTTCAGATATTGTCGTTTTTCCACAAAAACACTCGAATCCTGACATACGAAAGTGAATAAACTTCCTCTGGAATTTCTAAAACAGGTCTGTTATAATTCTTCTGATAACATACAAATGAATTTTTTAATTGGAGGTCTGATATTATGCATTACAAACCAACTGGAGTCTGTTCTCAGAACATCGAATTTGATATCGAAGACAATAAAGTAAAAAATGTACACTTTATCGGAGGATGTAACGGCAATCTTCAGGGAATTGCGCGCCTTGTAGAAGGAATGGATGTTCAGGAAGTCATTGACAGAGTAGAAGGAATCCGCTGCGGATTCAAGGCAACTTCCTGCCCGGATCAGCTCGCACAAGCATTAAAAACAGCAATCGGAAAGTAATTCCGATTGCTGTTTTTGTTTCATATCAATATGATTTTGTATCCCTGAGTGGTTGAAGCAACCGTCATAAGCATGTCTGTTCATTGTGGTGTTTTCGTACAGGCTCTTATAATTTATTTTATAGTTGCATCATACTATGACGGCTGCTTCAACCACTCAGAGACTATGGAATTATAAAAGGTAAGTTATTGGTTATTTGATCATAATTCCGTCTGTGAAGGAATATGTACTCTCATATGGATACTGCATACCTGCGAAATGCTCTGCTCGTACCCGATAGTAATACCCCGGATCCACACTTATGTATTTCGAAGTGCTCACAAAATAGTCATTCTCTGCATCTTTGCTCCAAGCATCAATTTGATCCCAAGCGTCATCTTTTTCATTGTACTGATCCACATATATAATTGTAGAAACAAAATTTACTGTTCGATTAGCCGTTGTTCCTGAATATACATAGATTCGGTTACGCCCTGCTTTTGTAACGGAACATTCTCCTAACATGATGTACTGGCCTTTTGTATCTTCATTCTGACTTGTACCCGATGCACTCTCCTGCATGGTTAGATAGGAACCATCCACCTTTTTCGTCTGCTCATCTGATGCCTGCACCTGAGGGACTGTGACTGATGTGATCACTCCCAGTAACATTGCCGCACAGAATACAGACAGCATTTTTTTTCTAATTCTCATAACTCTCTCCTTCCCCCTCTATTAAGTAAACAATCGAACTTGGAAAAACTGACGCGTTTTTTCAAAAAAATTTTAAATTTTTTAAAATTTTTTCAAATTCTTTTTTTTCCATGATTCCTCTAAGTTGATAATGAACACCATAATCTTCAAATTTCCCAATATATCGATGCATTTCATATCCTTCTACATCGTTTTCTATAACATCTATCTCTTTTCCATTATTTTCTACTACAAACTCGTCTACGTTCTCATCGGATTCTTTCTGTCCAAGAGACGAATCCTCTGCATTCATATAAATGGAGTACCAAACTACCTCTCCCTGATATTCATAAAACATCTGTACTCTTTTTTGTGCCTTATCAAGAGTATATTTCTGTAGCCTCATTCCTTTAGGCTTATACTGAATTCTCACGGCTTGGATTCCCAGCTCTTTTTCTATCTCCCGATACACCTGTGTCTCATCCGCACTCTCACTTGCCTGCGTATCCATATCCTCCACATTGATCACCGATGCCTGTTCTTCTTCCTCAGTAAACTTCTCAATGATCTCCTTGAGATAAGATTTACTCCCCACCGCAGTCACACTTGTTGCAACAGCCGCGATCATCAGCACTGCGGCAGCCGCCATTACTCTTCTTCTGAAAAGCGGACTGTGCCGATGCACTTTCTTTTGACTTTGTGTCTTTTCATATGCCTGTATCTGCTCTGCCAGCCTTTTTTCCATTTCATCAAAAACTTTGATTTCTTCCAGTTTGGAGTCTTTCAGAATCTCTTTTTCGATTTTTGCCGCTTCTTTTTCTGTTTCTTCATGAAGTGAAAGCACGTTCTTTTTTTTCATCGTTCTACCCCTTACACGATTCTATTTATGGTTCCTACTTTTGTCTTGACATTTCACTAAATAAGGTTAATATGAAATTATATGTTTTCCTCGGCTATTTTCGTTGCAGCCGACTAACTAACACATTTTTTCTGGAGGTTTTTATATGAAACGAATCATACTTACCGGAGGTGGAACCGCCGGTCATGTTACCCCCAATATCGCTCTGATTCCACGTCTTTTGGAACTTGGATACGATATTCAGTATATTGGCTCTTATCAGGGAATCGAAAAAGAACTCATCGAGCCATTCGGCATCCCTTATCACGGAATCTCTTCCGGTAAACTGCGCCGCTATTTCAGTGTTCAGAACTTTACCGATCCATTCCGCGTATTGAAAGGATTCGGTGAAGCAAAGAGACTGATCAAAGAGCTTCAGCCGGATGTGATCTTTTCCAAAGGCGGATTTGTATCTGTTCCTGTCGTACTTGCCGGCAAACACAATAAAGTTCCGACGATCATTCACGAATCTGATATGACACCCGGACTTGCCAACAAGATCGCAATCCCATCTGCTACAAAGGTATGCTGTAACTTTCCTGAGACTCTGGAGCATCTTCCGAAAGACAAGGCCGTATTAACAGGTTCTCCAATCCGTCAGGAACTATTATCCGGAAACAGGATCGCGGCTATGGATCTGTGTCATTTTTCTGCTGACAAGCCAGTCATACTCGTCATCGGCGGAAGCCTTGGATCCGTTGCAGTAAATAACGCTGTTCGTCTGGCACTCCCGGAACTTTTAGAGCATTTCCAGATTGTCCATCTCTGCGGAAAAGGCAAGGTAGATGACTCTCTGACTTCTATGAAAGGCTACACACAGTTTGAATATATCAAGGATGAGCTTCGTGATATCTTTGCACTTGCAGATATTGTGATCTCAAGAGCCGGTGCAAACGCAATCTGCGAACTTCTTGCTCTGAGAAAACCGAATCTGCTGATCCCGCTCTCAGCCAACGCAAGCCGCGGAGATCAGATTTTAAATGCCCGCTCCTTTGAACGTCAGGGCTTCAGCATGGTTCTCGAAGAAGAAGAGCTGACCAAAGAATCCCTTTTAGAGGCAGTGCGGAAATTGTATAACGATCGCAGCCGTTTTATGGATGCCATGCGTGATTCGAATCAGCAAAATTCAATCGATACAATCATCGATCTCATCGAGAATTCCCGCCGATAGTTTTATATCGCCACTAAAATCAGCTGAACAGGTGTCGTTTTGACACCTGTTCGTTTACAGCTCCAGAAATTCCTCATACTCTACACCAAACTTTTTTCTGATCCATTTTCTTGCTCTGTAGAGTAAACTGTGCAGCACTTCTATGCTTATCTCCATTCTTTCTGCAACAGCAGACTGCGGAATCTCCAAGTAATATACATAACGAATTGCATCATACCAACGTGGATTATGCTTGTACAAGGCTGCAAAAATCTCTTCATGCAGACTGGTCTGTTCATCATCCTTCATTCTTTCCATGTATGTGTCTTCTGCGCTGTCCTCCAAATCTAAAATAGCAGGATCTTCCCCTGTTTCCGAGAGAACTTCTCTTTCTGCTTTCTTGTTATAATTCAACGCCATATGCTTTGCAGTCGTATACATCCAAGCTTTGATATTGATATCTTTCAATTCATCGATATACATATATAATTGCAGAAATGTACTCTGTGTAATATCTTCTGCAATATCGTAATTCCCTGAATATTTATATGCTGCCTTCATAACGAGATTTTTGTATTTTTGGTATATCTCTTCATAATCTTGTTTATCCGTCAACATGTTTTCTCCAGTAATTACTTGATTTTATTCAGAATCTCTTCCTTGTCCGCTTCTGTCAGTTCACCCATCTTCCAGCCAAGACCAACCTGATCTCCTTCATAACGCGGTATCAAATGCATATGAAAATGAAATACCGTCTGTCCTGCCGGTTCTTCATTATTCTGAACAATATTATATCCGTCACATCCAAGAATATCTTTCATCTTACAGATCATCTTTTTTGCCAGCACCAGCGCTTTTGCTGCCAGTTCATCATCCAGATCATATAAATTGCGGTAATGTTCTTTTGGTATGATCAGTGCATGTCCTTTTGACGCCGGACTCAAATCCAGAATCACGCGAAAATCAGCATCTTCATAAATAGTTGCTGAAGGAATCTCACCTGATGCCAGTTTGCAAAAAATACAGTTATCATCTTTCATTATCTAAGCATCTCCTTTTTTGTTTACTTGTAGTATAAAACATTTTTCCAGAAAATAGAAGAATATTTTACTTACAGAAATCACCTTTTTTGTCGAATTTTGTCATACTTATTTTATTGAACCCTCCTTTTTCGCATGATAGACTACACTTAAACAGAACTACTTTGGAGGACATAACTATGCTATACAATATCGATATTAATAAAATGAACAAATTGATGAGCAATAATGAAGATGCACGGCAGATCATCCCGCAGCTTCTGCGCAATCACCGAAATACAATTTCCACGATCTCACATGAGATTCGCAATCCCCTTACTCTTGTTTCCTCTGCTCTGCAGGTAATGGAAAAACAAAATCCGGAGCTCAAAGACATTCCACACTGGAGTCAGGTAATGGGTGACGTCGATTTTATTATTCAGCTTTTAGAAGAGCTTTCTGCCTTTAACAGCAGCAATGAATTGTATTATTCTGTCTTCTCTATAGAACAGCTTTTGAAAAACGTTGCAATCTCTTTTGCAATCTCGCTGGACACAAATGAAGCAGATATTGAATTTTCCTCTTGCATCTCCGACTCTCTCGGTGAATTTACCGGAGACAAGATCAAACTGCAGGAACTTGTCCTGAACCTGCTGAAAAATGCAGAGGAAGCCATCACCGAACAAGGCTCCATTCATCTGGCAGCTTCCCGCAGCGGAGATATCATTACCATCACCTGTACCGATACCGGCTGCGGAATCACTCCGGAGCAGATGGAATGTATCTTCCAGCCATTTGTCACCTACAAACCGGGCGGAACCGGACTTGGACTGGCATTCTCCCGCAAGATTGCAGAGGCTCACGAAGGAACTCTCACTGCTGTTTCCACTCCGCAGGAATCCACTACATTTACCGTTACACTTCCTGTCTAGGCACGTTCCTTCCGTGATACAAAAACACGGCTGTCAGAAATCCACAGATCAGCCCGCCCACATGGGCCGCATTGTCTACGCCTGTACTGGTAAAGCCAAAATAAAGACTTAACAGTACCATAAACAGTATCCCTCTTCCGGTGAGCCTTCCGGCCTTTCCTCTGTTACGAATCACAACCCAAAGAAGTGCCCCGAGCAATCCAAAAATTGCTCCGGATGCACCTGCTGAGACTGCCAGATTTCCAGTGGAAAAATCCATGGCAAGAGAGATCAGATTTGCCCCGATCCCGCTCACAAAATAAATCAGCAAAAATTTAAAACTGCCAATCTCCTTCTCCAGATTCCACCCCAATGCACCAAGCATTACCATGTTATTCATCAGATGATCGATCCCAAAATGTAAAAAAATGCAGGTTATCAACCGATAATACTGGGCATCTTCAAAAATCAACGGTGGGTACATGGCTCCGTATTTTATCATAAATACCGCATTTTCCGGGTTGCCCAGAAATGACAATAGAAAAAAGATTCCCATATTGATCACGATCAATGCCGCTGTACAGACTGTCTGTTTGTTTTTCTGCAATTTGAATCCCTCTTTTCCGCGCCCTTCATCAGGCGCAATTTAATACAGTTATTATAAGTGAGTGGATTCATCTTGTCCATCTGTTTCCAATATCAGATCATCCCAGCTTCCCCATCTTCCAAGTCTCCCTCTGCTGATTTTATGCGCCGCTTTTTTCCAGGCACTCCATACACCGCCGGATTCCCGGATGACCTCCGTATCCTTTGCTGGTTTATATTCCTCTTCCGTATCCAACGTAAACAGAGAATCAGAAATTTCCTCTTCTTCCCACGCTTCCTCTGTATCCGGCTCATCCTCCTCTTCTGCCTCTTCGCATTCTGTACGGTATTCCTGCATAATGGCATCCAGATCATAGTTCTCCTCAAGTGTTGCTTTATGCAGCTCATAAGCAAGCGTGATCCCCTTCTCATCTTCATAATCCAGCTTTTCTACAAAATACTCTGTCATTCGGTGAAATGATTCACAGAGCTCCTGTTTCCCTCCAGGCAGATAGCAAAAGAAATATTTCTGTTTTCTGCAAAAAACATATTCCGGTTCTAACAACAGACAGCCCGGATGCAGCATATACTTTTGCAGCTGCGAAATACTCTCCAGAAGACAATAGATAAACTGCTCAATATCCCCTTTTTGAACCTGCTTGTTTTCAAATAAAACCGCCATGGAAACTAATCCTGTGATTTCATATGTATACCGGCTCTCTCCATCGATTCCGCAGCCGTTTACTTCCAGAATGCCCGGAATTTTATTTGCTCTCAGCATCGGCATCTGATAATCTTCCTCATAAATCTCCGGTACATGAATATGCAGACAGATTCTGTTTAATTCTTTTTCATATTTTGTATTCACTTCCAACTTCTCCTATTTTATTGTTTCCAGTTTTTTCTTCAAACGGATCTTTTTCTCCGGATGCGGGATTTTTACCTGTCTTGTTACCCGGATACACATCTTCCCTCTGGTCGCGGAAATTGTCGTCTCTGCCTCATCATCTGTCACATTCACAGACACCTCCGGCATAGAAAAATAAATAAGTTTCCACCTGATCCGTTCCCTGCAAAACGTCTCCACATCCGCTTCTTTCGCTTTTGGATTCCGTGCCGTCTGAACCGCTGTCGTAACTGCTTCATATGCCATCCCGTCTAAAATACTTTTATCATGATAATAAAATGTCGTACGGACAATGATCAGAAATACCAGAAAAATCAACGGCATCACATATGCCATTTCAACTGTGGTACTCCCTTTTACACACCTCATTTATATCCCTCCCAGACAGACGATCCCTATATACGCAGCCAGTAAAAACGGAACAAACGGAAATGCCGCATCTTTTTGAAAACCTTTCCTGATCAGCACGTATCCTGCAAACACTGCTGCCAGAACATATGCCCAGACAAGGAGATACAACACATTCCAAAACCCGAGATACACACCCGTCACCGCGATCATCAGACTGTCACCATATCCGAAAGCCTCCTGTGTCACTCTGCTGACCAGAAGAAACACACCGCCCACAAGCGCGCCTGTGACCATTAGTAGCAGTGGAATTTTTCCATGAAAATATCCAAGACTTGCCGAAAGAATCCCACCTGCCGCAATCAACCAGACCGGTATTTCTCTTTTTCTGATATCCCACATGGAAACAACACATAAATATCCTCCAAAACAAATTTCTCCTATTTCGTACATCGTGAACATCCCCCTCTTCCTATCACCCTTGATTTCTGAACCGCATAAATCGTCCGGTTCAGACCGCCGCATGTGAGTGAGTTGTGATACTTGCCCCCTGTATTTGTAATATAAACTCCTGCCATTGCACTTCCATGGACGCATTTATCACATTTATAATATCTTCCGCCGTCTTCGTTCCGAATTCCGTCCAGGTCTGCATAAGGGATAAACCTGACAGAAAGCTGCAGATACGTACACTGATAATCTTCATGATAAACCAGCCCTGTTTTTGTAATATAGACGATCTGTTCATCTCCTGACTCCAGACCTTTCTTCTGAAATCCGTTCCAACTGCTGAATTTCATTTCTTCCTTATATTCTGCAGACAGATTTCCAAACTGTAAAAACGGAAGCCGGATTCCGTATCGTACAACAACATTCAGCTCATTCCCATTGGGATTACAATATGATCCCGCACATTGTATCCCTTTACTTCCACCGCTCACAATACTGTTCTCCAGACGCTTTGCTCCAATACTCCTGACAATTTCCGATTCCAGCTTCGATGTATTTAAGACCGGAACAAGTGCTGTATCTTCCGTACAGATCTTGGCCGCATGAACTGCCGCTGCCTGAATGGTTGTCTGCACATTATGAATTTCGATAAAATAAATCAGACATATTACTGCAAAAAAGAAAATCGGTACGCTAAGCGCTGCTTCTACAGTAATACTTCCTCCCGCCCCCGGCACAGATGCCCGTTTTAGATTCTTATTGGATGGTTTTTGATTTGATTGTGTCATCATTTTTCCTTTCTTTAAAATTTGTGAGTGTCTCTGCCAGAGGGGACGTTTCGGCAGTAGATCCGGGCACCTGTGCTGGGTGCGGGAGTTGTTTATTCATATCCGAAATAGAGTGGAAATTCATAAGATAACCCGTTTCTGATCTGAACAAGGTTTTGCAGTCTGAGCTTTGTTACACATGCATCTGCACGAAAAAAAGCAAGTCCTTTTTCATAGATCAGATTTTGCTCCACCCGATCCAGCGTACGCATGGTAAGATGATCTCCATTTTCTAAAAACAACAGCATTCTCAGATAACTTTTGTAATCCCATCCATCTGTTACATCAGCCCCTTCCTGTGTATCTTCACTGGTTCCCATCTTCATCAGGGAAGAGAGCGACAGCTGCCAGTTCTCTGCTGTTTTTACCAGAGCAACGCGTTTTCCGGACATCAGAGAACGTAAATCCATGACACTTTCCCCGAATGCCCACGCTGCCAGCAATACCTGTTTGACTACAGGCTCCAGCATCGGAAGCGCTACTGCCGTTGCAAGCGCCAATGCCATAGCTCCTGCCTCCGCCTGTTTTGCTGTATCCGTCTGCAGATATACAAAATTCAGCCCCATCCGGATCAAAAGCAGCTTGTTCAGCACCGCCTCCAGATTTTCCTGATCAGATGTCTTTCCCTCCAGAAGATATTCCACTTCATAGGCAAGCGATCGTTTTTCTTTTTCTTCTTCCACAGCATTTCCGAATTTTTTAAGAATGTACTCATGAAATAACAGCTTTTTTGTAATCTCATCCACATCGCTTCTGACCGGAAATGTCCCCCGCCCGGTCCGCAGCGCCCGGGAGGAAGCCTGTTCTTCCCCTCGGATCTGCTTTTGGGAAACCTGCTTTTCTTTCGGAAATACCAGGCTGATCAGACCCGACTTTTTCAACTGTTCGATGTGGGGAAGCGGATTATTTTCCATCGGAAGAGAGCTCTGATTCTGATTCAACATATCATCCAGTTCTTCCAGACTCTGATTACTCTCATCCTTTGTCTGTTCCCCGGTAATTTCCTGCTGTTCCCACTTTTCTGCCAGGGCCCCCAATCCTTGAATAATCGAAATCCCATACAGATCTTCCATATATTTGACAGCTCCTTCCCGAAATGCCTGTCCGTTTTGATCTGTGAGAAATTGAATCCCTTCTACTTCCGACCAGACCCCTGACGCTCCATAATAGTGCATTCTGTCGATCAGCTGTTTCTCTGAGAAATTACCGGTCTCATAACTTCCCTCCACCGCAAAAATTCCATACTCCTCCAATAATTCCTTCTGATATTCTCCAAATACCGAATACACCGCACGATCCATATCCAGCCTTGCCTGATTTTTCTCTGCCTGAACAGATGCACTTTCCAGAATTGCTGTTACAAATGAGATCATCAGTACAAATATCAGGCTTAAAAATGCTGTGATCTCCCCTTTTTTCACGTTAGATTCCCGCACTTTCACTTGTGATCTTTTCAAAAATATCGTTGACCAGCGTCGTCAGCTGTGTTTTAAATATCAAGACGAGTGCAATGATAACCACCAATATCAATATCATCTCCACGACTGACAGCCCGGTTTCTGCCTGCATCTCTGCCACAAACATCTGCACCCGTTCTCTCATGCTCTCTGTAAATTTTCTCAACATATCGTCCTCTTCCTTTCTTCTTAAATCTGAATCGTCAAAAATGCCGGTACAACAATGATCATCAGCACCACTCCCAGCATCAGAAACATCGGCCCCAACAGTCTGGTACTGGTCTCTTCTCCCAGTTTTCTGGCTGCTGCTTTGCGCTCTTCAAACGCTCCCGCCGCTTCTCTCTGAAGTAATTCTGCCAGTCCCTTTGTTCCTTTTCTTAAATTCTGAGACAGCATCACCGCAAATTTACGATAGACCGGAAGCCCGCACCGCATTCCAAAATGCTCATAGCATTCACTCTCCGGAGTTCCTCTCTGCATTTCCCGCATGGTATAGACCATCTCCTCATACACATATCTCGTATTTTCCTGCTGCCGATAAACCGATGCAATCTGAAACCACGCTCTTCGTGCAGGCATTCCGGCTCCCAGATACAATGTAAATGTACTGATAAATTCCGGATAATCCATTGCCAGCTGATGTCGGCGTGCCTTCTTTTTCTGGATTTCATTCTGTTTTTCCAGCACCAGCATCAGGGCCGCTGCCACAATCCCCAGTACAAAGATTCCCACACTTCTCATATCTTTTGCATAATGCCAGGATATTGTTTTTCCTTCAATTTCATCCGGAAGCACCACATACCCGGATTCACGGTCTGTCTCATCTGCTTCCTTCATTTTCTTTTCCAGCTGTCTTTGAAACTGCCCGGCATCATCCAGCTTTGGCGGAAACACTCTTGCCGAAAACTGATGCTCTGCCTTTGCATCTCCGTATGTGAGTAATGCTTTTAACTCAATGGTTGTTCCCTCTTCCGACAGATTTTTATCCTGCAGTTCGCCAAGAATGTTTACTGTCTGGTAATCACTTAACTCCCAGGATACCTCGATTCCCGTATCCGGTACTGTTTTTACAAGATTCAGATCATACCTCACTTCATCCAGACTCTTATTTTCCCCAAGTATCAGCGTTTCCAGCTTTTTCCCTGCTGTGTCAAATACTCTTTGCAATTCTTCCTGTGTATACGACTGTTCCTGTATTTCCACAGTGATTTTCGCTTTCTGATCTTTTGTTTTTGCGACCAGCTTTTGATTTTTCTCCCCCTGCCCGTGTTCATTCCGTTTTAATATACTGCTTCCGGATTTGTTTTGCGGAATTTTCCGAAAATTATCAGTCGCATATAAGGCTCCCGCCAGAATCGTAAACACTGCGATCACCAGTACTGCCTTTTGATATCCTTTTCTTTCTGTTTTCATACCATCCCCTTACACCTCTATCTGTGTCATTTTTTTGCCCAGCTGATAAGCTGTCAGATATACCATCAGGCAGATTGTCATAAACAAAGTGCCTGCAAGATTTCCGTAAAGCACTGCCATAAACTCAGGAAATGCGCTTCTCATATACAGAATAATTACAAACGGAATCACACACATGATCTTAAATTCCAGCTTTTTTGAAGTGAGCATCACCTGTATTTCTCTTTCAACTTCCATTTTTTCTCCGATTGCGTCTGCCGCATGCCGAATAATGGCAATACTGTCTCCTCCCAGACGTTTTGCAGCGCCAAATACCGTTACAAAATTTTCCACATCTTCCTCTTTCACACGATCGGCAAACTGCTTCATCACTTCTTCTGCTGTCATATTCAGATCCAGCTGATGAACCATCGTTTCATATTCCTTTATAATTCTTGTTTTTTTCTTGTAAATGGGGCAGATTTCTTTCCACGTTTCCCGGATTGCGTTTTCCACAGAATACCCGACTTTTAAAATTGCGGACAACGTCTGTATGCTCTCACGAAACTGTTCTCGGAATTCTTCTTTCTTCTGTTTACAGCACTCTTCTTCCCAGTTCTTCACATAGAGCAATGCGATTGGAACCATCAAGATCCACGCTGCCCAATGATCATAAAACAGATAGGCCGTCATCCCCGTGATCAGAATTCCTCTGCACGCTGCCGCCATGTATTCCCGTTTCTGAATATCCTGCTGCCAGCAGTTTTTCTCTCTGAGTGATTTCATTTTCCTTCATAAGAGTTCCTTTAATTTTTCCATCTTCCATTCCCTCCTCCTGAAATTTATATAATGTCTGTAACTGAATCCTTCCATTCTCATACCCAAGTACTTCTGTAATCTCCAGTACTTTTCTGCTCTTATCCCGGAGTCTTCCGAGATGAATGATAACGTCCAGAGCAGAAGCGATCTGCTGCTGAATCGCGATCAGAGGCAATTCAATCCCCATCAGCATCATCGTCTCCAATCTGTGAAGCATATCCATCGGATTGTTGGCATGACCGGTAGACATTGAACCACTATGGCCGTTAAGCATTGCTGAAGATATCATGTCCACTGTTTCATCACCTCTGACTTCCCCCACAATGATCCGATCCGGTCTCATACGAAGTGCTGACTTGATCAGATCACGGATCGTCACCGCCCCTTCTCCTTCCAGGTTGGCGTTTCTCGCCTCCAGTCTGACCAGATTCGAAACACCCTTGATCTGGAGCTCCGCATTGTCTTCAATTGTAATAATTCGTTCATCTTTTGGAATATAGTCTGATAACGCATTGAGAAATGTTGTCTTACCGGAGCCTGTCCCTCCGCTGACAAAAATGTTATATTTTGATTCCACAAGAATTTTTAAGAAATTTACCGCTTCCTGACTGATACTTCCCCAGTCAATCAGCTGTTTCATTGTAACGGCCTCTTTTGGAAATTTTCGAATCGTCATGATCGGACCGTTTAATGCCACCGGACGCAGTACAACATTTACACGGGAACCGTCCTCCAGTCTCGCATCTACGATGGGAGATGCTTCATTGACATAGCGATTCGCACCTGCCGCAATCTGCTGGATCACATCTTCCAGCTTTGCAACTGACACAAATCTGCGATCTGACTCAAAAATACGCCCCGCTTTTTCCAGAAAAATATGATCCGTCCCATTGATCATGATTTCCGTGATCTCATCATCTTCGATCAACTCCTGCAGAATATCCAGTTTCCGGAACGCATTAAACAACTCTTTGCTGATCCGTATCTTTTCCTGAAGCGGAATAAACTCTTCTTTTGAAGCCTCCTCCAACACTTCGTGAATCAGCTCCTGCAGTTCCTCGTCTTCCATATCGCAGGTCATATCCATCTTTTCAATCACCCGGTCATATAATCGCTCTGTGTTTCTCATATGACAGTACCGCCGTTTCTCGACCTTACCACCTTCTGTACCGTATGCTCCAGGATTTTCTCATGTCCGGTCCGCAAAAGATTCTCCGTATACTGCTGCAGCTTTGCCTTTGCTGCCGGCTCTTCGATCGAAAGCGTATGAACAGAATCACATTTTTCCAGAATCGAAAACAGTCCGTTCACACTGTCTCCCAAATCCAGGATCAACACTTCATAAATACTTTTTTCCACAATCTGCTCAAACAGCTGCATCCACTCTTCTGCTGTGACCGCCTGCAGATCCTGTACCACCGGAATCGGACGTATATAATCCATGTTTCCAATCTGGCCTGTCATCATGCTGATACGAAGTCCCAGATTTCCGGTCTCCTGTTTTGAATAATACAAGAGATCTCCCAGATTCTGTTCCTGTTCTTTTGAAAAATAATGCTCACCTCCTGCATACTCTTCCAGATTCAGATACAGAACAGGTCCTTTTTCTGCCAGCTCTTTTCCCAGTTCCAACGCATACTTCGTCTTCCCGATCCTGTGTATGGGTGAATAAACACCGATCAGACTTCCCCTTGTCTTTCGGAGCGTCTTTGCCACAGCCCGTTCCTTGTCCACAGAAAGCTCCAGAACCTTTGTCAGAATCTGATCAACTGACTGATACTTATAAAGCTCCTTTTCTTCGTCTGCCAGATACCTCCCTTCTGCTTTTACCAGTACAAATCGCTCTGCTGCCGGAATTTCCAGTCTTTCTTCCTGCGAATATTCCTCTCCGATCAGCAAGATCTGGATTGGCTTTTGTTCTGCGAATTTTTTCAGTGGTTCCAATTTCTGAAACATATGCATCTGAAATCCAAGCTCTTTTCTGCCTCCGATCATCTGCATAAGGTTTCTCGCATAATCTGCCTCCTGATCACAGATTACAAAATTTTTCTGATGCAACCTATCCCTCCTGTTCTGTATGATTCATTCAATCTTTTGGATGAAAATACCGCTGCGAACCGCAGCCTGAATAAAAATAACTGACGATCAGAATCCTCTGATCTCCTGATACAAAAGACCTGTGAAGCAGGTCCGATAAAAACAGCACTCGAATGATCTGCTGTGTGAAATGTATTATAAACGCAGTTTCCCGCCTTGTCCATACGCTTTTCCTAAATTGCAGTTTTTTGTGAAAACCTTACAAACTTTGATACACCAGAATTCCATAAAGCATGCAGACCCCAGGAATACCAAGGCTTCCGGATGTCAAAAAGGACAGCCCGTTGATTCCTACCTTCCAGGAATCCTGATCCGGCAGGACGTATTGATTGATAAAATATATCAGGCAGATTCCCATCACTGCCCGCAGAAAAAAGTTTAAAATCACAGCTCCCGCTTTATTTTTCATAACAAAACTACCTCCTGTGGAAACATCTGATATATCTTATTCCCACAGAAGGTAGTTTATGCGCAGTCTATAATTTTATTTTAATCTCCCGGTTTGATCGATGATACTGATGATACCGGACTCCGGCTGCATCCATCATCCGTTTGGATGCCATGACACTCGGGGTGTCCGCATACTTGTCACAATCATAAATGACCTCTTTAATTCCCGACTGAATGATCGCTTTTGCGCACTCATTACACGGAAACAGTGACACATACAACTTGGCTCCGACCAGGCTTCCGCCACTGTAATTCAATATGGCATTCAATTCACTGTGTGTGGAATACACATACTTTGTCTCCAGCGGATTTTCGCCTTCCCTCGCCCACGGAAATTCATCATCTGAGCATCCTTTCGGAAATCCATTGTATCCCATGGACAAAATCTTGTTGTCCTGACTCACAATACAGCATCCGACCTGAGTATTCGGATCCTTGGAACGCATCCCGGACAGCATGGCAACTCCCATAAAATACTCATCCCAGGTCAGATAATCTTCTCTTTTATCTGACATGATTTTCAACTCCTTTATTTTGTGCCGAAAATACGATCTCCCGCATCTCCCAGTCCAGGCACAATGTAGCCATGATCATTTAAATGATCATCCAGCGCTCCGATGTACATATCGACATCCGGATGTGCCTCCTGCATCTTCTTGACCCCTTCCGGTGCAGCAAGGATACACATGAAGCGGATATGCTTTACTCCTTTGTCCTTGAGCATCTGGATCGCAGCAGCACTGGATCCGCCTGTTGCCAGCATCGGATCTACTACAAATACTTCTCTCTCACTGCAGTCTGCCGGAAGCTTGCAGTAATATTCTACCGGCTCTAATGTTTCCGGATCACGGTACAGACCGATGTGACCTACTTTTGCGGCCGGAATCAATGATAACATTCCATCTACCATACCAAGTCCCGCTCTTAAGATCGGTACAACTGCCAGTTTTTTTCCTGTCAGCTCTTTTCCCACCATCTCACAGATCGGTGTTTTGATTGTAACGTCCTGAAGCTTCAGATCTCTTGTTGCTTCATAACACATCAGACTCGCGATCTCACTGATTACCTCTCTGAATTCTTTTGTTCCGACATCCTCTCTGCGGATATAGCTGATTTTGTGCTGGATCAGCGGATGATCCATAACATGTACTTCTGACATTATTGTCCTCCTTTAGTAAATGAATTTAAAATTTCTGCTAATTTTTCTATCAACAACGTAATCTTCTCATAACACTCTCCATATGCAGTCAAAGGCTGCCCATATGGATCCGGGATCTCTTCTGTTTCTCCCGTAAACTCAGTAAGTGTATATACATTGTCTGTATATTCGTTCGGATATTCAGAAAGTATCTTCTCCTTCTGAGCCTGTGCCATCGTCAGGATCAGTGTCTCCGGATTCAGGTTCTTCTCCGTAAACGGTCTGGAAGTATATCCTTCCAGCGTCATCTGATTGCTCTTTAAAATAGCTTCTGCTTTCTGATTTACCGGCTCTGGAAACAAAACGACCATTCCCTTGGATTCGATCCAATATTCCTGGTCTAATGACTGATGCCTGAAAATCTCTGCCGCAACCGGTCCGCGACAGGTATCTGTATTGCTGACAAATACGATTTTTCTGTATTTTTGCTCTTTCGTAAGAACTGATGCGGGGATCCTGCAGTGTCCTGCCGCCTTTTCCAGACGGTTCATAATGGCATTGCCGATTCCCTGGAGTGCAAATGACTCACTGTAGATCTCTGACACATCCTCCTCGTCAAACTCTCTCAAAATTCGGTACAGATTCCTTGCAATAGTCTTCTCATTTTCACGGGAACCGATATTTTTTACCAGACCATGGGTATAAAACTCAACCGTTTCATTCGTCCCGATAATGCCCACCTGAACACCCTGACGGCTCTTTTCATAAGCAAGCTGCCGGATGGCAAACACTTCCTCCTTGAGACTTCCTTCTACGATCGTCAGCTTTGCTTTCGGCGCATAATGGCGATATTTCATACCCGGTGCTTTCGGCGCCTGACTGCTCTCACTGCCCAGAATCGTCTCATCCACGCTCACCACGCCGATCACTTCTTCCAGCATATCGGCAGTGATTGCACCCGGTCTTAAGATCATCGGCGGAGAAACTGTCATATCCAGGATCGTAGACTCCAGTCCGATATCTACACTTCCTCCGTCTATGATCATCTCGATCTTCCCGTTCAGATCTTCCCACACATGCTCTGCCGTAGTAGGACTCGGACGTCCGGATGTGTTGGCACTCGGCGCCGATACATATCCGCCTGCCGCAAGGATCAGCTTTCTCGCGATCAGATCACTTGGCATCCTCACAGCAACGGTATCCAGACCGCCTGTCGTGCCATATGGAACCAGAGAACTTTTTTCAAAGATCATCGTCAAAGGTCCCGGCCAGAAATGCTTCGCAAGAAGCTCTGTCTCCGGAGGTACATTCTCCGTAATCTCACTTAAATCTTCCAGATCTGCAATATGAACGATCAGTGGATTATCAGAAGGACGGCCCTTTGCTTCATATGTTTTTTTCGCTGCCTCCTCGTCCAGTGCATTCGCCCCCAATCCGTAAACTGTCTCTGTTGGGAATGCAACAAGTCCTCCTTCTCTGAGAATCTCTCCCGCTTCTCGTATTGCATCTTCGTCTATTTGGTTTTTGTCTATTTTCTTAATTATCGTTTCCATAGCTTTCATTATACCATTTTTCTTATCAGCGCTCAACATATTTCAGGATTCCATTGCCGATTGCCTGGGCAAGCTTCTGCTGATACGCCTCATCGATCAACATCCCTGCCTCCACCGGGCTGCTTAAAAATCCACATTCTACGATCACAATTGGTGACTTTGTATTTTTCAGCATATAGTATGTAGTATTTCCCTTAATCTCTCTGGCATGCTCCTGATCGAAATTTTTCAGCTCTGTCTGCATTACCTCTGCTGCTTTCTTTGCCTCCTTCGAGTGCGCAAAATAAAAAATCTGTGGTCCTCTTACGCTTTCCTGTGGATAACTGTTCTGATGAATGCAGACTGCAAGTGCAGGAGATTCTTTGTCGATCAACTCTACTCTGGCTTTCAGATCTTCCACCTGAGAATCTGCAAGTCCCTCATCCTTTGTACGTGTCATCACCACCGTGATCTGATGTTCCTCCAGATATTTCTTCAATTTTTCTGCGATCTGCAGATTGAGTTCCTTTTCCTGCGCCCCGTTGATCCCGACTTTTCCGGGATCTTTTCCCCCGTGTCCGGAATCAATCACAACCGTCTTTTTCTCTGATATATTTCCGGAGGTCTCAGATGCTTCCTCCCGAATATAATGACTGTGCAGATACTCTCCGGCAAACTGACATCCTGCTGCCGCCGCCAGAAGTACCCCGATCATCAGCAGCAGACGGATCTTTGTCCGCAGTATCCCCAATACCTTTTTGAACCGCAAAAAAACATCCCCTTTCGCATATACTCTGTTTCATGTATATGCGAAAGAAGGATGTTTCATCCACCTGTACGTTTTTTATAAAACGTTTGCTGCCAGATACCCTTCTTCTACTGCACGATTGATATCTGCTGCTCTCTCATTGCAGTCTCCGACAAAGCTCACCTGTACGCCTTTATCTTCCAGTGCCTGTGCGTCAAACAGATTCGGTCTTGCTCCCACTGCGAGTACTACGTAGTCACAAGGAAGAGACACTTTGCCCTCTGCATTTTCTGCTTCCACACTGTTTGCTGTAATGGCTGTTACTTTTGTTCCTGTCAGCAGCTGAACCTGATATTTTTCAAAGCTCTCAAACAATACCGGTCTTACTGTCTTGGATTCTTCTTTTGCGATTTCTTCCATCATCTCTACTACAGAAACCTGACATCCCATCTCTGCAAGAAGCTCTGCTGTCTCTGCTCCGACCAGACCGCCTCCGATCACAACCACACGTCCGCTCGGAAGTTCCTCATGATTCAATACTTTCCATGCATCAAATACATGCGGCATTTTACTTCCCTCGATCGGCGGAATCACATTGTGCGCTCCTGCTGCCACGATCACATTGTCCGGATTCTCTGCCAGGATCATCTCTGCATCTGCTGTTCTTCCAAGACGTAAGTCTACATGCAGCTCTTTCATCTCATTTGTCAGATAGCGGAGTGCACGGTTCATCTCAGATTTTCTCGGAGGAACCGATGCAATGTTGAGCTGACCGCCAAGTGTCGTTTCTTTTTCAAACAGAACAACCTCATAACCTTTTACACTTGCAACTCTCGCTGCTTCCATACCTGCAACTCCACCGCCGATCACAACTACTTTTTTCTTCTCATCGGAAGGAGTGATCGTTCTCTCATACTCATATCCGTTTTCCGCATTGAGTACGCAGCTTAAGAATTTTCGGTTCTGGATCGCATCTGTACATCCCTTATTGCACATCATACAGTGACGGATGCGTCTTCCTTCTCCTGCTTCGAGTTTCTTTACATAATCCGGATCTGCCAGAAGAGAGCGTCCCAGACCCACGATGTCGCAGACACCATTTTCGATCAGTGCTTCTGCGTTCTCCGGTGTGACGATACGTCCCACTGAGGATACCGGAATAGAGACTGCTTCTTTGATCTGTTTGGTATATTTTGACATGAAACAATATGGCTGTGTTCCCATCGCAGGAATCGTATCGTTCATATTTCCTGTATGGTTTGCCTGTCCTACATGAATCATATCCACTCCGGATCTCTCCAGAATTTTTGCAAACTCTACTGCCTCATCGATCATCAGACCGCCTTTTCCGCGCAGTGGGTTTTCTGTTACTACAGGTAATTTATAATCAATACAGATATCCGGTGCCACTTCTCTGATCTTATCCACCACGCGAAGTGCAAAACGAATTCTGTTTTCAAAGCTTCCGCCGTAGGAATCTGTTCTGCGGTTGATCAATGTCGAACAGAATGATCCGATCAGACGGTCTCCGTGTACTTCTATAATATCAACTCCGGCTGACTGTGCACGTTTTACACATTCCCCGATCTTATCCAAAATACTGTTCAACTGCTCTTCCGTCACTTCCTGAATGAAATGTACCATATCATGACGCATTTTTGCACGTCCGCCTTCCATATCCCCTTTGCGGAATAATTCAGCCAGTGCCTCTACATCATACTCCGGATGGAAAATCTGGATTCCCAGTTTACAGTCAAATTCATGAACTGCATCTGCCAGTTTTCTAAATGCTTCGATCTGTCCGTCATGGAACAGCTTCGGTGTCGGTGAGATTGTATTTACAGGAGCAACATCTCCCAATACAATATAGGACACGCCACCTTCTGCCAGTCTCTTATAGAAGTTAAAGCTCTGTTCTACAATTGTGCCGTCTCTGCCTTCATATCCTGTTGTCATCGGCGGAAACATCACTCTGTTTTTCAGCTCGATCTTTCCCACTTTAATTGGTTCTAATAATCTCATAATCAGCCTCTCCTTAACATTTTCTTTCTGCTCAATACATGTTCTACTATACACATCCCCTGTTTTCTTTTATATGTCAATTAAGCTTTCTTCCTATCACTTTCCTGCTGTTTTATGAATTTGATTGAATAATAAAGCGCACTATATTATGATAGAAGCAACAATAAAAAAGGAGTTCTCTTATGCATCTGGAAATTGAAAATATCCACCATCCCCAAATTAAAAATATGAATCTGTCCGTCTATGATGTAGGATACCGTGCTGCCCACCTGCACCCGGAAATTGAGCTGATCCTGGTCTTAAAAGGAGATCCGGCATTCAACATCAACGGCAATACTACGTCTTTTTCTGAAAAAGATATCATCCTGATCAACGCCAACGAGCTCCACGAGATTATTTCGGAGAAAGCGCCGTCCACCCTGCTCTCCCTTCATATTCTTCCACAGTATTTTGAAGGATATTTTCCGCAGATGAGTCATATCAGCTTTCTGGAAAATACACTTTTGAGTAAAAATGAGCGACTGTTCACCTACTCGTTTTGCAAACTTTTAAAGATTTATCTCCTGCAGGCGCCTTATTACCAGCTGGAGTGTGCCGGTCTGATCAACATTATGGTGCATGACATCCTGCAGAGCTGCGCTTACTATGAAATGTATGGAGACAAACTTGCGCTCACTACCAAGAGAAACAGCCAGCTCTCTGAAATCATTGGTTACATTGAGGAACATTCTGCCGAAAGAGTGACTCTGTCTGACCTGGCAAAACACATGCAGCTCTCCGCCTCTTATTTATCACATTTTATTCAGAAAAATCTGCACCGTTCTTTCAGTGAATTTCTGACCTACACCCGGTATCTCAATGCAAAAGCACTGCTGATGAAAGGTGAACTTTCTCTGATTGATATCTGCTACGGCTGCGGATTTTCGGATTACCGCTATATGAATAATGCATTTAAAAAATATACCGGGCAGACTCCGAATGAGTTCAAAAAGAACATGAACAGCGACTCCCTCCCTCATAATAAAAAAGGAACCGTGAAGTCCTACACACCACAGGAAATGCTTGACACCGTCACCCGTTTTATGGAGAACAATCATTTTAATGAACATCAGATTTAGTTTTCTGTCTCTCCTGGAATTGACGCACATATTCTCCTGGTGTGATTCCAAACTCCCTTTTAAATGCCCGAAACAGGTTATTATAGTTTCCAAGTCCACATATTTTATAGATTTCCGTCATAGGATATCCCTTTTCCAGAAGCCGTTTGCACAGATCCAGCTTCGCTTTGACAATATACTGATGAACGGTGATTCCTGTCTGCCGTTTAAATTCTCTGGAAATATGATATTTACTGATAAAAAATTCCTTTTCCAGACGTTCCAGTGAAATTTCTTCGTACAGATGATGTTTGATAAAAATAAAAATATCATCCAGTGCAAGTCGGGATCGTGTTTTACTTTTTGTGTGAAATTCCACATGAATACAGGCACGTAAAAGCAGCACGATCAGCATTGACAGAATACTGTCCTGAAACAGTGCATGCCCGAAATCTGTCGTTTCTTTTGGAAGAGTCAGAAGCCTTTTCGAAAGATTTTTTATCAGCATACTGATTTCTGATTCTGCCTGAATGACTACAACCTGATATGGAACCACATGAAAGCAGGACTCCAGATCCGTTTGTTCATCAGACAAACGTTTCAGCAGTTCTGCAGAAAACGAAATCTGAAGAAAATGCAGCGGAGTTTTCGACGCCGGATATTCAATTTCTACCGATGTACCCGGATTGACCAGTATGATTTCTTCCGTTGCACAAAAATATGTTTTCTCCCTGCTTCTGCATGTACATTTTCCGGCAGTAATAAAAAACACTGTATAATATGTAGTCGCCGGAAATTTCTTACATTTTGATTGTGTATATTTGTATTCCTTTGCAATATATTCTTTCATGATCACCTCGTTAAAATATATGAAAATCACTGTAAATCCCTATTAAAACTATTCAAAATAAATAGTATATCAATTTTTGATAGTTTTCAAGCAAGAATTGGATATGTTTCCTATTCAGATAAAGATATAATGAACATCGTAAACAAACGAAAACAAAAAGCCACACGATAAGGAGGAAGAATTGTGAGAGAGTTTTCAATGAAAGACAAAATCGGCTACACGCTCGGAGATCTGGGGTGCTGCTGTACAGAACAGTTTCGGGCAATGTTTTTGACCGTATTCTACACGCTCGTACTGAAAGTAAATCCTTTACATGTCGGAACGATTCTGTTGATCACTAAAATCTGGGATGCCATCAACGATCCGATCATCGGCGCTTTGATCGATGCCAGAAAATCTACGAAAGGCGGACGTTTTATTCCATGGATCAAGGCATTTTCCATTCCTATGGCCATTATGTGTGTGATTGGATTCCTGGATGTGAGCAGCTTTGATTATAAATTAAAACTGATCTACATTTTAGTAACCTACGTATTATATGAAGCCCTGTATACATGTGTCAATGTACCGTTTGGTTCTCTGTCCAGCGTTATGACAGATGATGTCAATCACAGAACAGACTTGTCCAGATACAGAAGCCTTGGCGGTACAATCTTTATGACAGTCGTCGTGATTGCAGGTCCTTTGGTTTTATATAAAGACAACAACCCGATTCCTTCCAGATTTACCCTGATGGCACTGATCTGTGCAACAATCGGTGTATTCTGCCTGATGATCACAAGCAGCTGGTGTAAAGAGAGAGTTTCCATCACTGTGGAAAAAAGAGAGAAATTCAACTATTTTGAAGCACTCAAACATATCATTAAAAACAGAGCGCTTCTGGGACTCATTTTCTCCAGCCTTGCAGGTATGATTGCAGCCAGTGTGGTAAACGGACTGAATACTTATTTATTTAAAGATTACTTTGGTAATGTTCAGATCATGGCAGTATCCGGTATGCTCAGTACCGTATATTCCATTATCACTTTTGTCGGAACAAAATTTGTATCTAAAAAATTCGGAAAAAAAGAATGGTGTATGTACGGAGCCGGTTTTGCCGCTATCGTATTCGGAATTTTATTCTTCTTCCCGATCAAGAATCCGATCTTGTTCATTGTTATCAACGGAATCTGCTACCTCGGTGCAAGTGGTTTCCAGGTACTCATCTGGGCTATGGTAAACGATGCGATCGATTACCAGGAACTGACCACCGGCGACAGAAAAGAAGGTATGGTCTATGCAACCTATTCCTTCTTCCGCAAGCTTGCTTCTGCAGTAAGCTCCAGCTTAAGCAGCTTTACCCTGGCTCTGATCGGATATAACGTAAATGAAGCTGTACAGACAGCTGCTGTAAAAGCACATATCTGGAAATCTTATACTGCGATCTATGCGATCGGATATTTGATTGCTGTACTGATCCTGTATTTTGTATATCCGCTTTCCAAGAAAAAGACAGAAGAAATGTTAGAAACACTCGCGAAAAAAAGAGCAAAACAAGGAGAATAATACCATGATTCGTTACACAGAAATTAAAAACAGAAAAAATCATACTCTACGGGCAATGTTAAATCTTCCGGATGGAGTCAGCCATCCTCCGGTCGTACTCAACCTTCACGGATTCGGCGGCAGCTTATCCGGTTATAAATACGCACATACACATCTTGCCCGCGTTCTGGAAGCAAACGGAATCGCCTGTCTTCGCTTTGACTTCTACGGCTGCGGAGAAAGTGACGGAGAATTCGAAGAAATGACCTTCACCGGACTTCTGGAAGATACTCAGGATGTCTATGAATGGCTGAAAGGACAAGATTTTGTAGATACAGATAAGATCATCTTATCCGGACAGAGCATGGGCGGATTTGTCGCTGCTACCGCTGCTCCAAAGTTGAATCCTTACGGACTGATTTTGATGTGCCCGGGTGCCGGAATGTGGAATGGATGTAAAGAAAAAGCAGATTTCTTCAAAAATCAGGGAATGACATTTGCTGATATGGAAGGACTGAAATTCGGTCTTGATTTCAACTATGACCTGGCAACCTACTCTCCTTTTGAGGATGCAAAAGGATATGACGGCAAAGTCCTGATTCTTCGCGGAACAGAAGATAATCTGGTAGATGATAAAACCTGTGAAACATATCTTGAAGGATACAACGGAAACGGAACTTTTGTAAAAATCCCGAAAGGAAATCACAACTTTGCAAGTATCCCTGCCAGAGAGGCCTGTGAAAGCGAAATCCTGAATTTTGTCAAATCGATTCTCTAATTCAACTTTACAGAAAACAACGACGCTGAAATTCCAAAACGGAATTTCAGCGTCCTTTTTATATTCTTCTATTCACTTTTTAATTGATGTACTGCGAGATCAGATCCCATACTCCCGAATTCTCCCAGCCAAGGCGCCATTCGGCAACACCAGCAAGATCATTCTTTTTGATCAGCTTTAACTTCTCTTCCAGCGACTGACTGTCTTCCAGCCAGATCTTGTATGTTCCTCCGTCTGCATCCCACTGTGCATAATTCTGCCTTGTATCTTCATCCCATGACGCCTGTACACCGGCTTCCTGCACCCGTTTTTCAGCATCCTCCATTCCCAGTGCCGTACTGGTCACTTTATTTGGATAATCTGCCGCTTCTGTACCGGCTTCTGATGCCAGCTCTTCCTGCGTCTTCGGTGTCTCAAACCACAGTCTTGTATACAACGGGATCGCATTGATCAGTTTTTCCTTAGGAACAGACTTTAACGCATTCTCTATGCCGTCTTTTACGTATCCGTAAGACGCCACAGAACCTGCTTCATAAGAACCCTCCACATGCTCATCATACCCCATGATCACTACATAATCAGCAAATACTGACTGTTCTTCCAGATCATAAAATGTGTTGTAAGGCATCGGAACATAATCGTCTACGGAAAATGCCAGTCCATTCTGATGGCACTTGATGGAAAGTTCTCTCACAAACTGTACATAATCTTCTCCGCACTCTGCAGAAATCAGTTCAAAATCCAGATTGATTCCATCAATCCCAGCCTGCAGAGCTGCTGCTATAACCTGATCGATCAGGTTCGTTCTCCTGGAAGTATGACTTAACACCTCATAAGTCTCATCCGCCGAATTGATTCCCCCATGAAAATCCCTGAGAACAGCCCACACTTCCAAATTGGACTGATGCGCATAATTCACATAATCTGCGTCCGCGATTGAATTCAGATTCCCCTGCGTATCTGCAATATGAAACCAGGTCGGTGCGATCGTCGTCAGACCTTTCGTGGATGCAAGCATATCCTGAATATACCCGTTGGCAGTCGTATTCTCTACATTGTGCCAGGCCATATTAATCTTGTAATCTTTCGATATACCTGTGTACTGTGGTTCTTCAAAGCTGCTGGAAATCGTCTCCTCTTTGATATGTTTCAGCGAATTCGTCTGTACATATCCGATAAATCCATCGCTGGTGCGAACTTTCTTCCAGCCATCCTCATCCTCGATCACAGTCACTTTTTCTGATTTTTTTACCTCTGTCAGGATCGGACTCTTTACTCCACCCTGAAACCGCACTTGTGTATCCCGCTTCATCTCTGCCACAGTCGTCTTTCCGAACTCATTCACGATCATCACACGATTCGGATCTTGATGTTCTTTGCATTCCATATTCGTGTACTTTTTCACAAAGTCCAAAGCAACATATGCCTTATTATCGACTGTCTGCCAGATGACATACTCTTCACTTTTTTGTTCGCTGACTTCTGTATATTCCTTACTTCCTATGTTTGCAACAACACTTCCCTGCGGCAATGTATACAACAGTAAATTCTCATTCGCATCCCAGTAAAAGCGCTTATTCACAAAATCATGCAGAACAGAATATTCAATGTAATCCTGTCCGTCTATCAGACGGCCTCCTGCCCCATATTCTCCGTTGTCCGCTTTTGCGATCACCTGATTATTCACGATCACTGCGATATCGTCCGTACCTGTCATTCCATAATATTGTTCCAGATTCGCCTTCTCATTCGATGAGCCATATCGCTTCCAGAAAATCAGGCCCCCAACAGCCACTATGATCAATATGATCACCAGCAGCATCCTGATCAGCATATTTCTTCGTCTTCGCCTTGCCCTGCGGCTCTTTTTCCGTCTCTTAGACGGCGGTATGCGATTCGAATCCACCCTTGTATCCTCTGGTCCTCCGGCAATCCTGCGTGGGCGCCTTCTTGTTTTGTTTTGCTGTGTTCCCGCCGTGCTGCGGGTTTTCACAACCCTCTCTTCTCTTTCGTCCATGCGTACCTCCTATACAGAACCATTATAACATACTTTTTTTACCAGTCATTACTAATTTGCCATTTTAAGAAGTATTTTAAACATTCTTCAGAAATATTTTAAATCTTTTTGTCCGACGTAAAAGGGGATCTACGCCTGTTCTTTTGTCTTGATATTTACAAATGAAAGTGATTCAATATATCCTTCTGTATCCAGAATATAGTCCCGCATATAACTTCCTTCTTCCCTTGTCATATGTGCCGCTACAATCTGCATCGGACTGGCCGGGAATCCATCCATACTGATGTATACTCCTTTATTTTCATATTTTTCCAGTTCCTCAAATAATTCCTGATAAGCTGTCTCATCAGATTTCATGTTCTTCTCCTTCCCTCCGTGAGCTCTGATAAATATCCCCGGTAATAACTGACCGCAGAAGGTATGTGACGTACCTTTGAATTATCACGGTACAAAAGATAGCATGAACTCACATTGAATTTACTTTTCTGTCTGATATTGATTTCGTCCCCGATTCGAGAACATTGAATTTCGAATATTTTAATGATAGATATGCTCTTTGATGTCTTGATAAATGAAAAATTCAGCAACTCGTTTCAGATGATCTGATCGTCTCTTTTGTATCCCTCCTTCTTGAATAAGTGATATTTATCCGGAACACTATCTTCTGTACTGCCAATTATAGGGATTGTGTTCCGTCATTTCAATGTGTTTTTTGTTTATAACTACTTCCCTTTTGTTGATAACATGAAAGAATGCAGAAGTCTCACTATTTTCCTTTACATCTTTTTTCTTTTTGTTTATACTAATAGTGAAGAAATATAAGTTATTATTTTCCTACTTAATGACTATATTTTTCAACATTTCAATTCGTAAGGATGTGAGCACATGAAAATCGAAAAACTGAATGAAAATCAAATTCGTTGTACATTGACACATGCTGATTTAGCAGCTCGTCACTTAAAACTGAGTGAACTGGCTTACGGTACGGAAAAAGCAAAATCTCTGTTTCGGGATATGATGCAGCAGGCATCCTTTGATTTTGGATTTGAAGCGGAAGATTTACCTCTGATGATCGAAGCGATTCCTTCATCTGGTGATTCCATCGTTTTGATCATCACAAAAGTAGAAGATCCCGAGGAACTGGATACAAGATTCTCGAAATTTACACAAAGCATGGATTCTGAAGCAAGCCCGACAGAACAGCTGGAAAAGCTGGAGGGCGCAGAAGACTTCCTGAACCTGCTCAATAAAGTAAAAGAAGCGGCAGCCGACATCAAGCCTGCCTCCAAACCACAGGAGGAACCAGCACCGCTCAATGTACGTCTGTTCTCGTTCAACCATATTGATCTGGTCATTCAGGCAGCCCATCTTCTGGCTCCTGCGTACCACGGTTCCAATACACTGTATCGAGACGATGAAGCAGATATGTATATTCTGGCACTGACACCATCGGATCATTCTGCCAATGAATTTAACAAGATCTGCAATATGCTTTCTGAATACGGCAGTCTGGAGAAAGCCTCTGCTTCTGTTCTTGCATTTCTGGAAGAACACTGCGAGGTCGTGATTTCTTCCGATGCGATTCAAAAGCTGTCACAGGTATAAACGCATATAAAAAGAGTGCGGACTTAAGCTTTACTGCCCAGTCCGCACTCTTTTATGTTATAAGTCTTATTTTGCTGCTCTTGCCGCATTGATCTTCTCTACCAGGAGATCTGCATCGATTCCGTGAACCATCGCTGCCTCACCCAGTGTCTCCATCTGTGCAGACGGGCATCCAAGGCAGTGCATTCCGATTTCCATTAAGATCGGCGCGCATTCAGGATATACGGATAATAATTCGCCGATTGTTGTATTCTTTGTAAATGTTTCCATTATGATTCCTCCTTCTATTATTCAATGTTCTTTATTATAATCTCTATTTTTTAAATTATCAACCACCAAAACCGGAAAATACGTTTTAAAATCAACCCTATTTTGCTTGAATTTTCTGAATTGTTTCTTCTGTTTTTACTGCTTTTCGAATACTCAAAAGTCAATATATTTTTCTTTCTTTTTCGACAAACAAGCAATTTCATAATAACCTTACAAAACATCCGTTCTTTTTTTCACAAAAGTAATTCACAAAAAACACCTGTTTGAGTGTGGATAATGTGAATAACTTTTCGGAAATGTCGTGTTTTCCACGTTTTTTCATATTTTGAGTGTGGATAAGTTGAAAACTCCTATTTTTCAAATTTCGACATTTTTTTACATTTTTGTGCATCTTGCCATTTATTTATTTTCCTGTTGACTTTTTTGTTTCTTTCTATCTCATTTTCCCCCGAAAAAATACCGCATTTCAAAGTCAGTCAACTTTAAAATGCGGTCTGAATTTACAGAACTCTTCTGATCGTTATGATATTTGTATAAGTTGCGCTGCAGATTCCAATCCCGTCAGCTTCGTTCATTGCATTTACAATCGTCCCGTCTCCCATGTACAGTCCGACATGCCCGTCATACAAAACAATATCTCCGGGAAGTGCCTGTTCATAGCTGACAGCAACTCCCACATTTTCCATATCCCATGTCGTCCTTGGCAGGCTAATCCCGAAATGTGCATACACAGACTGTACAAATCCAGAGCAATCCGCTCCTTCTGTCAGACTGGTACCGCCCCATACGTACGGATTTCCAATAAACTGACAGGCGTAATCTATGACAGCCTGTCCCGAAGCAGCCTGATTTTGCACAATACTCTGGGCGGAAGCTTCCTGAACCTTCTGTGTTTCCTGCACTATGGTCTGCTCTGGCTTCTTCGCCTCTTCTGCTTCCCTCGTCTCTGCGTAAGAATACGTTGTCTCTATACTGATATACTCCCCGGATACCCAGCCGGCGATCTCCCCTGCCTGCACCGGATACCATCCATCTTTTGGTTCCCCAGTAATTTCATACTCCTGATTCTGCATAATCTGTGTCAGAACCTGTGTCTCTACTCCCTGACCAGCCCTCACATTCAGAACATCAGCTGTTACCGTTGCAACCTCTTTTTCGTATTCCCCTGCATGTGACTTTGCATCTTCTCCCAGGTACAATGTATCTGCCGGAACGAATCCCTGCGCATCTCCTGACTGGATCTTCACCCAGTCTTCTTTATATTCGAGAACTCTGACTGCCGAATCCGGATACAATTTTCCGATCCAGTCACTGTTCTCATCCGGCGCACTTCTTATATAAGTAAATTCTTCACCTGTATTCGAAAACGCCATATTCAAATACTCACCCTCACCTGTCGGTACCAGATATAACTGCAGATTCTCCTTTACTTTCGTTTCATAACAATCTGTTACTACTGTTTCGATTCCTGCAGCCGGCAAAACCGGATATACTTCCGCTTTCTGATCTGCCGCATAAACTGCACTCCCCGGAATCATCATCATTCCTACCAGAGCAGGAATGACTATTTTTTGTTTCATGTGTGCTGCTTTCATATAAAACCTCCTCTGTTTTCTGTCTTTATCTTTTGTAGGAAGTTTTAAATGTTACATAATTATTAAATTTGTTACAGTGTGATTATATCAGTGGTTATACGATGTGTCAACAGTTTTAAAAGGTTTTTTTCTCCTGTATTTCGACATATCACGATATATTATGTCTGTTTATTTTTTATTTATTAACTTTTTTGTAACATTTTATCAAATAAAATATTCTTTTTTCAAAAATCCTATTGACAAACTTTCAAAACTGTATTATAGTCTAAACATAGCAACGATTACTATTATTGTTTTGAAAGGAGAACTCACTTGGCTACTTTGAAATATAGCAGACAGCGAGAGTCCATCAAGAACTATCTGGCATCGACCACTGAGCATCCAACTGCTGATACGGTCTATATGCATGTCAAAGAGGAGTTTCCGAATATCAGTCTTGGAACTGTTTACCGGAATTTAAATCTGCTGACTGATCTCGGTGAGGCAGTCAAGATTACAACTCCTGACGGCGGGGACAGATTTGACGGTGATGTGAGACCTCACAACCACTTTTTCTGCACTTGCTGCAAAAGGGTTCTGGATATCAACATGGATATGCAAAATGTCACAGAGCTAAATGAAATTGCTGCTAAAGATTTTGATGGAATCATTGATTTCTGCACGATGACTTTTTATGGAAAATGCGGAAACTGCATCAAAAAATCTTAAATTTGTCCATAATATGGAAAGTTTTCTGATTCCGTATTATAATATTAACCAAAGGCCGACTCATTCCGGTCAAATTCAATTAAGAAAAGGAGATTTGAACTATGAAAAAATTTGTTTGTACAGTATGTGGTTATGTTCACGAGGGAGACGCTGCACCGGCTGAATGTCCAGTCTGTCATGCACCAGCTGATAAATTCAAAGAGCAGACAGGAGAAAGATCTTGGGCTGCAGAGCACGTTGTAGGTGTTGCTCAGGGCGTAAGCGAAGACATCCTTGCTGACTTAAGAGCAAACTTTGAAGGAGAATGTACAGAAGTTGGTATGTACCTTGCTATGGCAAGAGTTGCTCACAGAGAAGGATATCCGGAAATCGGATTATACTGGGAAAAAGCTGCCTGGGAAGAAGCAGAGCACGCTTCTAAATTCGCTGAATTGTTAGGTGAAGTTGTTACAGACAGCACAAAGAAAAACCTGGAGATGAGAGTTGATGCTGAGAACGGAGCTACAGCTGGTAAATTCGATCTTGCAAAACGTGCAAAAGCTGCTAACCTGGATGCAATCCACGATACAGTACACGAGATGGCAAGAGACGAAGCTCGTCACGGAAAAGCTTTCGAAGGTCTGTTAAAGAGATACTTTGGCTAAGATTTTCCTATCTTAATATAGAACCTTTAAAGAGGCCTGGTCTTGATCAGTGCCTCTTTTTCTTTTCTGGACAGCTGTTTGATGGCATATTCTCTTTTCATTGCCTCTTCTCTTGTCTGAAATTCTTCATAGTAGACCAGTTCCACCGGTCTTCTGGCTTTTGTATACTTGGCTCCCTTCCCGGCATTGTGGCTTGTAATCCGCTTTTTCAGATCATTGGTCCATCCGGTATACAGAGAATCATCTTTGCATTTTAAGATATATGTATAGTTCATTTTGTCACCTCTTATCAATGTCCTCTATTTTACTCCTCTTTTGTGCTCCAAATCAAGCATCGTTATGGAAAATAAAAAGGGATACGAAACATTTTATTTTTCGCACCCCCTGACTGTTATTCCATATATACTGCCGGATCTTTCGCTTCTCCGTCTTTTGTCACCTCGAAATAAAGATTTGGACCTTCTACGCTATAGTATTTTGTCGGTTCACTTAAATATCCTACAGTCTGTCCCTGTGCCACAAAATCCCCAATTGCAAGCGGCACATCTTTGAGCTGCCCGTAAACTGCACTGTAACCGTTTCCCATATCCAGTGTGACTGTCACTCCTGTCTGTGCAGTTTCTTCAATGTTGGTTACGATTCCGTCTGCAGAAGCTCCTATCATTTCTCCGGCTTCTCCTGCGATAATCATTGCAGGATTATACTTGTACTGTTCCAGTGTCTGAAAAAATACCGTCTTATCCATGCTGTATCCAAGAATCACACTTCCACTTGCCGGCCATGCAAGTGTACTGTTTTCATCAAAATAAACTTGTTTTGCCGGTGCTGCTGTCTCTGTCTGTGTCTCTGCGCTTTCATTCGTACCTGTCTCTGATCCATTTTCTGCGGATGTATCTTCTTCGGCCTGCGGCAGAACAATATCATTGGTATTGGTTGTTCTGGTCTCTTCTGTAACGGTGTTGTTTTTTGCAAGCTGGCTTCCCGTTGCTCTTCGGTGATAGCTGTTGTATACAACGGCTCCCACGACAGATACTACAACGACGAAACAGATCACAATCGCAACTGACATTCCTTTACTTTTTAAGGAAGGCTTTTCATTGTTATTCATATTCATCACCTCTGGCTATATTTTTGCCAGAAGCACTGCTGTTTATTCTGGTTTTTCCAAAATTTCTTCGGAGTTTGTGATCGTTGTTCCCTCAAAGAAGAATTCCAGAATCTCTTTATAATTTTGACCGTTTTTCGCCAGTTCATTTGCCGTCCACTGGCTCATCCCAAGTCCGTGCCCTTTTCCCATTGTGGTGATTTTGAGTCCTCCTGATTCTTCCTGTATGGAAAATGCACTGGATGCAAGAGATAACGCATCTCGAAATTCATCTCCGCTGCAGACCGTGTTTCCAATCCGAAATTTGGAAACATATCCTGCAGAATCTTTTTCCTGGATTTCAAAATCTTCGAATTTCAGCGCTTTTTTGGCTTCTGCTTCTCCCTCTGCCGCTTCCAGGAACGACCGGCACTTTTTCTTGATCTCATCATACGAAAACTGATACACATGCATCTCGTCTTCCGCCTTCACATCCTCCAGACATTCTCTTGTCGCAAGATACGGATATGTATCCCCGCCGATCACTTCTTTTCCGCTTCTTGTCTTTCCGTTACTGGATTGATGATACGGAACCCAGGCATAAGAATCCTGATAAAAAAGCACTTGTGTCTCTGTTTCATCCAGCACCTCTCTTAATTTCTTATAATAATTCTCAAAATTTTCAGCTCCCCATTTTTTCTTCAATTCTTCCGGTGTCAGATATGCCTCTTTGAACACAACATCCTGTGCAGCCTGCTGATACAGCATGGTACGAAGTACTACTGCCTGTGCCTTCAGTGCCTCTTTTTCATAGGATGCTGGCATTGTTTTCCCTAAAATTCCCATCATGTATTCTGTCCACGGAACCGTCCTAACAGTCTTCTCACCGTCCTGATCTTCTGTTTCTGCCTGAACACAAGGTTCCTGCGACATTCCCAGTACATCGATTCCGTTTACAAAAACTGTGACTACATAGGGAAGCAATAACAGGATTGTCAAAAACGCTCCCGCTGATTTTAGTTTTTGATGTTTTATCTTCATAAAAAACCTCCATGATGCAGTATATGCACCATGGAGGTCTGATATCCTTTTATTCTTCTGCAGATGGTTTGTCATCTGTTTTCGGTTCTTCTTTTGTCCCGCCATACGTATAGCTGGAAGTCATCTGCTCATGCTCCGGTCTTGGCGGTTCTTCCACCCTGCGGTATTCTCCCGGGATGATCTCTTCGTCTACTTTCTTAAACTCTCCGTCTACCGGATCCGCTGTATTCTGATCTTCTGCAGGCGTTTCCTCCTGCTTCGGCGCAGGAGCAGCCGGTATCTCTTCCGATGTCTGCCGCGGCATCTCAGGTGCCGGCGCGATCGGCGGAGGTGTTGTCATAAACGGTGTTCCCAGATCCGGTTCTTTTCCCGGATTATACGGACGATTCCGCATCACAAACAGACAAATGGATTCATACAGCGGAAGTAATACTCCCAGAACCGCATGTGCAACTGCCATTCCCGGTGTTGTAAATTTCTCATAAATCTGACGGTTTACAAGAATTCGAAGCACACTGTAGACTGCATTGTACACTGTAAAAAATACAATGACGATAACTGTCACGATAATGATTCCTGTCACTGCGCCAAAGCTAAAGCCGCCGTAAGATGAGAAAACCACACCAAATCCAAGCACTACCCATATGACCACATACAGGATACCGGTAACGATGGAAGAAATAAATGGCAGTACGATCAGCCAGATTCCCGGATTCTTGATCTGTTTATTTTTCAGATGTACCGTTCCGCCAAGCTCTCCCTGAAGGTACGTTCTGGCAAATGGTACAAACGCCAGCCATGGATAATCCATTCCTTCTCTTTTTGCCATATTGTACATTCCGATTCCGCGGAAAATATAGTTTACGACCGCAACGGTCAGTCCAACCAGTAATATGATCAGGTAAAACATCAAAATTCCTGTCAGAATACTTCCTCCCACCTCATGAGTGGACGGAGTATTATAGTAACTAAAGTCCTCATATGGCAATTCACTGTAAAATTCCATAGGCTTCCTCCTATTCTTCGACCGGCTTTACAAACACCTTCTTCAGTTTCCAGATATCATCCACATACTCTTCAATCGTTCTGTCAGAGGTGAATTTTCCACTGCTGGCAGTGTTCATCATCGCCATTTTGGACCATCTGTCCTTATCTTTATATGCTTCTTCTACTTTCTTCTGTGCATCTGCATAGGAACGGAAATCCTTCAGAATAAAGTATGTGTCAGGTCTGTCTGTACACTGTGTGTTCAGAAGTGAGTTATACAGATCTTTGTACATCTCGTGGTTTCCGTTTGCATAGGTTCCATCCATCAGCTGATCTACCACACGCTTGATCTCCCAGTCATTGAAGTAAATCTCTGTCGGATTGTATCCGCCATGATTTTCATAGTTGATAACTTCTTCTGAACTGAGTCCGAAGATAAATGCATTTTCAATGCCGACTTCATCCACAATCTCTACGTTGGCTCCGTCCATCGTACCCAATGTCGGCGCACCGTTGAGCATGAATTTCATATTTCCGGTACCGGAAGCTTCTTTGGAAGCTGTAGAAATCTGCTCACTGACATCTGCTGCCGCAAATAAAAGCTCTGCGTTGGATACACGGTAATCTTCGATAAATACAACTTTTAATTTGCCATTGATGCTTCTGTCATTATTGACTACATCTGCTACGGAGTTGATCAGTTTGATCGTCTCTTTTGCACGTTTATATCCGGCCGCTGCTTTTGCTCCGAAAATAAAGGTTCTCGGATAGAAGCTCACCTCCGGATGTTCTTTGATCTGATTGTACAGATACATTACATGCATGATATTTAACAACTGACGTTTGTACTCATGAAGACGTTTTACCTGTACATCAAAAATTGAATTCGGATCTACTTCAATTCCGTTGTGTTTTTTGATATACGCTGCCAAACGGACTTTGTTGCGGTATTTGATCTCCATGAACTCTTTTCTCGCCTGCTCATCATCTACATAGGCTTTCAGCTTTCCGATCTGGGCAAGATCAGTGATCCAGCCGTCTCCGATCTTATCCGTGATCCAGTCTGCAAGCAGCTGATTTCCGTGAAGCAAAAATCTTCTCTGCGTGATTCCATTCGTCTTGTTATTAAATTTCTCCGGCATCATCTCATAGAAGTCTTTTAACTCTTGGTGTTTGAGGATCTCCGTATGGAGCTTTGCAACACCATTGACAGAATATCCTGCAATGATCGCCATATGTGCCATTCTTACCTGACCATCATAGAGAATTGCCATCTTGCGTACCTTCTCTTCATTTCCAGGATATTTTGCACGCACCTCAATCAGGAATCTTCTGTCAATCTCCTGTACGATCTGATAAATACGCGGAAGCAGTCTGGAGAACAGATCAATCGGCCATTTTTCCAAAGCTTCTGACATAATCGTATGGTTCGTATATGCACAGGTCTTTGTTGTCACATCCCATGCTTCCTCCCATGTGAGCCCTTCCTGATCGATGAGAAGACGCATCAGCTCCGGCACTGCCACGGTCGGGTGGGTATCATTCATCTGAATCGCTACCTTTTCGTAGAGTTTACGCACATCACTGTGTTTCTTTTTATACTTTTCAAGCATTGTCTGCAAGCTTGCGGAAATAAAGAAATACTGCTGTTTCAGACGAAGCTCTTTTCCTGCATAGTGATTGTCATTCGGATACAATACATCTACGATCAGTTTTGCAAGATTCTCCTGCTCTACGGATTTGTGATAATCTCCTCTGTCAAATGCGTCCAGCTGGAAATCTGTGATCGCCTTTGCATCCCACACACGCAGTGTATTGACTACGTGATTACCGTATCCCACGATCGGCATATCATATGGGATTGCAAGTACGGATTCATAATTTTCCTGTACAAAGATATCTTTTCCTGTCTCCGGATCTTTGTCAAAATGTACATTTCCCCCGAAGCGCACTTCTTTTGCATATTCCTCGCGGCGCAGCTCAAACGGATTTCCTTCTTTGAGCCAGTTATCAGGTGTCTCCACCTGATAACCATTTTCTATTTTCTGCTTAAACATTCCATAGCGGTAACGGATTCCACATCCGTATGCCGGATAATTCAAAGTGGACAATGAATCCAGAAAACATGCTGCAAGTCTTCCGAGTCCTCCGTTTCCAAGTGCTGCGTCCGGCTCTTCATCCTCAACAACGTTCAGATCGATGTCCATCTCTTCCAGTGCTTCTTTGACCTCTTTGTATGCTGTCATATTGATCAGGTTATTGCCAAGCGCACGTCCCATCAGAAACTCCATGGACATATAGTAGACGGCCTTTGCATCTGCTTCATCATAAGCCTTCTGCGTAGCGATCCAGTCATCCATAATAATATCTTTTACGGCATAGGAAACTGCCTGAAATATCTGCTGTGGAGATGCTTCAGCAATATTTTTCCGATACAGAGTCCTTACATTTTCCCTGACTGCCTCTTTAAATGTTTCCTTTTCAAAACGTTTGCTGTACATGTCGATTATCTCCCTTCTTTTTCGACTCCCATGAAAACAGCTTCTCCATTAATCTTCCATTCTTTTACGAATCCGGCCGGCTCTGCTTTTTCTGCAGAAACTGCCAGAACCTCAGAACAGATCTGTGTACCGTTCGCTGCGAAGACTGCCTCTGCCTTTTCGCTTCCTTTGTAGGTCACTTTGATCTTATCCATCACTTCAAATCCGGCTTCTTTTCTCATTGTCTGGATCTTACTGATGATCTCTCTTACAAATCCTTCCTCCAGAAGCTCTTCTGTCAGATTTGTATCCAGAACAACTGTGATTCCATTGTCATTTTCAGAAACATATCCTTCAATCTGTGCAGTATCGATTAACAAATCTTCTTTGAACAGTGTTACTTCCTGTCCGTTAATATCCAGTTTCAGAGAACCTGTTTCGTTAATCTCATCCATTGCTGCATTGCCATCGAGCTGGTCTAACGCAGCTTTGATTCCACCCAACATTTTACCATATTTTGGTCCGACTGTCTTTAACTGTGGTTTAAAACTATAAGAAGTAAAGTCTCTTACATCATCTGTAAATTTTACATTTTTTACATTCAACTCATCTGCCACGATCTCCTGATAAAATTCCGGCAGATCGAATCCTGCTTTCACGAACATCTGTCCGATCGGCTGACGGTTTTTGATGTTGGATGCGTTACGGCATGCACGGCCCATGACAACCAGTTTTAATACATTGTCCATATCTGCTTCCAGTTTTTCATCGATCAGTTCGTTCTGAACCTCCGGATAATCACAAAGGTGGATACTTTCCGGAGCGGATGCATCAACACTCTTCACCAGGTTCTGGTAGATTTCTTCTGTCATGAACGGGATCATCGGCGCAGCAACTTTCGATACTGTCACAAGCGCAGTGTACAATGTCATGTACGCATTGATCTTATCCTGTTCCATTCCTTTTGCCCAGAAACGCTCACGGCTTCTTCTGACATACCAGTTACTCATGTCATCCACGAAATCCTGCAGTGCTCTTGCACTTTCCGGAATTCTGTAGTTTGCCAGATGCTCATCCACTGTTTTTGTCAGTGTATTCAGTTTGGACAGAAGCCATTTATCCATGACTCCTAATTTATCATATTCCAGTGTATATTTTGTTGCGTCAAATCCATCAATATTTGCATACAGTACGAAGAATGCGTATGTGTTCCACAGAGTTCCCATGAATTTACGCTGTCCTTCTACAACTGCTTTTCCGTGGAAACGGTTTGGAAGCCATGGTGCACTGTTGCTGTAGAAGTACCAGCGGATCGCATCTGCTCCGTATGTCTCCAGTGCGTCAAATGGATCGACCGCGTTTCCTTTGGACTTACTCATCTTCTGTCCGTTCTCATCCTGCACATGTCCAAGAACGATAACATTCTTATATGGTGCCTTGTTAAACAGCAATGTTGAAATTGCAAGCAGAGAATAGAACCATCCTCTTGTCTGGTCTACCGCCTCGGAGATAAAGTCTGCCGGGAACTGCTGTTTGAACAAATCTTCGTTCTCAAACGGATAGTGGTGCTGTGCAAACGGCATGGAACCACTGTCAAACCAGCAGTCAATCACTTCCGGTACACGGTGCATCTGTTTTCCACACTCTGGACAAGTAATCGTCACATCGTCGATATATGGACGGTGCAGTTCGATATCATCCGGACAGTTATCAGACATCTCTTTTAATTCTGCAATGCTTCCAATAGAGTGCATATGTCCGCATTCACACTCCCAGATATTCAGCGGTGTTCCCCAGTAACGGTTACGGCTGATTCCCCAGTCCTGAACGTTTTCAAGCCAGTCTCCGAAACGTCCTTTTCCGATGTTTTCCGGAATCCAGTTGATTGTGTTGTTGTTTGCAATCAGATCTTCTTTTACAGCCGTCATCTTGATGAACCAGGACTCACGTGCGTAGTAGATCAGCGGAGTATCACATCTCCAGCAGTGCGGATAGCTGTGCTCAAATTTCGGAGCGTCAAAGAGAAGTCCTCTCTCATCCAGATCTTTGAGTACCATCGGATCTGCCTTTTTCACAAATACTCCTGCAAACGGAGTCTCTGCTGCCATATCCCCTTTTTCATCTACAAGCTGTACAAACGGGAGTTCATAATTTCTTCCGACATTTGCATCGTCCTCACCAAATGCAGGCGCAATATGAACGACTCCGGTACCGTCTGTCAGTGTAACGTAATTATCACATGTCACATAAAATGCTTTTTTGTGCTGTTTCTCTGCACTGTCAGCTGCACACTGGTACAATGGCTCATACTCTTTGTATTCCAGATCTTTTCCTACATATGTCTCCAGAACCTCATAAGCCGGTGTTCCTTCTTCTGCAAACTTTCCAAGAACCGTATCAAGAAGCGCCTCTGCCATGTAATATACATAACCGTCTGCTGCTTTTACTTTTACATAAGTCTCACTTGGATTTACACAAAGCGCCAGGTTTGACGGCAGTGTCCAAGGAGTTGTTGTCCATGCCAGAATGTATGCGTCTTCGTCTTTTACCTTAAATCTTACGATTGCGGAACGCTCTTTCACATCCTTGTATCCCTGTGCCACTTCCTGTGCAGACAACGGAGTTCCGCAGCGAGGGCAGTAAGGTACAATCTTAAATCCTTTGTAGAGGAGCTTTTTGTCCCAGATCTGTTTCAATGCCCACCACTCGGATTCGATAAAATTATTGTCGTATGTTACATAAGGATGCTCCATATCTGCCCAGAATCCAACCGTGCTGGAGAAATCCTCCCACATTCCTTTGTATTTCCATACGCTCTCTTTACATTTGTCGATAAACGGCTCCAATCCGTATCCTTCAATCTGATCTTTTCCGTCCAGACCAAGCAGCTTTTCTACTTCCAGCTCTACCGGCAGACCATGGGTATCCCATCCTGCTTTACGAGGAACCTTATATCCCTTCATTGTGCGGTATCTCGGGATCATATCTTTGATAACACGTGTCAGAACGTGACCGATATGCGGTTTTCCGTTTGCTGTCGGAGGTCCGTCGTAAAAGGTGTATTCCGGACATCCTTCTTTTTCCTCCATACTTTTCTGGAAGATATCATGCTCTTTCCAGAATGCTTCAACTTCTTTTTCACGTCCTACGAAATTCATATCCGTGGAAACTTTCTTGTACATAGCGCTTTTCCTTCCTATAATTTCAAGCCCTAATTTATTGATTTTTGGGCTTTTTCTTTAA